>Ga0209445_1000658_pt1 | contig 19166 bp, 20 predicted proteins | sample MarorgKNORR_S2LV_4_FD_188223 | JGI IMG/M metagenome (GOLD analysis project Ga0209445, IMG submission 188223) | Marine microbial communities from the Southern Atlantic Ocean, analyzing organic carbon cycling - NADW_A/KNORR_S2/LV (SPAdes) (version 2) | ecosystem: Environmental > Aquatic > Marine >... | reverse complement strand
GCATCAATCATAGCATTCTCTAGAGTATATGTGGGAGTACACTATCCAATGGATATTTTTTTTGGTTCTATAATAGGATATATATTTTCATGGATGATATTATCCATTTGGGTTATTATAAAGATGCGAGAACTAAAAAAAGGAAAGATGTGGGTCTGGTATGCTGATTCACACCCGCCGAATATTTAGTTTGGCAGAGACCCGTCAGGAGGCTTAACACCGAAAGGGGATAACCCATCTTCATTTTTTGGCAGCTTAATCTCACCATGCTTTGATTCAAACTTATTAATATTATCATTAAGCGCCCTTAGAAATGTCTTAGCGTGCGGAGGTGCCATTATTATCCTAGAATGTACTTTTGCCTTTGGCACTCCAGGGAGAATTCTTGTGAAGTCTAATACAAACTCAGCAGGAGAATGTGTTACTACAACAAAGTTAGAGTACTCACCACTACTTACATCAGAATCAAGTTCTATATTAATTTGTCGAACATTTTTCTTATCTTTTTCCATTATTATTTACCTCTAAGAGTTACCAAAATCTCTCTCATTAAAATCTTCCCATTCATCATTTAAACCTTCAAACTGAGAGTATTCTTTTATATTATCATCTGTCTTGTCTTCAGGAAGAAGTTCATTCTCGTATATATTATAGTGATCCTTTTTCTTCTCAAACTCACTCGGGTCACCTTCTTCTTCTTTCGTTTGGTCTAAATCATCAACGTCTTCACTATAGACCTCTGTATCAAAAAAATCTAGATTGTCAACAATCCCATTTGCCATTAAAAACTCTAAAAAGTCTAGATACTTTCTGTCTTTTAGATCAGTTCTGCAGTGGTTACAAATTAAAGAATCTCTAAGATCAATCTCTTCTAGAGTATTTTCACAAAGGGGACAAATAATACCTTCTAACATTAGTTTTTCCTTTTAAAACCGGCGGGTAATATAATTGGGGAAATGTCTTTCGTCAACTTTTATGTTATTTATTATATATTTTTTTTAATAAATTTATTTCAAATTCGCTAAGATTTTGATTTCTTCGCTCTTTAACAACCTTAGCAGTTTCTAAAAATTTCACAAAATTAATTTTTTTTATTTGGTCATTATTATGGAACGTAAACGATGGAATATATCTTTCCGGGAATGCATTAGCTATTACGGAACAACCAACGCCAACATTGGTTCCAGCATTAAACTGTGTTCCTATGGCAACCTTTGAATGATCGCCAATAAAAAGGCCGATAAATAAAGAATTAGTATTAACTAAACCACCATTTACTGTTACAGAAACTGATTCATAATTATTTTTTAGATTACTATTAGTAGACCCTGCACCGAAATTAACCCATTCACCAATAAAACTATCTCCTAAGTGCCCATCATGAGCTTTGTTAGACCATCCCTGGAAAATTGTACCGCTAATTTCACCTCCCACTTTACACCCTGGGCCTATAATTGAATTCCGAATGATTGAGTGAGATGATATTTTTGATTCTGTATCTAAAAATACAGGGCCTTTTAAAAAAGTAAAAGGCCCAATAGATACATTTTCTGCAATTACTACTGGTCCATTGGTTTCATCTATGACAATATTTTCAGGAATTTTATTTGGTCTAAAATGCTCTTGGGTTTCTATGACAATATCTTTTATTAATGAAATCATATCCCAAAGATAGTTTATTTTTTTTACGCTTAACTCAGAAACTGATATATCCTTAGGAATATTTAACATAGAAAACTTTTTTACCAGCTCTATACCATAAGATAAATTTTTTGAAAGATTGAAACCAATTAGTTCATTATCACTTATAAAAATTGATTCTTCTGAATACATAATTTTTTCTATATCATTAGAGTTCCACACAACACTAGCATTTAACCATACATTGTTAGAACTACTGTTATAATCAAATTCAGCAATCGGATACCTGTTTTGTGTAATGCCTCGTATACTATCTCTCACATAAAAGGAGCTAACCTTATTATTACTCAAGCGGTTTATCCTCTGAAATATCGTTTCTGAACCAAAACGTATATCGAATACTGCTCTTGTCAAACAAATTGGTTCGAGATTAAGAGCTTTATTATCCTCAAATACAGTAATCATAATTCTAACCCTAATAAACGTTCTATTAATTGAAAATTATATTCGAGAAAAGTATTATGTTTATGTTCTAAAGTTATAGTATACAATTTATCTGCTATTAATGAATTAAATCCAATTTTTAGAGGAATATCTAGTTCATAAGCCAACATAGACGTAGGGGCACAAAATTTTGTATTTAAATCTACTAAGGCCTCGTACTGAATTGACTTAACTTGATCTACTAAGGCCTCAGATTTAATTACACCAAAATAATTTAAATCATTATCTTTGTAAGAAATAAATTTTACATTTATACTATTCGGATAATAGGGTTTTGATTTTTCATTACAAACATAACCAATTGTGTAACCTGATAATGGTTCATCAGCTTTAATTAAATAATGTGCTATTTTCGCATCCGCTTTTTTCTCCGGTAAAAAAAATAATATTGATTTTACCCCTTTACCCTCTTTACTTATTTTAATTTGAGGAGGATTATGCTGTTCATTAAATATACTTTTCCAAAAAAGTAATAATCGAAATTGTATTGGAATTTCCATAATAGAATATACCTAGAATAAAATAAAACTGAGTAAAAACTCTTTTACATAGTTTATCTTACATCGGTAAAATTACCCTAGGATAATAGATCGAAATGAAAAAAGAAAAAGCCGGGAATTTTCCATACACCAGAGGATTATACTCTAAAATGTATTCGTCTAAACTTTGGACGATGAGACAATACGCTGGTTTTACATCTGCGAAAGAATCAAATAAAAGATTTAGATATCTTCTTGATAATGGGGTGATGGGACTATCAGTCGCATTTGATTTACCTACTCAGATAGGATATGACTCAGACCATTCTATGGCTCAAGGAGAAGTTGGGCGCGTAGGTGTTCCTATTGCAACACTAGATAACATGAAATCATTATTTAATGACATTCCACTTGATAGAGTCTCAACTTCTATGACAATTAATTCAACTGCTGCAATTATACTGTCTTTCTATATTGCCGCCGCTGAAACTAAAGGTATCTCATTAACCAAACTTAGAGGGACTATACAGAATGATATATTGAAGGAATTTGCCGCTAGAGGCACTTACATTTACCCACCAAAGGCTTCAATGCGTCTTGTAACAGATATATTAGAATTCTGTGAAAAAACCCTTCCTAAATGGAATCCCATATCAATCTCTGGATACCATATTAGAGAAGCCGGGAGTACTGTTGAGCAAGAACTTGCATTTACATTTGCCAATGGTATCTCATATATTGAGACTGCAATTAATTATGGACTGGATCCCAATAAAATTGGCGAAAGGATATCTTTCTTTTTTAATTCTCATAATGGTTTCCTTGAAGAGATTGCCAAATTTCGTGCAGCTAGAAAAATATGGGCAAAAATAATGAAAGAAAGATTTGGTGTAACAAATGAAAAAGCAATGATGTGCCGTTTTCACACACAAACAGGGGGTTCTACTCTTACCTCAGAGCAAACAGATAATAATGTGGTTCGGACAACTATACAGGCGCTCTCAGCTGTATTAGGAGGTACACAGTCTTTGCACACAAATAGCCGCGATGAAGCACTGTCCTTGCCTACTGATGAATCAGTAAAGCTTGCACTTAGAACCCAGCAAATAATTGCCCACGAAACAAACGTTATTAATTATACCGATCCTTTTGGTGGAAGCTATGTAATTGAAGAGCTAACTGAAAACTTAGTTGATAAAACATTTGAACAAATTGATGAAATTGATTCAATAGGTGGCTCAATATCTGCAATAGAAAGTGGGTGGATGCAAAATGAGATTGCGAGAAGTGCTTATGAATACCAAAAAAACGTAGAAAAAAAAGAACAAATTATCATAGGGGTAAATAAGTACAAAGATAATGAGCCTAAGGTAATAGAAACATTTGATATCGATGTTGACTCTGCAAATGAACAGGTGGATTCATTGAAAGCATATAAGAGTAATAGAGATAATATTTCTGTCCAAACGAAACTTAACGAACTAAAAAAATTGGCAAAATCAAATGATAACATAGTGCCAGGCCTTATAAAATGTATTCACAGTCAATGCACACTAGGAGAAATGTCAGATGCCCTCCGAGAAATTTTTGGAGACTACTCTAAATAATAAATAGTATAATGTTAAAAAATATTGGCAGAATTCTTTCTTATTTTTTCCATCCAATGGTTATTTCAACCTTTACATTCTGGTTTATTATTTATCAAACAGAAATAACAATAGATAAGTCCAACTTTATCTTTTTTTTATCTTTTTTTTTTAGCGTTCTACTGCCTATTGTAATCGTATTATATCTAAAAATCCAAGGTCTTATAACAGACATAGATGCATCAAATCAAAAAGAGAGATTATTACCCATGGCATTCGGAGCATTATTCTTTCTTATTGGGTTTATCACCCTTAGGCAATTAAACAGCCCTATGATTATTCAAGGCATTATGTTCTGTAATCTAATTAATACTATCTTGGTTTGGCTTATTACAAAATACTGGAAAGTTTCCATCCACACGTTATCTATCGCCTCTGCTATCACAATTTTTTGGATACTAGGATATAAATATGTAATTATGATGTTTCTAATGTTGGCACTAACAACAATTTCGCGTATTCTAACGAACTCACATACTTTGTCACAGTCAATAGTGGGTATTATTATTGGTATCGTCTCAACCTATTCACAACTGGTTTTACTATTTCTTAAATCATGATATTTACACAATTAATTCAGACCAATCTCCGCACAAAAGAATTAGGGAAAAATATTGAATATTATAATCGCCTAGAATCAACAAATACTGAAGCCTGGAAGTTGATTGGAGAAGGAAATCAGAATGGGACTGTGATTATCACTGATAACCAGACAATAGGCAGAGGACGTAAAGAAAATTCATGGATAATGATTCCTGGAAAAGGTTTGGCTTTTTCATTGATTATTGAAAATGAGTACCCAAATAACTATTCAGGCCTTATTTCTCTTATAACTGCCATAGCAGTAGTTGAATCTTTAAATAAAAGAGGAATCGAAACAAAATTAAAGTGGCCTAATGATATTTTTGTAAATAAAAAGAAACTTGGTGGCATATTATGTGAGACTAAAATAATTAAAAAAAAAATAGTAATGGTTGTCATTGGTGTTGGAATAAATGTAAATGAAACTATTTCAGAGCACCCTGAAAATATCCGTGAACATTTGACAACAATGTTTGAAATATCAAAACATGCACACCAAAGAGAACTTATTGTTGCAGAATTCATTAATAGTATAGAGCGCTTACTATACGAACTTTCAATAGACCCAGAACAAATAATAAATAAATGGTTAAATAATTGTTTGCATCTAAATAAAAAAATATCATTTTATGAAAATGAAAAAATTATAGAAGGTGTCTTTACTGGACTTGATAGTAATGGTTTTGCAAAAATAGAAATTAATAATGAAATAAAAACCTATGGCTCTATTAATCTGATATAGTAATTATAAATACCATACTATATTAATTATGTAAGGCCTAATTTTATTGTATGGATAAAATCAAAGTGCTTTCTTGTTTAAACAAGATCCTTGGAATAGAGTTAGCCGGTGTGGTGCGATATACTCATTATGCATTTATGGTCCAAGGTCCATACAGACTAAGTGTAGTTAATTGGCTTCGTGAGCAAGCGAAAGAATCACTAATGCATGCAGAGGCAGTAGGAGAACATATTACAAGTCTAGGCGAACACCCTGCACTTAAGATTGGTGAATTACTTGAAACGCATAAACACTCAACTGAAGATATACTTATGGAATGCTTAGAACATGAAAGATCTGCAATAGGTGCTTATTATAATTTATTAAAGAATATAGAGGGCAAGTCTATCATGTTAGAGGAATTTTCTAGAACAATGATAGCGACTGAAGAAATGCATGAGGCAGAAGTAAAGAAAATGTTAAAAGATAATTTTTAATTCATCTAAGTACTAATCAAAAGCCGCCATCCCTGTAATTGCCTGTCCCAGAATAAGTGTATGCATCTCATGGGTTCCTTCATAAGTAAAAACAGTCTCTATATTTGCCATATGTCTGATTGGAGAATAATCTTCTATAATTCCATTACCTCCTAATATTTCTCGGCATGTTCTCGCAACATCCCTAGCCATAGAACAATGATTTCTCTTAGCCAGAGACACCTGATCAAACCTCATTTTTCCTTGATCCTTTAATCGTCCAAGCTGATAAACTGTTAGCTGTGCCATTGTAATTTGAGTCAACATCTCAGCAAACTTTGCCTGGGTCAACTGGTAACCCGCAATAGGCTTGCTAAATTGTTTACGTTCCAGAGAATAATCTAAAGCTGTCTCATAACAATCTACTGCAGCTCCAACCATCCCCCATGCGACACCATATCTGGCTTGAGTCAAACAAGAGAGTGGCCCCTTCAAGCCTTCAACATCTGGCAGTCTTGCACTATCTGGGATCCTTACATTTACCATTGACAATTCTGATGTAACTGAAGCTCTTAAACTCAGTTTTCCATGAATATTATTTGAAGTAAAGCCCTTCATTCCTTTTTCTATCAAAAATCCGTGAATAATTCCAGCTTCATCTTTTGCCCATACCAACGCAACATCTGCTAAACTTCCATTTGTTATCCACATTTTTGAGCCATTGATTATCCAGTCACCACCATCTTTTTTTGCTGTAGTAGCCATACCGCCAGGGTTAGAGCCAAAATTCGGTTCAGTAAGGCCAAAACATCCAATTAATTTCCCAGAACCTAAACCTGGCAACCATTTTTTCTTCTGTTCATCCGAACCATATGAATGAATAGGATACATTACCAATGCACCTTGCACACTTGCAAATGATCTGAGTCCTGAATCTCCTTTTTCAAGTTCATGTAATATTAAACCATATGCTACACTACTTACTCCTGCTCCACCACTTTCTTCTGGTAAAGAAGAACCCAAAAAACCAAGCTCTCCCATTTTTGTAGCAATTTCAATGGGGAATGTGCCATTTTCATAATGCTCATTTATAATTGGTTTAAACTCATTATTTACAAACTCATGAGCAGTTTTTTGAATTAATAATTCTTCTTCGTTTAGTAAGTCTGATATGTTATAAAAATCTGGTCCGATATATTCCATTATTTTATCCTTTCCCAAGATATAGAAATTAAATGATTAACTTAAACAAAGTAAGCTTGGTAAGTATAAATCTATTTTACCATTTGCCTTTGCTTTTCTATTCCCATTGATATTATAAAAGGGTTTTCCTCCTGCTCTTGAACAAATCCACTTTTTGTTTTTAGGTCATTCCAATTATGATTAATCAAAATCTGCGCTACCGGACCTCCAAGTGTATTTCCGGGCCCAAGGAGTATCACGTTATCAGGGCAAAATTCTTTTAGAGCAACTATCACAGAAGAAGAAAAATCATATGGTTTTATCACCTGATGATTTAGTGTATAATGATATAACGCTTGTTTGCTTGTAGACCAAGGTGACCAAACATATCCGCGCCCATCAATCAATGGAATTGTTGGTTTTTCAAAATAATTTTCCTTTAAGCTAGACTTGGCTAAAGAAGTTATATGATCAAGTAATGGGGTGTGAAAGGCTGAATGAAATGGAATTTGAAAAGGATATTTATCATCAGTAGGCAATTTTTTTAACAACATATCTAAGGATTGTTGTTTACCACCTATTACAATATACCCACCTAAACAAATAGAGACATATGCCCCAGCATTCTCAATCTCTTTTAATACCATATCTTTTTTTGTGAAATCTATCTGCCATTTATCATCAATGATGGGATAAATAATTTGACCCCCTACCCCATTATTATGTGTTAGTGATCCCATAGTCTGTATTAGTTCATAGCCAATATCATAGCTTATAGCACCACCTAATGCCATCGCAATATACCAACCCATTGAATTTCCACATAAGGCCACAACCTCATACTTATCTTTATTTATCAACATAAAGTCATTAATGCTACAAATATAGATGAGTGGCGAGGCATTTTCTCCAGTCATATGTGTCTTCATCCTAAAATTTTCTTTGTCTAAGGCTGATATTTTTGGGAGATTTTTTGCAACTCTTTTATTATCAATATCTTTAAGATGATTACTGACCTCAGAGGATAAATCACTGAGATAATTAGAGGTTTCTCTTGTATAGGAACCTCTTCCAGGGCAAATAACAACAACTCTTTTTTTAGTCATTTTTATATAATTCTATTGAATGCTGAATTATAGTTTCGTGATTAGGTAATGTTGAAGTTGCTGCAATACCAAGTGGGATAAAACTGTCTTCAGCAGCATGAAGCTTTATAAATAAGTTATTTTTTGATTGCTCATACAAAGATGCCATTAGCCCCTCTCCATGGCATCCTGATCTTCTGCATTCATCTACGATAAGAACTTTATCTGATTTCCCGATTTCATTTAAAATAGAATTAATATCAATATTAGATAACCAGCAAAGATCTATAATTTTTATTTTCTTTTTTAATTTCTTTTCTATTTCAGGCTGAGCTTTTAAAGCATGATAAATACCATTACCATAGCTTATGATTGTTAATGCTCTGCCTCTACCATAAGTGACAAACTCTCCTAATGGTAGCTCATCATTAAGATCAGGATAATTGAAACACCATTTATTATCTTTAGGCTCGTGCAGATCTTTCTTCATATATAAAGCAATTGGCTCAATAAAAACAATAATCCTTCCTCCGGTGTATGCCTGCCGAACAGCAGTCCTTAACATTTTTACAGCATCTGATCCATTAGAAGGACATGCAAGAATTATACCCGGTATATCTCTGAATATTGTTAATGAATTATCATTGTGAAAATGTCCACCAAATCCTTTCTGGTAGGCTAAACCAGCAATACGAATTATCATTGGATTTGTATATTTTCCTTGACTGAAAAAAGATAAAGTAGCAGCCTCTCCTCGAAGCTGATCTTCAGCATTATGAAAATAAGCCAAAAATTGAATTTCAGGTATTGGCAATAATCCATTGTGTGCTAGACCTGCTGCAAAACCAAGGATAGAAGTTTCATCCAAAGGGCTGTTAAACACTCTGCGGATTGTAAATTTCTTAAATAAACCTGCTGTAATATGATAAACACCTCCTTTTTTTGCGACATCTTCTCCAAAGACTAAAGTATTATTATATTGCAGCATAATATCTTTAAGTGCATAGTTAATTAATTTTGCCATGTGGTTTGGCTGGTTTAATCTTTTGTATTCTTTTCCAAAAATAATTGATCTTGTTTTTTCATCAGGATAATCGGGTATGTTTTTTTTAGTATCAATTGGGGTTATTGTCTCCATCACCTTATATGAGTCAGATAATCTTGGTCTTGTTGTCGCTTTTTCAAAAACATGATGTATTCTAATTCTTGCTTGTTCATATAGATCTAAAATTTCATTTATACTTAAACATTGGTTTTCAATCAATATTCTTGAGGAATGTAATAGTGGGTCATTTTTTTCTTCCTCCTCTATTTGTCTAAGGCTAAGATAGCTACTTTCTATATCTGATCCTGCGTGTCCCATTAACCTCACAGTTTTCATATGGAGAAATACAGGAGTTCGTTTTAAACGACAATATTCCTGCGCCTCTTGTGCCTTATTGATTGTATCCATAAGGTTTAACCCGTCACAATCAATATATTTAATACTATCTTGACCTGAGAATGTATTTTTGATCCAACTTTCTGGTGTTGGCACAGATATTCCATATCCATTATCTTCGCAAATAAAAATAATGGGCACATTACCGCCTTTACTTTTTACCCATCTAGCAGTATTAAATCCACTTAATGCGCTGGCATGATTAACGCTTGCATCACCAAAGCTACAAATCACAATACTATTTTTTTCTAGCTCTTTTTCTTTTATATCTAAATCATGAGCTCTATCTATAGAAAACGCAGTGCCCACAGCTTTTGGAATATGACTAGCAATTGTACTGGTCTGCGGAGGAATATTAAGTATTTTACTACCAATAACTTTATGCCGACCGCCACTAATTGGGTCTTCAGAGGAGGCCATAAAAGAGAGCGCCATATCATATAATGGAGTACTGGAAGATAATTGACGTGATCTTTCGATAAAAAAAGCACCACTTCTATAATGGAGAAATGCAATATCTGTAAATGGAAAAATTTTTCCAAATACTGCATTACACTCATGCCCCGAGCTACCTATAGTATAAAAACATTGCCCTTGCTCTTTCAATACTCTGGCCTTGAGATCTATATGCCTGCTATAGATCTGGCTTTCAAAAATAGATATTAAATCATTTGAGCCTAAACTAATATCAGATAAGGTTAAGTCAATCGGACTATCTGGCAGTGTGCTATTTTTTAAATGCTTTGAAAAATTCTGATCTATTATTTCAGCACGGTTAAATAAATTCATAATTGGTGTTATTTTTTCTTCTGAAGGAATCAACTACTAAATATTTAAATTATTTTTTCTTTTTTATTTGTTTCGCAGGTATCCCGGCCCAGGTTTCACCCGCAGGTACATTAGTATATTTAGGGACTATAGCTCTAGAAGCAATTACGGCGCCATCGCCAATAACGCACCCAGGATTAATCTGGGCACCAAGACCAATAAGACAGTTATTCCCAATAATTATAGGTGAAAGAACCAAATTATTTTTTTCCGCTATATGTGGAGTAATTATTACTTTTGACCCAATTATTGAATCATTACCTATTGTTACCATATAAGGGTCGTTTATTCTATCGCTGCTAACAAAAGCTCCTTTACCAATCTTACAGCCCATTGCCCTATAATAAAAATCAGTTATCCAAGAAGGGACCATCTGATGGACACATGGTTTAGCTAGGCGATCTAATCCGGATACAAAAGCCCAACGAATTGAAGTAAATGAAAGAAACGGTACGCGAGTAGTATCAATAGAAGGCTTAAAAATGAATCCCAAAATAGAAGTTATAAGTATTGTGGACAACATCCACATAACATAACCTAATCCTAAACTTATACCAATATAAATGGCACGATAAAAAAGAAGAAGCCCGTTCGTTATTTCAAACATATATAATAATAATAGTGTGCCTGGTATGCATGCTAATCCCCAGTGAATTCCTGCGTATAGGACGCCAATAGTAGTTAAAACATTTTGAGTAATTTTCCAGAGCATTTAATTGATAGTAATTCTCTGCTATATTAAATAATAATTAATCCGCTGCATTCCAATATACTTCTTGCCACAGCTTTGTTGTTTCTGGGAAAACATCTAGCATTATCTTTTTTAATGCCTTTGCGTATTCCTGTATCTCTACCTGAGCAGTAGCTTCATCTCGCAATTCAATGAAATTCATGATAGATTGAAAAGATGCTGTCCACCAAACTTGTGTGTACACTGTCAGAGGTAGAATACTCCTTGCTTGCTCTTTTGCCATTCCCATCTTAATCATTTTTTCATATGCATTAATTGAGTTCGTTTGTGATTCTTTCCAAAGTTTTTCAGCATCAGCTTGATCCTCAACAAGGCCTTCGCTTGCTTGTTTATTATCATCAGATTGGGCACGAAAATCTTGTGGCATATAAAAATCTGAATATGCAACATAGCGACCACTGATTTCATTCCAGGCATGATCTTTTGTTGGATGGTCAGAGGTTGTTTCTATCCCCACTACGTGCTTATACCACTGTCTCATTACAAACTCAGGTGCTTTAATTATCATCATAACATGTTGGTGCCGAAAAGGCGAAAAGTGCTTATGCTTAATTAGGAATTTTGATAATCTTCTGTCCTTATCCGTAAAATTATCAGAGCGACCACCAAAAGATACCCTTGCAGCATTTACAGGAGTAAGATCATCTCCAAGAGTATCAACTACTTCTATGTATCCCTTATCTAAACATTTTACAGTATGTCCTGCTTTATTTTCACTCATAAATTATATTCCATTAAATATTTTAAATGTTTTTTCTACCGATAAATTATACCCCGCAATAAGACCTGGTTCGATCAAAGTTTTTTGATTGTTGAATGTTAATTCTTTACCATTAAGATCAATTACTTTCCCTCCTGCCTCATTTATTAAACATGTCCCTGCACATACATCCCACTCATTTTTTGGCCTAAGAGTCACAAATATATCAGCTTTACCAGTTGCTGTTAAACCCATTTTATAGGCTACACTTCCTATTGGCTTTAGCTCTTTGAAATATTGTTTATATGGCTCCCATAAACCTTTACGAGTCTCTGACCTACTATTTAGGATTAGCATATCCGTTGTAGAATCCTTAATACTGCATCTATATACGTTATCATCTAAATAAGTACCTTTACCTTTAACAGCATGAAATGTCTCTTTTGTAACTGGATTATGCAGGACACCTATAATCGGAGTTCCTTTTTCTACTAGTGCAATGCTAACAACAAATTGTGGCACACCCTCAATAAATTCTTTTGTGCCATCTAGAGGGTCAACTATCCATACCTTTTCTTTACTTAGCCTTCTTTTTGAGTCTACAGTTTCTTCTGATAGCCACCCATATTGAGGCCTAGCACTCATCAATGTTGATTTCAGGTAGGAGTCAGCTTCATTATCAGCAGTTGTAACAGGATTATGATACCCCTTTTCCTTGATTTCATAATCATCGCAATAATACTGCATTATAATTTCACCCGCTTTAAAAGAAGCGTTTATCGCAAGTTTAAGATCACTATCCACAATTATAATTTTTTAATAAATAAGTTGGCCTAAACTAACTATAATAATTAATACATTTTTTGAACATTTTCTGTTATCTTGCCCTCATCCTCTTTTACTTTAAAAACCTTTGCATCCTCGATAAACGAAATATTTTTATAGGGCTCATTATCCTTAAAATGAATAGCTGCACCATCTTCAAGTGCATACACAGAAGATAATTTATTTTCCTTAATGAATTTATGGACACTTGGCCGCCTATTTTTTTCAGAATTATAATGTGGGCAACAGCCACCCTCAAGCATGCCCAGACAATCTATTACATTAAGATTACTAGCCTAAGAATCGGTGACTACAGTTTCAAACCAACATATAGCTCCAGCACTTACTCCTGATAAAACTACACCGCGGTTATATGATTTTATTAATAATTTATCCAGTTTCCATTCTTTCCAAACGGCTAGCATACTTTTAGTATTGCCACCTCCAACATATATCACATCTGCTTTGTTTATTATTTCTTCTAGCCTAGGTGTTCTTTCAAAAAAACTAATATGTTGAGGACTGCAATCAAGCCTGTTAAAACATGAGTAAAAATTTACAATATATGATTTATCCTCAGCGCTAGCTGTTGGTATAAAAAGTATGTTGGGATTAGTTTTATTTGATTGGCTTAATATATAATTTTCAATTATCCTTTGTTTCGGATTCCTTCCAAAACCGCCTCCACCAATGCAGATAATTTGCCTAGCCATTAGTATTTGTATCCAATATCATCCGTTTATTATGCCATAAAAACACAGAATAGAATAGTAATAATTATTATTTTATTTCTTGAATAGAATAAAGAACTACTAGTATCTTTGGGTGTATCGGGAGATTAGAAGGAAAATAAATTTCAATTTTTTTCTGACGACAAGGACAATATTTTTATCATCCCTGATGGGACAAAATTTCTTACCTCTCTATTCTCCCTCACATAAATAGTAACTTTTTAAGTGGTATGACCTAATATCAGTTGGCGCGCTATACTTACTTAAACGGGCTATATAAAAATAGGTAGATAAACGATGAAAAAAGAAATCTTCATAAATGAGAGCATGGGAGAAACTAGAATTGCTATCCAAGAGGATGGTCAAATTGTAGAAGTATATATTGAACGCCAAGACAAACAGAGAATGGTGGGAAATATTTATAAGGGAAAAGTAGAGAACGTACTTCCTGGAATGCAAGCCGCATTTGTAGACATAGGTTATGAATTAAATGCCTTTTTACCTTTCTCTGAGATCACCAACCCGGACTATATTATAGAAGATGAGTCCGAGTTAAATCAAAAAAAGAAAAGCAAACCCGATAACATTGAGGTTGACCTTCAAACAAATCAAGAAATATATGTACAGGTTATAAAAGAGCCTTTTGCCGGGAAAGGACCTAGAGTCACTACTGAGGTAGCCATTCCAGGAAGATTATTAGTCCTTGTTCCCTATGAAAACTATATAGGTATTTCTAAAAAAATATGGGATAAGTTTGAAAGAAGAAGACTGAAAAAAATTGCAAAAGGCCTTAGACAAAAAGATACCGGGATAATAATTAGAACTGTTGCTGAAGGTAAAAGCGAAGAGCATATAGTTAATGATTTTAAGTCTTTACTAAATAGTTGGAATAAGGTTAGTAAAATTGCTGACAATGAAAATGCACCCGCACTGGTATATGAAGATCTAGAAACGGCATCAAGCGTAGTAAGAGACTTACTTACACCTGATGTTGAAAAAATAATTATTGACTCAAAACGTTTATTTAGAAAAACACAAAAGTATTTAGAAGAGGTTTCTCCTAGTCTAGCAGAACGCTTAGAGCTATACAAATTAAAACTGCCTCTTTTTGAAAGCTTTGATATAGACTCCGAGATTGAAAAACTGATGAGGCCGAAAGCATGGTTAAAGAGTGGTGCATACTTAATTATTGAAAAAACAGAGGCAATGGTTGTTGTTGATGTAAACAGTGGAAAATTTGTTGGGAAAAAACTACATGAAGACAATTCATTAAAAATAAACCTTGAGGCTGCGAGAGAAGTTGCAAGGCAACTAAGACTTAGAGATCTATCAGGACTTATTGTGATAGATTTTATAGATATGCGCCTAGAAGAAAACAGAAAAAAAATATATCACGAGCTCCGTAAAGAATTAAGAAAAGACAGAGCAAAAGTAGCCGTATCTCCGATCACTGAGTTTGGTCTTCTAGAAATGACCAGACAAAGAATAAGGGTAAACCTTCTAGATTCAATGAGTGAAGAGTGTCCGACTTGTCATGGTTCTGGAAGAATCATTTCAAAAGAAACTCTCATCACAAGAATAGAACACTGGCTAAGAAGGTATAAAAATAAGCACCATGATCTGCGCATAAGGCTACAACTGCATGAGGATAATGCAGAATATATTACAAACCATAAAAAAAATATTCTCAGAGGACTTATGTGGAAAAATTTCGTGCATATTAAAATCGAGACCAACAAAGATATTAGCAGAGATAAATTTAGATTTATAAGAACAAAGACAAGCGAAGATATTACTAATGAGATGTCTCTTGATAAGGATAACTCAATGGTGTAAGTTGGCCAACTTTTTTATAACATTATGTATGCGATAGTAAACATATCAGGTAAACAATTTAAAGCCGAAAAGGGTGAAAAATTGTGTGTGCCAAAACAACCACTTGATGAGGGGAAAAAACTTGTTATAGATGATGTATTAATGATACACGATGGAAAAACAACTAAGTTTGGTAATCCAAAGCTTATCGGTGCTAAGGTAACAGCAACTGTTATTGATCATGGTAGAGAGAGAAAAATTTTAGTTTATAAGAAAAAAAGACGAAAAGGATACCAAAGAAAAAACGGGCACAGACAGTGGTATACAAACATTGAAATACAAAATATTCAGATGTCAAAAAGTAAGAGCGCACCAAAGTCTAAAGAAGAAAAAAGAGAGAAATAATTCTTATGGCACATAAAAAAGGACAGGGTAGTTCAAGAAACGGTCGAGACTCAAATGCAAAATACCTAGGTTTAAAAGTTGGAAACGGTCAGTCTATACTTGCTGGAACCATAATTCTTAAACAAAGAGGTACTAAAATTCATCCAGGGAGTAATGTAAAACGGGCAAATGATGATTCCTTGTTTGCAACAAAAGATGGTATTGTAGAGTTCAGACGTAAAGGAAGAGATCGTAAGATTGTTAACATAGTCTAATAGCCTGAAGCTTAAGATAATAAAGATTTATTAAAACCTCACAATTGTGAGGTTTTTTGTTATATAATAATATCCATAGCTTCTATGTTCAATACTATATAATTAACGGAGATAACAAATAATGGGAAGAAAAAAAATTACACTTATTGGCGGTGGTCAAATAGGAGGAAACCTAGCGCTGATCGCCACACAGAAAGAATTAGGGGATATTGTTATATTTGATATTCCCCAGTCTGAGGGGATGGTTAAGGGTAAAGCATTAGACATTATGCAGTTACGCCCTCATGATGGATATGATACAGATATAGTTGGGACATCAGACTATAATGATATAAAAGGTTCTGATGTAATTATTATTACAGCTGGAATCCCTCGAAAACCTGGAATGGACCGTGAGGATTTAATGTCTATAAACCTTGGTATTATGAAAGATGTTGCCACTAATGTAAAAAAATATGCTCCTGAGGCATTTGTAATCGTTATCTCCAATCCGCTTGATGCAATGGTCTATGCATTTCATAAGGTTTCAGGGTTTAAAAAAAATAAGGTTGTGGGAATGGCAGGTGCGCTTGACTCAGGAAGATTTAGAGCTTTTATTGCGATGGAAACTGGCTACTCTGTACAAGATGTTACCTGTATGGTACTAGGAGGGCATGGAGATAGCATGGTCCCTATAACTCGTCTGGCAACTATAGGCGGCGTCCCAGTTACAGACTTAATCAGCTCTGAGAGATTAAAAGAGATAGAGGACCGTACTAGATTTGCTGGCGGAGAGATTGTTAAACTATTTGGAAATGGATCTGCGTTCTATGCACCTGCACAGTGTGCAATGGAGATGGCGGAGTCCTATCTTAAAGATAAAAAACGAGTTATTCCCTGTGCTGCACTATGTGAAGGTGAGTTTGGTGTTGAAGGGTTTTTTATAGGTGTGCCAACGGTAATTGGATCTAGGGGGATTGAGAAAATAATTGAGTTCAGTCTAACAGAAAAAGAAAAGAGTGCACTTGAAAACACATTGAATGCAGTTAAAAAGACAGTTAGTGAAACTAAGTTATAGAAGTATATACTTACCGAATATTGTTCTGCAATAATTTGAATAATTAATGAAGATTATATTTATTTTATTATTATTGATATCGTCTTCACTATCCCAAGATATCTTTGTTGAACATGAAGAAAAGAATCTATATAGATCAGCTGTAGAGTATAGCTTCGATGAGGTCCTTGATAACGGTGCCTATACTTTCTCCCTTGAAAATCTTAGTGGGCTTATTACAATAACCGGGCATGCAGGATCCGGTTCACACCTAATTGTAGATAATAGAGTCCGCGCTGTGAGCAATAAGAATGCAATAGCAATACTAAAAAACAGCCAAATAAATGTCTATCATGACAAAAATAAAAAGACTATTAGTATTAAAAAAATATCAGAAAGGTACGATCATAAAATCGTAACGACAATTAACCTCCACATCCCTATAAATACTAATCTACAAGGATTCGTAAAAAATGGTGATGTTCAAATAAGCAATTTGAGGGGCTCTGTTGATCTAAAAACAGAAAGCGTTGAAGCAAAATTAATAAACTCATCTGGGAATATTGTGTTTAATACAAAAGGAGGTAACCTACATATAGAAAAAACGAAAGGAACCATAAGATTAAACATGATTAGCGGTAACATATACCTAGTACAATGTGAGGGGGATATATTTACCAGCAGTGAAAATGGAAATATAAAACTATCAAATATAAAGGGAGCAATAATCTCATCAACCACTTTAGGTGATACTGAAATTTCTTCTTTTGATGGCACTAGTGGTTCGTTTAATATAAATGTTGGTAGTCTAAAAATGAATCGCTGTAATGCAGATCTTAGAGCAAATATAGATATTGGAGATATTATTATAAATGAGGTCAAAGGGAATGTAGAGTTGTTTACTGGTAAGGGTCAGATTGATATGAATAATATCACAGGCAGTATAACATGCAATTCAAACTTTGGCAATATAAGTGGCAATAATCTTTTTGGAAGTATAATAGCTAATTCTGAGCTTGGTGATTTGAAAATAAATAAAGCATACAATTCATTTCTAGCAGATCATAAGATTGACCTCAGGACAAACCGCGGATCAGTCTCACTGCGAATACCATCAGATTTACCATATTCTATACAAGCACATTGCGATAATCTAAATTCAAAAGACGCAATCACCTCTGATACGCCATTAGATGAAAGGACATATCCCACGAAAGTTGTGGCAAAAGGAAAAATCAAAAACGGAACTATCAATTGTGAAATATATTCTAATTATGGACCCATATCTATAAAAACCAATTAAAGATAATCTAATTATGAAGAATAAATTAATAGTCTATATCATATTCGGAACTGGATTGCTCATTGGAGAATCTGATACTTATAAAATCTTAGACTACCAGTATAATTTAAAAAAATATGATGCTCTGAGGGTGTATTTTGACTGTAGCATAGGCAACCTAACTATGAGGCCTAGCAATAACCGATACATTATTACCGGGAAGATTGAATTTAATTCAACCCTTTCTAAGCCAAGCGTTAATCTGACTGATAAAAACAATATATCTAGGCTAGATCTTAAAATAAAGCCTGGTAAAACTATTCGTAATTATAATAGTAAGTCTTTGATAAACAGCCTGATCAAAGATGGTAATGACAACTATAAGATTAATTTTCAAATGCCAACTAAAATTGCAACCGATATGAATCTAAATTTTGGTTTAGGAAAAGTGGATCTTGATTTTACTGGGCTACGAGTATCGCAATTGGTTATGGACTGTGGACTTAGTGATGTAAGCTTGATTAATACAAAGTCAAATATTGTTGACTGTGAAACGGTTCATATCGCTACTGGAGTGGCTGACTTTAACAGTCTCGGACTGGGAAACTTTAATGCGTCTAATTATATTTTTGATGTAGGAGTGGGATCTGCAGAAATTGACATGTCTGGCTCAGCAAATAGAAACTCTAGTCTGGCTATAGATGTTACAGTTGGATCACTAGAACTGATATTACCAACAAATACAAATATTGAATTAATTATTAATAATAATATGCTTAGCT
>Ga0209445_1000657_pt1 | contig 19167 bp, 18 predicted proteins | sample MarorgKNORR_S2LV_4_FD_188223 | JGI IMG/M metagenome (GOLD analysis project Ga0209445, IMG submission 188223) | Marine microbial communities from the Southern Atlantic Ocean, analyzing organic carbon cycling - NADW_A/KNORR_S2/LV (SPAdes) (version 2) | ecosystem: Environmental > Aquatic > Marine >... | reverse complement strand
TTGTAACTGTGGTTGCTATTGGACACGGGCGGGACATCTATCGGTAGTCACATTATCTCTGTAGTTGGTGATTGTGCCGGTGCCCGCTATTAACCAACAACTCACCGATCTTGTGGATAGCGGCTCTGTCCTGCCGGAGGAGAGCTTGGCAGGTTACGCCGTCGACGAGGTTATGCCCCGGGCCGTGGTCCGGCCACAAAGTCGGCAGGAGATCGTCGACGTAATCCGGTGGGCCGCATCGGAAGGCGTTGCTGTTTTTCCCTGGGGCGGTGGCACCCAGGTTTGTATCGGTGGGTTGCCCGGCCGGGTGGACCTGGTTCTAGACCTGAGCCGGTACGATCGGGTGATCGACTATCAGCCCGCCGACCTTACGGCTACCGTGGAGGCTGGGATCAGCCTGGACTCCTTGCAACAGGAGCTAGCCAAGGGAGGCAAGTTCCTGGCCATTGAAGCCCCAGTGCCGGCCAAGGCCACTGTCGGCGGCATATTGGCTTCCAACGCCAGCGGCCCCCTGCGGTTCGGCTACGGGTTGCCCCGGGATTGGCTCATCGGCATCGGGGTAGTCAACGCCCAAGGTGTGGAAACAAAGGCAGGCGGCAAGGTGGTGAAGAACGTCACCGGCTACGATCTTGGCAAACTGTACACCGGCTCCATGGGCACGCTGGGAATCATATTGGAAGCTACTTTCAAGTTGATACCGCTGCCGGTCGACTCCAGTGCTCTGGTGGCTGTTTTCCCATCCATGGAATCCGCCATCGATGCCGGGTCCCAGTTGTTGCGGCAGGTTTACGCGCCCCACGGGTTGCAAGTCGTCAACTCGTCCATGTCCCAGCGTCTTTCTCTTTCCATGGCTGTGGGTGAACTAGGGTCCGATTCGGCCACTGGCGAGCCTTCCCAAGAAGCGGTCATGCTGGCATTTTTCTCGGGGCGCGTGAGGGCGGTTCGGCGGAAACTGAGCGAGGCGTCGCGTTTGATTCAGGGCCAGGGAGCGGCGCGAGTAGAGGAAATAAGCGGCCCACAAGGTTCCGGGCTGTTACGGCAGCTCACCGACGTGGGCTGGAACATCAAGGATCCGCCCTTTCTGAGCATTAAAGTTAACGTTTCGCCTTCGATGGTGGGACAAGTAGTCGGTTGGTTCGACCAGCCTTCAAGTGAAGAACTGTCCGGTGGGGGGAGGTACGCCCAGATCCCCCAAGGTCCGTCGGACTTGCCGCCCGAGATTGTGGCGGATCCCGGATTTGGTCTGGTCCGGTTCCACTGGTGGTCGGGAGCGTTCCATTCCGGTCAGGGGAGCGCCGTTGCCCTCTCTTCCGACGAAGGCTGGCTTGGACGGTTCGATGAGCCCCATCTCATCGACGTCGTTGGCCGGGTACAAGCGCTGGGTCGTGAATTGGGCGGATCGGTGGTAGTGGAGCATGCCTCGCCGGCACTGAAGCGGCGAGTTGAGGTGTGGGGCGATCCCCCTGTTGGCCTTGGAATCATGCGGAATATAAAGCAAAAATTCGACCCGGCGGGCATCTTGAACCCCGGCCGGTTTGTGGGAGGCATGTAGTGGCTGATCCAGAAGCCTCACTGCCGGCCAGCCAGCCCCGGTCCCCGGCGGCTCCCGCGATGTCACGAGGTGGATTTAGCGGCGAGGATATGCCCGCCGAAGCCGACATGTACCGTTGCGTACACTGCGGGCTGTGCCTCAGCGCCTGCCCGACGTACTCCGAGACGTCCCTGGAAACCGAGTCGCCCCGGGGCCGCATCGCATTGATGAAAGCGGTGAACGAAGGCCGGGTTGGCATCAACTCCCTGGTGGTGTCTCACTGGGATCAATGCCTTCAGTGCCGTGCCTGCGAAGCCGTTTGCCCGTCTGGTGTGCCTTATGGCCGAATCATGGAGATGACACGGTCTCAGGTTCGTTCTCAAAAGCAACAGTCGACTCGGTTGAGATGGATCAGCCTCTTGTTCCTCAGGGCGGCGCTGCCCAATCCAAAACGGCTCCGTCTGGGGGCTCATTTCATACGGGCTTACCAACGGATCGGTCTTCAGAGCCTGGTACGCAAAAGCCGGATCCTGCGATTATTGCCGGGACCATTGAGCCATCTGGAAGCTCAGATCCCCACGTTCAACGGACCGTTTTTCGGGCCGAGCAAAACCATATATCCGGCAACCTCGCCAAAGAAACTGACCGTGGGACTTCTTTCCGGCTGCGTTATGCCCCTGATGCAGGGCAGCACGATGGCGGCCACGGTCCGCGTCCTTACCAGGAACGGCTGCGACGTGGTCGTGCCCATGGGACAGGGCTGCTGCGGGGCCCTTAACCTTCACAGCGGTGATTTGGAGATGGCGCGCCGGATGGCCCGGATCAACATTGACATCTTCTTGGCGGCCGGGGTGGACCTGATCGTTACGTCTTCGGCCGGTTGCGGGTCCAGCATGAAGGAGTACCAGGACCTATTGGCGGACGACCCTGGCTACGCCGAGCCGGCGCGACGCTTCGCCGAGATGACGCAGGACGTCACCGAGGTTTTAGTGTCCCTTCCATTCGATGCTCCGAAGGCGCCGTTGAACCGGAAAGTTACTTACCAGGACCCATGTCACTTGGTTCACGCCCAGCGTATCTCATCTCAACCCCGCGCCATTCTAAATGCCATCCCTGGTTTGGAGTTGGTGGAGATGGAGCAGTCTTCAAAGTGCTGCGGTGGGGCGGGGATATATTCGGCGGCGCAACCTGAATTGTCGGCCAAGATCCTCGGTACCAAGATGGGCCATATCGCCGCCACCGGTGCCGGCCAAGTAATCACTGCCAACCCTGGTTGCATGGTGCAGATCGAGCAGGGGCTTCGTCAGATGGGAACGCCGGCTAGGGTGCTCCACGTGGTGGATATTTTGGACGAAGCCTACCGGGAGGAGGAATCGCCGGGGCGTTCTTAAGTTGAACCGTCGAATTCCGCCAGGTCTCGCTGGGCCGCAGCCAGGCTGGCACCGTGAGCCACTTCATAGCCCAGTCGTGAAAGCGTCATTTCCAGGGCCGACAGAAGAGAGAACACGTTAGTTTCCCTGGCCCCATCACCCATCAGGCCGATCCGCCAAGCCTTGCCGCGAAGGTCCCCCAGCCCGCCGCCGATCTCGATGTTGTAGTCGTTCAGTAACGTCCGCCGGACTGCCGCGTCATCTACTCCTTCAGGCACCACCGCGGTGGTTAAAGGATTGAGGCGGTACTCTGGGTCGGCCAGCAAAGCGATGCCCATCGCCTCTAGACCTGCCCTGAGGGCCGAGGCTACCCGGGCGTGGCGCTTGATACGAGGCTCCAACCCCTCTTCCATCAACATCCGCAGGGCTTCCCGCAATGCGTAGGTCATGGAGATGGGTGAGGTGTGGTGATAAGCGCGGGTCTGGGACCAATAGGTTTCCAAGTCCTTCACGTTGAAGTAAAAGCTCTGCACCTCGGAGGCGCGCGAGTTGATTACATCCATGGCCCGAGGTCCAAAACTGATCGGGGCCAATCCCGGAGGAGCGCCCAGGCATTTCTGACTGGCGCTGTAGCACACGTCGATGTCCCAATCGTCCATCCGCAGGTCGTGACTGCCCAGGGAGGTAACTGCGTCGACGATTATTAGGGCCCCCTTGCGGTGAGCCAGGTCGACGAAATCCCGCAGGGGAGTCAACACGCCGGTGGAAGTTTCCGCGTGGACCATTCCCACCGCCTTGACGTTGGGGTGTTTGTCCAGTTCGGCCGCCAGGGTGTCCAGGTCCACGGGTTTGCCCCAGGGCGAGTCCACGATGTGAACTTCGGCCCCGCAACGAGCCGCGATGTCGGCAAGCCTGTCTCCGAAGAACCCATTTCGGCACACGACAATCGTGTCCCCGCGCTCCAGGACGTTGGCGCAGGCGGCTTCCATGGCGCCGGTGCCGGTGGAAGACAGGGGCAGGGTCATGAAATTCTCGGTGTGATAGACCTCCCGAAGCATATCCCCTACTTCGTCCATCACCTGAAAGAACTCCGGGTCCAAGTGGCCCACCACGGGAAGGGTCATGGCCTGAAGCACCCGGGGGTGGACGCTGCTTGGGCCGGGACCAAGTAAGAGCCTAGGGGATGGTTGTAATTCGTTTAGGTAAGACCTAGTCACACCGTTTCTCCGCCTGCCGTCTTATGGAATCGGTCGCCCTTATGACTGATCCCGTAATACAGCTTAGTCCACCATGGTTCGTTTGTCACTCCGGTGCGCTGCTTTAAAGGGCGAGTACAGTGGCAAATTGTCGTGTCAATCCGACACCGTATCGGAGCCATGGTTGTTCGGGTACCGCAATCAGGCGAACTGCCCGTTTCCGGGGGTGGCAGCCCCTATAGGACGGCCGAATTTCCGCCGTCGATGTTAACCGCGATGCCGGTTAGATAGCTGGCCCGGTCCGAGGCCAGGAAAGTAATCACGTCGCCGGCTTCCTCGGCTTCGCCCATCCGGCCCAGAGGGACACCCCGGCCGCGTACGGATTCGGCCCAAACTTCCTCTATGGTCGCGTTGGCGTTGGCCGCCTGCATTCGGTCCAACCGTCTTTCCGCCTGGCCGCTCTTGATCAGGCCGATGCACACAGTCGTTACCAGGATGTTGTCCTTGGCCAAGTCCCTGGAAAGTCCCTTGGTGATCGCTTGGCCCGCCGCTCGGGAGATGGAAGTGGGCATGGACGCCGCGCCGGGGGTCCTGCCGCCCAGGTTGGTGACGTTGATGATGCGGCCCCCGCCCACTTTCCGCATCTCTGGGACCACCGACCGGATGAATCGGACCGCTCCCCAAACCTTCAAATCGAAGTCGAACTCCCACTCGTCATCGGTAACTTCTTCGAATGACTTGGCCATGGAGGCCCCGGCATTGTTCACCAGAATGTCTACCCGCCCGAAATTATCCAAGGCGGTCTTCACCACCCGATCGGCGGTGTCGTGGTCGCTCACGTCTCCCACAACCGGAATCGCGATGCCTTCGGTGGCGGTCTTGATGTCCTGGCAGGCTTCATCCAGCACGTCCGGACGCCGGGCTACCAGAATCACTCGGGCTCCTTCCCTGGCCATGCTCAAGCCCGCCGCCTTGCCGATGCCGTAGCTGCCGCCGGTGATGATGGCGACTTTATCCTGCAATCCCATATCCATGATCCGAACTCCTTATGTAACGATTCAAGCTCAGCGCGGCACATTATAACAATATGCCCCGGCCCGTCCAACCGTGTGTCTCCAACCGTGTGGCCTTTCTAGATCTCTATCCCACTAGCATTGGCCACGATGTCGATGTCTTTGTCGCCCCGTCCGCTGAGACACACCAGGATGATCTGGTCTTGGGTAAGTTCCCGGGCCAATCGGCTGGCGTAGTAGATAGCGTGGGAAGATTCCAGGGCCGGAATGATTCCCTCGGTGCGGCACAGGAGGTGGAATCCTTCCAAGGCCTGGGAGTCGGTGACCTCCGAATATTCGGCCCGGCCCGATTCTTTAAGGTAGCTGTGCTCGGGACCGACTCCGGGATAGTCCAATCCGGCGGAGATACTGTGGGTCTCGTTAACTTGGCCATGCTCGTCCTGGAGCAAGTAGGACATGGAGCCGTGCAGCACGCCGGTCCGGCCAGCGGTGAGGGTAGCCGAGTGCTTTTTGCTGGCTATCCCTTTTCCCCCAGCCTCCACTCCGGACAGCTTCACGCCTTCGTCTCCGATGAATGGATGGAAGGTCCCGATGGCGTTGCTGCCTCCTCCGACGCAGGCCACAACGTAGTCCGGCAACCGTCCGGCGGCTTCCAACACCTGGCTCCTCGCCTCGCGGCCTATCACCAATTGAAAGTCCCGGACCAGCATGGGGTAAGGATGAGGACCGACCACGCTGCCGATAAGATAGTGGGTGGTGTCGACGTTGGTGACCCAGTCTCGGATGGCCTCATTTATGGCGTCTTTCAACGTCCGGGTGCCCGACTCCACGGAGATTACCTCCGCTTCCAGCAATCGCATCCGGTAGACGTTGAGAGACTGCCTCCGGATGTCTTCCTCCCCCATATAGACGATACATTCCAGTCCCAGCATGGCGCAGGCGGTGGCCGCAGCTACTCCGTGCTGCCCCGCGCCGGTTTCGGCGATGATCCGCTGTTTTCCCATGTGTTGGGCCAAGAGGGCCTGGCCCAGGGCGTTGTTGATCTTGTGGGCTCCGGTGTGAGCTAGGTCTTCCCGCTTCAGGTATATACGGGCGCCGCCGCAGTGGCGGCTCAAGTTCTCTGCGTGATACAGAGGAGTTGGGCGACCGGCGTAGGTACGGAGTAAGTGTCCGAGCCTGTCCTGGAATTCCTGGTCTTCTTTGACCTCCCGGTAGGCTGTTTCCAGCTCTTCCAGGGCGGCCATCAATGTCTCCGGAACGAACTTCCCACCAAAGTCCCCAAAGCGGCCCCGTTCGTCGGGCAGGCTTGTCTGTTTTTCTACGACCATTGGAATACCTCGGGTTTTAGCTTTCAGCTATCGGCTATCAGCCGTCAGCTCTTTAAGACTGAGCGCTGCTTTGCGATGGATATGAAGTCCCTGATTTTATCGGGGTCTTTGTTTCCGTTGGTTTCTACACCGGTGGACACGTCCACACCCCAAGGGCACACGGTACTTACAGCCTCGGCCACGTTGTCCGGAGACAGTCCTCCGGCCAGGATGAACGAGTTTCCTGACCCGGCCAGGGCGGCGGCGATGCTCCAGTCGAAGCTCTCTCCGGTCCCTCCCTGTAATCCCTCCACCAACCGGTCTAGGGTGACCAGGCAGCCGCCCTCCCTGTAGGTTGTCATCTTCTTGACCAGTTCGCCCTGGGGCTCTGGAGACGACGGCGACTGGGGGATGTGCACCACCTTGATCACTTCGGCCTTGGTGTCGTGGCAATAGTCCAGGGACTCGGCCCCGCACAGTTGGGCCGTGTCCAAGTTGCAGGTCTCGATGGTGTGGTTCACTTCTTCAAGAGGCTGGTCGGCAAATAGACCGACGACCTGGGGAATTTCGCCTGGACTGCTCTTTAGGCCTTCGACCAGTTTTCGGGCTTCGTCCAAATCCAATCGCCTGCGCCGGCCGGGGACGAACACCAAACCGATGAAGTCGGCGCCGGCCTGGGCGGCCACCTGGGCATCGGACAGTGTCCGGATGCCGCATATCTTGACCTTAGTTATGGCTTGGATCATGGCTTTGCCGGCGAGACGGCCTGGCCCGCCAGCTCCCGGACTTTTCCGGCGACATCGTCTGACGTAACCAGGGCTTCTCCTACCAAGACCGCGTTGACGCCGCACCCGGCCAGTTGCGTTACGTGATCTGGCTGATGGATACCGCTCTCGCTGACGATGATTTTCCCCTTGGGCGCCAAGGGCGCCAGACGCTCGGTAATCGCCAACTCGGTGTTGAAGGTGCGGAGATCCCGGTTGTTGATGCCGATGATTCCGGCCCCGGCGCCGGCCGCGATCTCCATCTCTTGTTCGTCGTGGACCTCGACCAGGCAGCTCATACCCAGTTCCGATGAGATCTCCAGGTATTCCTTTATCTGTGACGGTGACAAGATGGCTACGATAAGAAGTATGGCGTCGGCTCCAGCGGCCCGGGCTTCGAAGACCTGGTACGGGTCGAAAATGAAGTCCTTGCGCAACACCGGTGCGGTTCGGGAAGCTCCGGCGTGTTTGATCTGGACTATGTGCTCCAACTCGCCCTGAAACCGAGCGTCGGTAAGCACCGAGATGGCCGCCGCTCCGTTGCTGGAGTAGATGTCCGACAGCTCCACCGGGTCGAAGTTGGGGCGAAGCAGCCCCCGGGACGGCGAGGCTTTCTTGACCTCGGCTATGAGTTGCACCCCGCCGGCCCCCAACGACTCCGCCAACGACAAGGCTTTCGGTTGAGCGGCGATGGTTTTCTTCAGATCGGCCAAGGATACGGCCAACTTTTGCTGGGCCAGTTCCTGGGTCTTAGCGGCTACAATTTCGTCAAGAATGTTAGGCATATCTACCCTAACCGCTGGGTCACTTCAACCATCTGGTCCAGCTTGGCAAGAGCCGCTCCGCTGTCGATGATTCCGGCTGACATCTCAACACCCTGGCGTATGGTTTCCGTCTTGTCGCCCACCATCAGGACGCCGGCGCTGTTAAGCAACACCATGTTCCGGACCGGGCCCTGCTCTCCTTGGAAGAGCCTCCGCATCGTGGCGGCGTTTTCTTCTTTGCTCCCTCCGCGGATGGCCTCGATGGGTGTTTTCGGCAGGCCGGTGTCCTCTACCCGTAGGGTCCACTCCTCAACCTGTCCCCCCCGAACTTCCCATACGGAGGTATCGCCTGAAAGGGAAATCTCGTCCAATCCCCCTGCGCCGTGAACAATCATGGCGTGGTGGGAACCCAAGAGCCCCAGAACCTCGGCCATGATTCCGCCAAGCTCCGGGAAAGCCACGCCTAGTAGCTGAGTCTGGGCTCCCGCCGGGTTGGTCAACGGACCCAGGATATTGAAAACAGTACGGATCCCGATCTCCCGGCGCACTGGGCCGGCGTGACGCATGGCCGGGTGGAAGGCCGGAGCGAACATGAACCCGACGCCCACTTCGTTGATGCACCGGGCGACGGCTTCGGGTGAAAGCTCGATCTGGACGCCCAGGGCCTCGAGAACGTCGGCGCTGCCGCAAGACCCCGAAGCGGCCCGGTTGCCGTGTTTGGCTACCTTTAATCCCGCGCCCGCCGCGATAAAGGCGGTGGCGGTGGAAATGTTGAAAGTGTTCTTACCGTCGCCCCCGGTGCCGACCGTGTCCACCAACTCGCCGTCGACGTCCACTCTTAAGGCCATCTCTCGCATCACCCTGGCCATCCCTGCGATCTCCTGGGTGGTCTCGCCCTTCAAGGCGAGGGCGGTTAGAAACGCGCCGAGTTGGGCCGGCGTGGCCTCACCCTCCATGATCTCCCGCATCACTGAGGAGGCCTCTTCCATGGTAAGGGATTGGCCGGAAACCACTGTGTTTATGGACTCTCTGATCATCTATTTGGCTCCCTGAATCAAGCGAGGCGGCACCAAAGCCAGTTCACCGGTTGCACTAAATTTCAAATTGAAGCATCCGGAGCTGCTCAGCAGGTACCCGTTCGCTTAGATTAAGAATCTCAACACCGACCACTTTCCCTTCGGCGTTGAAGTCCAAAATAACGCCGGGTTTCACCTCTTCCGATTCTCCGATCGCAGAATTGTCAAGCCGGAGATACAGCGCGTCGCAGTCTTTGTCTAATCTGAGTCTCATAGTGGCATCCTCAAGCGGCGGTCGAAGAAAAACGTAATAACTCGGTTCGGTGTAGCGCCGGGATTGAGTATCACACGAAAGGTACGAGGGCCGAATTCATGGGAATCCTTAATGTAGTGGACGTTGTTGTCGGCCCCAATCTCAGTACGATCAGGAGATTCCACGGCGAGCATCACCCACTCCCGAGGGATGTTCCTCTCTTCGAGCATTTTTATCGCATGATTAGAAAATTCGAAATCGGACGACCGCAATTACGCAGCCGGGTCGCTGTTATTTTCTTCGATCATAGCTAGAACCTTTCTGTAAGTAGCGACATAATCGACTAGCAAACTCGGAGCCATCTTCTCAAGTTTATCACGGGCCGAGTCACGTTAACCCTCCTACCCATACCCTTCCACCCGGTCCAAAAAGTTTTGCAACAGTGCCTTGCCGTCGGGGGTCATGATGGATTCGGGGTGGAACTGGACCCCCTCCACCGGGTATTCCTTGTGGCGCAGACCCATGATTAGCCCCCTATCTGTCCAAGCGGTGACCTCCAGGCAGTCAGGCAGCGAATCCTGGTAGACCACCAGGGAGTGGTAGCGAATGGCTTCAAAGGGCTCTGGCAGCCCCGCCAAGACTCCCTGGCCGTTGTGGTGGACCATGGATGTCTTCCCGTGGCGTATCTCGTCGGCCCGATCTACTTTTGCTCCATAAACGTGGCCGACGCATTGGTGGCCCAAGCAGACCCCCAGAACGGGCAGCTTAGGTCCGAAATGCCTGATCACATCGTTGGAGATGCCGGCCTCCAGTGGCGTAGACGGTCCCGGAGAGATGATTATTCCCTGGGGGGACATGGCTTCGATGTCTTCCAGAGTCGTTTTGTCGTTGCGCACCGTGACCACATCGGCGCCCAGTTCGGACAGGTATTGGTACAGGTTGTAGGTAAAACTGTCATAGTTATCAATCATCAACAACATCAGAAAATCTCCACGAACTCCAACCAGTTGCCGTCGGGGTCTTGGGCGTAGCAGGCCTTCATCGACACGTTACCATTACCGTCGTGCTGCGCGGCCGGAGGGTTGTTGTATCTCAGCCCCTTCTGGGACGTTTCGGTGTAGAACCGGTCCAGGTCGTCGACGAAAAAAGCTAAGTGAGCGGCCCCCAGGTCGTCCCGCTCTACCCCTCCCGGGCCGCTGGCCGGCGATAAGTAATGGACCAACTCCAGTTTGTGGCCTTCTCCTTTATCCAAAAACGCGCGGTCTATGTGGGCTCCGGGGAAGGCCAAGACCTGCTCGACGAACTCACCTTGACGTTCGATTCGATCACCCAGCTGCATGCCCAGAACTTCGGCATAGAACCGGGCGGATGTTTCCAGGTCTTTGACCACGAATCCTGTGTGATAGAAGGATTTCAGCATCGGATTACCTCCTGATGAATGGCGCCAGGGTTAGTCCCGGCCCTCGGCCAGGTCGATGGCTCTCTGCAATGCCCCTGCCTTATGCTGGGTCTCCAGGTACTCATCTTCGGGGACGCTGTCGGCCACGATGCCGCCGCCGGCCTGGATGTGCATCACCCCGTCCTTGTAGATGCCGGTGCGCAGTATCAGGGCGGTGTCCATGTTCCCGGAAAAGCTGAAGTAGCCCACGGCGCCGCCGTAGGGACCGCGCTTCTCTCCCTCCACCTCGGCGATGATCTCCATGGCCCGGATCTTGGGAGCGCCGGAAACCGTGCCTGCCGGGAAGCAAGAACGAAGGGCGTCGTAAACGCTGAGTTCAGGTTTCAGCTTGCCTTCCACGTGGGACACCAGGTGCATCACGTGAGAGAACCGTTCCACGTCCATCAGTTGGGTGACGTTGACCGTTCCGGTGACGCTGACCCGGCCGATGTCGTTTCGGCCCAGGTCCACCAGCATGATGTGCTCGGCCCGCTGCTTTTCACTGTTCTTCAGTTCGGCCTCCAAAGCGTCGTCTTCCGCCGGAGTTTTGCCACGGGGCCGGGTGCCCGCTATGGGGTGAGTTGCGGCGATACCGTCTTGCACTTGTACCACTGTTTCGATGGCCGCGCCGACGATCTGGAAGCCGTCCAGGTCCAGGTAGTACATGTAAGGCGATGGGTTGATGCTGCGCAGGGACCGGTACACTTGGAAGGGATGAGCCTCGGTTTTCCGGGAGAACCGCTGGGAGTTGACTACTTGGATAACGTCCCCGGCATAGATGTACTCGATACATTTCTCCACTATCTTGTTGTACTCGTCTTTGGTGAAGTTGGACGTTGCTTCCACCGGTGTTGATACGGTGGCCGGACCTTGTAGCTCGGGCGGCAGGTCCAAAGGTTGGCCTAACCTCTTTACCAAGTCGTCGATCTTTCGAGTCGCCTCGGCGTAAGCTTTGTCTATGTCTCCGTCGAGATGGACGTGGCTCACCACTTTGATGTCATGGCGTATGTGGTCGAAGATAACCAGTGTGTCGACGAAGGTGAACACCGACTCTGGCACCCCTTGGGGGTCCGCGGGCATAAAGGGCACCCTGGGTTCGAAATAGCTGATGGTGTCGTAAGCCAGGTAGCCCACCGCTCCGCCATGAAATCGGGGGAGACCGTCCACCGGGATTAAACGGTACTTATCCATCTCATCTTGCACCAACGTCAGCGGGTCAACTTGGCCACCGGGCTGACCCGGCCCCGTCTTTACCACGTGGTAAGGATCGGTGCCGATAAAACTGTACCGGCCCAGCCGTTCGCCGCCGGAGACGCTCTCCAGTAGGAAGGAGTAAGGCCCCCGGGCCACCTTCAAGTAGGCCGAAACCGGTGTTTCCAGGTCGGCGTTGATGGACCGGTACACGGGTACTAAATTGCCCTGACCGGCCAGGGACTTGACCTCTTCCAGCGATGGTTGGTACATGGCTCTGCACCTACTTCCTTCTATGTATGTGCGTCTCTAATCCGATGTCTCTATGCCGCGCCGCGCGGAGAAAAATAACACGCCTTGCTTTACTTGGTTCGGGTCGAGACCGCGGCGGCGGACTTCTTCCGCCAGCCCGGTAAAGAACTTGAAACGCGTTTTCCCCCGGCGGCGGCGGAGGCTGCGGTGCTGGCGGTTACCCGGAACTCTTGCTGAGTGAAACCGGGGATATTTGTCAGCAAAGCCTCCAATTCCTCGGGCCACCAGAACTCCATGGCGCCATTGTCCCTGGCCAATTTCTGGAACGCTTGGGAAGCCGGACTGCGGTCCGCCATGCAGGGTATTATCGCCCGGAAATATCCGCCGGGCTTCAGTACTTTCCGTACCTGCTCCAAGAGGGGTTGTATGGCGAGGCGGGGCAGCTCCTGCAACAGGTTCAGGCTGGTGACCAGGTGGAAGCTGCCGTCTTGGAAGGGAAGCCCGTCCAGGGAGTTGCCTTGTACCAGGGACGCCACGCTATCGGCCCGGACCCGCGCCAGAGACAACATCTCCGGGGACAGGTCCAATCCCGCCAACACGCCAACGCCGCCGGTCTGCCGATGGGCTTCCAGCAGCAGTTCGCCACTGCCACATCCCAGGTCCAGCAAACGCTGGCCGGGACTTAGGGGCTCCAAGGCCCACCGGATGCGCCGGAGCAACGATTCAGCGGATACGAACCGTTGCCGGTCCTCGTCGTAGGAACGGCTATATTCCCGGTAGATCGCCTGTTTCAGCTCCACGTATTCGGCGCTGTTTATGGTGCTCATGATTCCCCGGAGTCTCAATTTTGGGCAATAAAAAAACCCATCCACAAGGGACGGGTCTGAACCGCGGTACCACCCTATTCGCCAACCTTGCTCCCGGAAAGTAGACGGAGCGTGATCAACTTCTCAATCGGCGGAGGAGCCCTGGTCTACGTAGCTCCCGTGCCGCGGACCTCTAACGGTGTCCAACCGTCCCGGCCTAGCGACGGCCCGCCGGGAGTATCAATCCCGTAGCGCCGCTGATCGGCCTGCGGCTCCGGGGTCCATTCGTGCTTCCGCGCCTGGCGCCGGCTCTCACCTAACCCGGCTCTCTGGGCCTCGCTTGAAGCCTACTAGTCCCCTTCTCAGCCTTTTTATATTCGATTGTTACGAATCGAGTATAGATTGCTGGCGTTAGAAGTGTCAAGCGGCGGGATATTGTGGCAACGAGGTTGCTGCCCCTTAAACCGTCCCCTCCCCCAACCCGCCATGTTCCGCCGGTTGGGCTTCATCTGGACCTGGCCAGGGCGGCGAGGTGTAGCAGAGGAAACGTAGCGGGGCGGCGTCTTCGGCGCTGAACTGGAACTGCCAGCCGGTGGGAATGGTCAGGGCGTCGCCGGGGCCCACCGGGGCCGGCTTGATGGCGGCGGATTCTTGGGCCGGAGGACTTCTCCACACTCGGCCTTGGCCCTCCAAAACGTACCAGATCTCCTCCACGGTTTGGTGCCACACTGGGCGGGAGACCTGTCCGGCGGGTAGGGTCACTTCGCATAGGCTGGCTTTGGTGGCCGCGTGCCGGCCATCGACCAGGAGTCGTATCTCGGAGCCGTCGGGAGCGGTGGCGTCGGGCTGGTGAGACCGTTGGGATAACGGCGGGACCGGCGGTGATGCAGGTTGGGTCATGTTTCGCTCCTAGGGAACCAGTCCTTCTCCCACCAGATTCCAGTAGGGGAGGACAAGGAAAACCACGGCGATGGCTATCGCCGTCATTATCAGGCCAAACCGGAAGACCTCTTGGGCATTGATGCCGGCCCGGTGGAAGATAACGATGCTACCGGTGCTGCCCGCCGGATAATAGACCACGGCATCGCCAACCACCACAACGGTCAGGCCGCAGACCAGTGGGTTCAGGCCCAGCGATTGGCCGGTGGACATGGCCACGGGGATCAGAAAGGCCAGATATCCGGAGATATTGGGCATCATCAGCCTTACTATCGAAGATGCCCCGGCCAGGGCCAGCAGCAAGAGCAACGGAGAATTCCGCAGCCCGCCCACGCCTCCCACCAGGGTTTCGGCGAACCAGGCGGCGGCCCCGCTGGCCACCAATGCCTGGGCCAGAGACAGAGAGGTGGCGATGACGAAAAAGTTGCTCCAGCCCACGTTCTGCTCGAAATCCCGCCAGGACAGCAAGCCGATGCCCGGCAACAGGATTATCGTTAAGGCGATCAACGCAGGGACCGCCGGTGGCAGACCGTGGGCGAAGTCGGTGAACCAAAGCAGAGCGGTGCTCATGGCGATGGCCGCCGCCTTTTTCTCGGCCAGGGTCATTGGTCCGGGTCGCGGCAGGTTTGCGACGGAAGCCGGCTTCAGATTGAAGCCCGACCGGTAGAAGAAGAACAGGGCGATTCCGCCAAAGAACAATATCGTGTAGAAGGGCAGGGCCATCAACATGAACCAGCGAGTCCAGGAAAAGTCGCCCAGCAGCGACGAAGCCACCACGGGAGTGATTCCCCCCGCCAGTAAGGCGGTGGAGCCTAACCGGTTCAAGGAGCCCATGGCCATCATCACCGATTTGCTCAAAGGCGACTCCCGGGGGATCTGCCAGTGGGCCATCACCTGCTCGTAAATGTGGACCATGATTACGCCCCGGGTGCTGGCTGAGGGCAGAGCGAAGGTTAGAGCGGCGAAGGAAACCAGCATCTGTACGTAGAGCAAACGGGGGCTGCCACCGGCCATCCGAATGAGGTAGACCGCCAGACGCTCGGCCAGGCCGGACTGATGCACCGCCAATCCCAGGGTGAGAATCCCTACCAGAAAGTAAGTAACCGGTTGTCCGAAGCCGTACAGGGCGTCTTCGACCCCGGAAACCCCTCGCACCAAGATCAGGAGCAAGATGCCGATCATGCCTGCCACAGCAACGGGAACGGTTTCGGTGGCCCAAAGGACCACCGCCAGGGCCATCACCGCCAAGGCCCGCTGACCTTGGGGCGTCAAACCGTCGGGCGTGGGAGCCAAGAGCACGGCCCCGAACACAGCGATAGATGGGACTGCCTTTAGGACCAATTGGGCCGGAGTGAAGGTGATAGCGTCTTGGGTTTGGGCCAAGGATGACCAGCCTTTTGATTGGGCTCAAACAAGACCCCCACCCCGATTACATCGGGGTGGGGGCCGGGGTGTCGAGCTATAGGATGTTGATCGTATCATCTTACGATCGTTGGGTTTGATCCTTAGGTTTCCTCGACGGTTTATGAGGCTAAGGGTTTACGTCCCTTCCGTTCCAGGAAGTCTTTGAAGCCATCTTCCACCGACAGGCCCGCGAACCGCCCCTTGCGTCCGCTGACCTCGTTGCGGAACTGCTCCTCCAAGGGTAGTCCGGTGTGTTCCAGCAACATCTGTTTGATGTTGGCCACGCCTTCGCTGCGGTTTTTGGCGATCCCGGCGGCAACTTCCACCGACTTCTCGATCAACTGCTCCGAAGGTACCAGGTGATTTATCAGGCCGATGTGATAAGCCTCGTCGGCGAACACCTCGCGCCCGCTGTAGAGCAACTCCTTGACTCTGGGCCAACCGACCATCGTGGGCAGGCTCCAGGTAGCGTTCATCTGGCCGTAGTTCACCGCCAGGAATCGGAAACTGGATTTTTCGCAGCCGATCAGAAAGTCCAAAGAGGTCGCCATAACGGTGCCGCCGCCGTAGCAGAGGCCGTTGATCGCCCCGATCACCGGCTTGGTGCAGGTTGCCAGGTGCCAGGTATAGCCGGCTCGGAGGGCGGTGACCTTCTCCCGGTCTTCGTCGGCAAGCTCCCTGTTTTCGTGGATATCAGCCCCGGCGGAGAAAGCGCGTTCGCCGGCGCCAGTGAGGATGATGGCGCCCACGCCGTCGTCCTGCTCCATCTGGGTTATCGCGTCGTCCAATTCGGTGACTAAATTGAGGTTCAGCGCGTTGAGCACCTCTGGGCGGCTCAACGTAATGATGGCGACTCGATCCTGTTGGTCGATGGCAATGGACTCGTAACTCATATGACCCCTACTCCTCTTACTCTAGCGGTTTTTAGACCCCGTCCACCGCCCTACGGCACCGCCAGTAATCATAAATCACCGGCAGGTTCAACGCAAATTGAAGGGCGTGGTATCTGGCTTAGGGGTTGGGAGGGATCTATCACGAACACTGGGGCTGATTCCCTTTTCACTGTCGATCAAGACGGTGGGGGAAAGAACTGTGCTACACGTCACAACGGAGGTAAGTCATTGGTCATGGTTCAAATTTGGCCACAAGGTTTAACTAGATGAATAGCCGCAAAGACCCAAGATTGAATAAAGAATGCGGATCAAAGGTGAAAACCATGTTGTGTCTACTGAAGAATTGCCGGAAATGCAATGGAGACCTGGTGTTGGATGGGGAGGAGTGGCGTTGCTGGCAATGTGGACAGTATTACTATCCAATCACCCCAATCACCGAATCTCTGGACCAACGCGAGGAACCACCAAACGCCAGCCTGACGGCGGCGATCGGAGAGATCGTGCCCAGCCAGAGGAAGACCAGGGTGCGCCGTTCGCCACGGAACCTTAACTCCCGCATCGTGGCGCGGGACCGCAGCGACAGCCGCTGGTGGAAGCGAAACCGGGATGTGGTCAAGTATCTGGACCAGGGCCTTAGCGTACGAGAGATCTCGAACCTTATGTCCCACGGGGAGCGGCAGGTCCGGATAATCCGGGAACGCCTCCACGATTTGCGGACCAATAACCTCGAAGGGGAAGCCTTGGGCGCTGTTGCCTGACCAGCCCGTTGCGGAAAGGGACATCCCCTAGTATTCTTTTCATTCAAGGCCGCTCTCCCAATCAGAGCGGCTCTTTTTAAAGCGGCCCTTCTGTCCAGTCTGTGCCAGGCGATTCGATCGGCGCCTGAGCCCAAATTCCCTCCCGCAGGAAAACGTTAATGTCTCAGATCGGGGTCCCGGCCGGGGGCTTCACCCAGCGGTTAGCTCGATTTGCCCTGGAGCACTCCTTGGGCGGGATGCCGTCCCCGATCAAGGACGTCTCGATAAATATGATAATCAACGCGGCGGCGGCGGCTTTGGCCGGGGCGGGGCAGCCGGAGAGCCTCACCATTACCCAATTCGTTCAGGAAATGGGCGGCAACGGCAAGTGCACCGTGATTGGCATGGGATTGCGTACCTCCCCGGTGAACGCCGCCCTGGCTAACGGCGCGATGGTCCACCTGCTGGACTTCGACGACGAGATTCCCGGCCTGGACATCCACCCCGGCAGCGTTATTTTCCCGGTAGTTATGGCCCTGGCCGAGATGAATGGCGACACCGGCCGGGACGTGCTGAACGCCTTCGCGGTGGGATGTGAGATAACCGGCAAGCTCAGGAGAATGTTAGGACCGCCGGATTCCCCGGGACGGGTTGCCTCAGTGGATGGAATCGCCGGAGCGGTGGGCGCCGCCGCTGCCGCAGGCCGGTTGTTAGGACTGGACCAAGACCAGATGGAGAGCGCCTTGGGGTTAGCCTGCGATGGCGCCGGAGGGAACCAAGCCGGTTTCGCTTCCCCCAGCCGGGCTTTGTGGAACGGCCGTGCGGCGATGTCCGGCATGTCCGCGGCGTTGTTGGCGGAGAAGGGATTCATCGGTCCACGGCAGGCCATCGAAGGACCCGGGGGACTGTTGGACTGCTTCAGCACCGGCAGCGCCGTGGATCAGGACGAAGCACTTTTCCGGTTGGCTAATCCATACGACGTCCTACAACCTGGCATCATATTGAAGGCCTATCCATGTCATTCGGCCAGCCATAGCGCCATCGAAGCTACGTTGCAGCTTGTTCAGCAATATCAATTCCAGCCCAACCAGGTCGAGTCGGTCAAGGTGGAGGCGCCGGCTGCTTGGTTGCAGGCCATGCCGTTTTCCAATCCCGTCGATGGATGGGAGGCCAGGTCGAGCTTGAACTATGTGGTGGCCTCAACTTTGCTGTATGGGCAACCCCTTCTCGAGCAGTTTACCGATGCTGCGGTTCAAGACTCGGCGGTGCGGGAGATGTTGGACCGGGTGACGGTAGCTCTAATGGAATCTGATAGGCAATCCCGCCAGGACTCGGGGCGGCTGGCGTCGTTGGGTTGTAATGTAAGCCTATGGCTAGGAGGCGGCCAGGAAATCAGCCACCGGGTGGAGTTTGCCCGGGGTTTCCCCGAGCTTCCTCTGGAACCGGATGAGCTGGACGCCAAGTTTCTCTACTGCAGCCGCTACATCTTGCCGCCGGACCATATCGACGGCGCCATCGGGCAGTTCCGGAACTTAGAGGACGTTGACGACGTTACTGGGTTGGCCTCTATTTTGGGGGGATGAAATCCCCCCATCCCCCCTTTACGAAAAGGGGGTTCTTACGTTCAGTTCCCTAGCCCGACTTTGGGAATGGATCACACCTCCCCCTTTCGTAAAGGGGGACCGAGGGGGATTTTTGCTCTCGTTGATCAAGACAATCTCCCTAAAACTATGTTCCCTTAGGCAATGATGGTCACCGCCCCTCCCACACAACCCGCCCCCCAACCATCGTCATCTTCGCCTTGATGTCTTTCAACTCATCGGGGTCAATTTTCAATGGGTTAGCATCCACCAATACCAGGTCGGCCAGCTTCCCAGTAGTTATCGAGCCTTTGTCTTTAACCGTGCCCTCCAGTTCAGCGCCGGAGAGGGTGTACATACGCAGGGCAGACTGAACGCTCACCCGGCCTGAACCGTTCGATTCAGGGAATGGTTTGCTCTGGTAGTCCTGCCGGGTCACGGCGCTGTGGATGGCGGGCCAGGGGTTCGGGTTTATCACCGGGGCGTCCGACCCGAAGGCTATTTTGATCCCGGCGGAGTCGATGGCGCCGATGGGATACAGGTGGGGCTGCAACAATTCGGCGACGTTTGCCCGGTAACTGGGGCCGTTCCAATGGATGAACCCCGGCTGAGTCACCACCGCCGCCCCGCCGCCGCGTACGGCGTCTAAGACATCCGGTGGGCACTCGGAGCAGTGTTCGATACGGTGGGGCGGAATCCCTGATGGGGAGGGA
>Ga0209445_1000653_pt1 | contig 19200 bp, 19 predicted proteins | sample MarorgKNORR_S2LV_4_FD_188223 | JGI IMG/M metagenome (GOLD analysis project Ga0209445, IMG submission 188223) | Marine microbial communities from the Southern Atlantic Ocean, analyzing organic carbon cycling - NADW_A/KNORR_S2/LV (SPAdes) (version 2) | ecosystem: Environmental > Aquatic > Marine >... | reverse complement strand
ACCTGCTATTCTTCTATGCAGTAGGTCTGGGGCTTCCTCTCATCATAGTCGCCACACTGTGCGGCAACCTGCCGAAAGACGGTTTGTTCTGGACCCTGCTTCGGGGAAAAGGGTGGGATGTCACTGTAGGAGGAAAAACCTTTTTTCTGCATACCACCAACCTGTTCAGCGGATTCCTGCTGATCGCGCTGGGCATTGTTCTGGCAACGGGTTATATGACTTATATCAATAGCCTTATCCCCATCGAAGTCCAGATCTGGTTCAGTGACTTCGAAGAAGCCGTTTTGCACTGGTTCATGTAACCGGCGAACCGCCGGAGGCAGATAGCAAGGGCTGGATTGAGCCTAGAACATCGTTGCTAGCCGACAACGATGTTGCAAACTGAGTCCAGCGTCACGCTGGCGCCGAGTGGACAGATAAGCCATTGAATACGGGAAACATTATTTGCTAGAATGCGGGTTGAAATAAGGCTATTTCACTCGGAGCGACCATGAACCTGATATGCAAAATTTTGTTGGTGTTGTTGATAGCCCTCCCGGCCTGTTCGGGAGTGGATTCGGTCACCAAAAAGCGATGGAGCAATTCTGAAAATACCATCTCGATCGTGGATATGACGTCCAGAGATTTTCGCCTTATGGACGCAGGCTCCAAGCTGCAGGGAGCCGTTGAAGAACAACTCGAGTTTACAGGTTATGTTCTGGCCGGGAAAAACGCCCGCTATCACTTGAAATTTAAAGTGATGCAATTTGATGAAGGCAGTCGAATGGCCCGCATCGCGACCATGGGCATATACGAATCCGCAAAAGGCGAACTTCGGGTAAAAGCCGCACTTTTTGACGGCGGAGATATGGTCGGCGCGTGGGAAGTCAACTCCTGGGTTTCAGGAGGAATCACCGGCGGCTCCGAGCAGGACCTTTTTGATTCCGCCGCTAAGGAAATCGCCGACCACCTGAGGGGCGATTTTTAAGCAGCTCTTTACACATCTTTGGCGCAACGAAAACCCATGAAGTTCAACTTCGCTACTGGGTCCATCCAGTTGCGGAACCAGGTTGGCGAAAACTGAATAGTGAGATGTGTCTGCAATAATCCACCGCGAACAACCTTAAAAATTTTCTCATCCACCGCCCCTTCCAACTTGTAGTCACCCGCCACCCACTCCCAGACATTGTGGCCCATGCCATAAATTCCATAGGGACTGATCCATTCCGGCCTTTTGTCGACCGGTTCCGGCATGAAACCCGAAAATCCGTTATTGGGGTGCGAGACGTAAATTTTCCAGGGCCACTTGCGTCCATCCGTGCCCCTCGCCGCTTTCTCCCATTCGACTTCGGTGGGCAGGCGTTTGCCCTGAGCCTGGCAAAACGCCTCCGCCTCGGCAAACATCACAAACGCCACCGGCCAACGAGCCTTTTTCGGAGAGAAAGAATGTTCGGGATGGAACTTATTGTAACCTTCATGGCTTACCTCATAACGGTCAATAAGATAAGCGCTGGACGTTACAGGTTTTCCTCCATGTGTTCCCGGCTCCTCTGCATTTCCCATGATGAATTCCCCCGCCGGGATATAGACCATCTCTTCAGGAACAACGAGTCCAGCGGGAACCACTACCGGAATCTGTTTTACGCTATAGGAATCGCAGGAAGATAGAAAAATTAAAAGTAGGACTAGGATAAAACGGATCATGCGGGCGACCTGTGCATAACCCGTCATAGCGAGGAGCCAACGGTGACGAAGTTGTGATATTCCCTCATTAGCCTTCATGCCCTCAAGGGTGAACCCAGAAAACCCGGATCGTCGCGCTCCTTTTAGTTACCCCTTCGGGGCATGAGAGCTAAGGTTAAATATCACGCGCTCGCGATGACGGATTGTAAAGCCGAGACAACTCTTTTCTAGCCGATTATAGTTATTACCCACTACTACCGGGCGTTGCCCAGTGGTCGAAAAAATGGAACACTTCCCCACCGTTTATGGGAAGAGGTTTCTTATTAAAGTCCAGGGGATGGTCAACACCGGGCTGGATGGTCCCATCCACCGAATAAGGCCCGCTAATCGCCCAGTAATTGCGCTTGCGCGAATCGAGAAATTTGATACTGGTAATGTATTTGATACTTTTATATCCATACTTGGATGGAATGATCAGTCTGAGAGGAAATCCGTGATCCCGGCTCAATGACTGACCGTTCATACGCAGGACAAAGAGGACACGAGGCCGGAGCAACTCTTCCAGCGTAAAACTTTCGTAATAGGAATCGGCAGACTGGATATAAACAAACTTCGCAGACGGGTCAGGCTGAACCTGTTTCACAAGTTCCTCAAAGCGGAAGCCCTCCCATTTTGCTTTGGCGGACCAGCATTCCACGCATTTGAGCCGTGAAACCTGGGAATGCATTTTTAATCCGAACAGGTCCTCATAAGCGAGACCGATGGATTTTTTAACCATCCCCCCTATCGCCAGCCCCCAGTTTTGCATATCCACACCGAGAAACGGATTGGCACTGCGAATATGAAAGCCGGGAGTATCCCGGTTCTGGACGTATTGTTTGGGAATATTTTTGTCGTTACGAAAATCTTCCGCCGCTGTGGATTTTTTCGGCACCAGCGCAGACAGCGTGGCCAGAGAAAATATTTTCAGGAAATTCCTGCGATCAAATTTTAAGAACGAGGGGTCCATACCTTCCTTCTTTCAGCGCAAACCCAAAACGTCCTGCATATCATAGACACTATTAGGTTGGCCTAAAATCCATTGCACGGCACGAATAGAACCTCTGGCAAAAGTTTCCCGGCTCTGTGCGCGGTGAAATACTTCGAAGTTTTCTCCCATACCGCCGAACAAAACCCGATGCTCGCCGATGATGTCTCCCGCCCGCAAAGTATGAATGCCAATTTCCTTCGGGGTGCGAAGAGCTATTCCTTTTCTTCCATAAACGCCGACCTCATCGATATTTCTCCCTAAAGATTCGGCGACAATTTCTGAAATACGCACGGCTGTACCACTGGGCGCATCCTTTTTAAATTTATGATGTGCCTCAACAATTTCCACATCATACGCGTCACCCAGTACCCGTGCCGCATCCGCGACCAGCTTGAACAATACGTTAACACCGATACTCATATTGGGCGCCACCACACAGGGAATTTTTTTGCCGATTTGCTCAATTTCTTTGCGTTGCTCCGGGGAAAATCCAGTCGTGCCCACCACAACAGATCTCCCTTTATCCACAGCAGCATTGAGGGTGAAAATACTGGAAGCCGGAGTGGTGAAATCAATTGCCACATCACAGGTTTCAAAAGCTTTTGCCGGGTCATCCATCACCGCGACACCCTTGTTCCCGATCCCTGCCACTTCACCAATATCCTTACCGATAGCCTCACTGCCAGCACGCTCAGTACCTCCGCCCAGCTCTACACCCTCAGTATCTTCAATGCATCCGGCGATGGTTTTGCCCATACGCCCGGCAATACCTATTACAAGAATCTTGGTCAAAACTTTTTCTCCTTCCCACTAGGCATGGGGCCAATGTGCAATAGCTTTTTACTGCTAGCAAAAAGTTATCTCGGCTTAATGAGCCCTTGCGCGTAATTACAACAAAGAGTAGTCCTTGAGCACCGTGGTTAATTGCGACAGGTGTTCCTCTGAAGGTGCGCATAGAGGTGCTCGAAACTCGTTTTCGATCCGGCCCATGAGTGCCAGCGCAGCTTTAACGGGAATGGGATTGGTCTCGATGAACATGATATCATTCAGCTTCAGCAATTCATAATGCAGAGCTTTTGCTGTTTCTATATCCCCTTCCCTGGCGGCCTTGCACAAACTGGCACACTTATCGGGGACCAGGTTGGCAGTCACCGAGATCGCCCCTTTGCCGCCAATGGCAAGAATCGGCCACGTCAATGCATCCTCGCCAGAGATCAACAAAAAATCCGGCCCGCAGGATTCAATGATTTCACTGACCTGCACCAGAGAACCGGAAGCCTCTTTAATGCCGATAATATTTTTGATGGCACTCAAACGCTCAACAGTGCCGGGTTCCATATTAACGGCAGTGCGACTGGGAACGTTATAAAGCATAATGGGCAAATCGGTCTCTTTCGCCACAGTAGAAAAATGCTGGTACAACCCTTCCTGAGTCGGCTTGTTGTAATAGGGCGTGAGCAACAATGCCCCATCCGCCCCTAATTTCTGCGCGCGCTGGGTTAACTCCACCGCCTCATGGGTAGCGTTGGACCCCGTACCTGCCAGAACGGGAATCCGGCCTTTACAGGTTTCAACGGTGATGCCGATCACCTCTGCATGCTCGGCGTGATCCAGGGTAGCCGACTCACCGGTAGTGCCGCAGGGCACAATTCCGTTGGTCCCATTTTCTATATGAAACTCAATCAACCCGCGCAGGGCCGAGGCATCTACTTTTCCGTTTTTAAACGGAGTCACTATGGCAACAAACGATCCTTCAAACATGGGAACCTGATTTCTGTACAAAAAAACCGGTTAATATTCCCCCAACGTGCCTTCAAAAGCAATGCGGGTGGGTCCTTCCAGATAAACTTCGGTCACGGGTCCTTGCTCACCGTTGGGCGATGCAAAATCCACTTTCAAAATGTCCCCGCCCCGGGTCTCCACTGCAACCGGAGGCTGGACCAGGTTTTTGTAAGAAGCTAACAGGGCCGAGGCAACCACTCCGGTTCCGCAAGCCAGGGTTTCGTCTTCCACTCCGCGTTCGTAGGTGCGAATTTTAAGTGCCTTATCACCGACCTTCTGTACAAAATTCACATTGGTCCCGGCCGGAGCGAATGTCTCATGGAAACGGATGCCGTGACCGGCCTCCTTCACATTCACGTCTTCGATATTGTCGGAATAAATGATCGCGTGCGGCACACCGGTATTGAGACTGTCTATCTGGTATTCCGTTCCATTCAGGGCGAGAGCGATATTCTGCTGTAAATTTTCAGGCTGAGTGAGTTTGATCTTCACGCTATCGCCATTCACTTCCGCGCCAATGAGTCCCGCTAAAGTCTCCAAAGTCATTTTATGGGCGGGCACCATATTCTTTTCTACTGCATAACGGGCCAAACAACGGCCACCATTGCCGCACATCTCGGCGGTGGAACCGTCTTCATTATAAAAATCCCATTTGATGTCAGCACAATCCGAGTTCTCGACAAAGATCACTCCATCGGCACCGATGGACATTTTTCGATTGCACACGCGTCTAACAAAGTCGACTTTCTTCGCGTCATCGATAACCGGCACCCGATTATCGATGATGATAAAATCGTTGCCACTGCCACTCATTTTTGTGAACTGAATTGCCATATCCTGACCAATCTATTTAATATTGTGTTCTTTCTAAGATGCTGAATAACCCTTAAAAGTTGCAAGGCTAACCCAAATAAACCCCTTATTCTAAAGGGGTCTATCAAGATGAAGAGATTCTAACACATCAAGGGAAGTTGCTAAAAAACCTTTTTATCCCCCTTATACCCCTCCGGGGCATGAAAGCTAAGGAAGAATTATTAAAGTATTGCGCTTGAGTGCTCGGTCTGCTTTACGGGCATTGCAGTACCGGCCCCACGCCGAGTGGCTGGCTAGACGCGCCAGTTTTTGGCGGTGCTGAGTTTTAACAGTGCAGGAAGAAAAGTAATGGAAGCGATGAGGCAATTGAACACGCCAATGGTCAGCACCAAACCGAGACTGAACACACCACTATGATCGGCCACCATCAAACTGCCGAATCCAATCATGGTTGTGAAAGAACTTAGCACGACCGCCTGCCCGGTACTTTTTCCCAGAACGCTGGCGTGTTTATCTTCTTCCTCGCGGTAACGGTGGGTGATGTGAATGCCATTGACCACTCCGACTCCCAAAATGAGAGGCAGGATGACAAGGTTCGCCATATTCAGCTTCAACCCGATCAGTTCCATAACACCCACCGTCCAGATGGACCCGGCCAGCACCGGAAGCAGAACGAAAAAAACTGTACGTGCGTTGCGGAACAAGAAAAACAAATAAATAATGATCGCGGTCATGGCATAGAGTCCACCCTTGACATAACCTTCTGTCATCAGCCGTGTGGATTCAAACATATGCACTGCTGTGCCGGTGACATTGGGGTCCACCGACCTGAGGTCGTTTAAATATTTCCGGCGTTCATCCAGATCCCATATATCCACGCTGGGATAGATATGAATCACGTATTTGCCTTTTTTGGAGATGTAACGCTCTCTTAATTTTGGCGGAATTTCTTCCAGTCGCACCAATCGCGGTTCAGCATTGGCCTTGAGTTCATCCATAAGGTCCCGGTAATCGGTGAAAAGCAATGTGGAAAAATTTTCAAGTCTGCTTTCTGCCAGACCCTGTTCTATCTTCTGACTTTTCTCGAGAAAATTTCTGAGACGGTTTCCTGCTACCCGCACAGGGTCGAGCGAGTCCCCGCCCTCCTCCCGGCCTTGCAGTTTGAACTGGATGCGTTTCAGGGTTTTGTTTAACGCTTTTAAGGAAAAGGCAACATCTTCTGGTTCCACTTCCAGCTCTTTTAAAAGGGGCGCGAGGTCTTTTCGGATAGTGAGTAAGTTTTCCTCCTGATGTTCCGGGATCACCACCGAGATGCTCTCAAACCGGGCCACGGTGGGCAAGGCCTTAAGCTGAAGTTCTTTTTGTTGCACCTCTTCCAGGGAATCGGCCAGCATAGCGGCGGACCAGGCGGAACGCCCGGCACTTTCAAGAATTTTCATTTCATATTGAACTGCCTCGGTACCCTTGGCCTGCAGGTTGAGCAGGTTGTAGTCAAAACGCAGGTCTTTCAATGACACGGAAGCGATGAGAACCAGAACGGTACACAGTCCGATGATGAGGTAATAATGATCGAACAACTTATCGACCCATTGTTTTTGTTTGGGTGTCGCGGACTTTCCCCGCACACCCTGCGCGTAACTTGGCTTTCGCCATTTTTCTTCCAGCGTGATCAGAGCGGGAAGAACCAGGAGCATGGCAACCATGCAGAAAAGGATACCCCATCCAGCGATCCAACCCAGTTCCACAATACCGATGAAGTCAGTCAGCACCATGGCACCAAATGCCATGGCAGTGGTGATGGCGCCGGAGAAGTTTCCCCTTCCTGTTCCCTGCACGGTTTTTTGCAAGGCCTCGAGGATTTCGTTGCCCTTTAACCGTTCTTCTTTGTAGCGTTCGAGAATATGGATGCCAAAATCGATACCCAATCCGATCAAGATGGTGGTAAAAACTATGGAAAGAATATTCAGGTGGCCAATGGTCAAGGTGGTGAAACCTATAGTCCAGCACAACGCAAGCAGAAGGCAGAACACAGCCAGAAGGGGTTTGACAACTCCCCGGTAAGCAATGATGAACAGCAGGGCTACCCCTGTTAAAGCAATTTTGGAGGCGGTTTCGACATCGGCCTGGGTGGTCACCATTTCATCGCTGGATATCACCTCTTCACCGGTGAGCCCCACCGTAATATCGGGGAAGTCTTTTTGTGTTTCGGCTATGTATTGGCGGGCCAGAGCTACCGCGTCCTTGTAACCGGTAAAACTGGTTTCGTCTTCGTTGGGAACCACCAGAATGAAAAGCAGGTCATCGTTTTCAGAGACCATGTACCCCTTTTCGCGCAGGGAATCGCCACTGCCTGTAAATAATGCCTGCCAGGGTGAACGATAACCGGTTTCACCCATCAGGTGCCGGGTCATTTCTTCCAGTAGTCGAATCAGCAGACTGAGGCCTCCGGCATCTGCGGTTTCTTCCTCATCATCCCCGCCCAAAAAATCGGTCAGCAGAGAATCAACCATACCGGAACTGATTTCAGCATTGATGCTGGATAAAAGCGTGTGCAATCCTGGTGCACCGTTCACCGATTCCAGAAAACCCTGATGGTCCACCAGTTTCCGGGTCAATGATTGCAATTCATCCTGATTGAGATAAAGCAGGAACCGCGAGCGGAAGTAGTGGGTATCGATTTTATAAACAACCTGGGAAAACAGATGCGACTGGGCTTGCAGTTTTATTGCCAGCGCTTCGGCAAAGCCTGCCATGTCCGCAGGGTTTTTTCCTTCCACCACCACGACCATACCTTCCAGGTCTTCAAACTGCTCGCGGTAATTTTTATATTGTTCGACATAAGGCAGACCCTTGGCTACCAGATCGCCTCGCCCGGTTTTAAAAGTAAGTTTTTGCGCGGTCACCCACAAAGAGAGGATAGCTAAAACGAGGGATACAGAAATGACGAGCAGGGAACGGCGATAGGCAAAACGCTCAATAACAAAAAAGAAGCGGTTGAGAATACCGGCGAACCGCCGGGGGAAATGTGCCATCGTTTTCTACCCCTTCTACCCCTTCGGGGCATGAAATTTATGGAAGGGATATAACAGGCTCACGAAGGTTACGGCTAAATATCACGTCTGCCAGCAAAAGTTATTGCACACTGTCACCACGCCTAGTGGCTAGAAGCGCATACCCATAGTGATCATGTGGGCGTTGAGTCCGATATTTGGGAACTGGATTCCGGCGTTGGAAACATGAAACAACCGGTAATTAATGGAGTAAGCGCCTTTCTTCTTGAAATATTCCAACCCGGCCCCTATATGAAGCAAGAACTGGAACTCACTGCCCAGTTCCCGTGTCGCTTCATCTTTCCAGTTAGTCATCGAAAACCCCGCACCCAACAGAACGTTCGGTGCCCATCTTCTTTTAGAACTCAAGAATTTATACTGGGCCATCACCGGCGACCATCCAACCAGGAATTTCTCGTTTCGATCGGAAAGGGCTACCCCGGCTTCCATGTGGTAGAACCAGGCACCTTGGTACCAGGAGGACTTGCCAATCAGCCCTGTCAAATTGTGCTGCCAGTTGGGGAAAAAGAACAAAAACCCCAGGTCCGTACGGTTTGGCCCTGGAGGGATATCTGCCGTCCAACCCCAGCCCAGTTGGCCTCCAAAATCGGAATTTCCTTTCTTGAATCTTTCTGAAAGGGTCTCAGCTCCCGCAGTTGCCACACTAAACATTAAAAAAACCGCAAACCAAGGCAGGGCACGCAGCACAATTTTCATATCTTATTGTTTCCTAAAGATTAACTTCTATTATCTTACCCAGCAAACGAAGAATTGTAGCATAAAAATGTATGAATTCCAGGCAATTATTTGCATTTGTCTTGATTTATGTTTGTGTTATAATCGGCGTATTATCAAATAAATAAAGGGATTTTCGCTATGATGGGAATAGGTTTTCCAGAATTAATGATCATTTTGGTCATTATCATGATCATCTTCGGGGCCGGAAAGCTTCCAGAAATTGGCAGTGCTTTTGGCAACAGCATTCGGAACTTCAAAAAGTCTATGAAGGAAGCCGAAGAGGAAACAGAACAACTTAGTGAAACTACGGATGCGGCAAGTGATACCACAGAAGCGGAAAAAGAGGTGACCGAAGAAGATAGCGAGGAACCCCAAACCGAAGAGAACCCTGTAGCCTCAACCACTGAATCGAAAGACAAGTAAGTCACCTTATCCGCCCCCGTTCCCTCCCCTCTAGCTTAAGGATGGGTTTTTTTACAAGTATTCGGCTTTATTTGACGAATCGCTTTGAAATTAAAAGCATCCTAAAAGTAACTGGATAAAAAGGGGGAATTGCGAATCCCGGCAGGTTCCTGTAAAAGAAACCCAGGCCTTTTCCCAAAGAAAATAAAACTGGATTTGCTCTTTTATGTCCTTTACCCAGCAAAAAGAAGATAAAGAAATAGAAGAAGCTCTAGTCAGGGATCTTCAAGCCGGTAACCTTGAGGCCTATGACCGAATAGCTGAGCTGTATCAAAAGAAAATATATGCTCTCAGTTTCAACCTGATGCGCAACCAAATGGATGCTCAGGACGTGACCCAAGAGGTTCTCCTGACGCTGTTCAGGAAGATCAATACGTTTCAGGGCAAATCGGCGTTTTCAAGCTGGGTTTATCGCATTACCTTGAACGCCAGCTATATGAAGCTGAGGAACAAGAAAAAGGAACCTAACATTTCCATTGACGAATTACTGCCCTCCTTCAACGGGGCCGGGTTCCAGCAGGAAAAAATTCAGGACTGGTCGGAAAATACCGAGTCCTTATTGTTTACCAATGAAACGCGGGAGGTCATCAAAAAAGCCGTTGATCTTCTGCCGGAAAAAGAAAAAGTGGTTTTCTTATTGCGGGATGTAGAGGGGCTCTCAACCGAAAAGGTGAGCGAGATACTAGACCTGACCGTTCCGGCGGTAAAATCGAGACTACACCGGGCGCGGTTGTTTTTGAGAAAAAAACTTTCCGGTTATTTTGAGGAGTACAATTCCCAAAAGGGGGGAAAATGATCTGCTGTAAAGAGTGCATTGACCTGCTGCACGATTATTTTGAAGGGGCTCTGGACCAGGAAACCAAAAATTCGCTGGAAGAACATTTCCAGGATTGCCCCCCTTGCATCGCTTTTTTAAACACTTATAAGTCGACAACCACTCTTTGTCGGGAAACCTTGAATCAAATCGAGATTCCCGATGAAGTTCGTCGTGCTCTACAAAATTTTCTTAAAGAGCATAAAATCCAGCAAAAAAAGATGTAGATCCTCTCTCAAACGCAGGAAACAATGGGACATTTCCTGCACCCAATACGGTGATTGACAAACCCCGCAGGTTTATTTATATTTTTTAGATAGCATCGTATTTCAGGTTTCGCACGTAAAGCCATTTATTATTTTGTGACCCACTTTTGAGGTAAAGGATATGGTTGAAATGAAAGTTGAGGGCCTTACGTTGGATCCGCTTACCAACATGCCTATCATAATTTTGAAAGATTCAACTGGTTCCAAGGCTCTTCCCATATGGGTGGGTTATTTTGAAGCTAATGCAATCGCTCTGGAAATAGAAAAAATCTCCACACCACGCCCCATGACACATGATTTACTCAAAAACCTGATTCAAAATATGAAGGCGAAAGTCAACCATATCCTTGTCAATGAATTAAAAGACAATACTTTTTATGCCATCATTTCCCTGGTATGTGGCGACCTTACTCTTTCTATAGACTCACGTCCCTCTGATGCCATAGCACTGGCGCTGAGAACCAAGGCTCCCATTTATGTTGAAGAAAAAGTGATTGAAGCCGCTAAAAGCCTGGACCTCCCCGATCCGGGAAAAGTCAAAACAGATGATGACAAGCAGTGGAAGGACTGGCTGGATAAAATTAAGCCGGAGGACTTCGGCAGACTTTGATACCGCGAATGCGGAGAGCCTCCGCTGGCATGAGCAATGTTATTATTTGGCGAGCGAATGTTCTCTTGCCCCTACGAGCCATTGCTCGTTGGCCCCACGCCGAGTGGATGCCGGAATACCCCTGCCTACTCCAATTTCCCAACCCTGGCCTTCATACCCCGAAGGGGTAGAAGGGAAAAAGCTATTGCCCGCTGGGTCCAGCGTCATGCTGGCGCCGAGTGGCTGCATAATTCTAGTGCCGAGGAGTCAGTGAAAAACATAGGGTTATTTTGTAAACAACATCCCTCCATCGACCCGAAAGTGGTCAGCGGTCTGGCCCAATGGTTGCGGGCGCAGGATTGTAACCTTTATATGGATCAGAACGCAGCTGAGCTGATCGGTGAAACTACACTCTGCCCCCAGGAAGAAATCCCCTCCCATTCCGACCTACTCATTGTGCTTGGAGGAGACGGAACTTTGTTAAATGTGGCTCACATCGCCCACGCGCACGGTGTCCCTATTTTGGGAGTCAATCTCGGAAGCCTGGGTTTTTTGACCGAAACCACCCAGGAGGACCTTTATCCAACCCTGCAAAATGCTTTGACCGGTAAGTGCAAAATTGAACACCGCATGTTGCTGAATGCCTCCCTCTGGCGCGATGAAACTAAATTGCATGATTTTAATGTATTGAACGATATTGTGATCAACAAGAGTGCCCTGGCGAGAATCGTAAATCTCACAGTACAGGTTAACAACCAGCCCATGACATCATACCGGGCCGACGGTTTAATAATCGCCACACCCACAGGTTCCACTGCTTATTCCCTCTCAGCGGGAGGACCCATCATTCATCCCAGTATGCATGCTTTGGTGTTGAGTCCGATCTGTCCCTTTACCCTGACAAACCGATCCATTGTCATTCCCGATACCTCCAAGATCGAAGTACAACTGACCAAGCGCCATGAAGACGAAGATGTCGGAATAACGCTCGACGGAAAGATGGGTTACGCGATGAAGTCTGGTGACATCCTTAAAGCAGAAAAGGCCAGTGTCTCGGTGAAACTGATACAGGCCTCTGGAAAAAACTATTATCAAACCCTGAGAAAAAAACTTCATTGGGGAGGCACGGCAGAAAATAAATTCCACTAGACATGGGGCCGACTAACAATGGCTTTATCTGGTAAGCAAAGAGTTATCTCGGCTTAACGAACCTTTGCTAAATACCGGTTCTCCGCTCAAGTTATGAATCAAAATATCGTTTCCTGCAGCCAAAAAATAGACATTGGAACCCGTGTAGTTTTATGGAACGAAAACGAAGGGTTTGTTTGCCCTAACAAGAGAGGCCGGTCTAACTGTTCCCATCACGACCCCAAGCTCAATGACGCGCCATCCAGAAAAGATTCGGCCTATAAGATCCTGAAACCCGAATCAGCATTCAAAGAATTGATTCAGTGCGTTCACCAGTTTGTGCTCCATTATGACGGTTGCTACAATTCCTACCACTGCCACCAGTTGATGGCGGAAAGCACCTTCAAGGGATGCCATTTTTATCTGGATCTCGATGGCACCCTTTACCAAACTTGTGACTTGTACTGGAAAACCAATACCGCGCCTGCAGATGACCGGCAAGGGAACGAAAGGGCTGTTCATGTCGAAATAGCAAACCTTGCATGGGAGGCTTTGGCTCGCGAATCCGAATGGCTCCCTACCAACCGGGATAAATACCAAAAGAAAAGAGGGAAATGGGTGTTGGAATTGCCCAATGCCTACCGAAAAAAACTCCAAACAGCCGACTTCCAAACCACCCCATCACGCGTCTACGGTGAAAGAGGGTACTTCAGCAAAAAAATAAATGGCCGAGTGGTGCGCATGTGGGATTTTACCGAGGAACAGTATCGAGCCTTGATCAAACTCTGCATTGGAATCAACTGCCTTCTGCCTGGGATTAAACTGCAAGTGCCCTTTGACAAAAAATCCGGCCAACACCCTCTCGACAGATTAAAAAACTACTCTAAATTTTCCGGCATCCTGGGCCACGCCCATGTGCAAAAAGGCGAAAATGGAGTCGAGTGTAAATACGATCCCGGCTCGGCCTTCAACTGGTCCCGATTAAAAAAAGCCTTCCACTAGGCGCCCGGAGAACCTTCGGGGGTAACTAGCAAAAACTCTCTTCGGCTAAAAATTAATTGTCTCGGTTCAAAAAAGCTTTTTCCCAGTTGCCACCGGCGACTCGCTGACGCCTAGCGGAAATTGGGGTTGACGTTTGGCCCGGTTTGGGAGAAGCTTAAGGATATCTTTATTTATTCGGACATTTTCTCTACAGCAACTCGCATGCCTTTTGGGCTACTATTCGTGCCCAAAATTCATAAGGGCCGCTCATGGCTAAAAGCAATTTCTAGAGATGCTTGAAACACTCTATAAACTTTGTTACAAATCATTCCATGCCTAAATCCCTTTTTATCCGGTTTTCAATGATTCTGCCAGGAATGTTGATGCTTTTACTTCCCCATTTGGCAACAGCCGAGACCTGGTATGTTAAAAAATCGTCCACCAAACTACAAGCCGAAGCTTCGGCACGATCGAAAGTATTGGTCCGGCTCAAGCAAGGAACTCCGGTAAAGGTGAAGAAAAAATCCCGTAAATTTTTTCAGGTTTCCGCAGGCGGGAAAACCGGCTGGATTTTTCGCTTCAAGCTTTCCAAAAAAGCCCCGGCCCAAAAACAGGGAGAAGGAGATGTGCTGGGGACTCTGGGGGGGAACCAGAGAATAGCCGCACGGGAATCCGCTTCCGGCTCCAGCATAAGGGGTTTGAGCCCTATTTCAGAGCAACATGCCCGGAAAAAAGGGGCCACCTCTGAAAGCATTCAGGCGGTCAAAGATATGGAAGATTATAAAGTTCGGCCCGAAGCACTGGACCGGTTTCTTGAAGAAGGAAAACTGGGTGAGTATTCCCAATAAAAATCCATCATGCACAAAAATAATTTAAAAATATTTGGAGTTTCTTTTTTCTGCCTGTGGGTCTTGGGACTTTTGCTATGGGTAGTCCCCTCCTATTCTTTCAACCTGGACCGGTTCCTGAAGGATGTGGAAAAATCCACTCAACCTCAACCCAAACCACGACAGGAGGAATTGGATATCACGATAGAAGAACCGAAGGCTCCTCCGCCGGAAGCGCAACAAAACACCGGCAACGATGGCTTGATCGGTTTAGGCCAATCACTGGGAATATTTGATAAAAAAACCTCCAAGATTCTCAAACAAAGCGTGAACACCCTTCAGGCCCTTCAACCCATTGCCTATAAGGAGGAAAAAGCCATAGGTGGAAGGCTGGCTGTGGAAGTGTTCAGTCGGTTTGGAGGCGCTTACGACGATCCCAAGTTGCTCCGTTATATCAATCTGGTGGGACAAGCTGTTGCCGATGTTTCCACCCGCCCTGATATCGATTACCATTTTGCGATTTTAAACACCGCGTCCCCCAACGCTTTCGCGACCCCCGGGGGTTACGTCTTTGTCAGTATTGGATTGTTAAGAATGATCGAAAACGAGGCACAGTTAGCCGGTGTGTTGGCTCATGAAGTCGCCCATATCAGCCAAAAGCATGCTCTGCAAACTTTAGGGCGAAGTCGGAGTTTGCAAGGGATCAGTGCCCTGACACTCACGGTGATGGATAAAAACCCCGGCTTGTTTGACAAGTTGATCGATGAAGTGTCCAACGTCCTTTTTACCAAGGGCCTGGATAAAAACCTGGAGTTTGAGGCAGACCGGTATGGGCGAGAATTCGCCTATCGTATGGGCTATTATCCAGGCGGACTACAGAACTTTATTCGCAAACTGGGGAAAAGCAGAGAAGGGGGAAACTCCATATTTATGAGCACACATCCCTCAACGGGCGAGCGTTATAACAGGTTAAAAAAAACCTGGAGCCGGTACAAGAAAGCGTCCCTCTACCCCGTATTGGGAAAACGGTTTTTCTCAGTATTCAAGAGGCCCGGTAAATCATGAAGCGAAATTCCATTTTTCGAGACGAACTTCCGGGAGAAAAGAAGAGCATCATCAATCTGTTGATGACCGGCTACATCGTTGTCATTTCCTGCCTGGGCTATGCCGCGTTTTTTCTCTACGTCCAACTGGGACAGGTTGAGAGAATTGTGGGAACCATGGATACCCAGACTTTAACACCCGATCAAATAGAACTGTTAAAAGACCGGATCATTCGCAGTGCCGTGCAATTGAAAAATGAAATGCTCGGAATGGCCCTGGTCGGAACTCTTGTCTGTATTATTGGCGGATTCTATACCGTCAGCATGATTATAAAACCGCTGAGAAAACTGGTACGGTTTGCGGAGGAGCATGGAACTACCGAGCTACCCGAAATCAAGTCCAATACCGAAATCAAACAGTTGGCAACGGCCATCGCTCAATTGACGGAAAACTCAAAACAAACCCACCCCTTGGAAAAAGAACCACCCCAAAAAACGTCCTAACTACTAGGCGCCAGCGTGACGCTGCTTTATTTGGCGAGCAGAAGCTTATCTCGGCACAACCAAGCTCTTGCCAGTTTACCCCTGCGGCTAGCAATGGCTTATTTAGGCCGAGTAACCTAGTGCCAGCAACGGAAAGCTATAGCACATTGGCCCCACGCCTAGTGGTTGAATTCAGGAGTCGTTGAAATTCCTTATTTTCCCTTTCAATTCGTCATTGAAGGAAAAGATTTCTTTCTGGGGAATGCCCACCTCTTCCAATAACCGAATATAGTAGTCAAAGGTCAAGGTTTCTTTCAAACGCAGGATCGCCATCTTCTGGTCAGACTGCGCCACCGGAACCAGGTCATTGCAAAGCAATTCCACGGGAAGTGGTTTATTGGAAAGCCGGGCCATGAGGGTTGAAACTTTAGAAATCTCCAGACCCCGGCGGAAAGCCTCCCTGTCTTTTATTTCCATTTTTACATACTTCACGCATTTTTCGCGGAGGATGAGCCTTTGCTTCCAAGGTTTGGTTTTTTTCCATTGCTCAAACCGGACTTTCACAGGTTGGTGATCGTTCAGCTCGCGTATTTCATCCATGCGGGATTGGTAATCTTTAAGGAGCGCTTTTTGAACCTCGATTCGGTTCAGCAATTCGTCATCGTAATATTTTTCGTTGAACTCTTTGTCCTCTTTTCGTTTTTTTTGCCAATTTTCATAACGCAGGGTGATCACTTCCTCCCGGGTCATGGATTCAATTTCATGGTAAAGCCGCTGGGTTTCTTTAATGTGAAAAGACTTGGCCTCTGCAACCATTTTTGCGTATTTTCCCGGATGCTTTTCCTCTAACTCCGCCAACACGGGTTTGAACTCTTCCCAGCGAAGGTTAGCCTGCCATCCGCCAAAAACCAGCCCCCCTAAAATCATCAATTGAATGAGCTTTTTCATAGTTTTTTTTATGAATTAGTTCAAGGAATCTCTAAAAATCATTTTGACAAATTGCCTTCATAACTTATCGGCTTTTGGTAAAAACTGTTTACCCCTAGACTATAACAAAGATTAAACTCTGCAGGAGAGCAACTACCGGGAAACGCAATAATGGGGGTTTTTCAGCGCCCTGTCAGGCGTGGTCGGAATACCCCCGCAGTGGTGGGAGTGGGCTAATGTTTGAAATGGCGGGTGCCGGTAAACACCATCGCTATTTTGTGCTCGTTAGCCGCGTGCAGAACTTCCTCATCGCGAATGGAACCGCCAGGGGAAATGATGGCCGTGATTCCATTTTTCGCGGCTTCGTCAACCGAGTCCCGGAAGGGGAAAAACGCGTCCGAAGCCATTACCGCTCCCTGTAAAGGTTTGCGTGCCTTCTCAACCGCAACGCGGGCAGAATCGACCCGGCTCATTTGACCCGCGCCGATACCAAGAATTTCCTGGTCTTTGGCATAAACAATGGCATTGGATTTAACATGCTTGGCTACAATCCAGGCAAATTTCATATCCTCCATTTCCCGGTCATCGGGTTTTCTTGTGCTAACTTCCTTGAGTTGATCCTCAACATAAGTCAACATATCCCGACTTTGGACCAATATGCCGCCACCTATTCGTTTCAAGTCAAATTTCCCAGCATCTGCAGGAGATTCCATTTCCGGCATCTTCATAAGGCGAACATTTTTTTTCGTGGCGAACAATTTCAAAGCTTCCGGGTCAAATCCGGGTGCCACAACGGCTTCAACAAAGTTTTTAACGATCTCCGCCGCCGTCTGGGCAGTAACCCGTCGATTGAACCCAAGAATTCCTCCAAACGCTGATGCCGGGTCCACCTCACGGGCCCCGACAAAAGTTTTTAATTGATCCTCGCCTATCGCCACCCCGCATGGATTGGTATGCTTGATAATCACTGCCGCACCCTTATCAAACTCCTTGACCAACTCCCAGGCAGCATTTAAATCAATAAAATTATTAAAAGACAACTCCTTGCCTTGAAGTTGTTTGGCGGAAATAATCTCGGATGGCAAGGGAGAACTTTCTTTATACAACGCAGCGGACTGGTGAGGGTTTTCGCCATAGCGGAGCTCCTGCACTTTATCAAACGGCTGGTTTAATATAGGAGGAAAACCATCATCCCATTTTTCGGTCAAATAGGTCGCTATCAAAGAATCATAACGCGCCGTATGTGCGAACGCATCCCGACACAACCGCCTGCGTGTATCCAGTGTCACGGCCCCTTCCCCAGACTTCATTTCATTCAAAACCTCGCTGTAGTCAGCCGGGTTCACAATCACCACCACATCCTTGGAATTTTTTGCCGCTGACCGGACCATTGCAGGGCCACCAATATCAATATTCTCGATAGCATCTTCCAAAGAACAATCCTTTCGCGCTACCGTCTGCTCAAACGGATACAAGTTGATCACCACCAGGTCGATAGGCCGGATTCCATGATCTTCCATCGCCTTGATATGCCCTGGCACATCCCTGCGGGCCAGAATCCCGCCGTGGACTCGCGGGTGAAGCGTCTTGATCCTCCCGTCCATCATTTCAGGGAAACCGGTATAGTCGGATACCTGAATCACGGGGACTCCTCCCTTGCGCAACAAATCGGCCGTCCCACCGGTGGAAAGTATCTCGACACCGTATTTCTGTAGTTTGAGAGCAAAATCCAATATACCGGTTTTATCCGATACGCTTATCAATGCCCGTTGAATGGGTTTCATCAAAATAGAAAAATATTAAGTTTACTGGGGAAGTTTTCTTTTGGGAGCCGGAGATTTCGATATGAGAAAATCTGGGGTCAGCGCACTAATCAGCTTCAATAGCCAGACCGGAAAAGAGCCGTAGGACTCCCAAAGTGCGGGTTCTTCTTTCGGGGTTTCAGATTTTTTGGGATCGGTCATCATTCACCTCTACATGATTAAAGGGTTCTGGCTCGGAATTCATGTGAAGTGCGAAGTCTACACTTTTTCGCCCCATTTTAAAATAAAAATCCCTACTCGGCGTAGGGTCAGTGTGCGTTATATTTTTCATCAGCCTTCATGCCCCGCAGGGGTACAATAGCTTTTATGGGTTAGAAAAAGGCCATCTCGGCTTTAAGAGTTCTTGTCTGTAACCCCTGAATAAGGACTCTTTCAGCCGAGACAACTCTTTTCTCGCCAGATTGAGCTACGGCCAGTTGCCCCTTCGGCTAGCAGCTAGGAGGAGGAGATGCAGAGTCCTTGGGTAAATTTCCAGTCTACGGGGCGGGTCAGGTCCAGACTGCCAAACTGGGCTTCAAGGTTTTTAGTGCATTTGCGGAGCAATTCCTGCAAACACGTCTTATCCGGGTCCGTCCAGGCCATGGGAGCTTTTAACAATTCCTGCTCGAAGGAGGCGATGAGGTCTTCATTGCACACCTTTGCCTCATCCCGGAAAATGCCAGGCAAAAAAATCATTTCCAGAAAATTCTGTGCCGCTACACCGGGAAGCGGATCACAGGATATCCGACTGAATAAAACATAATGCGCCAGCGCTGTGGTCACCAAAGTTAAAAGGTTCATGG
>Ga0209445_1000646_pt1 | contig 19386 bp, 14 predicted proteins | sample MarorgKNORR_S2LV_4_FD_188223 | JGI IMG/M metagenome (GOLD analysis project Ga0209445, IMG submission 188223) | Marine microbial communities from the Southern Atlantic Ocean, analyzing organic carbon cycling - NADW_A/KNORR_S2/LV (SPAdes) (version 2) | ecosystem: Environmental > Aquatic > Marine >... | reverse complement strand
CAATAATCATTAATTATAAACATCTTTGGCAGTTGATTCAAGATGCGTTCCATGCTGGAAGTTGGTGGGATAAAATACGAATCTGGTTTATGCCAACAGGATGGCGGCCTGAAGATGTGGCAGTAAAGTTTCCGGTTAATACAATTGAGAATCCATTTGAACAAAAAAAATACAAAACTGAAAATTCTCTAGCGCTTTTAGTCTGGAGTTACATACAAATGACTTTCTCATTGATTTTTATGTTTATTATGTTTTATGAAGCCTCTGAACATGGAATCTTTATTACAGGATTAATTGCTATATTTTTAATGATAAATGTTTTTTCTTATACATCATTAATGGATGGTAAAAAATATTCTTTATTTGCAGACGGAATTAAAGTTTCTATTCTTTACTTTATTATATTTTATCAAAATATTAGCATTATAGATTTGAATATGAGTCTAAAAATATTTTTGGCTTATAGTATTATTTCAACAATGGGAACATTTTACTTTTTAAAAACAGAAGTGAGGCTCAATCAAATATTGAAAGGATAGATTTTTTATTTGGTTCAGGATAATGATATTAATTCATTAACGCTAAAATAATTTCCACCCCATTTTCAGGTGAAACAAATCTTGTTTTTCCCTTCCGGTATTCATCTTCAACAATCAGCGTTACCAATTCCATATTTCCAGAATTAATTGCATACCGGCATACATCCTCTGCGCTCAAATTCAAGGTACCGGCCCGTTTGGATAATCCAAATTGGATATTTCCTATTTCGTTATACCCGCGATAAATCACTTCGGTGCAGACCTGAGATTCCGCATCATTGAAATCGAAAGAAAAATCGTATTGATTCCCTAAATAGGAATGGATTGTTTGCATGACACCTATAATTTCCTGATCTAAAAGGCTCGGGCGAAAGACCGCAAGACGATTAATCTTAGTATCTAATATTTCTTCCAAAGATCCAGATACAACTCCTTCGGCGATAGCTTCAATAATATTATGGTTTACCTGAATCAAGGATTTTTGGTGGTCTGTAATGTGAATATTGTCCCAATCAGATTTTTCCCAATTTTCTCTTCTACCCGTGTAAACAATACCATGTTTAAAGATTCCCGGCAGGAAAATATTGCTCATGAATCCTTCTGAATACGTGAGAATGATATCTCCTGGCTGCAATAAGGTCAGGAGTTGGTTTTTATCATCTTCACTAAAAATCAAAGGTTCTATTCCCGGAGTTTTAATATGTCCAACATGCGTAAATACGAATGCTTTTAAAGCTTCGAATCTTCCGCCGGCTTTACGGATCAATTTTTCCACTTTCTTTTTAACGGTGCTGTGCCGCAGGCGATTGGTAAGCTCTGGTGTAATTAATACAAAATGATTCAGGATTTCTTCACGCAGCTTGACATGGGTGTAATGTAGTGGTTCGAGATTTGTAATTAATGGTCCGTAAGTCGGGTCCATTATTAAAAGATTCAGAGGTGTTCCCAGTTCATCCATTTCAGTGGTAATCAATTCCCGGGCGATATCCAGATCGTCCAGATTTTCAAGATTAGTTAAACTGTGATACACTTCCCGGAACGACCCTCGTGAAATACCGCTCCGGAAATAGGCTTCATTCAATTTATCCACGACTTGGTCATCACCCATATTTTTCGTAATGAGAATTCCGCTGTATTTATAAAGTGTGAGGGCAGATGCATATCCCACCAGGAGAGCTTTCATATTTTCATGGGGATAATCCGAATAGGTATTATAGTCCCGGTATTTGTTAATGATGTCCCAAACAGACCGTCGCAACACTAAATACCGAAAGAGTAAATTTTCAATCTTGTCACTTTCAACATTGGAAAAATGGCCTGTTTCATAACGGGTTGCACTTGTCTGTATTTCACCCATCTCAAGGTACATTTGATCAAAGGCTGCCTGAAATATTGAAAGCTTTTTTATATCATCTTCGAAGGTATTCGAAGCGCCAGGAAGAGGTGAAATGAATAAAATAAATACAGAAAAAAAGGTGAGCTGTAGACTAGAACGGGAATTCATTTGGATTAATTCATTCGGGGAAATAGTGGTTCGTGGTTTTTCAGTTCATTCCCAGGTGTTAAGCCGCCCCAACTTGAATTAGTACCTTTCGCATTTAGGACATCCAATAAAATAGCAGTTCTATTTGGCATGACTGGAGATAATAATACAGCTCCTATTCGGAGTGCTTCTGCTGCAGTATAAAGGACGCGTCCCGCTGCATCTTTATCCTCCTTTACCAATTTCCAAGGCGCATTGTTTTCCATGTATTTATTCACACTACGGATATATTGCATAATCTCTTCAATGGCTTCATTCAATCGCATAGCTTCTATTTTTTCTTTTACAACTTCACCTAATGATTCACCATTCGATTTGATTAATGCTTCAGCATCAGTGAAATCGCCAGGTTCTGGAATTTTTCCGTCATAATTCTTTTTCATGAGAGTGGATACACGGCTTAAGAGATTCCCAAAATCATTGGCTAAATCGCTGTTGTAACGCTGGATAAATGATTCCATGGTAAAACTGGAATCCTGCCCCAAGACCATTTCTCGCATGAGATAATAACGAACCGGATCTACACCATAATCATCAATCAGATCCATGGGATTGATCACATTTCCGAGGGACTTACTCATTTTAGATTCACCCATGAGCCACCAGCCGTGTGCAAAAATGGTCTTCGGTAATTCAATTCCCGCAGACATGAGCATTGTGGGCCAATAAACTGCGTGGGTAGTTAAAATGTCTTTACCAATCAAATGATAAGATGCAGGCCACCACTTATTGAAAGATTCTTCATCTCTACCAAACCCGGGTGCTGTGATATAATTAATGAGCGCATCGAACCAGACATAGGTTACATAATCTGAATCAAATGGAAGTTCGATTCCCCAGTTCAAGCGAGATTTAGGGCGGGAAATACAAAGGTCATTCAGAGGTTGACGTAAAAATCCAAGTATTTCATTTTTCCGATGATCCGGTTGAATGAACTTTGGATTGGATTTTATGTGATCAATAAGTGCTTGCTGGTATTTGCTCATTTTGAAAAAATAATTTTTCTCTTTTAATTGTTTGATATCCCGGAATTCTCCACTCTCTGCTTCTTTTTCTGTAATGAATCGCTCTTCCGAAACAGAATATAATCCTTCATATTCCGCTTCATAAATATCTCCCTTATCCATAACCTGCTGAAGAATATCTCGAACCACTTTTTTATGTCTCTCTTCAGTGGTGCGAATAAAATCATCGTGGGAAATGTGGAGTTGCTCCCATAGCTCTGTAAATCGTGGAGCCATTTCATCGCAATGTTGCTGCGCTTCAACACCACGTTCTTCAGCCGCCTGTTGGACCTTTTGTCCATGTTCATCTAAGCCAGTTAGGAAGAAAGTCTCCTTATCTATATTCCGGTGGTATCTAGCTAAAACATCGGCTAAAATGGTCGTATAGGCATGACCGATATGAGGCTTGTCATTCACATAATAAATGGGAGTTGTTATATAAAATGTGTTGCTCATGGGTTCAAATGTTTCTGAATTCGCAATAAAAGGTTTGTCAAAATTAGTGGCATGTATAGGTTCATTGGAATGGACAAGGTGGCATCTTCCAACTCAAAAGTAATAGCTGAAAAATCTGCATTCGGATTTGTTGAAATCAATCGTTCCATCCCCGGTTTAAATGATGTTTCATGCAAAATATCATCAACACGTCTTGCCAAACGATTTGCCGATCGAAACCAGATTTTCAGCATCATAAAGTGGAATGAAAGTGTGGCAGAATCCTGATGAGCTAATCTTGAATAAGTTTGGGTGAATTTTCGCCAATGATCCGGGTTATCATTTGAGATCATTTTTACTAGTCCATTCACCAATTTCAAAAGATCACCAATAGGTTGAGAAATAAGGAATCGGGCTTGATGAATATTGCCTTGACTTAATCCAGTCAGTAATTGGATTTCCGAATCTTTTACCATTTTCATTTGGAGCCAATCCCGAATAAATATGTCATTCAACCTAGGTATTCCAATACGCTGACATCTTGATAAGATTGTAGGGAGCAATAATTCAACATGGTCAGTTACCAGAATCAATGTTGTATTCTCCGGCGGCTCTTCCAGGATCTTTAAAAGTGCATTAGCAGCTTCACCTATTCCCACAGATAATAAATGAGCATCAAAGATGAGAACAATTTTTCGTCCGCTTGGTTCACTTTTAAAATACAAGGTTTTCCGCAATTCTCGAATAGATTGAATTAAAATTCGGTTGGATTTAGGAATTTTAATTTTATGAAAATGATCTTCTGCTTTTTTTGCAATGGCTTCCGTGACCAGTTCCATATCCCCTTTACCTATTGTAGAGGATGTACCAGGCCCATCGTCTTTTTTCTTTCTCACGATGGGAAGTGGAAAAATGAGTTTCAGTTTTTCATGTTGTAACTGACGAAATCGTTGGCAGGAAGGACAAGTATCGCAGGGCTTTTCTGAAGAAGTTTCACAGTTCAGCAATTGAGCAAATCGGATTGCCAGACTTTCTTTTCCACATCCCGCCGGTCCTGAAAATAAATAGGCACCTCCAACTTGCTTTGATATCCTAATTTGAAATAACCGCTCCCAGACCCGAGGTTGAGCAGAAAAAATATCAAGGGTCATTATTTCTTGGTAAGCCATTTTTCCGGATCCAGCTTTTGCCCTTTACCCCAAATCTCAAAATGAAGTTTTGATCCATTAATAGAGCCGGAATCTCCCATATAAGCAATCACATCCCCATTGCGGACCTCACCGTCCACATTGGTTTGAATATTGGTAACATGGCTGTAAACGGTATAAAACCCACCACCGTGGTCAATAATAATGGTTGTGCCGTAACCCCGAATATAGGTGATAGTGGTTACAACACCTCCCATAATAGATCGGATTGCAGATCCGGGCTGGCCTTTAATATCAATCCCGGGATTTTCTGTTGTTGTTTTGAGTTTGGGATTCCATTGGCGTCCAAACTTGGCAATGATTCTTCCATTTGCTGGCCAAGGTAATCCTCCTTTTAAGGCACTAAATGATTTGGTTTTAAGTGCAGCTTGCTGTTGACGGATTCGCTCTTCCCTTTCAAACCTGGCTTTATCTTCTAATACTTGTTTAATAATATTTTCTAACTGGTTAATCCCGGTTTCTTTTTCTCCCACATAATTAGAAAGTGCTTTCTTATCTGTGCGAATTCTATTCAATTCTTTTTCTCGGTTAATCCGCATATTGCGATATGAACTCATCTGTTTTTCTTTATCTCTTTTCAAGATCAGGTTTTCCCGCAAGGAAGCTTCTAATTCTAATTTTTGTTGACTTATCTCAATGAGAAGTTTTTCAATTTGTTTTGTCAACTTCTTTTCAATATCAGAGATAATTTTCAAATAATGTGTTCGATACATAGCTTGTCGCCAAGTGGTCGATGAAAATACTTTTTCAAGATCAGTGAGTCTGCCTTTTAAATAGGAATTCACCACTCGCTGTTCATACCGAACACGGAGTATTTCCAACTCATTCTCATTTCTCAGAAGATCTTCCTTTAGTTGCATAATGCGATTACGTGTTTTTTCCTCTTCTTTTTTCAAGGATTGAATTAATCTGGATGTGAGGGCTATCTCCTGATCCAAGGATGTGATTCGATAAGAAGCGGATCTTTCCTTTGATTCAGCCTTTTTGATTTTAGAACGTAACTGCTCGATCTCATTTTTTAAACCATTGATCGCTTTATTCTGGTATCGCAACTCATTATCATAATCTCGTTGGTCTGTTTGAGCAAAAACAAACGATATGAGAAACAGATGAAAAAGTATTTTAATTATAAATTTCACAGCCTGAAAAATACCGGGATTTTATTTCTTTCAATAGAACAGAATTTTGTTTTACAAGTTATAATTTTTCAATCTTAAAAAGTTGATAATAATGGAAAGAAAGCTGAAGAGATTTCTGATTAACAAAATAGATCCATAATTGTTCTTCAGGATTTGTGCCATTACTACCGATGATCTTTTCATGAGGTTCTCCCAATAATGCCTGTACCTGTGGGATCGTTTGTCCAACCTTGAGTTTTTCTGACCGGGCAATGGTTTGCTCCTTTCGAGCCAAATTCATTTTCTGTTCGATCAAGATACGTGTGTTATAGTCTGATAACGTTTTTAACTTCTGATTAAGATCCAATAATAACTGTTCATTTCTTTTCCCAATACCCCCGGAAAGCTCCCGTGCAAATTCCAAGGAATGGATTGCCAATTGGATCTCTTCAAATTCATCTGCTTCTGTAGCCAATTTCGCCATTTGGATCCCCGCGCGATATTGCAGCGATTTTACTTCATAAATAAGGTCAGGATTCATCTCTAATGCATTTGCATATTTTCCCATAGCCTTTCCAATAAATCCTGCATTTTGATATTTTTTCCCTTCGCCCAATACAACCCAAGACTTAAATCGCCGAAGTTCTTTTTTACCGTGGATTGAAAATTCTGCTACATGTTTAACAAGATTATAGGCTTCATCATATTTGAATTCTTTTAGCATATTTTCTGCTGCTAACATCCATAATAAAGCAATTTGATCGATCCTTCGATCTAGGGTCTTCATTATTAATGTATCATTTTTTACAAGAGATTTTGCATACATATATTTATCTAATGCTTTTTGTGTTTTATTCTTTTTATCCAGCATGACTCCTTCATCCATAATAACATAGGGTATTTTATATTCACAGTCAGCTATATATTCCTCTGCGCGGTGACGGTTCGCATGGGTCGGGTAGTCCGATAAAAATTGCATGAAATTGTTTCTTGCATGGACATAATCCTTTCGGTAGTAGAGTTTTTTTGCTTTATCTCCAATGGTTTTATTACCACCGTAAAATGCCGATAGTGTTAAGTACAATCCATAATTTGAAAGATCAAATCGGTTGATAGGGGTTTTATCATCGGGATCCCAAATGGTGTGGATCTTGGTATAAGAATATCGGAAATCCAACCCAACCGTAAATCTGCTCTCTTTACCAGGATCCAAAATAAATCGAATACCGGCCCCATACGCTGCTGATGTTCCGGAACCCGTTAATGTTTCGTCCCACTGTTCATGGTCTGGAGTATAAAAAAGAGCAGATGCCAATCCATAGGAATACCGAAAGTTAATAAACCAGTTATTGAAAGGCTGATATTGGAAATGGGTCGTGAGCATGTATTCATCTATCTTGGGAGAAAAATGAACTGTATCGCCCCAATTATCATTTGTTTCGCTCCATTCTTTGTACGGCACTACCGCACCAGATAAAGTTTTGCTGGTACGGTAGGTGAGCCCTGTCATAACATTCATCCAACTTGAGCCTACGAGGTAATGGGGAATATTGATCAAGCCCACATCCACTTCCATGGATGACCCCCACAAATTGGAAAACTCTTGAATGATGTATTGTTCAGGATCCACCGTTTCATCGTATTTGATCTTACCCGGATCGTCTTTGGCGGAATTTTCACCCAGATTTGACGCACTACCGGCTGTTTCACCATTAAATCCAATCCCATAATGTATTTCAACCGGGATCAGATTAACCGGTGCGGCAAATTCTCTTGCGTGAAACCACTTATCGAACCAGGCACCGTCTTCATAAGCGGATTCGGTATCAAATTTGATTAGCCCAAATAAAAAAGTTTTTGGTTTCTTTTCTTCCTCTATTTGGCCGCATAATCCGGACAAGAGGAGTATAAAAAGGGCTTGGCGTGTTTTTTTCATGATTAACATGTGAGGTTAAAATTCCATGATTCCGATGATTTTTACAAGAAGAGACTATTAAAAATCAAGTTAACTTTCCCATCCTAATTTTGGGAACAAATGAATCAATTATCGCATTGTTTTTATATGGTTAAAAAAACCACTTTATACTTTATTATGCTGGGCATGATATCGGCCCAATCTTTTTCCATTGCCCGTATCCATTACAGTGGCGGTGGCGATTGGTATAGCGATCCCAGCAGTTTACCCAATTTACTAAGTTACCTGAATTTGAATACACCCATGTCTGCATATGATGAAGAATTTCGTATTAAACTCACTGATGACGATGCAAATCAATATCCTTATCTTTACATGACAGGACATGGCAATATCCGTTTTACAGATGATGAAGTAATCGCATTGCGATCTATATTGATGAATGGAGGGTTCCTTCATGCAGATGATAATTATGGTATGGATGATTCATTTCGACGGGAAATGAAACGTGTTTTTCCAAATAAAGATCTTGTTACCCTGCCACATGACCATCCCCTTTTTTCTTCATATTTCAAAATGCCAAATGGGCTCCCCAAAGTACATGAGCATGATAATCACCCACCGCAAGCATTGGCATTATTCGAAGATAAACGAATGATCTTAGTTTATACTTTTGAATCAGATCTAGGCGATGGATGGGAAGATGCAAGCGTTCACCAAGATCCATTCCCTATCCGTGAAGCTGCATTGAAAATGGGAGTGAATATTATCTATTTTGCCCTAACACAATAATGCAAATCAAAAAACATATTCAAAATGCGAGGTCAATTCGATTTTGGCAGGATGTGATCTTAAGTCTATTATGGATAGGAATTATCGGCTCATTATTATTTTTGATCGGAATTGAACTGGAAACAGTTTTTTACTTTCTTCCCAAAATTAAAGTCAAAATTCTTATTCTTATTTGTGGATTATTCAGCGCTTATGTACTCTTTTGGTTAATCCAGTATTTCAGAGCGGAATCTGATCAAATTGATTCATATAAAATTGAAACATTAGCCCTTCAACTGGGCCGGGCCGCCTTCCCGGAAAAACAGGATACGATCCTGAATGCATTGCAATTGGAATCGAGTTCCGTAAAAAATGAATCGGAAGATTTGGCAAAATTATATATAAATAAAATATCAAAAAAACTAAAAAACCTTGATTACAGTTCACTATTAAAAGATGAGCAATTAGATTCATTGAAACTGGGCTTGCTGGGAACTTGGATCGTATTGATTCTTATATTCAGCATGAACTATCAAGAAACTGGTGATGCATTCTACCGATGGTCGACTCCCACGACTGAATTCCAAACTCCAAAGCCATTTTCTCTCACAAGTATTTCTGGAGATATTCACATTTTAGGCGGGGAAAAAGCTGAAATTAAGATCCTGGCAAATGGGGGGAAACCAGATACAGTTTCACTACAATTAACACCTAACCAAATCTCAACCCAGAAAAGAGACTCATTGACGTTAACCTTTTTAACAGTGCTGGATACCATGGGAAATTATCGCTTTGAATTGCCGGAATTATTTCAAGATTATTCCTACAAAGCGGTAGTTAATGCTGAATATTTTTGGGAAGCGTGGAGGCAGGTTGCATCTGTCCCGGATACCATATTTGTCACCGATAGACCTTTTTTTGAATCATTTCTCATTACAGTGGTTCCACCCAAATACAGTGGATTGAGTACGGAGTCTCAGGAGGGCAACGTTGCGGTAGTTCAGGGCCTAAAGGGATCTATAGCACAAATCTATCTTTCATCCAATCGGGTATTGGAATCAGCCTGGCTTATTATCAATGGAGAACGGATAGATATTGCTTCCACCCATCGATCTGCTTCCGGTTATTTTACTATGATAGATGAAGGTGAATTCACAGTGAACCTTGTAGATCAACGTGGGATTACAAATCGGGATCCGGTACCCTATACTATAGAAATAATTCCGGACCACGACCCCAGTCTTTTTGTGATTAAGCCACCACCCATTATTGAATTAGGGAGCGACCAGACCATTCCGATGCATCTTGAAATAGAAGATGATTATGGTTTCACCAATCTCCAAGTCGCTTACGAGGTGCGCCGGCCAATGTATCTCGAAGCTGATCCTTATGTAGCTATGTTCACTCTAAATGATTTGAATCCTGATACAGTTGTCCAAACAATCTATAATTTGTGGGACTTAGCTGATATGCTTCTTATGCCAGAAGATGAGGTACATTTCCATTTTGAACTCACGGATAATGATATTATCTCCGGTCCTAAAAAAACGGTATCTTCCACTTTCATCGCTCGCGTACCATCACTAGCCGATCTTTATGAAACAGCTGAAAACACGGAATCAGATTTCATGGAAGAAATAACAACCGGGATGGAAAATTTTCAGGATTTAAAAGAATTGTTTGAAGCATTGGAACTAGAGGCCTTAAAAACTAAAGATCTAGATTGGGATCAACAGCAATCTGTAAAGAATGCCATTGAAAAGACAAAAGAACAATTTGCTAATATGGAAAAAATGGCTGAAACCATTGAATCCATCACCGAACAGGCAGACAAACATGACCTCTTTTCACCTGACCTCTTAGATAAATTCAAGGAGTTGTCGGACTTGGTCCGCGATGTAATCCCGGAAGATATGCTTACCAATATGGATAATCTTCAGGAATCACTTGAAAATATGGATATGAAACAACTCCAGAATGCGCTGAACGATCTTGCGGAAAATATAAATCAAATTGAGCAAGACCTGGATAGGTATTTGGAAATTTTCAAACGGCTGCAGGCTGAGCAAAAAATGGATGAACTCCAAACTCGCATGGAACAACTTTTTGAACAACAACAATCATTGGACCAAGAAATCAACCAAACCAACGAACAGACAGACAGATCCACATTAAAAAGACTAGAACAGGAAGAAAAAAGGAATCTGGAAGAATTCGAAAACCTTAAATCTCTTATGGAAGAGGCATCTGAACTGGTGGAATCTTATAGTCAAAAAACATCCGATGATTTATCCGAACTGGCGGAATCTTCTTTGACGGAGCAAACTAAATCTTCACTCATGGAAACCATGCAAAATTTGTCACAACAAAATTTACAACAGTCTCAAAATAGCAGTGAGCAATCTCTGGATAATATGCAAATGATGATGCAGGAATTGATGCAGATGCAACAGCAGTTCCAACAAGAAACAGTGGCAGAAATGACAGAAAAATTTCAAGCATTGATGCAGGATATGCTCTATCTATCTTCCCAGGAAGAGCAATTGCGATCGGAAGTAAAATCCGCATCAAGGAATTCACCGCGTCTTCGTGAAATGGCGGCAAGACAACAAGTCCTGCAAGACCAACTGCAATCCATAATGAATCAAATGATGGATCTCTCTAAGGAAACATTTGCCATCACGCCCGAAATAGGACGAAGTATTGGAAAGGCAAATGCGGGAATGCAAGAAGCAAAAAATAAATTGACAGATCGGAACGTAAGTAAAGCCGGAGAAAATCAAAATATGGCTATGGAAGGGTTGAATGAAGCTGCGTTGGGACTTTTTAACAGCATGCAAAGTATGCAGCAATCTGGATCTGCAAGTGGGTATTCACAATTCTTGAAAATGATGCAGCAAATGGCAGGTCAACAACAGGGATTGAATCAACAAGGAATGCAATTAAGTATGGGACAAATGGCTGCGGCAGCCCAACAACAAATGATGCAACAAATGCTCCAGAAACAACAAGGTCTCCGAAAGTCATTAGAACAAATGATGAATGAGATGCGACATTCCGGGCAAAAAGGTATGGGGGATCTAGGTGGTATTGGTAAAGAAATGGATGAGGTAATCAAGGACCTTCAGCGACGGCGATTCACCCGAAAAACTCAAGAACGGCAACAACGGATATTGTCCCGAATGCTGGATAGCCAAACATCAATGACTCAACGTGGATTCAAGGATGAGCGAAAATCAACATCTGCAGAATCTACAGTAGCATTCGAAGGTCCTGGTGGGTTACCAGCGGATATGGGACAACGACAAAGTCTTGCTCTTCAGGCTTTAAATAAAGCCATTAATGCAGGATATTCTCGCGAACATCAAACAATGATTAAGCGATATTTCAACTCAATGAGCCAACTCCAAACGGAGCAGAAAAATATGGATGCTGACAATGAAAAATAAATACCTGATTTTCATATTTCTGTTTTTCAGCTATGCCCTTATGGGACAAAATAAAGCATCTATAAATGCATCTATAAAAACAGCAAAAATGCTGGAAAGAAAAGGAGATGTGGATGGGGCAATCGCAATCTATGAAGCGGTGCTTTTAAAAGATCCCAAAAATCATCGAACCATACGAGATATGAAATCTATATTAAAGATAAATCAACGGTATGATGAGGGAATTCTATTCATTCGTGAAAGACTTATTCACACTCCAAATGACATTCAACTTTATTCCGAGTTGGGAGAATTATACTTTTTAAATGGCCAACAAAAGGATGCAAAAACTATCTGGACTGCAGGGGCAGAAAAATTTAAAAATAATCGTCCCTATTACCAAATCATGGTTTCGCTTTACGGCCGACTCAGTCTGGATAAAGAACTAATTTCATTATTGGATACAGGCAGAGAAAAATTTGGTCAATCTTTTATGGCCTATGAAGCGGGAATCCATTACCAAACCCGGCGAGTTTATGATAAAGCTATGGACCAATTCATTCTTCACCTTTCCCACGAATCTAAAAAAAATGAAATCATCCAGCGTAGAATTCTCCTCATGAGCGATGATGAAGATGCAGGTCCAATCATAGAGAATAAACTTAAAATAGCATCACAAAAACATCCAGATATACTACTTAATGTCTTGAGCGAATTCTATTTTAAACAGCGGGAATATGATCGCGCCTTCGATGTAAAAAAGGATGGGTCTGAATCTGGAAAAATCAATTTTAATGATTGGCTGAAATTTGCAAATGAATGTCGGAAAGAAAATCAGTTTAAAATTTCAATCGAGGCATACAATTTTATTCTTGGTCAAAAAATTAATTCAAATTGGGCAGGGAAAGCATTATTGGGACTCGCCCAAACATTTGAAGATCAAATTATTCCAATTCAAGAATCTCATTTGATTCCATATTTTTTCGATAACAATTTGTTTTTCGAAGATCCATTCCAGTTAAATTCAACTCTATCATCAGAGCATCTTGAATCCAGCCTTGCTCTGTATGATTCTCTCTTGATTTCTCTTCCAAAATCTCCCCTTTTGGCAGAAGCATATTTCCGTTTAAGCGAAATAAAATATAGGATCCTCCATGATTTCGATCAAGCATACAATCTGCTTCATAAAGCTATGCAAAATAGGCCGGATAAGAGATTAAGATTGAAGATTGTGTTAAGAATTGCAGATGTTTTAATGGCAAAAGGACAATCAAAAGAAGCTTTAATGTTTTTAAAAAGACAATTGAAGCAAAACTATTTGCCTGCAATTGAACAAAAAATGATACTAGTCCACTTTTTAACGGATGATCCTGACTCCACCATGAAAATTGTTCAATCATCATTCATAACCATGAGCCCCATTGATCCATCTTTCAATGATCTGATGGAACTGAAAAATATCCTTACACAATATTATAACAATGAACCTTCCGGGAAAATAACCTTTAAACATTTTCTAAAAGCAGAATGGTATTTAAGACAACGGAAAATCGGTGATGCAATCCGGGAGTTAAATTTTCTTTCGAATCAGGATTCTATGGCAGCTATCGCCCCTTTAGCCATGCTTCGAAGATGTCTTTTACATTATAGACTCAAAGAATATGACAAATCACTTAATTTGGCCATCTCTCTTGAAGGGACTCCGTTGGCAGATCGAGGTATCATCTTGGCCGGACAAATATACGAAACAAAATATTTAGATGTTGAAAAAGCCATGGAACAATACATGCGAATTCTAGATGAATTTCCCAAATCTATTTTTTCTGAACCCATTCGGTATCACATACGGACACTGCAACAAACGGAAAGTTAATGAAACAGTTAATTCTACTTCTCTCTATCTCATTCGTCTTCGGACAAAAAATCCTTATTCCAATGGATCAGTCACAGAACGACCATTTAAAAGCATATGGTATTGCCTATTTCACATTAACAAAAAATACTACAATTGAATGGCTATTAAATTACCGTGGGGGTTCCTTTTTGATTGATGCGCATCAATTTGTTCAAACAGAATGTAGAATTCGTGGAGTCACTTTTGAACCGATAAATGTAAATGATTTGGTTAATATTTATTCAGAAATAGACCAAGGTAATATGGATATTGTTCTCTTGGAAAAGAAACCGAAAATTGCTATTTACACACCACCAAATAAACAACCCTGGGATGATGCTGTAACTTTGGCGCTTAATTATGCAGAAGTGGATTATGAAACACTTTGGGATAATGAAGTTCACTTGGGGAAATTAGCAGATTATGATTGGCTCCATTTACATCATGAAGATTTTACAGGACAATACGGGAAATTTTACCGTAGCCATCACAACGCCCAATGGTATCGGGATCAGCAAAGAGAATTTGAGTCTGTAGCCACTAATTTAGGATACCCCAGTGTCCACGAACAAAAGAAAGCCATTGCACGGAATATCAAAAATTATGTGAGCAATGGCGGATTTATTTTTGCCATGTGCTCCGCCACAGATTCATACGATATTGCACTTGCCATGGAAAATGTAGATGGGGCACATTCCGTTTTTGATGGTACACCCATCGATCCCAGTCTTCATTCAAAATTGGATTATTCGCTACCATTAGCTTTTACTGGATTCAAGCTTTTACCGGATCCCATGGTATATGAATTTTCTGATATTGATATTCCACCCAGCCATAATCCTGTGACTCGCGGAGCAGAAGCAGATTACTTTTCACTATTTGAATTTTCCGCCAAGTATGATCCGGTACCCACCATGCTTACCCAAAACCATGTGACCATTGTGAAAGGATTCATGGGACAAACAACTGGATTCCATAAAGATAGAATTAAAAATCATATTGTGATCATGGGCGAAGACCCTGCATCAGATCAGGTAAAATATCTGCATGGGAACTTCGGAAAAGGGACGTTCACTTTTTATGGTGGGCATGATCCGGAGGATTATCAACATTTTGTTGGAGACCCGCCAACAGATCTTTCGCTACATCGAAATTCACCAGGTTATCGACTAATCCTAAATAATATTTTATTCCCTGCAGCTCGAAAAAAAGAACGAAAAACTTGATTCATATTCGCGAAGGATCATTTCAGGAATGCGTGGATTTATCATCCAAAATCCCCGAATTCGACTCTCCCTACAAAATAGAAGAATATAAAAAACGGTGTGCAGGAAAGTATCTTGCTCTTATTGCTGAAATAGACAATCAGTCGGTTGGATTTAAAATTGGCTATGACCGACTTAACGATGGCAGCTTTTATAGCTGGATGGGTGGCGTTTTACCAAAATTTCGCCGAATGGGAGTTGCTTATTCCCTAGCAAATTTCCAAGAGAAATGGGTCACCGAAAATGGATTTAGCGCAATCATATTAAAGACACGGCAAAAACATGATAAAATGATAGCATTTTCCTTCAATCGTGGTTTTATAATTACAGAAGAAACTCAAATAACTCCAGCTGAAGAAACTCGCATCTGGATGGAAAAATCATTAAACCGCTAAGGACATTAAGGTATGCTAAGTCCAAATTATTTCTTTGTGTTTCTTAGTGAAGTTCGTGGCAAATTAAAATAGTGTGGATTCAAAAAACAATTGCTCTTTCTCCCAAATCTCGCGGATTTCACATCATCACCAATGATGTATTGGAAAATATTCCTGAATTAAAGGATCTCAAAACAGGGATTCTTCACTTATTTATAAAACATACATCCGCTTCCTTAACCATTAACGAAAATGCGGACCCAACTGTACGGACTGATTTCGAATCTCATTTCAATATGCTGGCACCAGAAAACCAGAGTTATTACCAGCATACCTTCGAAGGGTCTGATGATATTCCGGCTCATTTGAAAGCATCTCTATTGGGATCGTCAGTTTCAATACCTATTACAGATGGGAGACTCAACTTGGGCACCTGGCAGGGAATTTATCTTTGTGAACACCGGAACCGTGGGTCTGATAGAAAATTGATTGTAACGATCCAAGGATCAGTATGAAAAAAGCATTAAATGCTCTTGAAGCTATTGGAAATACACCTATCGTTAAATTGAATAAGGTTGTACCAGATTATGCGGCGGATGTGTGGGTGAAGTTAGAAGGCGGTAATCCCACAGGTTCATACAAAGACCGAATGGCCCTAGCCATTATCGAAGGTGCAGAAATCAGGGGAGATTTGAAACAAGGGATGACAGTGGTGGAATATACCGGTGGCAGTACGGGCTCCGGACTTGCGTTTGTTTGTGCAGTGAAAGGATACAAATTTCATGTGATTTCTTCCGACGCTTTTGCTAAAGAAAAGTTGGATACTATGCGAGCCTTTGGCGCTAAACTGGAAGTAATTCACAGTCAATCGGGCAAGATCAATTCAAATCTCATTAATCAAATGATCGATCGCGCCAAAAAATTGGCCACGAAAGATGATTATTTTTTTTCGGACCAATTAAATAATGCTGACATCATAAAAGGCTTCGAGAAAATGGGGCAAGAAATCCTGGGACAAATAGACGGTTCCATTGATGCATTCACCTGTTCCGTAGGTACGGCCGGGGCATTCATGGGTGTATCCAATATTTTATTGGATTCCGACAAAGACACAAAGATCGTGGCTTTAGAACCTGCTTCCGCACCTTATTACTCTAAAAACCAATCCGATGGAGATCACCATGTGGAAGGTATTGGGTTAGGGTTTGAACTCCCCTTATTAGATAAGAATAATTACCATGAAGCCAGAGGAATAGATGAATCTGAAGCGAGAGAAATGGCAAAACTATTAGCCAGTGAAGAAGGAATCTTTGGAGGCACATCCAGTGGGTTGAATGTGGTAGGCGCCATTCAATTAGCTGAAGAACTGGGAAAAGGTAAAACCGTAGTTACAATTGCCGTTGACACAGGTTTGAAGTATTTAACTGGGAATTTATTTCTGTAAACACAGAGATTCTGGCTATGCACAAAAATTTTGATAAGTAGCATGTCAACATGAGATGGTTTGCCCAGTTATACAGACAGAATTGAAACAAAGAATTGGGATCCCTTAAATATGTAAAACATAATTATTTACGAGTTACACTTTCCCTTTCGCCCGTTCCCATATCTCTTCCATTTCTTCTAAAGTGGAATCTTCGAGCTTTTTCCCTTTTGCCTTTAATTCTTCTTCTATTTTTTGGAATCGTGTCGTGAATTTTCGATTCGTTGCCCGGAGCATATCTTCAGCCGGGATATCAAAAAACCGCGAAAGATTCACTACCGAAAAAAGAACATCACCAATCTCTTCTTTAAAATTTTCCATATCTCCGGTTTTGTGAGCTGATTTCAATTCATCTATTTCCTCATGAAGTTTTGCCCAAACATCATCCACATTGTCCCAATCAAATCCAGCATAGGCCGCTTTTTGTTGGAGCCGTTGGGCCCGCGTAAGCGCTGGTAACGCCAAGGGAACACCATCCAATCGGGATTTTCTATTTTTCTCTACATGTTTTGTCGCTTCCCAATTTTGTTTGGCTTCAAAGGCAGCATCGGCTTTTTTATCCCCAAAAACGTGCGGGTGGCGCCGGACCAGTTTTTCATTCACTGTGTCCAATGAATCAGAAATATTGAATTTTGAACCTTCCGATGCAATTTGCGACTGTAACGCTACATGAAGCAATATATCGCCCAATTCTTCCTGGAATGTTTCAAAGTCTCCCTTGTCCACGCTTTCCATTACTTCATACGCTTCTTCAATAAAATAGGGGAGCAATGATGCGTGCGTTTGTTCCTTGTCCCAAGGACACCCATCTGGCCCACGAAGTTTTTCAACGATCTCCAAAAGTTTAATAAACTTGTCTGCAGCATCAGGTTTATTCATTTAAGTCTCAAAAAGTTTATACCAGTTTAATTGGCTTAATAAATTATTTTCTATTTTTGTCATTTCTATTTTTTCTTTTTCTGATTCGTCATTAAACCCAAGCAAATGTAGGCATCCGTGAATGATGAGCCTTGCTACTTCTTTTTCATAGGGTTCCCCAAAAGATATAGCATTCTCATTTGCTCGTAGAAGGCTAATATAAATTTCACCTTCTACATCTTTTTCATCATATTCATTTAAACGAAAAGCGATCACATCTGTCCAATGATCTCTTTGGAAAAATTCTTTCTTCAGATTGGACAACAATTCATCAGATCCAAAAATAAAGGAGATATTTCCATTAGGGGTTTCATATTTATTTAAGACCGATTTGGCTAAATTTATAACTAATTTTTTATTAGGGCATTCCAGCGTTGGATCACAATCCACGGAAACAATGATCATGCAGAAGCAGTGCTTTTGGGATCATCGGGATATTCCACCCGAATATGATAAATTCCCCGTAGTACAGGTAACATTCCCGTGGTACCATCCACAGTTCCCTTGATCTTATTCAATTCGTCTAACGTAAGGGGACATTCATTCAATTGACCATCATCAATGCGTCCCTTAATAATCTTATCGATCATAGCTTCGATCTTGAAAATATCCGCTTTCTTGATAGATCGAACGGCTGCTTCTACTGCTTCGCAGATCATGAGAATGCCCGTCTCTTTTGTGTTTGGTTTTGGGCCAGGATATCGGAAGGCACTTTCATCAACTTTGGCACCTGAGTCTTCAGCTTCTTTCAATGCCATTCGATAAAAATATTCTACACGGGTTGTTCCATGGTGCATTGGAATAAAATTAGAAACTACTTTTGGAAGACTATATTCCTGTGCAAGATTTAATCCTTCTTTCACATGTGCTCGGATAATACGTGCGCTCATGGTATGTGTAAGTGAATCGTGTTTATTTTCACCGCCGTATTGGTTTTCAATAAAATATTCTGGCTTCGCCATTTTTCCAATATCATGATAATAAGCACCCACGCGACAAAGCAATGCATGCGCTCCAATCGCATTTGCACATGATTCTGCAAGATTACCAACCACGATGCTATGATTAAAGGTCCCATTTGTTTCTTGTTGAGCTCGTTTTAATAGTGGATGATCATAATCTAATAATTCAATCAAAGTTAAATTGGTGGTTACTTCAAACAATATCTCAAATAGACCAATCAATCCATAAGTCACAATTGGTGCTAGAATACTGTTGATGGTTAATAATTGAATATCACTTAACATGGTAATCCAATTATGTTCTTTAAAAAGCCCCAACCCAATAATGACAAAAATACTAGCAGCAATGAGAGCAAACATTGTGGTGAATAATTGGCTCCTTTTTCTCAATTGCCTAATATTATAAACGGCAATTGTTGCTGTGAAAAGTGAGACAATGACAAGATCAATGTTTTGTCCCATCATGAGCCCCATAAGAATTGCCATAGAAGTTGTGGCCATAAATCCGATTCGTGCATCAAATAAAATG
>Ga0209445_1000645_pt1 | contig 19399 bp, 17 predicted proteins | sample MarorgKNORR_S2LV_4_FD_188223 | JGI IMG/M metagenome (GOLD analysis project Ga0209445, IMG submission 188223) | Marine microbial communities from the Southern Atlantic Ocean, analyzing organic carbon cycling - NADW_A/KNORR_S2/LV (SPAdes) (version 2) | ecosystem: Environmental > Aquatic > Marine >... | reverse complement strand
ACGAGGTTCGCGTCCGTAATGGTTGGTTTTTGGCCGCCGCGTCCATAACAAATCGGACCCGGCTGCGCACCCGCGCTTTCCGGTCCGACCTGCAGCAACCCAGCGTCATTGACCCAGGCCAGACTTCCTCCACCGGCACCGATTGTATGGACGTCAACCATTGGAACATGGATCGGCATGGCGTATTCAATTTCAAGTTCGGAAGTGACCTGGGGAATTCCGTTGACGATCAATCCAACATCACAGCTGGTTCCGCCCATATCATAAGTAACGACACTGTCAAATCCGGATTTGGAGGCAGTATATGCAGCAGCCATCACTCCGGAAGCCGGACCGGACATTACCGTTTTTACCGCGTCTGTAGAAACTATTCCGGCAGAAACCGTACCACCATTTCCCTGCATGACCAATAAGTCTTTGGAATAACCTCCCTCTTTAAGCTTTTGCTGTAAGCGTTCAATATAACGATGCAATACCGGCTGAATTGCCGCGTTGATTGCCGCAGTTGTTCCACGTTCATATTCGCGAAATTCTGAAACCAATGCGCTTCCACGGGTTATAAACGGGTTTGGCCAAAGTTCTTTTACGATCTCTTCTGTTTTACGTTCGTGAATATCATTTTTGTAGGAATGTAGATAATGAATAATAACCGCTTCTACTCCTGATGCAAGCAAATGCTTTACTGCCTCCCTGACATCTGCTTCATTCAGTTCTGTTACTATTTCTCCATCACAATCAATCCTCTCTCTCACTTCAAGACGCAATTCTCTGGGAATAATGCACTCAAAACTTCCTGTCATTCCATAAGGTTTTGGGCGGGTACGTCTTCCCAGTTCCAGAACATCACGAAAGCCTAGAGTTGTAATCAATCCCACACGGCTGATTTTACGTTCCAGCAAAGCATTGGTAGTTACTGTTGTTCCGTGGATGATAGTGTGCAAATTAACCATCGCCGTTCCAGCAGATTTGAGCGCACTCATTACTCCAAAGGCTTGGTTTTCAGGAGTACTTGGAACTTTGGCGATTTTAACGCTTTCTGTTTCTGTGTCAAAAAGAACGAGGTCCGTAAAGGTCCCTCCTACATCTACACCAACAATTTGAGTCATGTAATTTGTTAAATGAAAAAATTAAATACTATGATTGATGGACCTTTATAATGTCATAGTTTCAAACTTATTTGTCAGAACAACAAAAATGTCTATTATTTCTGCTACATGTGGTCATGAATTCACGTTCACAGGAATAACAACATAATACTTTGATGAAAGTTTTACCACCAACACGTGGATAATGCGAATAGAAACATTTCAAACTTAAGTGTGAATTGACTAGTGTTATGCGATTATTATTAGCTTGATTACCTCAAGCGGCATCTATTAGCATTCAGTGTCATCTAAACGAAAAAGCCGTTCAAGCAAATTATACAACCATCTAGAAAAAACATGTCAGCAGACAAAATTCTTCAGCATTTAACGGAAGCGATGCCGCTTTCAAAAACTGTACTTGATTTGAGCTCAAGTGGACATGGATTCGGTTTAATCATTGTCGATGAGGTCAACGGTTTTGCCACCGTCGGTGCAGGCAATCTTGCCCCGCAAGTTCCCAACGAGCAGGTATCTGTGATGGTTTCCGAAACAGACCGACTGGCCCGTTCTTTCACAAAACAAGCTAGGCCTATATTGGCATTTCTTGATACGCATGATTCTGGTAAACCACAACCACCTTATCCGCCGCATTGCGAACGTGGTACAGGTGAGGAGGAATTAGTTCCGGAATTGAAGTGGCTTGAAAAAGAACCTCAAGCAACACTAGTGCGTAAAGACTGCATTAACGGTTTCATCGGTTCGTTTCAGGAGGATGGTTCTAATGCAGTTATTGACTGGGTCAAGAAAAATAATGTATCGAATGTCCTGGTAGTTGGAATTTGTACTGACATTTGTGTAATGGATTTTGTGCTGACACTGCTCTCAGCCCGCAACCACGGAATGCTTCCAAGTTTGAAAGAAGTTTTCGTTTATGACAAAGGCTGCTCTACCTACGACCTGCCCAGAAATGTTGTTGAGGAAATCAGACTGCCGCCCAGCGCCAGCCACCCTCAAGACATAACTCATTACATGGGCCTCTACTTTATGGCCTCACGCGGTGCTCAACTGGCACATAGTGTTCTTGTATGAAAATTTTGTTTTCTGCTACAAAATTATTTATACCGTCAGGTATGCATTCCTGACGTCTTCATCTTCCGCTAGGTCTTTCATAGTTCCCTCGTAACGGATATGCCCTTTTTCGATAATGTAAGCCCTGTCTGCAAGTTTTGTTGCGAAGCGTAAATTTTGCTCAGAAAGGATGATCGTGAGTCCTTCACGTTTCAATTCATGGATGGTTGAGGTCATTTGCTGGACTATTACAGGCGCAAGTCCTTCAGAGGGTTCGTCAAGTAAAATGAGTTTGGGATTACCCATGAGAGTACGGGCAATGGTGAGCATTTGCTGTTCGCCACCGCTCATTTGTCCCCCCGGACGATTACGCATTTCGGCAAGGTTAGGAAAAATATGGAAAATGCGTTCCAGGGTCCACGCTGTCAGACCTTCATGAGACGGTCGCGTTCCTACTTCTAAATTCTCCATCACGGTTAAATCCGTAAAAATACGCCGCTCTTCCGGGACGTAACCGATTCCTCGCCGACACGCCACATGCGGAGATTGACGATTCAGGGGTTGATTTTCGAAAACAATATTTCCGGATGTAGGCCGAACCAAGCCGTTAATGCTTTTTAGTGTAGTTGATTTACCTGCACCGTTGCGCCCCAATAGTGCGACGACTTCACCGCGCTGTACATTGAGCGAAAGATTGGAAAGAATGTGCGCACGTCCGTAATAAGTATTCAAACCGGAAATTTCAAGCATGAGCGATCTCCTCTGTTTCACTGCCCAGATAAATCGCCTTTACTTCCGCATTATTACGCACATTATCAGGGGTATCATCCGCAATAAGTTCTCCGCGGTTTAAGACAAGAATTCGGTCTGCATGAGCGAAAACTACGTCCATATCGTGTTCTGTGAAAAGAACTGACAAATTGCGTTCCTTAACAATTTCTGCCGTCAATGCCATCAGTTCCACCCGTTCCTTCGGAGCCATTCCCGCTGTTGGTTCATCCATCAGCATCAGGCGAGGATTGTTTGCCAAAGCCACAGCCAATTCAACTCGCTTGAGATCGCCGTATGCAAGTGTACTGCAGGGTCGGTCTTCCTGTTCTTCAATGCCAACTTGTTTCAGCAATGCGAGTGCTTCCGGACGATACATTCCTGAGGCCATTTTTGTTAATGACATTAATTGCTGATGCTCACTCAACAAAGCCATTTGCACATTTTCACAAACAGTCATACTGGAATAAGTTGCCGTAATCTGGAAAGTTCGTCCCACACCCAAACGCCAAATTTCCGGCGGTTTGAGTCCAACGGTTTCTTTGCTAAATAGCCTTACGGAACCGGAATCAGGTTTGAGTTGACCGTTGAGCATATTGAAGCAAGTGGTTTTTCCAGCTCCGTTGGGGCCGATGAGAGCCAGCAATTCTCCGGAATTGAGTGTAAAATTCACATTCCTAACTGCTTGAACACCCCCAAATGATTTTGTGAGTCCACTGACTTCCAGACTGACTTCAGACATTTTTTTGCCCTCTACTTTGTAAACGGTGCCACCCGTTGCTTACAAAACCCGCAATGCCTTGTGGAAAAGCGAGAACGATAGCGATGATCAACGTACCTAAAAGTAACCGCCAGTAATCGAATCGTGAAATTTCATCGTGAAGCCAGGTAAACGCGGATGCTCCTGTAACTGGCCCCCAAAGCGTTTTTACACCACCGAGCAAAACCATAATCAGCGCATCGAAGGAGCGGGGAATAGCCATTTCATCCGGAAATACACTTCCTTTGGAAAACACAAACAGTCCTCCCGCGATTCCTGCCATGAAACCGGAAAAACCAAAGGCCAGCCATTTTTGACGAGAGACACGAATACCGATTGATTCACTGCGTACAGCAGAATCTCGCACCGCCCGCATTGCGTATCCAAAGGGCGTGAAAAGGACGTGCCGCAAAATCAAGATGCCGCCGACACCGGCGATGATTGTCAAATAATAATAAGCCATGCGGTCGCTCGCCCATTCGCTGGGCCAAACTCCGAGAATACCGTCGTCTCCTCCGGTGGCCGTATCCCACTGGAAAACAATTGACCAGGCAACTTGCGCAAAGGCCATGCTGAGCATCGCCAGATAGACTCCGGAAAGCCGCACACAAAACCAGCCCACAATCAAAGCCAGGACTCCAGACATCAATGGGGCAAAGAGCAATGCGATCTCCATCGGAGCGTTCACGTGTTTAACCAAAAGTGCTGCCGCATAAGCACCGCCTCCAAAAAATGCCGCATGTCCAAAAGAAACCATTCCGCCCGGCCCCATCGCAAAATGTAAACTGGCCGCGAACAGCGACATGATGATCATTTCAATGACTAAAACCAGAGTGAAATCGTCTGCAAATACCGGAAGCAAGAACAATCCCAACACCAATCCCATGCCAATGAACCGGAGAGGTCGAGAAGCCAATTGGTAAGGCAATTCCGGGGGGCCGACCTGTCCAAGTTGACCGGGTGCCTCCGGTTTTCCAAGTAATCCCCAGGGACGGACGATCAAAACAATAGCCATCAGCAGGAACATTAAAACCAATGTACTTTCCGGAAGAATCAGAATGCCGAATGCGTTGAACTCAAATATTAAAACAGCAGCAAGATATGCCCCCAAAATACTGCCCATTCCGCCTACAACTACCACCACAAAAATAGCCGCCAATATTTCAAAATCCATCAATAAACTTGCACCGCCTTTTGGCAGTTGTGCTGCTCCGCCAAGCCCTGCGAGAAGTGATCCCAGAAAGAAAGTTCCGGTAAACAACCAAGTTTGATTCACGCCAAGTGCACCAACCATTTCCCGATCTTCTGTTGCCGCACGCACCAAACAGCCCCAGCGCGTGCGGTTGAACAAAAACCACAGTGAAACCAAAACAATTAAACTCAAGGCAATCAAAGCCAAGTCATATTCCGGTAAAAGCGTTCCGAAAATATTGACAGTACTGTCGAGTCCTGGAGCGAGTGGCCCCAGCAAATCTTCTGCACCCCAGACTAGTAAAGCCAAATCCTGAATAACGAGAATCACTCCAAATGTTGCGACTAATTGAAAAAGTTCCGGTGCCTGATAAACCCGGCGTAAAATCAAAATTTCGACGATCACGCCAACCAATCCTACTGCTATGGCGGATAACAGCATGGCCACCCAAAAACCAACAACACTCGTCAGGTGGCTGGTGAAGGTGTAAGCGAAAAATGCACCCAGCATGTAGAACGAGCCGTGAGCAAAGTTCACTACCCGCGTCACACCAAAAATGATAGAAAGTCCTGATGCAACCAGAAATACAGCCGCCGCACTGGAAAGTCCGGTTAAGACTTGAACAAGGAAAAATCCCATAGAATATTTAAAAATGGAGTCGTGATTATTAACGACTCAAGAAAAATGTAATCAAAATAATCACCACAAAGCCAGAGAGAATACAGAGAAATATATCATAAAAACTGCCCCATGTTTTCTCAATGACTCTGCGGTGAAATATATTTTACGGCGTTTTTTTACGTCGTAAGGCTCGCCTTAATTACCAGGACGCAACTTACGTACTTCGGCATCCGAAGGCAAATAACCGGCCCCGTCCAAGTAGGACCAGTTTACCATTATGCCTTTACCGTCTTTCAACGCTGTCCAGCCGACATAAGCTCCCATCGTGGATTGATGGTCGATTTTCCGGTAAGTGATGGATCCCGTTGGAGAATCGTATGTTAAGCCTTCCATTGCATCCACCAGTGCTTCGGTGTCGGTTGATCCGGCTTTTTTGATGGCGGCAGCGATACCGAGCATCGTGTTGTAGCCAACGATTGAGCCGATACGAGGATAATCGTTGTATTTGCCCTCATACGCTTTACGGAAAGCATTGTGTGCAGGCGTATTAATCGCATACCAGGGATAACCCGTAACCAGCCAACCTTCCGGAGCCTCACCTTTGAGTGGATCAAGATATTCCGGTTCTCCGGTGAGCAATCCGAGAATCAGTTTGCCGTCAAAAAACTTCCGGAGTTTGCCCTCACGCGCAAATTTCGCAAGGTCTCCGCCGAAAGTTACATTAAAGACGGCTTCCGGATTTGCTGCGGACAATGCCTGAATTTCTGCTCCCGCGTCAATTTTGAAAAGCGCAGGCCATTGTTCAGCTACGAATTCGACATCGGGGCGCAACGACTTCAATATCTTTTTGAAAGCCGACACAGCATCTTTGCCGTATGCGTAGTTTGGAGCAATGGTTGCCCAGCGTTTTGCCGGATTTTTTGCGGCTTGTTCAGCAAGCATTCCGGCCTGCATATAAGTTGAGGGTCGCAGCCGGAAAGTGTAGCGGTTCCCATTGGCCCAAACCAAGGCATCAGCCAGAGGTTCTGCGGCAACATAAAGCACTTTACGCTGTCCTGCAAAGGAGGTCAACGCCAACCCAATGTGTGAAAACAAGGATCCGGAAATCAAGGCCACACGATCCTTGGACACCAGTTCTTCGGCGATTTTTACGGCATCGCCCGGTTTACCGTTGTCATCCCGCGAAACGAGTTCGAGCTTTTTGCCCAAAACTCCGCCTGCGGAATTGATTTGCTCAAGCGCCAGTTCCACACCCATCTTATACGGAATGGTGTGAGCCGGAAGCCGCTTGTAGCTGTTAATGTCTCCGATCTTGATGGTCCCTCCCGCAAAGGCCGGTACAGCCAGCCCAACGGTAAAGAAACCTGCAATGACTCCTGCGAGCCATTTTTTAGTATTCAACATAATCTACTCCTATGTTAAGTTGACGCATCTGCGCCAAACGTTACCACAATATGTGGCGAAATAAGGACGGCAACTTCAACAAAAAGCTGCTCGTCCACCCTTGAGCACCGTAGTGCTACCCACGACGGCCTCGAAATTGAGACCGCTCAAACCGGAACTTCCGGTGTGGGTCTTGTTTGCCCGAACTTCAAGCACATCTCCGGGAGAAACCGGAGCGGCGAGACGGGCCGAAAGTTTTGTCAATTCTACCGGATGCACCTCAACGCTTTCCGCCATCATCCGAGCAGCAATTCCTAAAGTGCAAAGCCCGTGAAGAATCGGCTTTGAAAAATTGTTAGCTTTTGCCACTTCAGGATCAATATGAATCGGATGCAGATCGCCTGTCAATCGATAAAGTGCAGCCTGTTCAAGAGAAGTGGCGAAACTGCCGGACCAGGATTTTCCGGATTCCTCATCTGTGGTAACAGAAGCACTACTCGCATCGGACGTTCCGGCTCGTTCACCGCCCCAACCACCGAGTCCGGGAAGAAAAATTCCATACAAAGCCCTGAAGTATTTGCACTCAACTTCAATATCCAGTAACGCCGCTTTTCCCTTATCCCAAACTCCGGTGATTTTTCCGGAAGTCTCAAAGTTTCCGGATTTGGGCAACGGCAAAAATACTTCCAAAGATTGTGAAGCGTGCAGTGAATAATTACGGTCATACGCGCCCAACTCACCCGCTGCTTCCACTACCCAAAGACCGAGCGCACAGGCATAAGTAGGCAAAACCCGCAAATCCCGTTCATAGACTAAATCTGTTTCCGAACTGCTTGCTCCGACTGTCAAAGCGTAAAGGATTGCATCCCGTTCAACATAACTTATTGTCCGTTTTCCTAGTTCGTAACCAACCAGTTCAGAAAGTTCCATGTAATTTATTTGTCTGTTTATTTTATTTCTAACCTCTTTTTTGCTTTTTCAACCGCACCTTTTCTTTCTGCAGAACCCAGTATTTCATTCCGTATTTTGTTCCAATCTGATAGATTTTGCTGACCATGTTCCAAGGCAATTATCAAAGATTTTGTTGCGGCCACGGCTTTTGGCGTACTTGCCACTTTACTGATAATTTCCAGAGCTTTATCATAGGCGGAACCTTCCGGAACAACCCAACTCACCATTCCGGAATGGTGAGCGGTTTGCGCATTTAAGCGTTCACCAAAAAGCAACAATCTAGTGAGCGTTGCCGATCCCAAACGGGCATGAAATCGTGCCACAGAATCCGGATTATAAAGCAAACCCAGACGGGTGGCCGGAATTTCAAAAAACGAATTCTCGGATGCAACCAATGCATCACAGGCCATTGCCACGGTCACTGCACCTCCAACACATGGTCCTTCAATTGCGGCAAGACACGGAACAGGAAGTCCCCGCATGAGTTTGTCCACACATTCAATGCGATCGTCAATTTCCTGATCGGCCGGAGTTCCTGTAACATCAGCGAGGTCTGCCCCAACGCTGAAACTGCCCTCTGCACCTTGCAATATAACTGCTCGTAAATCCTCATCGTTTTGCAGGTTTTCAAGATTCTTTTCCAAATCCGCAAGCATCTCCAGGGAAAGAGCATTTTTTTTTCTCGGATTGTTAAGGGTGATCGTACAAACACCATCCTGACATTCAACTAAAACCAGTCCTGACATTTTTCATTCCTTATGATTCAGTGACCACTGCTTCCTGAGAGGAGCATCATCAAAATTGAAAATCGTTTCCAAATCCTCAGAGAAATTGAGTAGCATTTCTTCTGAATTCAATTGTCCAACTAACTGTAACCCAACAGGCAGCCCCTCAGAAAATCCGCACGGAATTGAGACCGCCGGATTTCCGGAAACATTGAAAGCAGCCGTGAAAGGGACTGCGCCCCAAAGCCAATTCACTTGTTGTCCGTCAATCGTGTCCGGCCGTTGTCCGATTGGAAAAGCCGTTGTCGCTGTGACTGGAGTAATAATCAGGTCAAAATTCATAAAAAATTCCTGAAGCCTCTGCCGATATTCACGATGTGCTTTGCGAGCATTTTCGACGCGATCCTGTAAATCCTTAAATCCTGAAAATCCTGATCCGGCTTCTAAAGATTTGCGTTCATAATCCGTCAGTTTCTCCGGAGCTTCTTTCAGGAAATTCCCACGCTCCCGATATTCTTCAACCACAACCAGCGTGTTGAATGCTTGTTTCCAACCGTCAAGCGGGAGTTCTGTTTCCGTTATTTTGTGTCCAAGTGCCGAAATTTTTCCCACCGCTTCGGCAAGCACTTTTGCCACTCCGACATCGACCGGGTTTTTTTCCGGATTGGGAGACCACGCAATTCGATATTTTCTTTTGTTTGCGGATTGCCGAGTGTATTTAGTTTCGGCCAACAATTCAAGAATAATTCGTGCGTCTTCAACGCAATGCGTGAGAGGGCCCGGAGCTATAAAATCAGACATCGCCCGAAAACCGTTCGTACTGCCGGAAGATCCTGTGGAAGACGTTTCGGTTTCATTGGCGCAAAGACCGTAAGTCGGCTTTATACCGAATAATCCTGTGAATGCCGCCGGAATCCGAATTGAGCCGCCGCCGTCAGCCCCGATGGCCGCCGTTGCCAAACCTGCCCCCACTGAGGCCGCAGCACCGCCGCTTGAACCTCCAGGAGTACGGAAAGTATCCCATGGATTTCGCCCATCTTCGCCCAAACGATTTTCTGTTGTGGCCGATTGTCCGAATTCCGGAGTGTTCGTTTTTCCGGTGAAAACTGCTCCGGAAGCCCGTAAGCGTCGCACCAATCCGGAATCGTGTTTCGTCCGGTTGTTTTGGAAAAATGCGGAGCCATAAGTAGTTATTGAATCTGCCAATTCAAAAGTATCTTTGATCGAAATTGGAATTCCGCACAAAGCCGGAATTTCCGTATAAGGCTCGCTTTTTGGATTCCGGAAAAGTTTTTCTGCCGCTTTTGCCTGTTGGCGTGCCTGTTTGTCCAACCGCTCAAGATAAGCATTCAAAGACGGATTAAACGCCTCAGCACGTAAAATCGCTTCTTCCAAAACCTCAACCGGAGAAATATCTCCACTCCTATAGGCTTCATTCAATTTGACAATCGGCCAAAATAAGGGACTGTCGTTTTCAAAACTTTCAGGCATGAGGGCTAACTCCGCCGCTGACTGTGAAAACCTCGCCGGTTATGTATCCGGCTTTTTCACTAACCAAAAAAGAAACCATGTCTGCTACATCCTGGGGTTGCCCGACCCGTCCAACAAGAGAGCGATTTTCCGCATAGCCTTCGAAAAACTCATCAGGATAAATCCGGCGTAGAAAATCGTTGTAAATCAGTCCGGGAGAAACGGCATTGATGCGGATGCCGTATTTTCCGTTTTCTGCCGCCGCCACGCGGGTTAAGGCTAGAATTCCCGCTTTTGCGGCAGAATATGCAGCTCCGTGTTCAGTCGAAGTTTCCCAGGCAGCAATCGAGGAAATATTGACAATCACCCCCGCCGAAGTTTCCGGTTCGGAATTTCGTTTGATCATCTCCGGAAGCACGTGTCTCATACAATTGAAAGTACCATTGAGGTCGACATCCAGACAGAGCCGCCACGTTTCCGGAGACATTTTCGCAACAGGTTCCAACTTATTCCAACCCGCATTATTGACCAAAACATCAAGCCGTCCGTATTGCTTTACTATTTCGTTAACTACAATTCCCACCGCTTCAAAATCTGTCACATCCAAGGGCAAAGACAAAAATTCTCGTCCATATTTTTCCGCAAGTTCTGTCGCAAGTTCCCCGTTGCGCCGTTCGTGTGCATCCGTAATCACTACATCCAAGCCGTCTTCGGCTAATTGTCGGGAAATAGCCGCCCCAATTCCCGCACCGGCTGCCGCTGTAACAAGGGCTACTTTTCGATTTGTCATGTTTTACCTTTATAGAAAATATTTTCGCAAAAAACACAAAAAAAAACACAAAAATAAAATAGCAAAAAAGGCCGAGGGAAATGCAAAAATTCACTTGTGTTTATCATTGATATTTGCGCTTTTTGGGTCTTCTGTCTCTTTTTGTGTTTTTGTATGTTTTTGGCATATAAAATCTTTGAAAACCATTTACTCCTCTCGCAAAGCCGGAATCACCTTTTGCCCCAATTCTTCTAGCCGTCGGAAACGTCCACCGGACAACAACGCAAAGGTGATGCGGTCAATATCGAGTTTGGCGACTGCCTTTAGTTTTGTAATACAGTCCTCAAAATTTCCGGCAATCGTTACAGATTTAACAAAGTCATCGCTGACAATTTGCTTGTGTTCGGCACGCAGCGAAAGATGTTCCTCAAAGTGATAGGCTTGCTCGGCAGTGGTGAATTCCTCACGAAAACGCTCCCATGCAGGAGGGACTTTTTTCCAAACGGCAAAAGTGGCGGCTTGACTTGTAGCCCAAGCCCGTACGTCGTTGAGTGCGTTTTCCTCCTCATCGTCAATGCTCATGGTAACAATCAAATCAATGAGAATATCACTGCGCTGTCGCCCTGATTTTTCGAGACCCTGATAAATATAATCCAGTTGCCAGTTGCAAAAATCTACATCAGCCGCACCCATTAAAATTGCGCCGTCACAAATTTCACCGCAAAGACGCAACATACCCGGTTGCGAAACGGCAAGGTAAATCGGAATTTGCCGCCGCGCAGTTGCTAACCTTACTTTTGTACCGTAAAGTTCTGCTTCTTCTCCGGAAAAAAGTTGGCGAAATTCGTTGATGCCTTGACGCACCGCGCCAAGTTTGTCAGGCATTTTTCCAATCGAATGCAAGGCCACCCAACCCGCGCCGAGACCCAACATTGCACGGTCTTTGGAAAGATCGTCGAGTGCTGTCGTAGCATTTGCCGTTACGGTTGGATGCCGCGTCTGCAAATTGGTAACTGCTGAACCGATGTGGATTTTTTCTGTCGCCATAGCCGCCACATTCATGCCTGCATAAACATCTTTCATGCCCAATTGATGGTCGATAAACCAAAGTGCTTCAAAGTCGTTGGTTTCAACCGCCTGAGCAATTTCGGCTACTTGATCAAATGTTTCACGGGGGCTGATTCCGCGAGAAATGCCAAAACGATTTACCATTTGTGTTTCCTTTGTAATCCAGAACGAATTGCGTTTGTGTATGTTTCAGGTTGATCGACACTCATTAAATGACCGGCATTAGCTACTTCATAAAAAGTACCTTTGTTTAATTTTGAAAGCATTATGTCACCAGCTTTACGTGGACAAAAAATATCTTTTTCGCCTCCAATCACAGAAACCGGGGATTGAATTTTTGTCAGCAACGGTGTAAGAGGAATTTCATGTAATCTCATCATTGCCCGTGCCGCATTTACATAGCCGCATCCATTTCCTACAGCCTCCAAACGATTTGCTACAACAGCCTCCAAATCCACTCCTGAATTAACGATTTGCAAAGCAGTATCATTCCGGAGTGCGGGAGCAAATTCCAAGTTTTGGCCACAGATTTGCGCGGATAATGGCGGATTTTTTTTGTGTTTTTTTGTGTTTTCTTGGCTAAAAAAGGGCGTAAGAACAGAAACATCATTTTGAATCATCCGGATACGTTCTTTAAAAAATTCCACCGCCTGATTTCCCACCACTGTTGAAGTTCCGGCCACAATTATTCCGGTAAACAAATCCGGTCGCTTTGCCGCCGCACAAAGCACGATTGTGCCGCCGAGTGAATAACCTACACATTGCGTCGGTCCACTGACTTTTTCCAAAAAGGCGATCAAATCCCCGCCTAATTGTTCCAAAGTTCCCTCGCCTTTACCAAGGGAAGATTTTCCGTGTCCCCGCAAATCGTAAGCAAATGTTTTGAAATCACTCAATTTTTCTTGGATTCCACGCCAACTATCTTTACCTTCCGCAAGTCCGTGAATCAAGACAACGGGCGGCCCTTCGCCTTGAACTGAGTATGCCGTTTCAATGTCGCCAAGTTTAACTTTCATGCAGCTTTGTTTGCCGTTGTTGCTTCTGCGACAATTTGTTTTCGCAGTTCGGCTTTACGAATTTTTCCTGCCGGAGTTGTCGGAAATTTTTCCACTATCCTGAGCAATTCCGGGCAATGATATTTTGGCAAACCTTTTTCTCGCAAAAAATTATTGAGATTTTCCAGCGTTGGAATTTGGTCTTTTGGGATAATCACGGCGCAAAGAAGTTCACCCATCCGTTCATCCGGGAAACCGATTACCGCCGCTCCGGAAACTTCAGGGTGACTCGACAATCCGTCCTCAATCGGAACCGGAGAGATATTGACACCGCCGCGAATAATCAAATCTTTGAGCCGGCCTGTAATCCGGAGATATCCGGTTTCGTCCAAGGTGGCAAGGTCGCCGGTCCTGAAAAAACCTTCTGCTGTCAACAAAGATTTGTAAAGGTCATCCTGCCCGTAATAACCGATAAAAACTCCGGGTCCTCGCATCGCCAACTCCCCGATTTTTCCGGTTCCAAGTGACTTTCCCTCCGGATCGAGAATACGCATTTCCAGTCCGGGCAAACCGATTCCGGCAGTGGTCAAAGTTTTTTCAGTAGGAGTTTCGCTAGTTGAGGTTGTCAATCCGCCTTCGGTCATACCCCAAAGAAGAGCTACAAAAGTGTTTGGAAATTCCTGTTTTGCTTTTTCCATCAAATCCAGTGGAACCTGCGTACCGCCGCAAAGAAACCAGCGCATTGAGGACAATTTTGATTCGTCTTCCTTCCAGTCCGCCTCAACCAAATCCTTGAGAAACGGAGTCGCCGCCGCCGTAAAAACGCATTCATTTTCCACAATCATCGTTAAGGCTTCGTCCGGATTCCAGACATCTTGAAGCACTAACGGCACACCGTTATACAGCGCAAGCCGCGCTCCGTGAATGGTGCCGACGCTGTGTCCTAACGGCGAGGCCATGAAAATCGCATCATGCGCTCCCAACGAAAAACGCTCGGTGAAAGCCTGATTCAAAGCCGCCAATGAGTCGGCACTGTGCATGACGGCTTTCGGTCGCCCGGTGGTGCTGGAAGTGAACATGATGTGATCCAATCCGGAAACATTTGTAGCGGAGGGTATCGGTTTTTCTGGAGATGTGATCCAATTATGAGCATTTTCATCTACGAGTAAAACATCCATTCGATGCTCACAAAGTTTTGCGGCAGAATGTGCTATTTCTCCAGTGGGAGTTGAACGATGGCGTTCCGTTGTGATGATCGCACGTGTTCCCGTCAATTCTGCAACATAACGGAGATTGTCCGCATCAATGCGTGTGGGCAAATTCGCCGGAATGCCACCTATCCGTAAAATTCCTAACAAAGCAACCTGCCATTCCACCCGGTTCGGCAGAAAAATAATCACCACCTCACCGCTACAAATCCCTTGATTTGCAAGTTTTTCCGCCAGCACTCCGGAAGCCTCCCAAAGTTCGCCGTGCGACAATCGCTGCCCCCGATTGTCCACCACAGCCAAATCATCACCCCGTGTTGCAACGATTTTTTCGTATCGATCCTGCAACCGCTCACCGCTCCACCAACCTTGCCGATGGTACTCCTGCTCGCGCTTCAAAATCTCGGCGGTAAAATCACTGCAGTTTGAGTTTGTCATTGCTGTTCCAGGTACATGCTTGCAAAGTACATTCGGATTCGAGAGTTCATATGTTACAATGAATTTTATAAAAAGCAAGAGTGATGTCACTTTTTTTATTGCATGATGTCGTTTTTTTTATTATGCTTTGAGTTCAGCTCAAATGAATCCCCACTTTTTTCTGATTAAGAGCAAGTCATGCAAGCATTAACTAGGGAAGAAAACTCTTCGATTACTCCACAGACCACAAAGGGACAACGCACCCGTAAAAATATTCTCAACTGTGCCAGAAAAGTTTTTGCGCGTGCGGGTTATGTTACCTTAAGAATGTCGGATGTGGCGGAAGAGTCCGGAGTTTCGATGGGTGCGCTTTACCGTTATTTTCAGAATAAAGATGATCTTTTCGTCAACTTAATTGGTGACATACACGAGCAAATGTTTTCAGCCAGCCGTGCGCCGGAACAGGATTTTGCGGCTGATCCTTATCAGGCGCTGCTGGTGGCAAATCGAGGTTATTTGAAACATTATCACGAGAATCGCGATGTGATGCGTGCCTTGATTGAAGCGGGGACTGTCGATGAACGTTTTCGGGATGTCTGGTGGCAAATGCGGAGACGGCATATTGATCGTTTTGTTTATGCTCTGAAAACATCGCACGGAATTGAAACAGTGTCCGGTGTATCTGTCCGCACGGTTGTGGAGTCGATGGCTTCGCTGGTAGAACAGAGCGCGTATACCTGGTTTGCACAGGAAGAATTGAATGACAAACCGATTTCAGTGGAAACGGCAGCGCAAGTGGTGACTAGAGTTTGGTATCGGACTTTTTTTGAAAAAGAACTGCCAGATGTCGGTTGACGGTTAGCGATTGAGAAGATTGTACTTCCGGAAATAAATTTTTTAGAGAAAACAAAATGTCAGAAATAAAAGAATCCACACCGGACGTTCCGTCCGCACTGGACATTTCGTCTATTGCCGTCATCGGAGGAACCGGAGGAATGGGTTCGGCGTTGGCATGGTGCTGGGGACGCGCCGGATATAAAATTTTTATCGGCTCACGAAATGCGGAAAAAGCAGAACTTGCCGCCGAAAAATTGAACACAACCCTGGGATTGAATATAGCTTCCGGATTGAGCAATCAAGAAGCCGCAAGTGTGGTGGAAATTATTGTGTTGACGGTTCCATTTGCGAATCATGAGGCCATAGTCGATGAAATTGCGGAAGCCGCTCAAGGCAAAATTGTGGTCGAAACAACCGTTCCGCTCGTTCCCCTGAAAGTCAGTCGAGTACAACTTCCGGAAGGTGGTTCAGTGGCAAAAAAGACGCAAGAAAGGCTTGGAAAAAATGTGCGCGTGGTTTCCGCTTTTCAAACTATTGCAGCGGCAGAATTGGCAAAAGACAAAAAATTGGAAGACGAGGTTTTAGTTTGCGGAAATAATGTGGAGGCACGAACTTGTGTCATATCTCTAGTCGAAGCAGCAGGTTTGAAAGGCTGGCACGCGGGCCCAATCGACAACTCTGTTGTCAGCGAATCCCTCACACCGGTTCTCATTTTCCTCAACAAACGATATCAAATGGAAGGCTCCGGCATCCGCATTGTCGGGCATTGACGCATGACTTTTCCGGCATCTCCCCAAACAGCCTCTACTGACTATCCTGTCGCATCAGACGTTCCAGTTTCTTTGACTTTGAAAGCATTAACCGGAATTCCTTTAATACATTCAGGAGACGATCTGGTTGCGTTCATTCTCCGGAGTTTGCAAGAAACATCAACGAATTTGGTAGACGGCGATATTCTTGTTATTGCACAAAAAATTGTTTCCAAAGCAGAAGGGCGTTATGTTAAGCTGGCAGATGTCAAACCTTCTGAAAGGGCTTTTCAGTTAGCGGAGGAAACCGGAAAAGACCCGCGTTTGGTGGAATTGATTTTGTCAGAATCACGTGAAATTGTGCGCTATTCGCACCGGTCGTTTCGGAGTTCAGGCGTAATTGTCTCAGAAAATCGTCAAGGCGTGGTGCTGGCCAATGCGGGAATCGACCACTCGAATGTGGAAACCGATTGCGGCGCGGAACAAGTTCTGCTTTTGCCGATTGATCCCGATGCGTCTGCAAAAAAGATCCGTCAACAATTACAACAAAAAACCAATCGAAATCTGGCCGTCATCATCAACGACAGTCTCGGACGTGCTTGGCGCAATGGCACTACCGGAACCGCGCTTGGAGTTTCAGGATTACCGGCACTACTGGATTTGCGGGGCAGCCCCGATCTTTTCGGCGAAGCTTTGCGGACTAGCGAAGAAGCGATTGCCGATGAATTGTCTGCTGCCGCTTCACTTTTGCAAGGCCAAGCCGCAGAAGGCCGACCGGTGATTTTGATTCGCGGTTATGATTTTTCCACATTTTCCGGATTTTCGGCTTCGGACACCGGAACTTCCGGATTGATACGCCAAAAAGAAAAGGATTTGTTTCGATGAATATTTCCGGAAATTTACCGCCGGAGTTTCCGTTTCCAACAGTTCTCGCACTCTCCGGCGGCATCGGCGGAGCCAAACTTGCTTTGGGTTTGGTCAATGTTTTAGCACCGGAAAAACTGATGATTGTCGGAAATATCGGCGATGATTTTGTGCATTTTGGGCAACACATTTCTCCGGATTTGGACACGCTGATGTACACGCTTTCCGGAACTGCCGACACAGAAAAAGGTTGGGGCTTGGCCAACGAATCATGGAACTTCATGCAAGCCTTGAAAAAGCTGTCAGGAACGTCCGGTGAGAGCGGCGGAACATGGTTTCAGTTGGGAGACAAAGATTTGGCCACACATTTGGAACGCACCCGCAGACTAGCGGAAGGTGAAACGCTTACGGAAATCACTGCCGATTTTTGCCGGAAATTCGGAATTGCGTCGCAAATTATTCCGGCAAGCAATGATGCAGTGCGTACGATTGTCGAAACACCGGAAGGCGATTTGGCGTTTCAAAATTATTTTGTACAAAAACGTTCCGAACCAGTCGTTAACGGACTCCGTTTTCAAGGCGAGGAAAACGCCTTGCCGACTCCGGAATTTATGGAAATGCTCCGGAACCCTTTGTTGCAAGCTGTGGTAATTTGCCCGTCGAACCCCTTCCTCAGCATTGACCCGATTCTGGCGATTTCCGGAGTTCGGGAAGCTTTGCGTGAGTGTTCCGCGCCCGTGATTGCGGTTTCTCCGATTGTCGGCGGCGATGCTGTCAAAGGCCCAACCGCAAAAATTATGCGGGAACTCGGACATCCGGTTTCCGCAACTGCCGTCGCTAATTATTATTGTGATTTTCTGGACGGTTTTATCGTGGACTTTCAAGATGAAGCTGAAATTCCGGAAATCCAAAAAATGGATGTTTCCGTAAAAGCTACCGAAACTTTAATGACTGACCTTGAAACAAAAACAGTACTGGCAAATACGGTGATGGATTTTTCTAGACATTGCGGCAATCGTACCTTTATTTCACAGAAAAACGGTTTGTAATGTGGGCCGTAATTCCAATTAAAAATCTGAACGAAACCAAGCACCGTTTGAAATCTGCGCTTAATCCGCAAGAGCGGAGAGATTTTTTTGTGGAGATGTTCGAGGATGTTTTGACAACATTGCTGGCTGTTCCGGAATTGGAACAAGTTGCGGTGGCGACAGTTTGTCCGATTGCCGGAAAAATTGCTAAAAAATACGGTACATCTATTTTATTCACAGAAAAGGACGAAGGGCAAACGGCGGCAGTTACACGGACAGCAGAAATTTTGGAGTCCAAAAGAGTTGCCAAAATGTTGATGCTTCCGGGTGATGTGCCGTTGGTAACGGTGGAAGAAATTCAGACCGTGATTGTGACACATGAAAACGCGTGCTTCACACCGGACATTCCGGCGATGACGATTGTTCCGGCACGCGACGAACAAGGTTCAAATTGCATTGTGCTTTCTCCGCCGACTGCCGCACCTTTACGTTTTGGACCCAATAGTTATTTTCCGCATTTGGAAACCGCACGAAAATTAGGAGTGTCTTTGCAAACTTTGAAACTTCCGGGAATCGGTTTGGACATTGACACTCCGGAAGATTTGCTGGAACTTGGTCGGCAATCCGTACGAACACGGGCGCAAAATTATTTGCAAAAATACAAAATTTTGGAACGGATAAAAATCGCATGAACAAAACTCCACTACAACAATATATTGTACGCCGTCCCAGTGTTGCCGAAGCTTTGGCTTTGGCTGAAGTTCTTGACACTCATAAATTGACGGCACTTGCCAGACAACTCCGAGACCACGGTCACGGAAACATCATTTCGTATTCCCGCAAAATCTTCATTCCTTTAACAAAACTCTGCCGCGATTTTTGCCACTATTGCACTTTTGCCGAAGCTCCCTTAAAAGATTCCCGAAATTTTATGACTCCCGAAGAAGTTTTGGAACTTGTCAGACAAGGGGAAGCCGCCGGATGCAAAGAAGTTTTATTCACTTTGGGTGACAAACCGGAATTGCGCTATCGTGAAGCACGGGAGGAATTGGCCACTTTGGGGCATCAAAGCACACTTTCATATTTGGCAGAAATTGCTGAACTGGTTCTTGCCGAAAGCAATTCGCCCCAGACTTTCCGGCTTTTGCCGCACATCAACGCCGGCACAATGTCTGCCGAAGATTTGCGGAAGTTGCGGAAAGTTTCTGTTTCGCAAGGTTTGATGCTGGAAAGTTCCACCCAACGATTGTGCGAAAAAAACGGCCCGCATTACGGTTCTCCCGACAAACTTCCGGAAGTTCGCTTAAACACGATTTGGTTGGCCGGAATTGAAAAAATACCCTTTACTTCCGGAATTCTAATAGGCATTGGCGAAACACGTTTGGAGCGCATTGAATCATTGCTGGCCTTGCGGGAGTTGCACAAACAATACGGTCACCTT
>Ga0209445_1000644_pt1 | contig 19399 bp, 15 predicted proteins | sample MarorgKNORR_S2LV_4_FD_188223 | JGI IMG/M metagenome (GOLD analysis project Ga0209445, IMG submission 188223) | Marine microbial communities from the Southern Atlantic Ocean, analyzing organic carbon cycling - NADW_A/KNORR_S2/LV (SPAdes) (version 2) | ecosystem: Environmental > Aquatic > Marine >... | reverse complement strand
TAACTCCGGTCTTTCGTTAACTCCGGTCTTTCGTTAACTCCGGTCTTTCGTTAACTCCGGTCTTTCGTTAACTCCGGTCTTTCGTTAACTCCGGTCTTTAATGAAGGGTGGGATGAGCGATGTTCCGCTCCTGAGAACACGACCCCCCTGTAGTCCCCCCTTCTAAAGGGGGAACGAGGGCAGCCCGTTCTACAGGGAGGCAAGGCGTCTGATGGAATCTTGATTTAAATCCTCCTCCTTACTAAGGAGGGGCTAGGGGCGATTAAACTTCCGCTGGGGCCGCCGGCTGAGTCAAAGGTTGCCACAGCAGAGGAGTCAAGACCAGGGCGGGCGCCATCAAGATCAGACCCGCCGCCACATTGGCTGTGATGGCGCCTTGGATCGTGAATAAAGCCGCCATGGCTCCCATCTCCAGTCCCCCCAGCGGGGTACCCACGCCGATGCAGAAGCTGAGCAAGCCCATCATACGGCCCCTCATTTCCTGGGGAGAGGCCAGCAAAGCTATGGCGCTTTGCATGGTTCCAAACCCCGATTGCCCCACACCCCCAACGGCCAAAAGGGCGAACGCCAACGCGTACCAAGGCGCCCACACGAACAATATTGTGATGAAACAAATGGACACTGACCCCAAGGCGAACAGCCGTCCGTGATATCGGATGTCCCGGGCCAAGGCTATCAGGCCCGCTCCCGCTAACTGGCCGATGCCCTCAGCGGCGACCAGCAGGCCCACCATGGCGACGCCCACACCCAGGTTGTCGCGCCCGATGGCAGGAATGAACTGCTGGACCGGAAATGCCAGGGTGTTCATGACGATGGTTACGTAGAGTAGCCCTCGCATAAAAGGGCTGCGCAGAGCGAATCCAATGGCCGTCCTCAATCCCCGCCACACCGCTTCGCCGGGTTGAATTGATACACTTCGGGGAATCCGGAGTTGGGTAATCGCAACGACGTTGATCAGATGAATGGATACGACGAATATGTAGGCCCCGGTGAATTCCCCGGAGATATCGATGTTGCCCAGAAGCCAGCCACCCAGGAGAGGGCCGGCCATCTTCCCAGAGGTATTGCTGATCGTATCCAAGGACAGGGCAGGAACCAATTGCCGCTCACCCACGATGTCCAGTATCGCCGTTCGACGGGATGGGTCCTCGATTGACTTGGTCACGCCCTGCATGGCGATGGCCGCAAACACAATCATCGGCCACGCCCTTAATAAATCCATTTGGAATGCCACCAGGAATAGCATTACCCCGGAGGTGATGGCGTTCACCAATTGAGATATGAAAATGATGCGGTGGCGGCTGAACCGGTCTGCTATTACCCCGGAGAACAGAGAGATCAACGGCCTGGGAAGGTTGTTGAACACCAAGACCAAGCCGAGTTGAAAATATGAGTCTGTTACCTGGAGAATGAGCCAACTGAGAATCAGCAGCTCCATCCGCCGGGCAAACTCGTGGAGGGTGCCCACGTACCAGATAGTACGGAAGGCGCGGTTTTTCAATACTGACAATAAAGGGACAGAGTCCCGGGGCGCCGATTGCAACTCTAGGGTTCTCCGTAATCGCCGCAGCGTGGCCGCCGCATAGCGTTCGCAATTGTACTCTTTCGTGAGCCACCGGTTATAGGCGAATCACCGGCTTTGCCGCCGGCCTTAAAAAATGACCAGTCTTGACACCATGAAAGCCCCCGGTTAACTTGAACCGGCCTGCCAACCCACGGCTATATCAACGTCGGCGGCACAGGTTCGATCCGCAGCCGTCGACCTACGAAGTTGGATCCTTTTTTGAGATAGGGTCCAGCCGTAACGGGCAAAACTTTCTCGATCGGCCTTTTATAAACGTGAAAACAAGGGAGGGAACCATGGGTCCAACCGGACTATCGGAATTCTGGGAAGGCACGATCAAGCAGTTAGAGCGAACGGAGATGAAAGCCTCGGTGGAGGAATCTCCCGATCAGAGCGGCCGGGAGTTCACCACGTATCAGGTTGTCTTGCATAGCTTCCAGAACCTGCGGATACGGGCCTGGTATTCCGTGCCCAATGACCCGCCTCCCAACGGCCGGTTTCCGGCGGTGCTGGCGGCGCCTGGGTACGGAGGCGGCAAAGTCATCCCAACCCACTTGGTTTTGAATGGCTTCGTGGTGTTGACCCTTTACCCAAGGGGACAGGGCGAAAGCCTCAAAGAGTGGCAATTAGAGTCCGGCACGAAATTGACCTACCATATCGAGAACAAAGAGGAGTTTTACTACCGTGGGGCCTACATGGACTGCATCCGGGGGCTAGACTTCCTTGGCTCCCGTCCGGAGGTCGACCCGGAGCGATTGGGGATGTGGAGCCGTAGCCAAGGCGGAGGGTTCACTCTGGCGACAGCTTCCTTGGACCCAAGACTGAAGGTTGCCGTGGCCGAAGAGCCGTTCCTTTGCAACTATCCTTTGGCGGTTGACCTAACCAGTTCACCCTACAGCGAGCTTCGCGACTATTTGGCCCAGCATCCCCAGCAGAGAATCGAAGTCCTGGAGACTCTTTCTTATTTCGATTGCCTAAATTTGGTTGACCGCATAACGTGCCCAACTTTGGTGGACATTGGAAAGAAAGACCAAACTTGTCCTTACGATACGATAATACCCGTCTTTGAGCGCATTCCAGGTCCCAAGGCGCTCCACGTTTATCCCGAGTTGACCCACTCTCCGTGCACCGACTTCAACGCTCATGCCATGAGTTGGTTGCGCCGCTATCTGGGTGCATAAACCGGATATAAACAGCCTCGTGGTCTGTGCCTTTGCTGGGTATAGTAAGATGATGCGAGACATAGCCGTCACGGAACGATTTGGCTGCGGCTACCGGTCTGTGGCGGACCATCAGGAGTGAGTCAGATGCCAGTGCGCACCGGAGAACAGTACCTAGCGGGCCTGCGGGACCAACCGAGAGAGATACACCACCGAGGCCAGAAGGTGGAGGACGTGACTGCCTTTCCCGGTCTGGCCAACGGCGCTCGTTCCATCGCCGGACTTTACGACATGCAGCACGACCCGAAAATACGCGACGAGATGACCTATACCTCGCCCACCACGAGTGACCCCGTCGGCCTTTCTTTCATCGCTCCCAGGAATCTGGATGACTTGCAAAGGCGCCGGACCATGATGTCCCACTGGGCCCATACCAGTTACGGCATGATGGGGCGCACGCCGGACTTCCTAAACGTCAGCATCATGGCCATGGCCGAGGCAGGAGATTATTTCGCCCAGTCACGCCCCGAGTTCAAACAGAACATCATCAATTACTACGAGTACATCCGGGAGAACGACCTGACCTTAACCCATACGCTGGTGAATCTGCAGAGGAATCGCCGCCCGGCTGCCAGTACCCAGAATTACAGCACCGACGTCGCATTGGCGGTGGTCAAGGAAACTGATGCCGGCATAGTCGTCCGCGGTCCGCGCGTTCTGGCTACCCTGGGCCCCCTATCCGACGAAATAGCGGTTTACCCAGTAAGAAACGCCCAGCTAGAAGGTACTGAGGACGCCTGGCGGTATGCCTTTGCTTTCGCTATTCCGTGCGGTACCCCGGGCCTCAGATTCCTCTGCCGGGAGAGCTTTGACCTGGACCGGTCCAACTTCGATCATCCGTTGGGATCCAGGTTTGAAGAAATGGACGCCATAATTTTCATGGACGACGTGTTCGTCCCTTGGGAGAGAGTCTTCCTATACCGGGACGTGGACCTAGCCAATAACCTCAGTCCCAGGACTCACCAATACAACCACTCCGGCCACCAGGTCGTTACCAAAAACGTGGCCAAGTGCGAGTTTGTGTTGGGCGTGGCCGCGATGATGGTGGAGATCTTGGGGTCGGAGACCATCGGCCAGGTGCATGCTTTGCTGGCCGAGTTGATTGAGAACCTGGAAGTCATGAAAGCCCTGCTCTGCACCTCCGAGATCGACGCCTTCTTGGATGAATGGGGGGTAATGTGCCCGGCGACGATACCAATCACCGTGGCGCGGAACATGTTCATCCGCATGTACCCAAGGATGGTGGAAATCATCCAGCTCCTTGGTTCCAGCAGCTTGATGGCTTTGCCATCAGAAGTAGACTTCAACGGACCTCTGGGCGAGGAGATTGAGCAATACATGGATACCGACACCGCCACGGCCCGGGAGCGGGTGCAACTGTTTCGCCTGGCCTGGGACCTATCCGGTAGCGCATTCGGATCCCGTCAGGTTCTTTACGAGCGGTACTTCCAGGGAGACTGGATGCGCAATGCCAGCATTTTGTGGAGCCGATTCGACTCGGACCCTTTGAAAGAGCAAGTGCGGGACTTCCTACGGCGCTCTTAACAGGCTGAACCGGGCATAAATTTGATTTAACTACCTCTATAGTGGTAGACTATAAGTTAGCCGCACTGTGTCCATTGTTATGCGACAGGTAGGCAAGAACGGCATATATCAATAAGGTATTGCACTGGGAAAACCGGCAACCAGCCGGTGGGGTGGTAGGGCACATTTCGCCTCAGCAACATTTTGCCCTTCTCGACGATTAGATTCCCCGCCCCGTATCTTTCTTAACGGCAACTTTCATGGTAGTAGGATTCATAATCATCGTTCTCTCCGGAGTTTCTCTTTCATAGTATGACCGTCGTAGACGACATTAAAGGCCGCCTGGACATCCTAGAAGTCGTGTCCCGCTACGCTCCGCTGCAACGCTCCGGCCGTAGCCATAAGGCTCCTTGCCCGTTCCACCAGGAGAAAACGCCTTCGTTCTTTGTTTTTCCCGAGCGTCAGTCTTGGCGATGCTTCGGCGCCTGCGCCACTGGGGGCGACGTCTTTTCCTTTGTAATGAAGGCCGAAAACATGGAGTTCGGCGATGCCCTGAAACACCTTGCCCAGCAGACGGGCGTAGAACTGCCCAACCCGGAGAAGCGGAACCAGAGCCAGAGCAACTACGACATCAACGAGTCGGCCCGGACCTATTTTCAAGAATTGCTGGCATCCCCGAGAGGCGCTGAAACCAGGGCCTATCTGGATAAGCGAGGGGTATCCGCCCCAGCCATAGAAAAGTTTGAGATTGGACTCAGCCCCTCCGATGGCGAATCGCTGAAGAACCATCTGGTCAAACAGGGGTTTTCTCTCCAGCAACTGAACCAAGCCGGGATCGTGCGCACGTCCCAAAACGGTTGGAACCATGACCTGTTCCGCAGCCGGTTGATGTTCCCCATCCGGAACGGCCAAGGTGGCTTGGGTGGGTTTGGCGCCCGGGCTTTGGACGACTCCCAACCCAAATACCTGAACTCGCCGAGGACACCGGTTTTCGACAAGGGCCACATCCTTTATGGTCTTCACCTGGCCAAGGAATCGGCTCGCCAGCAAGGCATAGTGATTGTGGAAGGGTATATGGATGCCGTCGCCGCCCATCAGGAGGGCTTCAATAACGTGGTGGCGTCCATGGGCACCGCATTAACCGAAAACCAGGTGGCGGAGATACGCCGCTTGACGAAAGACGTTACGATGGCCCTGGACGCCGACGTGGCAGGACAGCAGGCCACCCTTCGTAGTTTGGAGTCTTCATGGCGGGTGCTCCAAACCCAGATAGCCGGGCGCTCTCGGGGCACAACATTGTTCCAGCGCCCCGAGATGTTAAACCTGAAGATCGCCGTAATGCCGGAAGGAATGGACCCGGACGACTTGATTCACCGGTCTCCGGACGAGTGGACCCAGCTCATTGAGGAAGGTCCTTCCTATATAGAATATCTGCTCAAGGTGTTGCCGGTTCAATTGGACGCTTCAACACCCCAAGGAAAAGCCCAAATCGTGAGCGTGGTCTTGCCTTCTATCCAAGCAGTGCCGGAGCCCTTCCAGCAGGACCACTATTTCCAGTTGTTGGCGGACCAACTGGGAGTCACCAGGGAGACGTTGCAGGCAACTATAGACCGGCCCGCCGCCGCCCGGCAAGCTCGAAGAGCCCAACCTCGGCCCAGCCAAGCTGCCACGCCGGCTTTTGGAACGTCCGATGGCGACCCCCTGGAGGAATACTGCCTCACCCTGCTGCTCAACGATCCCGAGTTAGAGGAGACGGCCGAGGGCCTACTTCCCGAGTATTTCCGCCAGTTGGAAAATCGGGAAATATTCAATCAATGGGTCAGAGTGTGCCAGGGCCGCCAGGAAGAGGAAGCGGCGGCATCACTTTCTGGGTTGGTAGATGAGGAATTGACCGCCCGGCTGGACACACTTTTGAACAAAAACATGCCTCCCCTGGAGCCTCACCGCCGTCTAACCGCGTTCCAGGACGTGGTAGGCCGGCTAGAGTCCCGGTATCTAGTAGATCTAAAAGCGGAAGAGGAGATTAGGTTTTCGGAAACCTCGACAGATATAATGGAGGACCCTCATTTAGATGTCCTTGAAGTTAACCAGCGGATAAGAATGAACCAGAGTGCACGCAATACCGTATATCAAGAAAGTACAGCCAGAGGTAAATAATGCCAAGACGTAAGAGCGAGAGCAGTCTCAACCCCGAAGAGTTTCTGGAAGGTAGCGAAGAGCCACGCGACGGCGACGGAGATGCCATCGTGGAGATATTCCGCGGTGTGAAAGCCCGCCAGGAAGACGACTCGATAAGTGAATCCAATGGCTTGGCTAATCTGCCATCGACCCTGGTCGCCCAGAATTCAGAGGATCAGTGGGATGGGACAGCTACGGAGGAGAAGGCTAAGGACGCGACCGAGGATGCTCCCGACGACACTTCGAAGGAATCCGATAAAGAGGACTCGGACTGGGAGCCGGAAACAGAAACCGTAGAGGTACTGGACGATCCGGTACGGATGTACCTGCGGGAGATTGGCCGGGTCCGGCTGCTTACCTCTAAAGACGAGCGCTCCCTCGCCCGGAAGATTGAGGGTGGGAAGCATCTAACAGCGCTGCAGAACGAACTGACCAGCCTTGAAAGCCGCCAGCCACGCCCTTGGGAAATCACCTGCGGCCTGTTGCGTCGTTTGATCGCGTCTTCGCAACTCTTGGCAGCCCTCGGCGAGCAGTTGGGATTGCCGGCTAACCTTACATTGTCCCAGGTTACTGACCACCCGAAACTGCGGGCGGCCATCGACGCCGAGGTGTCTCTTGAGATGCTGGCCAATGCCGCTGAAGCGATGGATGAGGACCCGGAAGGTCTGTACATCCAAGTGGTCCATCTGTCCTTGAACAGTTGGCTGCTGCCTCCCGACGCTATCGACGTGCTGGAAGATTGCCAGTTGAGCGACTTGGATGCCACCCTGCGGCAGCCGGGAATATACGCCGAACTCCAGCGGTTAGACCCTCTGTTTAGAGCCTATTTCAATCGGATCCACGCGGAGACGTCCCGGGCCCAGGCTCACCTAACCGAAGCTAACTTGCGTTTGGTCGTCAGCGTTGCCAAGAAGTACATCGGCCGGGGTATGGCGCTACTGGACATGATCCAGGAGGGTAATATCGGCTTGATCCGCGCAGTTGAAAAGTTCGACTACCGGAAAGGGTACAAGTTCAGCACCTACGCCACCTGGTGGATTCGCCAGGCCATCACCCGGGCGATAGCTGACCAAGCCCGGACAATACGGATTCCGGTGCACATGGTGGAAACCATCAACAAACTCATGCGGCAACACCGCAGACTGCTACAGGAATACGGCCGGGAACCGACTCCTGAAGAGATTGGCGAGGCCATGGAGATCGGCCCGGAAAAGGTTGAGGAGATACTGAAGATATCCCAGGAGCCGGTTTCCTTGGAAACCCCCATCGGTGAAGAAGAGGACTCTCACCTGGGAGACTTCATCGAAGACCGGAACGCCCCCGCGCCCGCGGACGCGGCCTCTTTCCAACTGTTGAAAGAACAGGTGGACGAGGTGCTTCACACCCTCACCGAGCGGGAAGCCAGGGTATTGCAGTTAAGGTTCGGGTTGCAGGACGGACGCAGCCGCACTTTGGAGGAAGTCGGACGGGAATTCAGCGTGACGCGCGAAAGGATTCGTCAGATTGAAGCCAAGGCGCTTCGGAAACTGCGCCACCCGACCCGTTCTCGTAAACTAAAAGACTTCCTCGAGTGAACATAACGTAATGCATTACCTCAATAACTCATAGGATTCTGGCCGATATGCGGACGATATCTGAGCAAAATGGTCAATCACCGTCTCCATTTTGCTTGGTATCATCCGAAAGTCGATGCTATACTCGGCCTTAATCCAATATGGGAGGTGGTAAAAGTGGAAGAGGGCGTCATACCCAAATGTCTAAAGTGTAACGTGGGCCAACTGGTACCGTTATCCGACTATGGTGGTCAAGGAGCGGCGGTACATTACAAAGCCTGGGTCTGCACAAACCCCGATTGTGGCTTCAACGTTAAGATCCGCAACGGCGACATCTACCTGAACGAGCCCATTACTCCCGGCGCCAATCACATTCCCCGGGTCCGGTAGATTCCTCCCCGCAATACCCAACTGCGCACAGTTCCCTCTGGCCTTCGTGACTTTATTTTTCTATTAGTCATCACGAAGGTTAAGCGATGGGTAAATGTGTAGACGGGTCGAATTCCAAGCAAAGGAGGTGATATGGAAGCAGGATACGATTACCTACTACTCCGCGGACGGCTGCAGCGCCGGTTCTTCAACGTGTCAGGAATATTTGTTTTTGTCTTTGGCGCAATACTGCTGGCGACCAGCGGAGCCTACTACGGCTATGCGGCTAAGGCCCATGCCGACCTGGATAGCCTAAATGTCACGCTCCCAAAGACCAACGCCAAAATAAGCGTCGGTCCAGGTAGCCAAGGCTCGTTAACCGAAACCCAAATTGACCAAGGGCAAGAAGGCGTGTACCCGCTTTCGACCCCGGTACAATCGGACGGGCAATCGTCTAGTCAGGCGGTGGCTCAAGCGGTCGAAGGAACCGGGACCTGGACGGATGGCGGGTCGACCGAAGGGTCCGGGGCTCCTAAAGTGACTGTAGGAGGCGCATCCGGCGATCCGGGAGAAGATTCCGTATCGGCGAGCGGGTCATCCAACCCGCTCTTGGTGATGCCATTCTCGGCCATAAGCAATCAGCAGCTTTTCCCGGGGGAGTCGCTGCAGGCTTCATTCTGGAGCAACCCACTGTCGTACGAGTCTGCCTCGTACAGGGAGCGGATCTTACTCCAGGGGTTCAACGCAGTGGATCTTAACCAAGGATTGGCCTTGGGCAGCGGGGATCCGGCCACCAGGCTTATTATCCCCTCCATAGAAGTGGATTCAGGGGTCGATGAGTTGGCCATATTGGACCTGGGGGGAAGCCGTGCCTACGAAACCCCCGCCAACACCGTGGGCCATATTCCGGAAACCGCCAATGCTGGCGAAGCCGGAAGCGGCTGGTTTTTCGGGCATACGGAAAGCCCCATCCAGGAAGAGGGCTCGGTGTTCCTAAACCTGAGCAAGATCCCTGGAAAGCTGCAGAACGGCGAGGACGTATTCGTAGTCACGTCGAACGGGGAGCGTCAATACCTGTACCGCATCACGTCGTCACGGGTAGTACCTCAAGAGGAAATGGCGCTTTACGACACCGGCAAAGCTGCCCTACATCTAGTTTCATGCGTGCCAAGGCTGGTCTACGACCATCGGCTAATCGTTAGCGGGGAGTTGATCGGCGAAAAGTAGGCCGTCAAGGCGCCACCCGGAAAATAGTGAGGGCGGGTATAAAACCCGCCCTCACTATTTTCTAAAGAGCCATCCGGGGAGCTCAGGAGTACAGTGGACTAATTAACCGGAGGGAGTCGAAGCGTCCACGCCGATACGGCCGATTCGAAGTCTGCGTATCCGGCGTCCTAAGATTGAAACCACTTCGATTCTCAGATGCTCCGTTTCCACCACGTCGCCGGTGGAAGGGATCTTCCCAAGGGCTTGATAAACGTACCCGCCCACCGTATCAACGTCATCGCTGTCAATGGTTGTGGAGAACAACTCCTCGATATCTTCGGTGGGCACTCCCGCGTGGACCAGAACATCGCCGTCGGGTAGATGGATCAGTTCTGACTCCCGCGTCCGGGAGAATTCATCTTCAATCTCCCCGACAATCTCCTCTAACAAGTCCTCCATGGTCAGCAAGCCTTCGGTTCCACCGTACTCGTCGACCACGATGGCCATCTGGATTCCCATATCCTGTAACTCTTCCAACAGGTCATCCAAACGTTTCGTTTCCGGTATGAAAAATGCCGGATTAACGAGGTTCCGCAATTTTTGCTCTGAATCGGTTATAGCCATGGCGGCTAGGACTTCCCGAGAGTGCACGATTCCCGATATGTGGTCGATGGACTCTTCGAAGACAGGAAGACGGCTGTGTCCGCCTTCAACCATCTGCTGTGCTACGTGCATCAGAGATGACTCGATGTCCACGGCCACCATATCCAAACGAGGCACCATAATCTCTCGGGCCGTGGTGACGTCCAGTCGAAGAATGGACCGCAGCATCGCACGGTCCCGGTGGTCAAGGCTGTCCAGATCCGCCTCCGTGATGACCGGCTCCTGATTTTCAGGGAATTCTTCGTTTTGACCGTCTCGAAGGCCCTCAGCGCCATTAGAAGCGTGCCCATTGCCCGCCGGGCCCGATTGTCTACGGCCAGACAATAACCGGATCAAGGGTCGGCAAATGGTATCAGCCTGCGAAGGAACCCGGAGCACGACATAAGAAGCGGTCCAGTCAACAGCCAGGAGAATAACCAAGAGAGATAGGGACAAAATGGACACCGGCCACCAACCACCAGATAGGAAACTGTTGGCCAATGCCAGCCCCGACACTGCCATGGCAATGACGCAGGCATATCTACACCAACGGAGGACGAACTCTGCCTTCCGAAGAGACGCCCGGCTTTTAAAGACGTTACCCGGTGTGTCAGCGGAGTGCTGAGCCAGGCTGAATAAGAAGAATAGCGGAAGGGATGCGGCGAGGATTAATGCTAATGGTACGTTGTCTGTGTCCAAAACCCTCACCCTCCTGGGTGCCTACGAGCCGCCATCGGGATTCGTATATTTTGCCTACCAGGAGGTCAGTTGGCCTCAGGATTTCTGCTTCTTATTTTAGCAGGAACACCCACCGCCAGTCTACCCGCCGGAACGTCTTTGGTCACAACAGCCCCGGCCCCGGTGATCGCTCCGGAGCCCACGGTCACCGGGGCGACCAGCATAGTGTCGCAGCCGATGAATGCATTTTCGCCGATGTCAGTCCGGTGTTTGTCCTTGCCGTCGTAGTTGCAAGTGACCATGCCGGCTCCCAAGTTAGTCCCAGCGCCGATGGAGGCATCCCCCACATATCCGAAGTGCCCCATAACAGCGCCCGAGGCAAATCGGCTTTCCTTGACCTCTACGAAGTTCCCCAGATGCACTCCGGATTCCAGGTAAGCGCCTGGCCGAAGGTGGCTGAACGGCCCGATGTTCGCCCCGTCTTCCATCGTCGCTTCTTCCAATACCGACGCGGTGGCCCGGCAACCGCGGCCTATCGTAGAATCGCGGATCACCGAGTTGGGGCCAATCTCACAGTCTTCTCCGATAACCGAAGACCCTACTATAGATGTATTGGGTAGAATGACGGTGTCTTGACCGATGGACGCTCCAGCATCGATGTACACCGACGCAGGGTGCGGCATCGTCACACCGGAGAGCATCCACTGTTCCCGTATCCGCTGGCGAAGAATCTCCTCTACTTGAGAGAGTTGAAGGCGATCGTTCACTCCCATGAGTTCTGCGGGGTCCTCGGTCAGGTTCGCTTCAACGGCTCCATCGCGGGAAGAACCTATCTCAACCAGGGACGTGATGTATTTCTCACCGTTGGCCGCCGTTGGAATATCATCTAAATTTTCCCAGAGCCATCCGTCCCGGAAGCAGTACACACTCCCGTTAACTTCGGTAATCTCGTCGGTGAAGCCGGTCTGGTCGGCAGCTTCGACAATCTTTACTACCTGTCCCTTCTCGTTCCGCGCCACCCGGCCAAAATCTTTAGCCGACGCGGTTCTGCAGGTTAGGAAGGTCATATCCCGAGACGAATCGGCGTGAGCAGCCATCAGTGGCTTAACCGACTCCAGCCTGACTAGAGGGGCATCTCCGGTCAACACCAGAACGTTCTCCGCCTGTCCTTGCAACAGTACTCTGGCTTTGCTGAGCGCATCGCCGGTACCCTTCAGTTCCGTTTGGGTGACGTACTCTACCTGGTTCCCCAGTAGTTCCTGGACGGCCTGTCGATTGCCGAGGGACACTACCACCACCACACGGGTGACCCCGGATTCCTTCATGAGATCAACTGGATAGCGAACAAGCTCTTTGCCGCACACCCGGTGTAACACCTTGGTGAGCCGCGATTTCATCCTTTTACCGTCACCGGCCGCTAATACCACTCCCGCCCATTGATCCATATTGTCACCTCTTCCGGTACGCTAAGGCTCTACTAGGACAGATATTCCCACGAATATCGTTGCTTATTTCTCCAACGTATCAACGCCAATTATAGCAGTAACCTCTATTTGACAAGCCTCACTCGCATGGGCACAATAGGCGTGATTCGACCACCCAACGAGCCTTCTCAGACATCGTTTTTGCCCCAGGCCATCAAAGGAGTTTTACCAGAATGGACTCTAACGAGATTCCTTTTCTACCTGCCACCGAATTATCGGTCCTGATTAAGTCCCGCGAGGTTTCGCCGGTTCAGGCCGCCCAGGCCTATCTGGACCGCATTGGACAGGTAGATGAAAAACTGAACTCTTACATCACCGTCTGCCGAGACGAAGCCTTGGCCGAAGCCAGGCAAGCCGAGCAGGAAATCAGCGCAGGTAACTACCGGGGGCCGATGCACGGATTGCCGGTGGCGGTTAAGGACCAGTTCTACACCAAAGGCATTCGTACCACCGGTGGATCGAACATCCTCAAGGACTTGGTTCCCGACGAGGACGCCACCGTGGTAGCCAATCTCAAGGCTGCCGGCTCAGTGATGCTTGGGAAACTGAACATGAGCGAATTCGCCTCTGGAGATGCCTTCCATCATCCTTACGGCACTCCTCATAATCCCTGGGATCTGTCAAGAAACCCGGGGACATCCAGCAGCGGATCCGGGGCCGCCACTGCTGCTTTCCTATGCGCCACTTCTTTAGGAGAGGATACCGGAGGGTCCATCCGCGGCCCGGCCTCCTTTTGCGGTCTAGTTGGCATCCGGCCAAGCTGGGGGCGGGTCAGCCGCTATGGCGTGCTGGGCGCTTCCTGGTCCATGGATATCGTAGGCCCTATCTCCCGAACCACCGCCGATTGCGCAATAACTCTCGGGGCCATCGCCGGATACGACCCCAAAGACCCGTCAACCTGGGACGTACCGGTGCCGGATTATCTGTCCATGCTGACCGGCGACATTCGCGGTCTCAAGGTTGGAGTGATTCAGGAAAGGGTGGATACCGACGCCGTGGACCCTGAGGTTCGGGACAGAGTGGTTCAGGGAATATCGGTCTTGGGAGAGCTTGGAGCGGTGATTCAAGAAGTATCGATACCCCTCATCGTTCACTCCGCTGCCATATCCAACACCATCATTTTGACCGATGCAGCCGGCGTACACCGGCAGGGCATAGACGAACACCTGGGCGAGTACGACCATAACAACCAGATACGCTTGCTGACCGGAAGCATCATCCCCGCCCAAGCTCACCAAAAAGCCATTAAGCTACGGCAAGTTTTGCGGCAGCAGATCTTGGAAGCCCTGGGAAAAGTAGATGTGCTGGTCATGCCGACCTCGTCCATACCCGCGTCCCTCATACCAACAAAGGCAGGCATAGACAGCAAACAGCAGGTATTGGACGGATTGGCGGGCCGCCGCAGCTTTACCGCCCCATTCAACCTGGCCAACACTCCGGCCCTGTCCATCAACTGCGGTTTTACCAGCCAGCAACTGCCGGTGGGTCTCCAGATAGCGGGCAAGCCTTTCGACGAAGGGACCCTGTTTCGGGTGGCCCACGCCTACGAGCAAGCAACCGAATGGCACACCCGCCGTCCGCCGATCTAAACTAGGAAATCCGTATCGACCCTCACGCCTTAGAACGCGCGGAAGAGCGGTAAGCCGGTATCCCCGTCATTCCCAGGAGCCAGTTTCCTTGTCATTCCGATGAGCGCAGCGAAGAGGAATCTCTGGACCGGCGGATAACACGTGAGGCACCAGTACTACGTTTATATCATGGCCAGCCGCGGCAAAACCCTATACGTAGGGGTTACAAACAATCTTGAACGTAGAGTATATGAGCACAGGTCTGGGCTCATCGCCGGGTTCACAAAGAAGTATAAAGTCACAAAGCTGGTGTACCATGAGGAAACTTCGGATGTCGGAGCCGCAATCTCCCGTGAAAAACAGCTGAAAACTTGGCGCAGAAGCAAGAAAGTTGCCCTGATAGAGTCGGTTAATCCGCTCTGGGAGGACATGGCCCTGCGATGGTACGCCCGTTTACCCTAGATCCGAGACGCCTCGCTCCCCTCGGGGTGAAAAAAGGAGCGCGGCCATCATGAGCCGCGACTTCGGAGACGCGGTATCCGGTGCCTTGTAACCCGATCAATCTGGAACATAGGGAGAATCGCCATGCCACAACATTTCAATCTCACCGCCGTAGAAGCGGCTAAACAAATCAAAAGCCGGGACCTGTCGCCGGTGGAACTGGTAGAGTCTCTGCTCAGCCAATATGACTCCCTGGAGCCCAACCTAAACGCATGGGTATACCTGGACCGGGAGGCCTTGCTGGCCGACGCTCAGCAGAAGCAGGAGGAACTGGAGAAGGGCGTGAGCGTTGGCCCCCTCCACGGCGTACCCATAGGCCTGAAGGACATCTACTATACGGCGGGCATCCCCACAACCGCCTGTTCCAAGGTATATGAAGGATTCGTGCCGGAATACGACGCCACCACGGTGACTCTGCTGAAAAACGCCGGGGCAATCATGATGGGCAAAACGGTGACCACCGAATTCGCCTGCATGGACCCGTCGCCCACCAAGAATCCCTGGAATCCGGCCCACACTCCCGGCGGCTCCAGCAGCGGATCGGCGGTGGCGGTGGCCACGCGGATGTGCCCCGCCGCCCTGGGCTCCCAAACAGTCGGATCGGTTCTGCGACCGGCTTCTTATAACGGAGTGGTGGGCTTCAAGCCGACCTTCGGTCGAGTCAGCCGCTACGGTGTCATCCCGGTTAGCTGGTCGTTGGACCATGTTGGTTGGATGGCCCGGTCGGTGGAAGACGCCGCCCTGCTGATGCAAGTAATGGCGGTGGCCGACCCCAACGAGCCGATAACCGTTGGCCTGCCCGCAGCCGACTTCATGGCTGGCTTGGCTTCCCCTTCAGCGCCCCGCATCGGCCTCATCCGCCGCTTCTTCTATGACAACTCCGACGAAGAAACCCGGAAACACACCGATGGCATCGTGGATCAACTCAGCCGGGCCGGAGCAACGATTGAAGAGATTCCTTTGCCTGACAGCATCGACACCGCTATCGAGGATCAGAGAACCATCATGGCGGTGGAGGGGGCCGCGTTCCATCAGCCCATGTACGAGCGCCAGTCCCAGGACTACCAGCCCAAGTTGCGAGAGATGTTACGCCAGGGTCTGGCAACCGACGGTCAGACCTACTCTCGGGCCTTGGAGCGCCGCCAGCAATTCACCGCCGAGATGCAGGCGCTCGCCGGGAAAGCCGACGTGCTGCTGACACCATCAACGCCGACACCCGCACTACCCGACATCACGAACACCGGCAATACCATGTTCCAGGGTCCGTGGACGTCTTGTGGGCTCCCCGTGATAACAATCCCTTCGGGTTTGGCGGCTTCAGGCCTGCCCTTTGGCGTCCAACTCGCATCGGCTCCGTTCTCCGAGCCCAAGTTGCTGGCGGCGGCCCGGTGGTGCGAAAATGTGCTTGGAGTGGAGCTATCTCCGCCGATGAGCCGTAGTTAGCAAAAGCCATCAGCATTCAGATTTCAGCTATCGGCATTCCAAAGAACCAAGGAGACACATCAACATGCAGGCCAATATACCTACGGAAGACGAAGTACTGGGTTATTTCAAATCATTGTCAAATTGGGGCCGTTGGGGGGCCGACGACCAGCTAGGCGCTCTGAACCTGATAACCACCGAGCAAGTTAAACGAGCCATATCCTTGGTTCAGGAGGGGGAGCGCATCTCGCTTTCCCGGACGGTCAATTTCGAGGCCAGCATCGACGCACCCAATCCGCCAATCCACTTCATGGTGGAAAGCGGAGAAGGATGGGCCAGTGGCGATAAAGTCAGTGCTCGGACGAACCAGGCGGCGACCGACTTCTTCGGCATGATATTTCATGGCTATACCATCACCCACGTGGATAGCCTCGCCCACTTTTTCTGGGAAGGCAAAACCTTTAATGGTAAACCGGCCCACATGGTTTCCACCAGCATGGGCGCCACGGTAGGCTCGGTCGAAGAAGCTAAAAAGGGCATCCTAACCCGGGCGGTATTGGTGGATGTTCCGATGATTAGGGGCATCGACTGGATGGAAAGGGGGGAGGGCGTCATGCCCGAGGACATCCTGGCTGCGGAAGAACGATGCGGTTTTAAAGTGGAGCCAGGGGACGTACTGCTCATACGGACCGGGCAGTTACACCGCCGCAACGTTGAAGGCCCGGTGGACCGGTCGCTGGGTTCCACCGCTTGCCAAGCGGCATGCTTGCCCCTGTTCCACGAACGGGACATCGCCATGCTAGGCTCGGACACCGGCAACGACGTAGGCCCGGCCCAATACGTCAAATGCGCGATGCCCATACACCAGGTCAGCATCACCGCCATGGGCATCTGGATATTGGACAACGCCGACCTGGAAGAAGTTGCTCAGGCCTGCCGCGACCGGAACAGGTGGGAGTTCATGATATCGATCGGACCATTGGTCCTGCACAACACCACCGGCTCGCCGGTTAACCCCATGGCAGTCTTTTAGAGAGGCATAGACGCAGTTCCAAAGTTGATTTAACCGGCCAGTCCGGTGCCAAAGAATCGAAAGTAGGGCCTACCATCTTGGTGGGCCCCTACTCTTTTGCGCTCCTCAATCTCCCGGAGAGCCGCCAGATCGGCTAGATGATATGTTAGAAAACTCGCTGATGTCTGGATGGTTAGGAGCGGTGATTCGGCCGCCCTGCTACGAGTAATCCGGAGGCGACAAGTTGACGCCAAGAACGGATTCGCACCAACCAGCGGCGGCCAGCAGCTTCCCTTCATCCCAGGGTAACCCGGCCAACTGTATAGCGAGGGGAAGACCGTCTTCGGCCAGCCCCGACGGTACAACGATGCTGGGCAAGCCCGAAGACGTCCAAGGCTGCTGGAACATGGCATTGCCAGTGGTGTTTAGATCGCGAGGAGCCGGGGCCTGGATGCCCGGCATGAGCACAACGTCTACTTGCTGAACCATCGCCATCATATCGGCCCGGAACTGGCGTCGCGCACGCTGGGCTTGCACGTAGCGGACGCTGGGAATCAGCATCCCCACTTCGATGCTGGACCGGATCCTTGGTCCGAACTCATCAGCCCGGTCCCGATAGGACTCTTCATGGAAAGCAGCGCATTCCACGTTGCTGACCACCCGTTGGCAGCTATGGGCCGATGAAAAGCTCTCGGGCAAGCTTATCTCTTGGATGATTGCGCCGGCCTCTGCCAGTTTTTCCACCGCCGCATCGGTATGGCTGCGGACTTCCACTGTGGACTGGTCATAGAAGAACTCTCTTATCAAGCCGATGCGGGGCGGGCCGTTCAAGCGGCCCATCTCCTCCAGATAATCCGGGACCGGTTGGTCGGGACAACCTGGGTCTTGAGGGTCGTGACCCGCTAACACTTGGAGCATCACTGCGGCGTCCGCCACGGTCCGCACCAAGATTCCCACTGTGTCCAGCGACCAACTTACCGGCACCACGCCGTAGCGGCTGATTCGCCCGTAGGTGGGCTTAAGACCAACGATGCCGTTGTAAGCCGCCGGGCGGCAGGTAGAGCCACCGGTTTGAGAACCCAGGGCAGCGGCGCACATCCGAGCCGCCACGGCCACCGACGACCCACTGCTGGAACCGCCGGGAGTATGGGCTGCATTCCATGGATTGACGGCAGGAGACGGGTCCGACATGGCGAACTCGGTGGTTACCGCCTTCCCCAGGATAATTCCACCGGCGCCCTTGATCCGGGACACCGTCGTGGCGTCATAGTCAGGCACAAAATCAGCGTTGATGCGGGATCCGCAGGCCGTCAACATACCAGCGGTGTAATAGATGTCTTTTAGTCCCACAGGAACTCCGTGGATGGGACCTTTCGGGCCGCCTTGCCCGAGTTCATCCTCCCGCCTTTTTGCCTCGCTCAGCACCTCTTCCCGGTCGATGGTCACCCAGGCTTTCAACGAAGGGTCCAAGGCATCTATCCTGGCCAATAGAGATTGGGCCAACTCGACGGGAGACAGGTTTCCTTGGCGAATCTCCCCGGCGGCTTCGGCAACGGAAAGCTGAAATGGCTCCGGCATCTTATTACCTCTTAAACTAGAGTAGTTGTCAGCGTTCGAAACCCGATCTGAACGTTCTACTGATAAAATCCCGGCTCCACATCGACTCTGGGCATAACCCGGTCTATATCCACCATCTGGCGCGCCGTCGACTCCAACGCCGCCGTCATCTCTGCAGCCTTGCCCTCACCCCACAGCGCTTTGGCCCGGTCGGTGATGTCCTTAAGCAAGTCGTCATAGGTTGGCTTGGTGCTCATTGCGGCTCCTCATTCCGAGTCACTTGGATAACCTGGCGTCCCTGAGAGCCGAATTGTAGTGGAGGCGCACGGCCCGGTCAATCAACGTAGGACCCTCGCCAAATCACCGATGTACACCAGCCTGGGGCGGCTGGTATAATCCGCCCATTCCGTCACCTTTGGAGGCACCCATGCCTGACGACCTTTCCAGCATCCTAGAAACGGGTGAGCACACTCTCATCGCCAGCGACATGGGGCGAACCGAAGGTCCACTGTGGCACAAAGAGGGCTACCTGACCTTCGTAGACTTGGAAGGGCGTCTGTTGCGATGGGACCCCAGCGGCGGAGTATCCGTGCTGCGGGAAGGCACCGGCGAGGGCAACGGTTGCACCCTGGACCGCCAAGGGCGGCTGCTGATGTGCGAAGGAGCCGACCATCGGCGCCTCACCCGGATGGACGACGACGGTACCGTTACCACCGTCGTGGATCGGTATGAGGGGAAACGGTTCCACAAGCCCAATGACGTGGTTTGCCGGTCCGATGGAACTATCTACTTCACCGACCCTGGCCTACGGCTGGAACCTGCGTTACGGGATATGGATTTCTACGGAGTATTCAGCATCTCTCCCGACGGCACATTGCGCGTGGCCACCGAGGAATGCGAGTATCCCAACGGGCTGGCTTT
>Ga0209445_1000640_pt1 | contig 19472 bp, 16 predicted proteins | sample MarorgKNORR_S2LV_4_FD_188223 | JGI IMG/M metagenome (GOLD analysis project Ga0209445, IMG submission 188223) | Marine microbial communities from the Southern Atlantic Ocean, analyzing organic carbon cycling - NADW_A/KNORR_S2/LV (SPAdes) (version 2) | ecosystem: Environmental > Aquatic > Marine >... | reverse complement strand
CCCTCATCATAGAAAAAAACTTCATCAGGTGAATTAGTATTTGAGAGGATTAAACCTATTTTTCCATTTCTAACCACATAGTTTTTTGCCCATCCAGAAATATAATAATTAGGCGGTGTAATTCTTGAGATCGTTTGATCCTTCAGCGAATACTTTGCCAATTGACTTTTCATATTGTCCTCAATGATAAAATATATGTTTTGGCCATCATCGGACCATTGTGGCGAGGCTGTATTGAGGTCTAACTCTTTTGTTAGTATAGAGTTTATTTTTGTATCCAAGTCTATGACAGCTAACTCTGTCAGCGCATACCATAAAAGCGCAGAGTCATCACCATAAAGATAAGCAATTTTCTTACCATCAGGGCTCCATTGAGGTCTGGAGTTTGCTGAATCTGATCCAGGGGCGGTGGTTAGCTGAATAGGGTCTTCAATTGAATCAATTTCAAGAACATAGATATCATAATTATCAGTTCGATCCATATCACCAGTTTTTGTCACATAGGCAATTTTTTTGTTATCTGGGGACCATGATGGAAGAAACTCATTAGAGCTTCCTTTGGTGAGTTGTTTTGTAGTTCTGCTGTTAATATCCAATAGGTACAGATGTTGTCTTTCATCACCTAAAAAATCATTTCCATCTTGTTTAAAATGATACCGATCTATGACAATTGGTTCCGGGGTTTTGATGCTAGTTTTTTTTGTTTTTTCATCACTGGCTTTGGATTCAGCAACCAAGATTATTTTCTTACCATCTGGCGACCATTCAAAATCATTGATGTTTGCTTTGAGTCTTGTGATTTGTCTTTTTACTAAATTTTTAGTATTGATTGTCCATATTTGTTGATAATCTGCATACTTACCTCTTCCTGGTGCTAAATATCCTAGCAATATGTCATCTGGGGAAAAACTAGTTTTTCCAACCCAATGATTACCTTTGAGAAGAATTTTTTCTTTATTTTTGTTTAAATCTAGTAACCAGATATCGTTACGATAGCGGTCTTTTTTTTCATCCACGGATGAAACAGAATAAACCATGAGATTGGCTGAGTGAGACACATCAATTGAGCTTATGTCTTTAAGTTGATTTAGATCGTTAAGGGTTATTCTCTCTTTAGACAATTCAGAGGATTGGCTTGCATCAATAGCAGCAAGAAAAAGAAAAATACTTAAGAATAATGTGGAGAATTTTATATGTTTATTCATATCCTCAATGATAATGATTTCTAAGAGTTTTAACCATTGAAAACACAAAGATAGGACTTAAAATCAAAATAGGGGGTGACATTAATAAAATCAAATCCATCGCTGTTCGATTACTGCCAATAATAAATAAGCACGCAGGAATAATAGCTAAAACAGAGGCCCAAAATAAACGACTTGAACGAGTAGGTTCAGAATAATTGATTCCTGTTTTTCTAATATGAGATGCGAGGATGTAGGAGACAGAATCATATGAGGTTGCAATAAAAATAACGACAATTAAACAATAAGTGAAAAGAAAAACCTTACCAAAAGGTAAAGATAAAATAACTTTTGTAGCAGCGACTTGATGCCCCTCATTTGCTAGAATGCTTGAGACTTCCATTTGACCTGATAGCTCAAGATTTATGGCGTAATTACCCATAATCGCAAAGAATAGAGTACAACCCAAGCTACCTAAAATTAACATACCAAGAATAACTTCTCTTAAAGATCTACCTTTTGAAACTCTGGCAACAAATAATCCCACTTGAGGCCCAAGTGCTAGCCACCATGCCCAGTAAAAAATTGACCAGTCATCAGCAAATTTTGATTTTTCGATAATACCTAAGGTATTCATACCAGCAAAGTTAATAGCTAATTCTTTAAATGCACTATAGGTTAATATGAGTATTTCTTTTGTTGGTCCCAGGATTAAAATAAACATTAAAAAGGTTAATGCCATAATGACATTGATATTACTGATCAATCGGATGCCATTATATATACCTTTATAGACACTATAACCAAAGAGCATGGTGCATAAAGCTAACATACTTAAATCAAGCATCAGATTATGTTCGAGATTAAATAATTCAGAAACTCCAGCTCCTATAACAGGGACATACATACCTAAGGTTCCACCACTGGCTCCAATGAGCACTAAGACAAAAATAAAATCAACTGAACGTCCAATAACAGAATGTTCTACTGAGACATTTGAATTAGTTCTTAAACCCGAGCTAAGCCTAAGAGACCCAAGTTTATAATGATAGTAAGGAACCGCTATGGTTATTGTGGGAATCAAATACAAAGCCCAACCACTTAAACCCCAGTGAAACATTCCATAGGCTGAAGCCAGATGATAGGCTCTCTCAGAATAAGCTTCGATTCCAAAAAGAGATTGATCGACGTAATAAGCCCACTCAACCACACCCCAATAAAGTATTCCTCCTCCTATACCTGAACAAAACAACATCGATGACCAGCTCAAGTTAGTGTATTCAGGGGTTGAATCTTCCCCTCCAAGTCGATAACCACCATATTTGGTCATGCATAGAGATATCATGAAGATTACTGTTAATAAGGTGAAGACCATATAAGTGGACCCAAAAACATTTACAATATTTTGATAAGTCTCACGAATAAAAGTTTCTGCTTGGCCTGGAAATAGCACCATAGGAATGGTAATCACTGCAATGGCCAGCAACACACTAAATACTGTGAATTTGTCAGTTGAATTATTCTTCATCTTGTTCAGTTGTTGTCGTTTCTATTGGCAATTCTTGTTTTACCATATCACCAACCATGATGAACTCAAACATGACAATAAAAATGAAAATTAAGAAAAATACAACTAGGCTAATAATGGTTTCTTTCATAGGTAATTTCTAAACAAACAAGTCTGGATTTTTAATTAAATAAATCGTGTTTTCAATTATGTGTGTATTATATTACTTAAATTACTGAGGTATAGGGAGATTTCAAATGAAACCGGGAGATATTGATAGGACAGATGGGAAATTACCCCAAAAAGAATTGGGTTCATTAAACCCTATTCCTGCTATGTCCATTCAAGAGCAGAGACGATTGCAAATTGAACGCTTAGCTGCTGGCTTTAGATTGTTTGCTTTGTATGGATTTGATGAAGGGTTAGCAGGACACATCACACTTAGAGACCCAGAATTCTCAGATCATTTTTGGGTTAACCCTTTGGGCATGAATTTTAATCATATTTCAGTTTCTGATCTCCTGTTAGTTAAAGAAGACGGAACTATTATTCAAGGTGATCGACCTATTAACCCAGCTGCTTTTTATATTCATTCATCCATTCATAAGGCAAGACCTGACGTTAATTCTGCAGCTCATGCTCATTCTATACATGGAAGAAGTTTTTCTGCCTTAGGTAAATTACTGGATCCAATTACACAAGATGCAGCCCTGTTTTTTGAGGAACAGTCTATTTATTCAGATTACGGGGGCGTGGCTTTTGATAAAAACGAAGGGGAGGAGATTGCTAAAGCTTTAGGTGATAAAAAAACAGTTATTCTTCAAAATCATGGTCTATTGACCACTGGAACAAATGTTGATGTTGCGGTTTGGTTGTTTATTTCTATGGATAAATGTTGTCAGAGTCAACTAATCACTGAAGCCGCAGGTAAACCAATTATTATTCCAGATGAAACAGCACGTCATGCTAAAGCTCAAGCTGGTAGTGAAATGATTTTATGGGCAAGTTTCCAACCTTTATATGATTTAATATATAAAATGAATCCAGATTTCTTAGAATAAAATGATGCAACAAACACTTAAATCACAACAGCTAAAATCTATTTCGGAACCAATCCCTGATCTTAGGGTTCGCCTTAATCGCCTCGATCGTTTATTGGATATGATGCTTGAGTATCAGGAGCAGATCCCAATAGCTTTAGCAGAAGATTTTGGACATCGCTGCCATAAGGTTTCAAGATTTTCAGATGTTGCTGCAGTGTTTGATTCCATTCACTATATAAAGAAGAATCTAAAAAAATGGATGAAACCAGAATCAAGACATGCAACGCCACCCTTTAATTTGATTGGAGCTAAAGCTTATATCCAATACCAACCTGTTGGGGTCGTGGGCATTATAAGCCCATGGAACTACCCCTTCAATCTTACCTATGGCCCTTTAGCAATCATTCTTGCAGCAGGCAATAGAGCTATGATTAAACCCTCCGAGTTTACTCCTAGATCATCAGCTCTTATGAAAACAATGATTACAAAATATTTTGATACTGATGAGGTCGCCGTTTTTCCTGGGAGTGCTGATATTGGCCAGGAGTTTTCCGCACTGCCTTTTGATCATCTTTTATTTACCGGTTCAACAGCAGTAGCAAAGAAAGTTATGGCAGCAGCTGCTAAAAATTTAGTGCCTGTGACCTTAGAACTGGGTGGTAAGTCTCCTGTTATTGTTAGTGACTCAGCAGATTTAACAGTGGTTGCTGATCGATTATGGTATGGCAAATTAATGAATGCTGGCCAAACCTGTATAGCTCCTGATTATCTTTTTATTGAGGAAAAATCTTTAGAGGATTGGATTCAAATCTCAAAGACCTCAATTGCATCTATGTACCCATCAGTTTTTAGTAATAATGATTATACTTCTATCGTGAATGAGGGTCATTTCAATCGATTAAACAGATACCTTGATGATGCTAAAGACAAAGGCGCAAGAGTCATTGAATTTAATCCTTCAAATGAAAATACAACCGAACGTGTACACCATAAAATGTTGCCATCAATTATATTGGGGGCAACCGATGAGATGTTGGTCATGCAAGAAGAGATATTTGGACCAATACTACCCATTAAAACTTATAAACATTTGGATGAAGCCATTGATTATATTAATAATCATGATCGACCACTTGGTTTGTACTATTTTGGGAAGAATAAAGCGGAGGAAAATCATGTGCTCAATAACACCGTTTCTGGTGGGGTTGCTGTTAATGATGTGATTTTTCAGTTTGTGCAGGAGGATCTTCCTTTCGGGGGTATTGGTCCTAGTGGTATGGGCCGATATCATGGGATTGAAGGTTTTAAGACTTTTTCTAATCCAAGGGGTGTCTATAAGCAAACCCCACTGGAAGTGGCATTAAAGATTGTTAGACCACCTTACGGTAAATTATTTGATCAAGTACTCTCGACTCGTATTAAAAAATAAATGACCAAAGAAATTGACAGGCTCTTGCAAGCCAAGTTGCATGATTTAGGATTCGATGTGATTGAGAAGCATATTTTTCTCTGTGCAGACCAAACCGAAGCCAACTGTGCACCCAGAAAAAAAACAATTCTTTCATGGGAATTTCTTAAACAACGACTCAATGAACTTAATTTAGATGGAAGAGGAGGGGTTTATCGATCCAAAGTCAATTGCCTTCGTGTCTGCTCTCAAGGTCCGATAGCGGTTGTTTACCCAGACGGGGTTTGGTATAAAAAGTGCACACCAGAAGTCTTAGAAAAAATAATCCAAGAACACATCATTGGTGGCAATGTTGTTAAAGAGTTTGTCATTTCAAAGCAGAATTAAGAGTCTCTAGAAAATAGGTTTCATTAGCCCTTTGGATTAAATAGGCGTGTAGGTCTTCAGCGTCCTGTTCACTGAGTCGACGTGCAAATCCAACCATTCCTTTTTCGGTGTAGAGTCCACCTAAGGTTATTTCCTTAAATTTCTCATGAGTTTCTTCGGTCATATATCTTAGATCTGCAATAGATCCTCCGCCCATTGCACCTGCTCCATGACACATATGGCATTCCCAATGAAAAAGAGCTTCTCCTCTGGCGATACTGGCTTGATCTTCAATTGGTGGAGGCGGTTTGGGCATATTAATGTTAGTCGGTCTTTCAGGCAATTGAATATCTCCATCCAATGAAAATGTTACGATTCGAGCATTGATAGGTCCACCAGAATATTTTGGTGGTAGGCCCGCTTGAAGTGCAAAAACCCCCCCATAGCCTGCAACCACGGTGACGTATTGTTTGCCATTGATTTTGTAGGTGATTGGTGCAGCAACAATTCCAGTTTGTAAATCTTTGCTCCACTTTTTTTCTCCTGTCTTAGCGTCGTAAGCAACCAGTTCACCATCAGATGTTCCTTGAAATACAAGATTTCCTGAGGTTGATAAAATTCCCCCATTCCAAGGCAGGGTTAAATATTGTTTCCATACTTCTTTTTGTTCCACAGGGTCCCATGCGCTTAAGCGACCTCTCACACTTCTAACAAGTAATGACAATTGAAGTAGATTTTTTGGTGGAGCCATGACTGAAAAATCAGCTCCAATGTTCCAACCTTTCTCGTCGTATTTATAATTGTCATCTTTTGCAAATGGCATATAGAGCTCCTGAGCTGGAATGTAGACTAAACCTGTCTTTGGACTATAGGACATGGGCATCCAGTTGTGTCCTCCTAATGCCCCCGGAAACACAAGTTTCATGCTTGTCTCGTAATCACCCAGATCAATTTTTAATGGTCTGCCTGTTTCTGAGTCAACACTACTGGCCCACGTTACTTTCACATAATTTTCTGCAGATAAAAACTCACCATTGGTTCTATCAATCACATAAAAGAACCCATTTTTTGGAGCCTGCATCAATACTTTTCTAATTTTTCCATCAATAGCAATGTCAGCGAGAATAATATGTTGAGTCGCTGTGTAGTCCCAGTTATCACCTGGTGTGGTCTGGTAGTGCCAAACGTACTCCCCCGAGTCAGGCTTTAAAGCAACAATAGAGGATAAAAATAAATTATCTCCGCCTTCTGGGCTTCTAATTTTATAGTTCCATGGGGATCCATTCCCTGTGCCTATGTAGAGCAGATCAAGCTCTGGATCATAAGCCATAGAATCCCAAACTGTGCCACCCCCGCCAAATTTCCACCACTCGGACCCCTTCCAAGTTTCTGCAGCCATTCTCATGGCATCATTTTCAAAACCGTCTTCTGGGTTTCCGGGAACGGTATAAAATCTCCAAATCATTTCACCGCTATTAACATCGTAGGCACTAACATAACCTCGAACACCAAACTCTGCTCCGCCATTACCTATAATTACTTTACCTTTAATGACTCTAGGTGCTCCTGTAATACTATAGGCTTCAAAGCTATCAACCGTCATGGTCTTCCACACAACACTGCCATCTTTAGCATCAAGAGCAATTAATCTTCCATCAAGGGTTCCAACAAACACTTTCCCTTGCCAGGCCGCTACACCTCGATTGACGACGTCACAGCATAAGTAATAAGCTTTTTCTCTGGGGACCTGGGGATCAAATTTCCATAATAACTCTCCTGTTACTGCGTTGTTGGCATAAACAACACTCCAAGCACCAGTGGTAAACATGATTCCATCAATGATTAAAGGCGTGGCTTCGTGTCCACGACTGCTGTCTAAATCATAAAACCATTCAATATTAAGATTTTTTATGTTGTCTGAGTTAATTTGATTAAGTGAACTGTATCGTTGTTCACTATAAGTTCTGCCGTGTGTTAACCATTCATTGCTATTCTTATTTGCTTCAATAATCCGATCAGTACTGACGTCAAACTCTAATGCTAGAGTTTGACTGATCAAGAAAAAACTTGAACATGCAATAAGGTTTTTTAGAAGAACACTCACAAATATATTCTATAACATTGTGTAAAGACAATTCGATTAAGTATTTATTTTTTTCTCAGTTTGACTTTTAAGGTGTTTTATATTCATCTATGTATTCAAAACTAAATAAAACGTGAGGGGATAGAGATAATGAGGAAACCAATACGACATTTTTGTTACTCGATTTGTTTGCTTAATCTGTTGTTCATCTCAATGAATTTGCAGGCTATTAGCGAATCTGAAATGCTCAACCAAGCCTATCAATCGACTTATAGTCCAGACCCTAGTCCTAAAACAATAATAAAAAATGGGACAGTGCTGACCGGCACTGGGTTACTTATTGAGAAGGCATCTGTACTCATTGAGAATAATAAAATTATAGCTGTGGGTGTGGGCATAGACGACGATGAGGCTCAAGTGATTGATGCTGAGGGTAAATGGGTTACTCCTGGTATTATTGATATTCATTCTCATATGGGTGTTTACCCAGCTCCAGGTCTTCGTTCTCTTTCGGATGGGAATGAAGCGACTAGCCCCGTTACACCTCATGTATGGGCTGAGCATTCTGTATGGACGCATGACCCTCAATACACTCTAGCTCTTAAGGGCGGTATAACCACATTCCATGTTCTCCCAGGCTCTGCAAATTTAATTGGTGGAAGAGGGGTGACACTAAAAAATATCCGAAGCGTTACTGTACAAGGCATGAAGTTTCCGGGTGCTCCTTACACCTTAAAAATGGCTTGCGGTGAAAATCCAAAAAGAGTGTATGGGAACCGAGATTCTGAACCTTCAACAAAAATGGGTAATGTGGCAGGTTATAGAAAAGCCTGGATAGAAGCTCAATCCTATCTGAATCGATTAGAAGAATACGAGTCTAAGTCAGAAGAAGCAAAAGAATTAGGCTATGCACCGTCTAGAGATCTTGAGCTAGAGACACTAGTTGGTGTACTCAAAGGTGAAATCCTTATTCAGAATCATTGTTACAGGGGCGAAGAGATGGCAGTAATGTTAGATATTGCTAAAGAGTTTGATTATAAAGTTACAACATTTCATCATGCTATTGAGGCTTATAAAGTTGCCGATTTGCTTGCAGAGCAAGGAGTTTGTGCTGCGATGTGGGCTGATTGGTGGGGATTTAAGCACGAAGCCTTTGACATGGTTTGGGAAAATGTGGCCATGGTCGATCAAGCCTTAAGTGGAAAAGGGTGTGCAATTGTGCATTCGGATTCTGCAGTAGGCACTCAGCATCTGAACCAAGAGGCTGCAAAAGCACTTTCAGCGGGTAATCGTTCAGGGTTAGACATCAATAAGGCCAGAGCCATACAATGGATTACTTTGAATCCTGCAAAAGCGTTAGGCATTGCTGATCAAGTGGGTAGTCTTGAGGCTGGTAAAATGGGAGATGTAGTCATTTGGAGTGGCGATCCTTTTAGCGTCTATTCTAAAGCTGAAAAAGTGTTTATTGATGGCCACTTAAAATACGACAATAGCTCAATTGATGCTTTTACAAGAACTGATTTTGATTTAGGAATTATAATTCCTGAAGGAGATCGACTATGAAATATTTTAACTCTATCTTCATCATTACTTGTTTATTTTTTATTTCTGCAGAAGCCGAAAATCATTCTAGAATCTTGATACAAAATGCCACTGTAATTACCGCCACAGATCAAGGCACTTTGCTAGAGACTGATGTTTTAATTGATCAAGGCATAATAACTAAAGTTGGCCAAAATATTGAGACCACTAATGCTTTTATTATCGATGCAAGTGACAAAATTATAACCCCAGGCCTAATTGCACCTCACTCAACCTTAGGTCTTATAGAATTGGATTCAGAATCAGCAACAAGAGATGATTCAACAGATCATTATTCAGCTGGATTTAGTATTGTTGACGCCTTTAATCCGTCATCTGTTTTAATTCCTTATAATCGCTCTGGCGGTATTACTTCTGCCATTGTAGCGCCTTCCTCTGGTGCTGGAATTTATTCAGGAATGGCATCTGTTTTTAAGACCGATGGATTATTAAAGATAGAACCAGTTGCTAAAGATGTAGCCATGATTATGGAGTTTGGTGGCAGCAAAGATTCTAGAGCAGCCGATATGCTGATGCTTAAAGATTCTTTTGATTTAGCACGACGTTTTACTACATCAAAATCTTCAATTTTAAGAGGAGGGTATTTTGATTTCGGTGATTATACCGTCAGGGATTTAGTGGCGATTCAAAGATTACTAAAAGGTGAGATTCCACTTATTATTAGAGCAAATCGGGCATCCGACTTATTAAAAATGATTGATTTTTCTAAAGAGCATCGAATCAATATTATTTTTCTTGGAGCTAAAGAAGCTTGGCGAATAGCAGGCACACTGGCTACAGAATCGATACCAGTGATTATAGATCCAATGGATAATATACCAAGTTCTTTTGATTCCATTGGTGCTAGATTAGATAATGCAGCCATACTCCATAGAGCAGGGGTAAAGATTTTAATTACCTCTCAAAACACTCATAACTCTTATCTAAGTCGTCAAGGTGCTGGTAATGCTGTTGCCCATGGTTTATCAAAAGATGAAGCCATAAAAGCTTTAACAATAAATATTGCTGAGACTTTTGGATTACAAGATGAGATTGGCTCGATAGAGGTTGGCAAACAAGCTGATATAGTCTTATGGGATAATGACCCATTAGAAGTATCCAGCTTTGCCGATGAAGTGCTTATTGATGGTAATAGCATTAGTCTCATGACACGGTCAAAGCGACTCAGAGATCGATATTTGAATAAACTGGGATTGAATTAATCTAATTTCGTTGCGAAATAGTTGAATCCATGAGTCCGAGGTAATCGGATAACGTTTTGCCGTCATCGGATAATGAATTAAGTTCACTTAAGATATTCTCAACTGATTGGATGTTGGTTGAGACTTTAGCCATAATACTTGTGTCACCTCTTTGGGTGGTGACTTCATCAAATATCTCAATGATTTCAAAAAGTTCAAAGTTACCTAGATCTCTATAAGGGGTTGAATCATTATCAACAAGTTCCTCAGTGATTAATCTATCTTCATCACTGACTTCAATTAATTCAATATATTCTGAGAAATCCATAGTTTTCTCTTGTGTAAAGTCCATGTCATTATTCCAGGCAACGTATATTCTTGGTTCATTTTCAGAAGTGCTATCGACTTTGTCCTTATATATATCGTATCCCACCCCAACATCAAAACTTCCCAGTGGAATGTCAAACCAATAGAGATCAAATTCATAACCTAAATCAGCATTAAAAAAATTAGTTCGATGTTCTGTCAGTTGATAGGAGTTTATTGATCCTCTATTTAATTGACCAAGAGAAAGTCTTGATTTCAGTAATTGTGAATTTTCACCAACCAATATCCCGCCTAAACTTAGAACAATTGAGTCCCCATCGCTGGTGTGACCAATATTTAAGCCGTCATAACGATAACCATCTGTGTATAACTCATTGCGATAAGCACAGCCGTATTTTGCACTGTCATGTTTATAGAACTGACAAGATGTTGAAGAAGCTTCGACAAAAAATCTATAACTCTCTAATTGTTGACTTGAATCAACTAACCCCCATGTTTCCATGCCAAACAAGCTCATTGCATTATCTTGAAAGGGCTCTCCCATTAACTGACCATAGACAGCAAAGGGAATGTCATTAATTTTATATGAGGATCTGAAATCAAAACCAAAAGCATTGTATCCTCCATCATTTTTATCAATGAGCATATCGGTGAAGGTCGAAAATCCACAAGATTTATTTTCACCGCAGAATAGAGATGTTCTGGAAAAACCTAATTCTAGAGATGCTGTAGGTCTAAAACCAAAACGCAAACCAAAAAACTTTGGATCAGGGATTGATCTATCATTATCTAGTTCCCCAATCATCACTGAGAGATCCCATGGTCCAATCCATTTTAGCAAAGCTGATTCGAATGGATCCGAGAAATTCCTCTCAATTGATAGACCTTTTATTGGTCTCGCATTTGTAGATAGAACTAAGCTACTGTCCCAACCTGGTCCCCACCAATTTTTCTTAGAGCCAAGTGTTAGCGAGTAATTTCCTCTAGCGATTGCCAGATAGGATTCATCCATTAGGGTGTCGCCAGGAACCTTGTTGACCTTAATATTAAGGGCTAAATTCTTTGATAAATAGGATGATGTTGCACCAACCAATTTAGTATTTGTAACCCCGTCGTTAAACCAAGTCATTTGATTTGGATGCTTAGCAACCTTAATTTCTGTATCGCCTGATAAACCACCCATCTCAGCTTCAATTAAAGCCTCTTTAATACGCTGAAATGAAGTAATCTCAATCAGACTCATTTCACTTTCATTTTTTGTGAGGTTATAGGCAATATCTCCCCAGGCCAAAGGCCATGTGGAGATTGGTATATTTAGGGCCCCAGCATCAACAAGAATCTGTATATCGTGTCTGAATAATAGGTCATCAGGAGATGCCCATGGGCTCGCATCAACCACCTTTGAGTTGATAAGTATTATTAAACAAGCACTAAGGCCAAGTATTAATTGTCTGAAGAATCTGTTTTTCATATAAGATCGTATATTACACTCGTATTATAAATTTACTAAAGAATTACTGATTTTGAATAAAATCAAATATAGAATACTCTTCAGAAAAAGATTAAACGATGAATTTAAAACTAATAACCTCTGTTTTTTTAGCTCTATGGCTGTTGTCATGCAGTGTGCCAAAAAGTGATTTAGAACCTGATGATAGTTCTGTTAGGAACACACAAAACGGTAAAGTTATCGGTGGGTTTAATGATAAAACTCATCAATGGCTGGGAATACAATACGGATCTATTCCTAACAGTGAATTCCGATGGAAAAAAGCAAAAGTTCCTGATAATTGGGAAGGCATTAAAGAGTCACTTAATTTTGGAGCTAATTGTACTCAAAGAGGCTCATTAATTAATACAACAAAACGCAGAGACTGGGGTGATATGGTTGGTTCAGAGGATTGTCTTTATTTAAATATATGGGCACCCCAAATGAATCCAGAAGAGCTTAGCGATTCATCCCCACTTCCAGTGATGGTTTGGATTCATGGAGGCAGTAATGTTTCAGGAAATGCAGATCTTTATGACCCTTCTGAATTAGCTTATCAACATAATTTGATCGTGGTGACTATAAACTATCGTCTCGGTCCTTTTGGCTGGTTTAGCCATCCTAGCATTAAAGAATTGTCAGTTGATGCAATGAATGCTTCTGGTAATTACGGAAATATTGACACTATTCAATCCCTAGAATGGGTTCAGTCTAATATTGTAAATTTTGGTGGTGACCCTAGTAATATCACTATTTTTGGTGAATCAGCAGGAGGTTATAATGTCGCAGCATTATTGTCTTCACCCATATCAGAGGGTTTATTTCATAAAGCAATTATTCAAAGTGGGGGTGTAAAACCAGGTGATATCACTCATTCAGAATCTTATCTAAAAGACAATCTTCCATGGAAAAACTACACCTCAAGAGAATTGGTTAATCAGCTATTAATTGAAAGAAATTATGCACAAACAAGAGAGGAAGCATTGAGTCTTCAGAGTGATATGAATGATGAGACTATTAATGATCTCCTAAGATCATCATCAACAAAGGAGATCTATAAATCTTTTCAAGAGGCCAAAATCAATACCAATGAAATGTTGAGACCTTTTCCTGATGGAACTGTACTTGATCAAAATGGGATTCTAAGCTCTCTTAAAAATGGGTTATCTTCAAATATCCCTATTATTTTTGGGACAAATCGAGATGAAAACAAGTTGTTCCTTATTGAGAATCCTAGATTAGTGCGTTCGTTTTTAGGATTACCTAGGATTAGAAACCTTGAGAGATGGAATTCTATAGTTAGCCATCGTTCAAATACATGGAAATTTCTTGCTGTTGATCAGCCCGCTAGGGAACTGAGTCTAATGGGGAGAAATAATGTGTATGCGTATCGCTTTGACTGGGATGATGAACCTAGGAAATTTGGGGTTAATCTTTCTGATCTTTTAGGCGCGGCCCATGCTTTTGAAATTCCCTTTGTTATGGGTAACTTTAAAGAGGACACCATAACCAAATACATACTTAGTCGAAAAAACATGGAAGAAGTAAAAGAATTATCAAATGCCATGATGAGTTATTGGGCTGAGTTTGCTTACACAGGGGCTCCTGGAAAAGGACGGAAAGGAAATCAAATAGAGTGGAGATCTTGGGATGAAATATCTCCTGAGAACCCTAAATATATTATATTTGATAGCGCAACAGATCGCGGTATTCGTATGACATCAAATGCTATTACTCAGGAATCACTTTTTGCAAGCATTGAAAAGGATGACAATATTGATTTTAAGATGAAATGTGAAATGGTTGATACGGCAATAAAATTTGATGATGTTAAAAATGAAAGTTGGCTTTATCAATTTGCAAACGGTCTTTGTTCAGATTTGGATCCTGATTCAGAATGGCGACATTTTTGGTATGATGAATTAGATAAACCCTATTAAGGAATATTATATAAATGCAGTATTGGTTAATGAAATCAGAACCAGATACCTACAGTATTGATGATCTGGAAGATTTTGCTACTGATCACTGGGATGGAATACGTAATTATCAGGTGAGAAATTTTTTTAGGGATCAAATGAAAATAGGTGATCAGGCCTTTTTTTATCATTCAAATTGTAAAGAACCCGGCATTGTTGGTTTAATGGAAATAGCCAGTAAAGCTTATCCTGACCACACCGCATTTGATAAGAAAGAGAAGTACTTTGATCCTAAAAGCAATCCTGATGATCCCAGATGGCTAATGATCGATGTTAAATACAATAGACATTTGAAAAGGAAAGTTACACTAACAGAACTCCGTCAAGTGGAATCATTACAAACGATGAAGTTATTGCAACGAGGTAATAGGTTGTCTGTTATCCCTTTGAGCAAAGAAGAATGGGATCATATATTGGAGATGGAATAGATGAGTTTAATTATGACTAAAAAGAATACTAAAGTTGTCAGTCTTATTGCTGTATTTATCTTTTCGATAAATCTTTTCGCTGATGAGGAGTCTTCTAAACGAGTTATTATTTTGCAACCGGGGAATGGGGAAGAGGTTAATCAAACTTTTGAAGTTTACTTTGGAATTGAAGGAATGACTTTGGCCCCAGCTGGCACCTATACGCCTGCAACAGGACATCATCATTTAATTATTGACGCTGATTTACCTAATCTTTCCTTACCCATACCCAGTAGTTCAAATTATCTGCATTTTGGTAAAGGTCAAGATCGGACCCAATTAACTCTGACCCCTGGTAAACACACGCTTCAACTGATTCTAGGTGATGGAAATCATATTCCTCATAAGCAACCACTGATATCTAAAACAATAGAAATTATTGTTAGACCCTAATTATTTTCTTCAACTTCTTTAATAAAATCCCTAATAAAACAGGCTGTTGCTGCGGTTTGAAGTTCAGGTGAGGCAATTCTAGATTCTTTTAAAATGGCTGTTCTAATTAATGGAAAGTCTTTTTTAATGAGTTCTAATTGATCAATAAAAAAATCATCAATTGCTGACATCACGAGAATGGGGCACTTAATCTTAGATAAGACTTTCATGAAATCTTGTTTCCAAATTGCAGTAAAAGCTTGATTTCTTCCCACTTTAGACCTCAATGCCCCTCTTAATTCTAAATCAACAAGATCAGGGTCAAATGTTGGAAATAAAGTTTTAATTAGATTAAATGTCTCAATAAGATATTTTCCTTCTTCATCAGCTTCTACTGCTGATGTAAAATTATTTTGAAAAATCTCTCTTTCCTCAAACGTCAAATAGGCTGCACCATTAAGGCAAAGTGAAAGAACTTGTTGTTCCAATTTCAGAGCAATTTCAGAGGCAATATGAGTGCCTGTATGATGTGCATAAATATGAAAATGATCTAATTCGGTCTTTTCAATTGCTGCAATGAACCAATCTCGATAGTCTTCCAGGCTTGGCATACCAACAGGGTTGAATGATTCACCAAACCCAGGTGTATCAAAAGCAAAGAGAGGTCTATCATTTTTCATTTTGAGCATCAAACGTTCAAACATTATTGAACTCGACGGGGTCCTGTGAAAAAACAATAACGGCAGCCCATCTCCTTCTATGTATCTATAATGAATTTGGCCTGAGTTTATGTTTATATAGGACTTTTTAATTTTAGACATTTTCTCAACCTAGAATGCTACATATATAAATAATTCCTCTTAGATTAATTCAAAGCTTATTAAATTGATATAATGCAAACCTATGAATAGGCTAATTATAGGAATTTCTGGTGCCAGTGGGATCATTTATGGTGTCCGTCTTTTGCAAATGCTAAAAGGGATTAATGAAATTGAAACCCATTTAGTTGTAACAAAAGGAGGTAAGTTAAATATCTCTCTGGAGAGTGAACTTGATCTTAAGGAGATCAAGTCTATGGCTGATGTTGTGCATAACGATCGTAATTTAGGCGCGAGTATTGCTAGTGGTTCATTTGAGACCAGCGGAATGATTATAGTCCCTTGTTCAATGAAGACTCTTTCAGGAATTGTAAATTCATACGCAACCAATCTAATAGTCAGAGCTGCTGATGTGACCCTTAAGGAGAAAAGACAGTTAATCATAGTGCCTAGGGAAACCCCACTTCATCTTGGCCACACAGAGTTATTATATAGAGCCTCATTGATGGGAGCTCACATTGTTCCTCCTAATCCGGCATTTTATAATCACCCAAAAACTATTGATGATATTGTTGATCATACTGTTGGGCGTATCCTGGACCTAGTTGGTGTTCATAATGATGTGGTTAAACGGTGGCAAGGTGTATAAACGCCAATGGTTAATGAGTCCATTGCAGAGCTAACAGAGCGTTTAAAATTGTTCTTAAATGAACACAATACTCTTACGATTGCCACCAGAAATGCTCAATCAATTTGGGCGGCTACTGTGTTTTATATAGCTGATGCTGAGATGAATCTTTATTTCTTATCGTCAGAGAGAACAAGGCATATTCAAGATATTAAAAGTCATAATGAAGTTGCAGTCACCATTTATCAAGACGTGAGCGATTGGCAATCAATCCAAGGAGTTCAAGCTAAAGGCCATGTAAGTCATGTAGAAGAAGATGATAAATCCAATATCTTGAATCAGTACACCTCTAAATATATTTTTCTAAAGGAGTTATTGAAAAACCCAAAAAATGAACAAGAAGAAAGGATTGCACAACAATTCAAAACCATCAGTCTTTTTAAATTGAACCCCTTTTACTATCGAATAATAGATAACTCAATTGAATTTGGTTATAAACAAGAAATCACTCTGGCAGAAGGTTCTTGGACTAAAAAAAGTTAGTCTTCTGAGCTCGAGTATTTGGGTAGAGACCCTAAATGAGCTCCACTGTCCACTATTAGAACTTCACCTGTTATGAGTTTAGCACCCTCAAGAAACCAAACTAAGGTTTCAGCAACATCTTCTGGAGTAGCAACTTGTCTTAAGGGTAATTCTTTTTCAGCTTGTTCAATTAGTGCAGAATAGGCCTCATCACTCATACCTTCTTTAAGCCATCTTGTTTTAATAGGGCCTGGGGCTACAGTGTTAATTCTAATTTCAGGGCCCAAGACATGAGCTAACGATTTGGTCATCACATTTAATGCAGCTTTAGAAGTGACATAGGCGATTGATGAACCAACACCGTTAATACCAGCTAACGAGGAATCATTCACAATGGCACCCCCACCTTGTTTTTTCATATATGGGACAACAGCTTTGATCATCTGATAGGGCCCAACAACATTAACTGAATAAATGTCTAAGAAATCTTTACTAGATAAACCTTCAAGATTCTCAAACGGGTTAAACTTTGTTTTACCTGCATTATTGACAAGGTAATCAATTTTTCCCCATTTGTTAATTGCTGCTTCAACCATCGACTGACAATCATCATCATTGGAAACATCAGCTTGGAAAACTAAGGATTCAACATTGTGTTGTTCAACTAATTGAGCCGTCGCCATAGCCTCTTCTTTTGATCTAGTGTAATTAATGACAACATTGCAACCTTTCTGTGCCAACATCACTACTGTAGCTGCCCCTACACCTGTGGCAGAGCCTGTAACTATTGCAACTTTTCCCTTCATATAATCTCTAGGTATTGGTTGGATGTTATTGTATCGGTTAAACTATATTAAATCTTTGATTTAATTTGAATCAGCTTAAATGCACAATGTTCAAAATGTTAAATCTAGAATATAATTTTTAAAGATATTTACAGGAGATAAAGAAGTGGACTTTAATGACATGAGAGGGTATTTGAAATTACTCAAAGATAAGGGCCTATTATTTGATTTAGATATTGAGCTTAATGTAGCAAGAGAGACCACTGAGCTTCAGGCTTTAATGCGGCATCTGCATAATGATGATGGACCGGCTTTAATGTTAAATAATCTTGAAGGTTATAACACCAAAGATATTCCAGTATTATTTAATCCCTATGGCACTAGGCAGAGAACTGCAATGATCTTGGGTAAAGAAGATCCACTAGAAGCCAAGTTAAAGCATGCAGAAGTCTTAACTGATCAATCAAGCTGGATAAAACCTAAAGCTATTGATCCTGCAAAAGCTCCTTGCAAAGAGAACAAGATAGAAAAAAATGATATCAATATAGCTAAGCAACTTCCTCATGTTTGGTTTGGCAAAGAAGGTCCATCCTATATCACTAATGCTGTTGTGATTACAAAAGATCCTGAAACAGGTATCCCAAATACAGGCTGCTATCGTTTGACCCAACTTTGGAACGCAACACACCCAAATGGTGAGGTGTATTCAGATGAAGAACAGAGGAAATGCCTATCTGTTTTTGCTTTCTGGAATCCTCCTGGAAATCATATTGGTCTGCATTGGGCTAAAGCACAGGAAATGAAAAAACCATTGGAGATAGCTATTGCCTGTGTGGTTGATCCTGTCATACAAATTGCTGGAGCCACCAGCATACCCTTTGGTTTAGATGAAATGGATTTTGCAGGTGGCTTAAGAGGTGAAGCTGTAGAGGTTGTTAATTGCGAAACATTAGATCTGCAAGTTCCTGCAAGTTCTGAGTTAGTTATAGAGGGAAGATTCTTGCCCAACAGGGACGTGACTATTGGGCCACACTCTAATCCAATCGGCTACTATGATGATACCCAAGTGTTTCCACTAATTGAGGTTGATTGTATAACACATCGAAGTGAACCCATTTGGTATGCAACCATGGAGATGATGCCACCTTTTGACCATAACTACATGGCTTGTTTACCTATTGAAGGTGAATTACTTAGTGATTTGCAATCAAAAATACCAGAAGTCAAAGATGTAGTGGTCACACCTAATTTGAGTTATTTTGTGCAACTTTCAGTTGATGGTGCTCAAAAACCACATCCTGAATTTGGCAAATATGTCTTGAATGCAGTTTGGGGAGCCAGTGGGAGATGGGGTCGAACTGCTAAAGTCGTGGTAGTTGTTGGACCAGACGTGAATCCATATGATTTAAGCGAGGTTGAATGGGCTATTCTTACTCGTGTTCAACCAAAATCAGACACGATAATTAATCAGTCTGGACAAGCGTTTTTAATGGATCCATCAGCAAATAAAGATTCTAGCCATGGCATCGCACTTCAATCTGAACAAATTGGAATCGATGCAACGATTAAGGTTTTTGAAAGATTTGATTCCTACCCTGAGTATAGTAATTCAGACCCTGAAGATGTTGCTGCAATTGCAAAAAAATTGAAGGGATTATTTTAATCCAGTCAAGAACATATAATGGAGTAAAAAAAATTCCAAAGAAAATAT
>Ga0209445_1000639_pt1 | contig 19484 bp, 18 predicted proteins | sample MarorgKNORR_S2LV_4_FD_188223 | JGI IMG/M metagenome (GOLD analysis project Ga0209445, IMG submission 188223) | Marine microbial communities from the Southern Atlantic Ocean, analyzing organic carbon cycling - NADW_A/KNORR_S2/LV (SPAdes) (version 2) | ecosystem: Environmental > Aquatic > Marine >... | reverse complement strand
GTTCCGGGCATGAAGGCAATGGTTGAATACCACGCATGCCCTGAAAGGATACGATCGCTTTCGTTGGCGAGAAAAGAGTTATCTCGGGACAATCAAGTCCTTGCCCAGTCGCCCTTGCGGCTTGCTCTGCTCCTTGGGTGATGCAGTGCTGGCCCTTCGTCTAGGAGTAAATCAGATATTCCTGCCTGAGCGGTAAAAAGGCTGATAGCTCTTCGCGTTCTTCCAAAGCAGGTAAAGAGAAACTGTCGGTGAAAATGGTTTCCCTTAATTTCGGGTTGCCATACAGTAGGTCGATAGCCAGACGGTCGCTGACGAATTCATAGGGTTCGGTTCTCCATTGCAATTGATCCGGATAAATTTCGGCAATGGCGCGGAGCAACGCCAGAGTTGTGAGCAGAGGTTTGAACTGGTCCCGGTCGGTGATATGGAGTTGAAGCCCTGCACAAACCTCGCCTGCGTGTTTCTGAAACATGGGTTTGAAATATTGCGGACGGAAAAACACACCCGGCAAGAGATGCGAGTCCGTTTCAAGCCGCGCGACCAGTTTATGCGGGTCGATGAAAGGGGCGCCGATTTGTTCGAAGGGCAGGGTGGTGCCGCGTCCTTCTGAAAGCAGGGTTCCCTCAATCAGGCACATGCCCGGATACACGGTGGCGGTCGCCAGGGTCGGCATATTCGGTGAAGGTGGTATCCAGATCATTCCTGTCTGGTCATACCACATCTCCCGGCTCCAGCCGCTCATGGGGACGACGGTGAGGTCGCAATGAATGCCAAAATGTTCATTAAACAGGCGAGCAAGTTCTCCCACGGTCATTCCGTGGCGGTTGGGCAGTGGATATTGTCCGACAAAGGAGCGCCAGGCCTCCCCGACTAGATTGCCTTCGACCGAGGTCCCGTTTATAGGATTGGGTCGGTCGCAGACCACCATACGTGTCCCGGCCTGCTTGCAAATTATCATGCAGTTGGCCATCGTATAAATGAAGGTGTAGTAGCGCGAGCCTATATCCTGAATATCGAATACCAGGTTATCAATATCGTGCAATAACGCTGGGTCGGGGACCAGGGAATCCTTGTTTTTCCCATACAGGCTTTTTATGTCCAGGCCGGAAAGCAGGTCCACCTCGTTATCGATAGGGGTCATATCCTGGGCCGTGCCATTCAGTCCATGTTCCGGAGCGAACAAAGCCTGTAAGGTGAAAGCGGAATGGGATAGAAAATGAGTGATGGAATGTTTGCCGTCACCAGCCAGGCTGGTGTGGTTGACGATCAGCCCGACAGTTTTACCCTGCAGATATTTTTCGGGCTGGGAAAGTAAATGGTCAATTCCGGAAACAGTACGGGTCATTGGCGGGTATTAGGTTTTACTGCTCGCTGGCCCCACGCCTAGTGGGGAAATTTAAAGCCTTTGGGAATGACGATGATGTTGGATTCATCATCAACGAAAAAACGTTTTTTATCTTGCTCCAGATCATACCCCAAAGTGGTGCCGGGAGGAACCTCAACATCCTTGTCAATGATAGCCATATTGATTTTGCAGTTTTTGCCGATTTTTACCCGGTCCATTAACAGGGAGTTGATGACCGTCGCACCACTGTCGATACTGACTTCGCGGCCGATCACCGAGTCCTGCACAATTCCTCCGCTGATAATGCTTCCTTCAGCAATGATGCTGTCTATCGCCTGTCCTCGGCGACCGTCTTCATTGAAAACAAACTTGGCGGGAGGGGTGCCGTAGCTGGCGGTTCGGACAGGCCATTTTTTATTGTAAAGATTGAATTCGGGTTTGACACTTCTGAGGTCCATATTGGCTTCCCAGAAAGCTTTGATCGTTCCTACATCCCGCCAGTAACCGATTTCTTTTTTAGTAAGCCCGGGGATGTGGTTCCTGCGAAAATCGTAGGCGAAGACTCTGGACTTGTTGAAAATCCGGGGGAGGATGTCCTTGCCGAAATCATGGGAAGACTCCACATCCGCCGCGTCTTCATAAAGCAGTTCAATCAAAACATCCTTATTGAAAAGATAGTTGCCCATGGATGCGAAGGCCTCATCAGATCTTCCGGGGATGGGTTTCGGGCGTTTTGGTTTTTCCTTGAATCCCGTGACCCTCTGTTTTTCCTGTACCTGGATCACCCCAAAGGAGGAAGCCTCTTTAAGGGGTACCGGCAAGCCGGATATGGTGACATCGGCCCGTTTTCTAATATGGAAATCGATCATTTGTTGCAAATCCATGCGGTAGATATGGTCAGCACCGAAAATGGCGATGATATCGAAGTCACTATCTTCTATCAGGTTGATGTTCTGGTAAATGGCATCTGCCGTGCCCCGGTACCAGCTGTCTCCCGTGCGCTGTTGCGCAGGAACAGGAAGAATGAAGTGGTTACTCAGGATGGAACTGAACCGCCAGCTTTCTTGCAGGTGTTCGGTTAACGACTGGGATTTGAATTGAGTCAGAACGTAAATGGAAAAGATTCGTGAATTGATAAAATTGCTCAAGGCAAAATCAATCAGCCGATACTTCCCACCAAAAGGGACAGCAGGTTTGGCGCGTTGCTGGGTGAGCGGGTAGAGTCGGCTTCCCTCGCCGCCGGCCAGAATCATTCCGAGGACTTTTTTTACCGAACCGGCCATGGGGTCTCTTTCCTTTGCCCCGAATGGGGTAGCTGGGGTGATTTACAACTTCTCATACAATATGTGGGCTAGGCGCAACCTGGTTAATTTCGATGATATTGTTAAAGCGGTAAGCTGTCAACCGGGCATAAAAAAAACCGGCTACCCTGTGAAGGGTGGCCGGTTTATGTTTTAGCTTAAATGGAGAAGGGGGATTACATCATCCCGCCCATTCCTCCCATACCGCCCATACCACCGCCCATACCACCGCCGCCGCCATGAGAATGCTCTTCTTTCTCTTCCGGCATATCGGTGATCATCGCTTCTGTGGTCAGAAGCAGGCCGGCAATGCTGGCGGCGTTTTGCAGTGCAGTGCGCGCCACTTTTGCTGGATCAATGATTCCCGCTTTGATCATGTCGGTGTACTTGCCGGTTCTGGCATCGTACCCTTCATTGCCTTTCAAGCTTTTCACTTTCTCGCAAATCACGGTACCTTCTTCACCGGCGTTGATTGCGATCTGGCGTAGCGGCTCTTCAAGAGCCCGGCGGATGATTTTTACTCCCACCAGGAAATCATGCTCACCTTTGATTTTATCCAGTACACCCAGGCTACGGATGTAAGCCACACCACCACCAGGGATGATTCCCTCTTCAACTGCGGCGCGGGTAGCATGCAGGGCATCCTCGACACGGGCTTTCTTTTCTTTCATTTCCGTCTCGGTTGCGGCACCTACTTTGATGATGGCTACGCCACCCACTAGTTTGGCTAACCGCTCCTGGAGTTTTTCCCCGTCATAATCGGAAGTCGTCTCTTCGATCTGGTTGCGGATCTGTTTTACCCGTGCCTGGATGTCGGAGGCCTTTCCTTTACCATCGATGATGACGGTGTTTTCTTTATCAATAGTGATGCGTTTCGCGCGGCCCAGGTCATTCAGGTCTACGCTGTCCAAGGAAACACCAATGTCTTCGGTGATTACTTTGCCGCCGGTCAGAATGGCAATGTCATTGAGCATATCTTTTCTGCGATCGCCGAATCCCGGTGCCTTAACAGCGGAGACATTCAGTGTGCCACGCAGTTTGTTGACTACGAGAGTAGCCAGGGCTTCGCCTTCGACATCTTCAGAGAGAATGAGGAGGGGTTTGCCGCCTTTAGCGATTTTTTCCAGCAACGGAAGAAGGTCTTTCATGTTGCTGATTTTTTTCTCATGAAGCAGGATGTAGGCATCTTCCAGAACCGATTCCATACGCTCTGGGTCGGTCACGAAATAAGGGGAAAGATAACCGCGATCGAACTGCATTCCTTCTACTATCTCTAAGGAAGTATCCATGCTCTTGGCTTCTTCAACGGTGATAACGCCGTCTTTTCCCACCTTGTCCATTGCTTCGGAAATGATCTTTCCGATAGCTTTATCCTGATTGGCGGAAACGGTTCCGACTTGGGCGATTTCCTTTTTATCCTTGGTGGGTTTGGACATCTTCTCGATTTCAGGAACGATGGCATTAACGGCTTCTTCAATGCCTCGCTTGATATCCATCGGGTTGGCACCGGCGGTGACGTTTTTGATCCCTTCACGAAAAATAGCCTGGGCCAGAACAGTAGCCGTGGTCGTGCCGTCCCCGGCATTGTCACTGGTTTTGCTGGCGACCTCGTTGATCATCTGCGCGCCCATGTTTTCAAAAGGGTCTTGCAGTTCAATTTCCTTAGCCACTGTAACACCGTCTTTGGTGATGGTGGGGGAACCGAATTTTTTGTCAATCACCACGTTGCGCCCTTTAGGACCCAAGGTGATTTTTACGGTATCTGCCAGTTGATTAATTCCCGACAGTATCTTATGTCTAGCGGTTTCATCATATACGATTTGTTTAGCCATAAAAGCGATTCTCCTTATTCTCTAGAAGAGATGTGAATGATTTTGTCATTAAATAATTGTGGTGGAAATTTAACCTACGATTGCCAAAACATCATCTTCACGCATCAGCAGGTAATCTTCTCCGTCAAATTTGATTTCTGTGCCGCCATATTTGCTGTAAAGGACTTTGTCGCCCACTTTTACTTCCAGCTTGACCGGCTTGCCGTCATCGCCAACTTTACCTTTACCTACAGCTTTTACTCGGCCCTCAATGGGCTTTTCCTTGGCTGAATCGGGAATGATGATTCCCCCTTTTCGAACTTCTTTTTCCAGAATGGGTTGCACCAGAATACGGTCATGCAGTGGTTGGATTTTCATATAGGCTCCTTGAAAAAATGTTACACTCAGATTAAATTTTGAAAGAAAAAACGCGATTTCAGCGTAAACCTGCTCACAAAAAGTTATAACTTGTTATAATTAAATGCCTTATGCTCCTGAGTGGGGAAGGCTCGGCTTAATTTTTTGAGCTTTTGGCACTCTCTGGGTACGAGTGCTGACAATATATAAAACCTTGATATCAAAAAGCAAGGTCTTTCCCCAAAAAATAACCAAAATTATGAGAAATACCATGAAAAAAGAGGTTTTGCAGATTGAAACGTTCCCTAATCCGTTTCCGGAAAGGGATTACACCATTGATATGGAGTGCCCGGAGTTCACCTGTTTGTGCCCCAAAACCGGGCAACCGGATTTTGCCACTCTGTATATCAGTTATATTCCGGATAAACTGTGCGTAGAATTAAAATCATTAAAGCTTTACCTGGTGTCGTACCGGAATGAAGGAGGGTTTCACGAAAAACTGACCAATATCATTTTGGATGATCTGGTATCTGCGTGTCGGCCGAGAATAATGAAAATTGTGGGTGATTTTAATGTCCGTGGTGGAATCCACACCACGGTTACGGTGGAACATCAGGCCAAGATTAAAAAATCCGCCAATAAGAGAGTAAGTAAATAAATGGGTCAGCCGCTGCAACGAACTGGGGAATGTCATTCCTGTGGGGGAGTGCTGCAAGAGGGTCAATATTACGGTCGTTCGAGACATCACAATCCAGCAACATGGAAGTCTGGAAGAACTGGAACTTTATTTATCTTACCGGGGAATCCGGGTTGTCGGTTCGGATGAAAAGAGAAACCAGCTTTATTATTTCATGGATGTTCCGTGCAGTGAACTGACTCAGGATAACCAGTGCCGTGTTCATGACAGCCCTATGAAGCTTCTCATCTGCCTTCCTTTTCCTTCCAGTAAAGAGGATATCGAGGACATTACTGTGGTTATGGTTTTCAGCATGATTTACCTGGGCTCGTCACTGCTCGCCGCAGAGGCACTCCGCTTTAAAGTTTCAGGGGGGAACCGTTTTGCGGAAAAACCACTGAGAAACAGGTGCCTTGTCCGGGCTGGCTTTCGACAAAAATGGTTCCGCCATGGTTTTCCGCTATTTTTTGGCAGATGGCTAGACCCATCCCAGTTCCTTCATACTCGTTTCTGCCATGCAGTCTTTCAAAGGGACGAAAAATCCGGTCCTTATATTTTTCATTGAAGCCTATTCCCTGGTCCTTGATGGAAATTTCCCAACCGCTTTGTTTGTTTAAGCGACTTTTAATTTCAATCTTTGGAGGTTTGCCGACTTCATGGAATTTGATGGCATTGGAAAGAAAGCTTTGAAATAACTGCCTGATTTGCGAGGGATTGCCCTCGATAGTGGGTAGGGAACTGAAATGAATTTTAGCCTTGCTTTTATTAATCAATACCTCCAAATCGGCTGTGACCTCTTTTAAAACTACTTTCAGATCAATTTTTCTGAACGGTTCTGTCTGAGTGCTGGTTCTTGAAAACAGCAGGAGATCATTAATGAGATCCTGCATCCTGAGCGCGGATTTTTGCATTCGTTCCAGGTATTCTCTTATTTCCGGTTTTAGGCTGTCTTCTTTTTCAATCAACCGGGATCCAAATATGGCAATCTTCCTTACAGGTTCCTGCAAATCGTGGGAGGCGATGGAGACAAAATCCCTCAGCGCCAAGTTGCTTTTTTCCAACTCCAGGGTTTTTAATTTAAGCTGGGCTTCTGCATCCATGCGCTCTATTTCACTGGAGCATCTGGCGGCAAAAATTTTGAGGATGGGGTGGTAGTGGTCAAAATCCTCAATAGGTTTTTCATCCATAACGGATATTAATCCAAGGAGTTTTTTCTCCGAATTGAGCATGGACACCCCCAGATAAGACTCAATGCCCTGCTCAACCAGATACGAGTTGTTAGGAAAATATTCCCGCACGGCTTGTGGGTAATAACAAACCTCCATTTTCGTTACTTTTTCGCAGGGGGTTCCTTCCAGGTCATAAACAAAATTTTTCGTTAATTTGTTTCCATCCCAGAGGGCCAGGGTTTTAATTTTTTTTATTAAAGTGCCGGTAACTATACCTATAAAGGCATAGCGCACTCCAAAAACAGAAGCCAGGCTTTGAACCAGGTTGTTGAAGTATTCATTGCCGATGACCGAAGAGGTGCTTTGGGTAATGCAGGGTAATGCAGGATAATTGCTGGTTAAAAAGGCGTAGTTTTTCTTCGCTTGTGCGGAGAGACTTCTGGTTTTTATAATTTTCCTCAATCAAGAAGTTAAATCTTTTCATGGATGAATTTCGCGAAACTGCGTAATAGGCTGTATCCTTCTTGGATGAGGATTTTATAGAAGAAATTGTTGGGACGGAGTTTTCCCCAAATCGCCAGTGAAAAATGGCCGGTTTTTTAAGGGATACATTTTGGATGATTCGAAATTTTAATCCTTTCGCGTCCATATTGTCCGGTCCTTTCCTCTTTGAGAATACTGGTTATTAATATGCCTATTGGGATGCTATTTCCCTGTTGGGATACTATATCCAATATTGTTCCGTGATGGCGGGATAGCAACAATTTATTTTTGGAAAAGGCTAAAATTCTCTGTCGTAAAAAAACTGGAGTTTGAGCAAAGGGTGAGTTTTTCCAGTAAATAATTGTAATAAAATGTTTTGTTTGTATATTTCTCGAAGGGAGCGCTCCAAGAAATTCTGGTAAACTCTGCTATAATGCTAACTTTAGGTGAGTTATGGAACAACGATTTATCGATCATGGTAACAGGACCATTTCGGATGCTTGCACGGGGCTGATGTGGCAGGAGAGCTATGCCTATGTGGAAACGGGCAACAATATCAGCTGGTACGATGCTCAGGACTATATTAGCAAGCTAAACCGGGAAAAACTTGGAGGCTATGATGATTGGCGCCTCCCGGACCGGCTTGAAATTCAAAGCTTGTATGAAATCGCCAAACCTTTCCAGTCCCGGGGGAAAACATTTATACTTCATATTGATCCTGTTTTTGAATTCGGTTATGGCAGCTGTTTTTGGACTAGCAAGACCCGGCTATCCGCCGCATTGGGGTTTGAGTTTGACACGGGGGATATTCACTGGTATCCCAAGGGGAGCCATAAGGGTACCGTTCGGGCTGTGCGAAATGATTGGCAACCCCGGTTAATGATTGACCTGAGCTGGGCAAAAGAAACCGCTGGCTTCTGATATAAATATGGACGAGCAAAAATTCAAAATTGAAAAAGCCAAGGCTCGTAAGCTTCGCCAGTCACAGTGGTGGAAAGCAAAGATCCAGGCGGGTGCTTGCCATTATTGCGGAGGCCGGTTCATGGCTGAAGATTTGACGATGGACCATATTGTCCCCATTTCCCGTGGTGGAAAAAGTAACCGCGGAAACCTGGTGCCGGCATGTAAAAAATGTAATGTGGATAAAAAATACTACACCCCAGCAGAGATCATCCTTCGTGAAAAGCTAGGCCAGGATATTCAATTTTAATCTCCTCCGACAATAAAACGACTTAAATTAATTCATGCAGATTCTTTTCGATACGGATTGCCTGATTCAGGCGTTGGAAAACTTGGAAAATTCAGCGGTGTCGAACTTGTGCCGCCAAGGGCGTTGCAAAGGCTGGCTTGTGTCTACCTCTGTTCCTGCCATTTTGGCGGGGGCAGGAGGGGGAGACGTTCAATCTCTTTTGCGAAGCCTGGCTGTTTTGACCCCCACTGCTCATGATATTGATTTGGCTCTGGGATCTAAAGAACCGTTTGAGGTAGCGCTGGCATTGCGTCTGGTGGAGGTAAGCGGATTAGACGCGGTGGTCACACTTTCCCCTGAAAGATTTTCTGGCTTGCCAGTAAATGCTTTAACCCCCGGACAGCTACAGGAAAAACTGGATGCTCCGCCTCCCCCGGTCAAAGAAGTCCGTTTGCTGGATATTACTGCCTCTTATCACCAGATCTTGAATGAGGTGGAAAAGGAGATTGCGGAGACTGTTCGGTCGGGACAATTTATTCTTGGTCCCAAAGTTTCCCGGATGGAAGAGAGGATGGCGTCTTATTGCCAGACTAAATATGCCGTTGGGGTTTCATCCGGAACGGATGCGTTGCTGATTGCATTGATGGCTTTGGGGGTTGGTCCTGGTGATGAAGTAATCACCACTCCCTATACTTTTTTTGCAACAGCGGGTTCCATCATTCGTGCCGGAGCCAAACCGGTTTTTGCGGATATCAATGATATTACTTTCAATATTAAACCGGAACATATTGAGCGTTGCATCACCTCGAAGACTAAAGCCATTATTCCGGTGCATCTTTATGGGCAGTGTGCGGATATGGACCCCATTCGTCAATTAGCTGAGAAAAATGGTCTGCAGGTGATTGAAGATGCTGCCCAGGCGATTGGTTCTGAGTACAAAGGCCGACCGGCAGGTTCGATGGGGGATATGGGGTGTTTCTCATTTTTTCCCGCAAAAAACCTGGGCTGTTTTGGTGATGGCGGGCTGGTGACCACAAACTCCGAAGAACTTTACAAAAAGTTAAAGATTCTTAGAGTGCATGGTTCAGAACCAAAATATTACCATAAAATATTAGGCGGAAACTTTCGTCTGGATGCCCTTCAGGCAGATGTGGTGAGTGCCAAGTTGAACTTCCTGGAAGACTGGACCGAGCAAAGAAGGCAAAACGCGCAAACTTATAACCAGCTTTTTAAAGATTCTGCCATGACCCCGTTCGTTCAACTGCCCCCTGAAGTATTTCCCCGGCATGTTTATAACCAGTATGTCCTCCGCGTAGAAAACCGCAGGGATGAACTGAGAGCTTTTCTAAATGAAAAGCGAATTGGGTGCGAAATCTATTATCCTATTCCGCTCCACCTGCAGGAATGTTTCAAATCCCTGGGTTACAAAAGCGGTGACTTTCCTGAATCGGAAAAGGCCGCGAAGCAGACCCTGGCGCTTCCCATTTCTCATGAGGTGGATCGAAGCCAGCAGGAATATGTTGTCGAAACGGTCCATCAGTTTTTTCTGGGTAAGTGAATCCGATACCGGTTCAATGCAGAGGTCTTAATTCTACCTCTGGAGGTTTTTCCCGGGGTATATGAACCTGGCTTTCACATATCATAACGATATGGAACCCTAGTTTTGATTTAATGGGTTCCAGAAGCTTGAATTTCTCCATTTTCATCATGATATCGACCAACTCTTGATCCATGATTTCCGGAGCTATTTCCATTTCCTGGTAAATCCAGCCTAATGAACCGCCTAATGCCTTGCTCATGCAAATGCTGTATTTTTTAGCAAGTCGGATAAAAAATTTCTCCATTTTTTCCCAGTCATGATAAGACTTGTCAGGGTCATCAACCTCCAGTTGCTCCAATTCCTTCTGGTAATCGACAAGAGTTTCCCAAATCATTTTTGCAGACTCCAGGGAAGTCATGCGAATGTTTCTCACCCGATGCTCCATGGGCTTGTCGGTCGCGAAAGTCTTTTTCTTCGCAACAAAAGCCTTTTTAATTTTTGGCTTGGGTTTGATGGGAGCTTTAGGGCCATCCTCTGCTGGTTGGCGCTCCTTAGCGGTTTTGTCCCGTTCGAAGACGGTCTTTTCGGGTTCCTGGGGCTGATCAGTTTTAGACATGATAACCAAGGTTGTTTTGAAAGTGGATTGTATCTGTGAAGTGTAATTTGAACGGGTTCATTTTTCAAGAAATATTAACTCAAGGTATTGCAGGACAGCTCCCTGGAAATTGCTTCCGATAATTTCGTGAGCGGATTCTTTTACTTCCGGCAGGGCATTTTCTACAGCAATGGCGCGGCCCGCGATCCGAAACATGTCCAAATCATTCAAATAATCTCCGAACACAACGGTGCGGTCCAGGGGAACCTCCAATTTCCGGGCAAGTGCCTCTAACATATTTCCTTTGCTGGCCTCCTGATGGAAGGACTGGAGCCAATAATAGCCCTTCATGGACACATCTTCGGCAAAATATAAATTGAGATGATCAAAATGTTTTTCCTGAAGTGACTGGTAGATGGGTTCCAGGTGGTCATGCGTGTCGATCAATAAAAATCCGGAAATCTTTTCCTCTTCTTGAAATTCAAAACAGTTGACTTGGTTAAGTCTTCCGTCGCCTTCCAGGCTTTTGACATAGGCTTGGGAGCCGGGGTTGGTAGCCCTCTGGTAATAGAGTTTGTGTTTTTCTCCAAACGTATAGATAAAAGGGTCGATGCCCCGAGGCAAGGCCAGCTCGAGCATATTTTCTACAACTGTCTTTTCAATGAAGTGAGAATATTCCAAAATACTTCCGCTGTTGAAATCGGTAAGGTAAACCCCATTGAATAAAATGACCGGCAGGTTCAGGTTCAATCCATTTAAAATCGGGTGCGCGGAATCGTAGTTCCGGGCGGTTGCGATGGTGAAGCGCAGTCCCATATCGATCAGCCGGTTGAGACGTCTCTTGAAATCTTCCGGGAATGAGCCATCGGGCAGTAACAAGGTACCGTCCAGATCAGAAATATATAAAAGGTCTTTATCCATAAACGGGTTCAATATTCCTGCTGAAAGAACAAAGCTCCTTGTATGTGGCCTGTTTGTAAGGAATTGCTTTGGCAGTATACTAAATGAGGTCTCTATTTGTTTAATCTATTCGTGAAAAAGGATTGAAGTTCATGAAAAATACGGGTTGGTATTTGCAATCTGCCGTTTTGGCGGTATTTTTTGTTTTTAGTTTTTGTTCCAATAGCGAGGCCTTCGATTTTTCTGACTGGGGTGCACTGGTCAAAAAATATGTTGCTCCTAAAACATTGGCGGGGGTTCGGTTTAATGCCATCGACTACGCCAGTTTGAAAAAGGATCCTGTTTTCTCTGGCCTGGTTGCCAGGCTGGAGTCCTACAGTCTGGCGAGTCTGGAATCGCGTGAATCTAAGCTGTCCTTCTGGATCAACGTTTATAATATTCTGGCGGCCAAAATGATCACCGACCATTACCCAATAAAGAGTATTAAGGATGTGGGGAGTTTTTTTAAGCCGGTCTGGAAACGGGTGGCGGGTACGGTGGGAGGCAAAGAGCGCACACTCAACGATATTGAGCATGAAATTCTCAGGAAAATGAATGAGCCCCGCATCCATGTGGCCATCGTCTGCGCTTCCGTCAGTTGTCCCGATCTTCGCCATGAAGTCTACTCTGCTGGAAAGCTGAATAAGCAGTTGGATGACCAGATGGAAAAGTTTTTGCGGTCCCCGGGAAAAGGCATGAAGCTGGACGAAAGGAAAAACAGGGTTTACCTCTCATCCATATTCAAATGGTTTGCGGAGGATTTTGCAAGCCGTGGGGGTGTTCTAAAATATATTGGCCAATATGTTACTGCAGAGGAAAGAAAAGTTCTGAATAATTCCAAAATTAAAATTTCCTATCTGGACTACAACTGGGAAATTAATGGCCGCTAGCCATCAGGCTGGGGCCAGCATTACGCTGGCCCGTAGCTCCTGAGCATAGGGCTGATTAGCAATAACTTGTCAAGCCGAGAAAAACTTTGCTAGCCGATTAAAGTTATTGCTCACTGCCCCCGGCGGCTCGCCGGTTAGTCCGCGTGTTTGCGGAGAAATGTTGGAATATCAAAGTTTGAGGTCAGGCTTCCTGGATCCGGATTTTCTTCCTTAATTGTGGAAGCCAGAGATTTTAAATGTTTGAAGGATGTTGGCCCTGAATCGCCTTCAGAGATTGGTTCTCCCCCAACCACTTTTTTCAAAGCAGGTCTTTCGGGGTGCCTTATTATTGCATCCGCATCCTCAAACCCAGTGGCGATAACAGTTACCCGCATCTCTCCTTCCATTTGGTTGTCGATCACTGCTCCGAATATGATATGGGCATCTTCATGGGCGTTTTCCTGAATCAACATGGAAGCTTCATTGACTTCCATCAGGGTGAGGTCTTCACCGCCGGTGATGTTGATCAGAATTCCCTTTGCGCCATCTATCGTTGCTTCATCCAGCAAAGGACTGGAGATGGCTTTCTGCGCCGCCTCAACAGCGCGCATATCTCCGGTTGCGGTTCCGCTACCCATTAGGGCTTTGCCCATGCTACCCATAATGCATTTGACATCGGCAAAGTCGAGGTTGATCAGGCCAGGTGTCACAATCAGGTCAGAGATACTACAGACGGCCTGTTTCAGAATATCGTCCACCATTGCAAACGCACTAGTGAATGAAGTTTGCTTGCCGACATAACTAAGAAGCTTCTGGTTGGGTATGACAATCAAAGTGTCAACCGCTTCCTTGAGCTCCAGGATTCCTTCCTCCGCCTGCCGCATTCGCCGTTTACCCTCAAACGCAAAGGGTTTGGTAACTACGGCAACCGTCAGGGCTCCTACCTCCCTGGCGATACGCGAAATGATGGGTGCGGCACCGGTACCTGTTCCACCACCCATCCCGGCGGTGATGAAAGCCATATCTGCTCCTTCCAGCATTTCGCGGATGTTCGCTTCACTCTCTTCGGCGGCATCCCTTCCAATCTCAGGATCGGAACCTGCGCCAAGGCCACGGGTCAATTCTCCGCCAATTTGAATTTTCCCTGGGCATTCGGATTTTTCAATCGTTTGCAGGTCAGTATTGGCGATAATAAACTCCACGCCCCGAATATTATCCCGAACCATGGAATTGACGGCATTATTGCCTCCTCCTCCTACACCAACGACCTTGATAGTTGCTGAATAATCGTTTTCGTTATCGAACTCTATTGAACTCATTTTACCCTCCAGGTTTAAAAAAATTCATCTGCCCAATCTTTCATACGTGTAAAAATTTTATCGAACAGGTTCCTTCCTTGAAGTTTCCGGTTCCTTCCTGACTTAAATCTTTTGGATCCGTACTGGATCAATCCCGTACAGGTGGCATACATAGGGTTGTTCACTACATCGATCAACCCTCCAAGACCAATGGGTGTCCCTACGCGCACGGGAGACTGGAAAACATCCTCTGCTAATTCGTACATGCCTTGCATACTTGCTGCTCCGCCCGTCAGGACAATTCCCGAAGAAATGATTTCCCGGTAGCCGGACTCGTTTATTTCATGATCCAGCAGTTCAAACATTTCCCGGGTTCTGGCTTCAATTATTTCGCTGAGAATCTGACGTGAAACCGTTCGGGGTTCCCGTCCTCCAACACTTGGTGTCTCAATATTTTCTCCTTCGAGAACCAGAGGGGTGTAGGCGCATCCATAGGAATGTTTGATTTTTTCTGCTTCTGCATTTGGGGTGCGAAGGCCAATGGCTATATCATTCGTCATCTGGGCACCGGCAATAGTCAAAACTGCTGTGTGTTTGATGGCTCCCTGGTAAAAAATGGCCAGGTCAGAAGTTCCTCCACCTATGTCGATCATGCCAACGCCTAGTTCCCTTTCATCCTGGGATAGAACGGATTCGCTGGAAGCCAGTTGCTCCAACACAATGTCCTGAACTCCCAGGCCGGCCTTATTGACGCATTTGACAATGTTTTGCGCAGAAGTCACTGCGGCAGTAACAATATGGACCTTGGCCTCGAGCCTGACTCCTGCCATGCCGAGAGGAGTTTTGATCCCGTCCTGGTTGTCGACAATGAATTCCTGGGGAAGAACATGGATGACTTCCCGGTCAAGAGGGATGGCAATAGCTTTGGCCGCTTCAATGACGCGGTCAATATCTGCCTGTGTGATTTCTTTTCCTTTGACTGCGATGATGCCATGACTGTTCATGCTGTTAATGTGGCCTCCGGCAATACCCACAAAAACAGAATCGATTTCGCATCCCGCCATCAATTCGGCTTCTTCAACAGCACTTTTTATAGATTCCACGGTGCTGTCTATGTTTATGACCACACCTTTACGCAAGCCTCTTGAGGGATATTGGCCCAGTCCGATGATATCTATTTTTTCATCATAAATGACCTCGCCGATGATGCAACAGATTTTGGTTGTTCCAATATCCAGGCCGACAATATAATCACTTTTTTTGGCCATGCGTCCTATCTCCTCCTAGTTGGTTGGTGTCTTCATGGATGTTGAGTGACTGGGGATTCGATCCCTGACCACGACTTGATCCTTGAATGATAAGTCGATCATTTGGATTTTGACGGCGTCATCTTCCAGAGTATCGAGGACAATCATGAATTTTTTGAATCCTTCTGTTAACGTTTCCATGGACATTTGGATTTGAAGATCACGGTTACGAGTGGAAAATATGATTCGTGAGTGTCCCTTTAGTTCGGCGATGTCCAAGGGATTTTTTTCAAAAAAAGAAAGCTTGTTGAAATAATGCATTGTCTTGAGACTTTGAATGACCCTTTCTCCGGAAAAGTTTTCAGGCTTTACACCCGGTTGTACAATTAATGGCAAATTACGGTACTCAGGTTTTTCTTCCGATAGGATCACTCCAAAGTTGTCCATTAAAAATACCTTTTCAAATTTGATCCGGGCATAAGGAACACGTTCGGTCAATTCGATTTGAATTTTCTGGGGAAATTTTCTCTGAACGGATGCGGAAAGGACCCAAGGGTGCTCCGCGAGCCTTTCGGAGGCTCGAGACAGGTCATACGCAAAAAGGTTTTCCCCATGAACCTGCCCCAACCACTCTAGGAGCTGATTCTCCAGCAGAGCATGGTTGCCGCTAAACGTGACGTCAGTGATCTGGAACCGAGGGTCGGAAGTCAAAAAATTATAGCTTGCATATAATAAATAAATGACGACTCCCGCCAGGAAAAGTTTTGAGGCCAGTTCAAAGCCTTTGCTTTTTCTTTCTTTCGGAGCGAAGGTCCTCCCACCTGCGATTGCGAAATCCATAATTACTCTGTGTAATCCCGTTTGGCAGTTTTTAATATTTCAACGACTAAATCATCAAACTCCAGGCCCATCTTCTGTGCCGCCATTGGCAAAAGGCTGGTGGGGGTCATCCCGGGAATGGTATTCATTTCCAGTACCTGGGGTATGCCCTCATGATCCAGAATGACATCCACACGGGGGAAACCTCTTCCTCTCAACACTTGGAATACCTGTTTTGCGGTTTGCCGGCATCGGTTCGTCTCGTTTTCTTCAAGGTCTGCAGGGCAAAGGTACTCTGTCTTTCCAGAGGTGTATTTTGCCTCATAATCATAGAAGCCAGATTTGGGACGGATGTGAACAATAGGCATGGGTTCCATTTCATTCATTCCAATTGCCAGAAGTTTCCCTTCAATAAACTTTTCAACAATGACTTCTTCCGAATAAGCGAATGCGGTTTCCAGTGCCGACTCCCATTCGCTTTCATTTTTAACGATAGTTATCCCCAGGCTCGATCCTTGATTGGTCGGCTTGACGACTACGGGAAGATCCAGGGTCCGGCATATTTTTTGGTTTCTATAGAACACTTCATAATCAGCTGTGGGTATTCCATGGGATTTTAAAATCTCCTTGGATTTTAATTTGTCATAAGCAAGGGCACTGCCCATGACTCCTGACCCTGTATACGGGATTTTGAAATATTCAAGCAGACCTTGAATGCATCCGTCTTCCCCAAAGGTTCCATGCAGGGCGATGAAAGCCAGGTCGATCGGGTTCGACTGCAGCATTTCCCCAATTTGGTGGTCGACTTGAATTGGCAAAGCGATCAATCCTTTCCTTTTGATGGCCGCAATGACCGAGTTCCCGGTGACGATTGAGACATCCCGCTCGGGGGAGAGTCCCCCCATGAGCACTCCAATAGTTTTATCTTTCAAATTATCCAAAAGCTTTGTCACAAATCCTCTTTAAGAAGGTCCGCCCCGGCCCTTGGCCAAAAGGGCCGGAGAATAAACAAAGGAAGGAGGGGTGCCTTTGTTGCGGACCAATTTAATATTTTTGACTCTTTCTCTTCTTCATTCACCTGCGGTGACAATTTCAGTCTGCAATTCAATGCCCGTTTTTTTCTTAACTTCTTCTTGAATATGCGCAATCAAACGGGTCACATCATGCGCTGTAGCGCCTCCTTTGTTGACAATAAAATTTGCGTGCTTGATCGAAACTCCGGCATTGCCAAAAGAAAGTCCTTTGAGCCCGAGAGATTCGATCAGCCTTCCCGATGTGTCCCCGGCAGGATTTTTGAAAACGGAACCCGAGTTGGGAACTGTTAGTGGCTGGGTCTGCGACCTGCGCGAGAGATGCCGGTCCATCGCGTTCTGGATTTCAGGGCGATTTCCTTCTTCCAGTTCCAGCTCCGCTTCAATAATGATTCCTTCGCCATCGGGGAAAATGGTTTTTCTGTATTCGAATGAAAGCTCATCGCGTTTTAAGGTCTGGATTTCCCCGTCTGGAGTGATCCGGGTTACACTGCGAAGAACCTGACCAATTTCGGTGCCTTCTGCTCCGGCATTCATGATGATAGCCCCTCCCAATGATCCGGGAATGCCTACCAAATGTTCGATTCCAGTCAGGGAATAGCGAGCCGCGTGTTTGGCGAGGTAAGACATCTTCACACCGGCTCCCGCTTTGATCACTGCACGCCGGTTTCCGGTTTCCTTGCGGAAGAACAGGGGACGTTTGATATTCTTGAATTGATCCTTTAAAGAGATGACGACTCCCCGTATTCCCCGGTCGCCGACAAGTAAATTGGTTCCCTCTCCTAGAATGAAAAGAGGCTGGGAACCTTTATTCTTCAAAATCGTTTGAATGTCGCGGACATCTTCAGGGAAAATTAATACATCCGCAGGGCCTCCAATTTGAATAGAAGTGTAGGGGGCCAGAATTTCGTTTTTTAGGATGTTGCCTTTAATTTTGTGTAACCAGGGAAAAGAATGGCTCATAGTTTTACTCTGATAAATTTTTTGACCCAGAACGGTTTTGGGATACTCCATCCTGGTTTTGAGGTTAAACTCATTTCCTGTTCCAGAATGTGCTATGTGAATCAATCGGCGTTTCCAAGCTTCGTTAAGCATAGATGGTGGTCCTCTCCTATTGAAAACGATCAATCATTGAATCGGGATGCGAGCCTGTGGCTCAATTCCCCGATATTTCCTGCGCCGAGAGTCATGACGATGTCTCCCGGTTTAAGGATCTTTTGTAAATGTGGGATCACGGATTGCGTGCTCCCGATATATTCCACGTTTTTATGTCCAAACTCTTTCACGCCTTCCGCGATTCTTTGGGAATGGATGCCTTCTTCGGCTTCTTCACCGGCTGAATAAATATCCAGCAGAAGCAGTTGATCGGCATCGTTGAAAGAAGAGAAAAAACTTTCCATGAGGTGTTTCGTGCGTGAATAACGATGAGGCTGAAAAACGATGACGAGTCTTCTATCCGGCCAAACTTCTTTTGCTGTTGATAGGGTTGCCTGAATTTCTACTGGATGGTGGCCATAATCATCAACAATTATCAAAGACTCTGATTGTTTAAGGATTTCAAACCTTCTTTGTACTCCCGTAAAAGTTTTCAGCGATTCCGCGATAGTTGGGAAATCCATGTTCAATTCCATTCCGACCGCAACGGCCGCAAGGGTGTTGCACACATTGTGTCGCCCCAAGGCCCCGGACAATATTTTCCCCAGTTTTTTGCCATGGTGATAGACCGTAAAATAGGTTTTCAATCCCTCCACGGAGATATTGCGGGCTGTATAATCGGCCTGGGATTTCAAACCATAGGTAATGGTACGTTTCTCAATTCGGGGAAGCAGGGATTGAAGGTTAGCATCGTCCATGCACAGGATCGCGGCACCATAGAAAGGGATTCTGTTGAGAAATTGCAAGAATGTGGATTTCATATTTTCCATTGTCAGGTAAAAATCCATATGCTCTTCGTCAAGGGTTGTGACCACCGCAAGCGTGGGAGAAAGTTTGAGAAAAGAACCATCACTCTCATCCGCTTCGGCAATGAGGTACTGACTCTGGCCGAGTTTGGCGTGCCCACCCATATTCTTGATTCTTCCGCCAATCACCACTGTAGGGTCAAGGCTTCCGGCTGCCAGAACCGTGGCGACCAGCGATGTTGTAGTGGTTTTTCCATGGGTGCCCGCAATGGCAATCCCATATTTCATCCGCATAAGTTCTGCCAGCATTTCAGCTCTGGGAATAACCGGGATGGATTGCTCTCGGGCGGCCTGTACCTCTACGTTGTCATCGCTGATGGCGCTGGATACAACAACAACGTGTTTGCCACTGACATTTTCCGCGCTGTGGTTGTGGCGGATGTCAGCTCCCAATGTTTTCAGGTGATCGGTAACCCGGTTTGAAGAAGGATCAGAACCGCTTACCTCATAATCCTGATTGATAAGAACTTCAGCGATTCCGCTCATTCCTGACCCTCCGATCCCAATAAAGTGAATCCGTTGTATTTTTCCTAGAAACATGACAGAACATAATTTCCTTGTATTTTTCCGGCATGACCGGATTTAGGATTTGCGTCTGCCAGTAAATCCATGCAGATCTGGCGAACTTTTTCCGTAGCATCCCGGTTGCCTAACTGATAGCTGTTTTCTTCCATTTCCTCCAACCGTTCAGGGTCCTCTATAGCGCGAAGAATGGATTGGGCAATACGCGGGCCTGACAATTCATGGTCGAGCACCAGTTCACCGGCATTGGCGGCATCCAGCACCCGCGCATTTTTTTCCTGATGATTATGGGCCGCATGGGGATAAGGAATTAAGACAGATACTTTTCCGCA
>Ga0209445_1000638_pt1 | contig 19484 bp, 20 predicted proteins | sample MarorgKNORR_S2LV_4_FD_188223 | JGI IMG/M metagenome (GOLD analysis project Ga0209445, IMG submission 188223) | Marine microbial communities from the Southern Atlantic Ocean, analyzing organic carbon cycling - NADW_A/KNORR_S2/LV (SPAdes) (version 2) | ecosystem: Environmental > Aquatic > Marine >... | reverse complement strand
AAATTTTTTTTCTCTTATTAACGATGCAAACATATCTATATCTGATGATCTTAAAAATGATCTTGCTTTATCTTGGGAATAAGGGACTAAAAATGAAGAAAATAAAATCTGGAATATTGTAAATATGATAGAAATTTTAATAATTTGATTAGTAAAAGTAATTTTATTAATACCAGCACACCAATAAATTATTAATTCATTATTTTTTTCAAAATTTAGCAATATTGTAAATAGACTTACAAAATAAACAAAAGGTAACAATTTTGCAGTTATTTTTGGTAAACTTAATAATGAATATAGAAAATAAACACCAAAACTATGACCATCTTCTGTAACAAATTCTAGGTAATTTACTGCCTGCACCACCCAGGCAATAAAAGTTAAAGTTAAAAGTATAACAATAAATATGGAAAGAAATTCAGATAGAAAATAACTATAAATTTTATTTTTCATTAGCGACTAATTAATGTATATTTACATAAATTTCTTCAAATATACAACTTTTACAAGAAAATATGAGTAACATTATAGTTTTTGAAAACAAAATTGCTAAATATGATAACTGTCCAGATATTTATTTTATCAATGAAAATTTAAGCATTAAGGATATAAGTAATTTTTTTTCTGTCAGAGATTTAAAAAAAATAAAATTTTATCTTTCAAAATTAAACAAAAACAAAAGAAAAGAACGCATAATTGATTTTGACCTATCTGAAAAAAAGAAAATAATTTTTATTATAATTAAAAAATCTCTTCTATCTTTTGATTTAGAACAATTGGGAGCTAAATTATTTTCTTTTTTAAAAAAAGCAGATGTTTATAAAGTTAACTTATTTTGTGCCTCATTTAAAAAAAGTTCAAATTCTAAAACAGGACAAAATGATAAAAATATTTTAGATTTTATTCATGGAGCTAATTTAAAATCCTATAGCTTTAAAAAATATAGAACAAAATCACCTGATAATTTTAAATTAAAAATTAAAATTATATCTCCCGAATATAAAATTTTAAGTAAAAAATATTTTAGATACAAAGCAATAGAAGAGGGTGTTGACTTAACAAGAAATCTTGTCTCAGAACCGCCAAATATTTTGCATCCGAAACATTATGTAGAAACAATAAAAAAACTGTCTTCTCTCGGATTAAAAATAAGTATTTATGATGAAAATAAAATGAAAAAGATGGGCATGAATGCTTTGTTAGGTGTTGGTCAAGGAAGTATTAATAAATCTTATTTAGTAACTATCGAATGGAACGGAAATAAAAACTCCAAAGAAAAACCACTTGCATTTGTTGGTAAAGGTGTTTGTTTTGATACAGGTGGAATTTCTTTAAAACCTGCAAAATTTATGGAGGAAATGAAATATGATATGGCAGGTTCAGCAGTTGTAGTGGGCCTTCTTAAAACATTAGCATTAAGAAAGGTCAAACTAAATGTTGTGGGAGTAGTTGGTTTAGTAGAAAATATGCCAGGAGGAAATGCACAAAGACCAGGTGATATTGTTAAATCTTATTCAGGACAAACAATAGAAGTATTAAATACAGATGCTGAAGGAAGATTAGTCTTGGCAGATGTATTAACTTTTACTGAAAAAGAATTTAAACCAAAATTTATAATTGATTTAGCTACTTTAACTGGGGCAATTATTGTGTCATTGGGAGAAGAGTATGCAGGTTTATTTTCAAATAATGATGATCTTTCAAATAAAATATTTCAATCAGGAAATAAAGTTGGTGAAAAAGTGTGGAGATTACCACTTCATAAAAATTATAATAAATTAATGGATTCAACTGTAGCAGATGTACAAAATATAAACTACTCTGGTGGTGCTGGATCTATTACTGCAGCAGAATTTTTACAAAGATTTATTATTAATAAAACTCCATGGGTTCATCTTGATATTGCAGGAATGGCTTTTTCTAAAAAAGCAGCAAGTCTAAATCCAAGTGGAGCTACTGGATTTGGTGTCAGACTATTAAATAAACTTATTGAAGATAGTTATGAATAATTATGAAGAAAGAACTTTATCTATAATTAAGCCTGATGCTGTTGAAAGAAATCTTGAAAACAATATAAAAAACTTTTTTTCAAATAATAGTTTAAGAATTGTAGATAGTAAAAAAATACAAATTACAAAAGAAGAAGCAGAGGAATTTTATAAAGTACATCAATCTAAACCATTTTATAATGATTTATGCTCATATTTATCTTCTGGGCCAATTGTAGTAATTATTTTAGAGGGCCAAAATGCAATTAGTGAAAATAGAAGATTAATGGGGGCAACAGATCCTAAAAAAGCAGAAAAAGGAACGCTTAGATTTCTTTATGGAATTTCAATAGATAAAAATTCTGTTCATGGATCTGATAGTTTAGATAATGCTAAAAAAGAAATTGATTTTTTCTTTAAAAATTAATTTTTAAGAGCTAATTTTATTGCTTTTGGATAAAGCAAATGTTCAATTTTTAATATTTTTTTTCTAAGAGTTTTTTCATTATCAGCTTTAATTATTCTCACTTTTTTTTGTAGTATAACTCTTCCAGAATCTAATTTATTTGTAACATAATGGACAGTGCAACCACTAAACTTTTCTTTATTTTTTAAAACTCTTTTGTGAGTATTTAAACCCTTATATTTTGGCAGTAAAGATGGGTGTATATTTAATATTTTATATTTAAAATCTTTTATGAATTTATCTGATAAAACTTTCATGAATCCAGCCAAACATATTAATTTGATATTATTTTTTTTTAAAATAATTAGCGTTTTACTTTCAAAATTAATCATTTTTTTTGAATTTATAATTTTAAATTTTATTTTATTATTTTTTGCATAATTTATGCCATATGCATTTTTATTATTTGAGATCACTAAAGATATTTTTATTGGAAAATTTTTTTTTAATGAATTTTTTATTATAGAATTCAAATTAGAGCCTGAACCTGATATAAAAATGGCAGTATCTATTTTTTTACCAGTTAATTTTTCCATGTGTTGATAATTTATTTTTACCTTTAGAGATAAATCCTAGGACATAAGGTTTAAATTTTTTATCAAATTTATTTTGTATTTTTTTTATATTCTTTTTATTAACAATTAAGCAAAATCCAACTCCACAATTAAATGTTTTTAACATCTGGTTTTGACTTATTCCTTGTTGTCTTAGCCATTTAAAAATTTTTAATACTTTTATTTTTTCTAAATTTATATTTGCCTGAAGTCCTTTGGGAATAATTCTTATTAAATTATCATATAAACCGCCACCAGTGATATTTGCACAGCCATTTATTAAATTATTTTCAGCCAACTTTATGATTTCTTTTACATATATTTTAGTTGGTTTAATTAGTTCATTTTTTATATTAATTTTTTTATTTGATGATTTATTTAAATTTATTTTTTTTTTTTTTAAAATATATCTAACAAGTGAAAGACCATTTGAATGAATACCAGATGATGGTATTGCTAAAATAATATTATTTTTTTTTACATTAATTTTTGTGAGCAATTTTTTTTTCTCTACTATGCCAACTGAAAAACCAGCTATATCAAATTTTCCTTTGCCATAAGTACCTGGCATTTCGGCAGTTTCTCCTCCAATTAGTTCGCATCCAGCTAATTTACAACCTTTTACAATTCCTAAAATTATTTTTTTTGTCTTATCTAATTCAAGTTTATTTATTGAGATATAATCTAAAAAAAATAATGGTTTTGCTCCCTGTACGATTAAATCATTAACACACATCGCAACCAAATCGATTCCAATTGAATCAAATTTTTTTATTTGGTTAGCTATTTCAATTTTTGTTCCAACACCATCAGTAGATGATACTATTACAGGCTCTTTTATCTTCAATTTTGACAAGTCAAAAATAGAACCAAAACTACCTATATTTTTAAATTTCTTAAAATTAGTTTTTGGATTTATAGTTTTTTTTGAGATAGTGGATATAAATTTTACGAATTTGTCTGCTTTGGAGATATTTACTCCACTTTTTTTATAGGTAAAATTGTTATTTTTCACTATTATAAATTAAGATGATTTCTTTAATACTAAATTTAACTAAAAAATACATATATATATTCATTTTAATATTAATTCCATGTTTAATTTTTTCTAATAAATTATTTGCAACAGAAAATAATTTTCTAGTAGAAGATTTGGAAATATCTGAAGAATTTGACCTAAATTTTTCAAAAAATAAAGTAATTGAAAAAGCTTTTAGCAAAGGATTCGAGAACTTGCTTTTTACTATTTTGACATCAAAAGATTTACCTAAAGTGAATAATGTAAATATAAATGAAATTAAACAGTTAGTTGAAAATTTTAAAATTAAAGATGAAAAATTTAAAGATGAAAAGTATATTGCAAATTTTGATATTAGTTTTAATAAAAAAAAACTTTTCAGTTTTTTAGAAAATAGAGATTTATTTATTTCTATACCAACCAAAATTGATGTATTTTTTTTACCAATAATTATTGAGAATAATGAAATATTAATTTTTAACAAAAATTTATTTTACACACTTTGGTTAAAGAATAAAAAATCTAATTATTTGATTAATTATATTTTACCACTTGAAGATATTGATGAATTAGAAAGATATATTAGCAAAACTCAAGATATTGAGAGTTTAAATATTTTGAATATTTCTAAAAAGTATAATTTAGAAAATTACATATTTAGTTTATTTTATAAAAACACTAATAAAGTGAATATTTTTTCAAAAATAAAATTTCACGACAATTTTACATCTACAAATTTAATTTTTGATAATATAAATTTAGATAATGAATTATTAGTTAACTCTTATATAGAAAATATAAAAATAAGTTTTGAAGATATTTGGAAAAAAAATAATAAAATTAATACTTCAATTAAATTAACTTTAGAAATCGTTTTAGAAACTCATGATTTTAATAAAATAAGTCAATTTGAAAAAATAGTTAATAAAATTGATTTAATAAGTTCATTTAGAATTAAAAAATTTACTGTAAATAAAAATATTTATGAAATTTCTTATAGTGGTAATCCCTATTCATTAATTAAAAAGTTTTCTAATTTTGACATTCCTTTAATCTATGATGGTGAAAAATGGGTTATCCAATGAATGAACAAAATCAACTTTTAATAAATTTTAATTTAAAAAAAGATTATGACGAACAGGATTTTTATGTCAGCTCAAGCAACAAATATGCTTTTAATATAATTAATGGATGGCCAAAATGGCTAAAAAGTACTGTAAATTTATATGGTGAACAATATTCTGGAAAATCACATTTATCAAAAATTTTTGAAACAAAAACTACGTGCCTTAATATTGAATCTATTAACTTTACCAATGAAATTTTGCTAAAATTTAAAACTAAACAGGCCTTAATTATTGAAAATTTCAATTTTAATATTCCTGAAAAATTATTGTACTCACTTATTAATATTGTTGAACAAGAAAATAAATATCTTTTGATTACTTCTCTTAAACCAATAAATAAATTTGATTTTAAATTAAAAGATTTAAATTCGCGAATAAATAATTGTTTATTCGTTGAAATTGGTGCTCCTGATGATGAATTAATTTATGCATTAATTGTTAAAAATTTTTCTGATAGACAAATAAATATTGATAAAAAAATAATTGAATATATTATAAAAAGAATAAATCGTTCATATAAAGATATTTTTTTGTTTATTTATAAAGTTGACCAATTAAGTTTACAAAAGGGTAAACCAATAAATTTATCAATTATTAAGAAGATTTTAAAACAAAACTAAGGATTTTTTTTGAATAAATATAGATCACATAACTGTTCTGAGCTCAGATTAAAAGACGAGAATAATACTGTAAAATTATCAGGCTGGATTCATAGAAAAAGAGATCATGGCAATTTGTTATTTATTGATTTAAGAGATCATTATGGGCTAACTCAATGTGTTGTTCAAAGTGGCACTGAGCATTTCAAAATTCTAGAAAAGCTAAAACCTGAATCTGTTATTTTAATAATTGGAAAAGTTTTGAAAAGATCAAAAGAAACAATAAACAGGAATCTTTCAACTGGAGAGATTGAAATTCATATTAATGATTTAGAAATTCTATCTGAGTCAAAAGAACTTCCTCTTCCTGTTTTCGGTGAACCAGAATATCCAGAGGATATAAGATTAAAATACAGATTCTTAGATTTGAGAAGAGAAAAAATGCATCAAAATATTTCTCTTAGATCAAAAGTAATTTCATTTATTAGAAACAAAATGATTGAGTTAGGCTTTATGGAATTTCAAACTCCCATTTTAACTGCTTCAAGTCCTGAAGGTGCAAGAGATTTTTTAGTTCCGAGTAGATTAAATCCAGGTAAGTTTTTTGCATTACCACAGGCACCTCAACAGTTTAAGCAAATGATCATGGTTGCTGGTTTTGATAAATATTTTCAAATTGCTCCATGTTTTAGAGACGAGGATGGTAGAGCTGACAGGAGTCCTGGTGAACATTATCAGTTAGATTTAGAAATGTCTTTTGTTGAACAAGATGATGTTTTTTCAACAGTAGAACCGATTTTTTTTAACCTTTTTACCAAATTTAATAAAGGAAAAAAAATTTCAAAAGCACCTTTTAAAAGAATTACTTTTAAAGAATCAATGCTTAAATATGGATCAGACAAACCAGATCTAAGAATACCAATAGAAATTTCAGATGTTACAGATATTTTTAAATCTAGTGAGGTAAAATTAGAAATTTTTAAAAAGCAAATTAAAAAAAATTCAATAGTAAGAGCTATACCAGTAAAAAATGTTAAAGATAAATCAAGAAGTTTTTTTGATAATCTTAATGAATGGGCAAAGTCCGAAGGTGCAGATGGTCTTGCTTATATATCGTTAGTAAAATCAAAAGAAAGTTTTAAAGCTTTTGGTCCAATAGGTAAGTATTTTTCTGAAAAAGCATTAAATGAATTAATGAAAAAATGCAATATAACAGACGGCGACTCATTATTTTTTATATGTGACAAACAAAAAATAGCTGAAAAAATTTCTGGATTATCAAGAGAAAAAATAGCTAGAGAATTAAAATTAATTGATGAAAATGTATTTGAATTTTGTTGGATAACTGATTTTCCACTTTACCGATATGATGAAGATTTAAAAAAAATTGATTTTAGTCATAATCCCTTTTCAATGCCAAATATAAAATATGAAGATTTTGATAAAGTAGATCCACTAAATATTTTAGCTAAACAATATGATTTAGTATGCAATGGTGTAGAGATATCATCCGGAGCTATTAGAAACCATATTCCAAAATTAATGTACAAAGTATTTTCAAAAGTTGGATATAGCAAAGAAAATGTTGATAAAAAATTTTCTGGCATGATAAAAGCTTTATCATATGGCGCACCACCACATGGAGGAATGGCACCTGGCATTGATAGAATTGTCATGTTATTAGCCAATGAGGAAAATATAAGGGAAATAACTTTGTTTCCGTTAACTCAAAATGCTCAAGATCTATTAATGGGAGCACCTCTAGATGTATCCGACGAGCAGCTTAAAGATTTAAATTTAAAAATTTTAAAAAAATAGAATGAGGTCATTTTTTTCCTTTAAGATCAATTCTTATATCCGTCAAATCAATTAATTTATTTTTATATTTGTTTCTAACGAAACCTTTGCTTGTAATATCTTTTACAAGTTTTAAAAATTGATTTTGTTCCTCTGGATTTTGTTCAGTAAAATCGTTTTCTTTTTGTTGAATCGAAGGTGTATGTGCCAGATCTTCTCTTCCGAGATAAGATATAGCAAGTTCTCTAAAGATATAATCTAAAATCGATGTTGCACTTAATATTCTATCATTGCCCTCAACTTTGCCTGAAGGTTCAAATTTTGTTGAAACATAAGCGCTAACAAACTCATCTAATGGGACACCATATTGAAGGCCTAAAGAAATTGCGATAGCAAAATTATTCATGATTGCCTTTACTAGCTCACCTTCTTTATTAGTATCGATAAATATTTCTCCAATTTTACCATCATCATACTCTCCGGTATGTAGGTAAATTTTGTGATTTCCTATAGTAACTTTTTGAATATATCCCTTTCTTCTATCTGGCATGCTATATCTTTTATTTGATTTATCAGAAATTAAATTATCTTTAATATTTGCTTGGTTAGTTTGTTTATTTATTTGATCACTTAAAAATGATTGTTTTTCCTTTGAAATTGTCGGATTTTTTACCTTTTTATTGTCCGAAACTTGATCAGTTATATTAACATCTAGGTTCTTAGTTTTTCTATTATCAAGTTTAATATCTAGAATTTCAAACGTACCATCATTTCTATTCTGTAAATTTGAAATTTCTTTTTCATTCAAATTATTTAGATAATGACTAACTTTAAAGCTGCAAGTGTAGAATGTTTCAACTAAATACTTTGACATATGTAATAATTTATTCTCTGAATCTTATGTTTAGTATATATACAAAAACATAATTTAGTCTAATTTTATTTTTACACTTTTTAAGTGTATGTATAATAGAATATAATATGTTGACATACTTTTTTAAATTTTAAAAATGATAAATTTTTTTAAAAATATTTTTATTTGGTGGAATCGTCAAACAATTGGTACAATGTTATATACATTATTTTTCGGAAAATTTAGAGGCACTGATGAGTTTGGAAATAAATACTATGAGAGTAAATTAGGAAAAAGATGGGTTATTTATGCTAATGAAATAAATGCTTCAAAAATTTCGAATGATTGGTATTCTTGGATTCATTTTTTAAATAACAAAATTCCAAATTTTGAAATGATTAAAAAAAATAAGTATCCATGGGAAAAAAGGAGACAACAAAATTTAACAGGAACTTCAGAAACTTATAGACCTAAAAAAATATCTGAAAATAAAAACATAAAAAAAAAATATGAAACCTGGAAAATTTAGTTTTTTTTTATTTGTTCTTTTATTTATAAAATTTAATTTTGTTTATTCATTAGAAGATATAAATCTTAACCAATTGGATGAATTACCATCCACTTTTGAAGAAGTTCAACTTACAGAGGAAGAAGAAAAATACTTTGAAGAAAATGGTATAAATTTAAAGTTAGAAAATGCCAATCATAATGATCCAATAGTTGAAATAAAAGCACTAGATAAAATTAGTGCGAAAACTACTACTTTGAAAATTAAAATAGGCGAAACAGTAAATTTTGGAAATCTTCAAATCAAACCAATCAAGTGCAAAATTTCAGAATTTGATGATACCCCCGATACAATAGCTTATTTACAAGTAGTAGATATTACTCAAAAAAAAAATAATAAAGTTTTTATATTTAATGGTTGGACGTTTTCATCAAGTCCATCTCTTAGACCCTTTGATCATCCAGTTTATGATCTTTGGTTGGTTAATTGTTATAATGTTTGATAAAATTTTTCTTGGTCTAACCAATTAACATCAAAATCAGAATTTAAAAATTTTTTATGTTTTAAAATTTTTTTATGTAGATCTATTGTTGTGGTAATTCCTTCCAAAACAAATTCATCTAAAGATCTCTGAACGCGTTGTATTGCTTCAGTTCTATTTCTTCCATGACAAATCAATTTGCAAATTAAACTGTCATAATAGGGTGTGATTTTACAACCTTGGAAAATTGAACCATCCACTCTTGTTCTAAAACCAGAAGGTTGATGACAAATATTAATAATTCCAGGCGAAGGTTGAAAGTTTTTACTTGGATTTTCAGCATTTATTCTACATTCAATTGCATGACCTCTTGCTTCAATATCATTTTGATTTAGTGCCGTTTTTCCAGAGTGTGCAATATAAATTTGCTCTTTTACAATATCTATACCTGTTACAACCTCAGTCACAGGGTGCTCAACTTGAATTCTAGTATTCATCTCTAAAAAATAAAATTTTCCATCTTCATAAATAAATTCCACAGTCCCAGCTCCTTCATAACCAATTTTTTCAATCATTTTTACAGTTTTGTTTAATAAATCTTTTCTAGTTTCTTTTTTTAAAACTGGACTTGGTGTTTCTTCTATTAATTTTTGATGTCTTCTTTGAACGGAACAATCTCTCTCATATAAGTGAATTGCATGATTATTTCCCGACAAAATTTGTACTTCAATATGTCTAGGATTTTTAAAAAATTTTTCTATATATAATTCATCATTTCCAAAATATTTTTTAGCTTCCAATCTTGCATTTAAAAAAGAATCTTCTAATTGTGCAGATTTTTCGACTATTTTCATTCCTTTACCTCCACCACCTCCAGCAGCCTTTAAAAGTATTGGATATCCGATTTGATCACAAATTTTCTTTGCCTCAGCAATAGAAGCAACTCCACCATCAGATCCTTCAATAACTGATAGTCCATTAATTTTAGCAATTTTTTTTGCTTCAATTTTGTTTCCCATATTTCTTATCATTTCAGGACTGGGTCCAATAAATTTAATTCCATGTTTATTAACTATTTCTGCAAAATTTGCATTTTCAGATAAAAAACCATATCCAGGATGGATAGCTTCAGCACCAGTTAATTCAACAGCAGACATTAATGAAGAAATATTTAAATAACTATTTTGTGGTTGATGAGAACCAATGCAAACACTTTCATCTGCTAGTCGTACATGCATAGAATCAGAGTCCACATCTGAGTGCACTGCTACAGTTGAAATACCCCATTCTTTGCAAGCTCTTACTATCCTAACTGCAATTTCTCCACGATTTGCAATCAATATTTTTTTAAACATTACTCAAGAACAATAATTGTTTGACCAAATTCAACTGGTTGGCCATCTTCTACGCAAACTTTCTTAACAACACCATCTAATGTGGCAGGAACATGATTCATAGTTTTCATTGCCTCAACTATTATTATAGTTTCACCTTTTTTGATTTTTTTTCCAACTGAAACAAAAGGCTTAACTCCTGGTTGAGGAGAAAGATATGCTGTCCCGACTATTGGACTTTTTATTACCGATCTAGGGACTTCAATATCTTCTTTGACCTGATCATCAACAATAGTGGTCTCATTATTTTTTAATGACTTTTTTAGATCTTCTAAAGCTTCTATTAATTTTTTTATTATTTTTTTATCTATTTGCATTTTTTAGTAGTTCTTGCATTGCATTTATGGCCAAAATATAACCATTAACTCCTAATCCACAAATTATTCCGGTTACAACGCCACTTATCAAAGATTTATGTCTAAATTCCTCTCTTTTGAATATGTTTGATATATGTAGCTCAATGCTAGGCTTTTTAAAAATAGTTAATGCATCACGAATAGCAACTGAAGTATGAGTAAATCCAGCAGCATTTATTATTAAACCGTCATATTTTTCCCTAGCTTGCTGTATTATGGTTACAATTTCGCCTTCTATGTTTGATTGTTTAAAAATTACGTTAATATCCTTATTTTTTGCATATTCTAAACAAATTTTTTCTAGCTCAGAATAAGTAACATTACCATAGTGCGACTTTTCTCTTTTACCTAATAGATTGAGATTTGGTCCATTAATTATTATTATATTTTCTTTCATTAGGATAAAGTTTTATTTAAAGAATGAATATATCAAAAAAATTAAAAATTCAATTGAATGGTAATAATTACCAAGTGGAAAGTGGTTTTACTATTAATAAACTGCTAAAAAGATTAAAAATAAATAACAATAAAGCTGCTGTTGAATTAAATGGTCAGATAGCAGATAAAAAAAGATACAGTCATATTAAGTTAAAAAAAAATGACAGAATTGAAATAGTTCATTTTATTGGCGGTGGTTAAATTATGATCGACAAATTTACTGTAGCAAAAAAAATTTTTAAATCTAGATTAATAGTTGGGACTGGAAAATATAAAAGTTTTAAAGAAACAGCCCAAGCAATAAAAGCGTCTGGATCAGATATGGTAACTGTAGCTGTTAGACGAGTTAATATTACGGATAAAAAAAAAACTACTTTAATGGATTATATAAATCCAAAAAAAATAACTTATTTACCAAATACAGCGGGCTGCTTTAATTCTTTTGAAGCATTAAGAACCCTTAGGCTTGCAAGAGAAATGGGAGGATGGAAACTGGTTAAACTTGAAGTTTTAGGAGATAAAAAAACTTTATATCCAAATATGATTGAAACAATAAAATCTACTGAAATTTTAGTAAAAGAAGGTTTTAAAGTAATGGTATATTGTACAGACGATCCTTTAATGGCAAAAATGCTAGAGGATGTAGGGGCTGCTGCAATAATGCCTTTAGCTGCGCCTATAGGATCGGGGCTTGGGATACAAAATAAAATAAATATTCAATTAATTAAAAGACAATCCAGGGTACCTGTGATTGTAGATGCGGGAGTTGGTCAGGCTTCGGATGCAACTGTGGCTATGGAGCTAGGTTGTGATGGTGTGTTAATTAATACAGCAATAGCCGAGGCAAAAAATCCTATTTTGATGGCAGAAGCAATGAAACACGCTGTTATTGCTGGAAGAAAATCTTATTTAGCAGGACGAATGGATAAAAAACTATTTGCTAGCGCATCATCACCAACAAAAAATTTAATTTGAAATTCTTCTTTTAATAAATTTATTTTTTTTATAATTAAATTTTTTAAACTGCTTTGAAAATTTTTTTTTACGAAACTTATGTATATTCAGAGATTTTTGTTTTTTTATTGAATCACTTTGTGAAGTTTTTTCAACAATTTTAAATTCTAAATTTTTAATTACTTTCTTACCCTTATTCATTAATTTAATTTTATATTCTGGAATTATTAATGTATTATCAGTAATTAATTCAATTTTGATTTTATATTTTTTTTCACAATATTTTATTTCATCTTTAAATTTATCTAAAAGGAATTTATTTACCTTTTCACAAACAAATATATTAATTATTTTTGCTTTATTTATAATTGCTTGTTCTTCTGCTAATTTAATAACTTTGGAAGCAAAAGAATTTATAGATAAGACCATTTCCCATTTAATGGAACTTTCTCTTAGTCTTTGTCTAGACATTTCCATCAAACCAAAATTACTTATTCTTCCAATTTGGACTCTAGCTCTATCATTTTTTAATTTTTCTTTTAAACATCTTTCAACTTTCCTTCTATTATTAAAATTTATCATATCGATAAAATCAATAATAATTAACCCCGATAAATCTCTAATTTTTATTTGTCTTGAAATTTCTTCTGCTGCTTCCAGGTTTGTGGCCAATGCAGTTCTTTCTACATCTGTTTCTGTTGTAGCACTTCCAGAATTAATATCTATTGATACAAGCGCTTCTGTTGGATTTATAACAAGATAACCACCTGATTGTAATTTTATAGACGAATCATAAATTTGGTTTAGTTTACTTTCTATGTTTTCTTTATAAAATAAAGGAATCTTACCTATATATTTTTTAATATATTTAACATTTTTTGGCATAATTAATTTCATAAAACTTTTAGCTTTTTTATAAGCATCATTTCCTTCAATAATTATATTTTTTGTATCATCATCATAAATATCTCTTATCGTTCTTTTAATTATATCACTCTCTTCATGAATCAATGACGGCGCAAAAGAATTAACGGCACTTGATTTAATATCTTCCCAAATTCTTATTAAATTTTCTAAATCATAATTAATTTCATTTTTAGTTTTATTGGAACCAGCCGTTCTAACTATTAATCCCATTTCTTTTGGTATAGTTATTGTATTTAGAATTTGTCTTATTTTTTTTCTTTCTACAAAATTAGAGATTTTTCTCGAAATGCCACCACCCTTTGGTGTATTAGGCATTAGAACAATATATTTACCTGCTATAGAAATAAAAGTTGTAAGTGCCGCTCCCTTTTGTCCTCTTTCATCTTTTAAAACTTGAACTAAAATTATTTGATTGGGCTTAAGTACTTCCTGAATTTTATAACGTTTAGAGCCAAAATTGTTTTTTCGATTATTGAATTTTGCATTGTTGGAATAGGTTATGCTTTTTTCATTTATATTGTTTTCTTTATTTCCTTCTATATTTGATACATTTACTGTTAATTCTTCAGCAACACTGTTAATTTCATTTTGTGGATCTAAATTATTATTTTCATTTGCGTTATTTTCTTCTAATTTTTTACTTTCTTCTTTTAATTCTTCTCTAATTTTTTCATCTTCTTTTTTTATATTTTGTATATCAGATTGTGGAAGCTGATAATAATCAGGCTGTATATCATTGAAAGGCAAGAAACCATGTTTATCTCTTCCAAAATCTACAAAAGCTGCCTGTAAAGATGGCTCTATTCTACTAATTTTGCCTAAATAAATATTATTTTTTATTAAATCGCTTGTTTTACTTTCGTGCTCGTAGTCTTCAATATAATTATTAGATTTAACAACAATTCTAATTTCATTTGGATGCGATGCATCAATGTATAAATTTTTTTCCATAGTTTTGCTTGATTAATTTTAATGTGTTTATTTGGCAAGAAGTTCATTTTATTAAATAATTTTTGTTGATAAATGAACAATATATTAAAATTTTGCCTAAAGAAAGACAAATTAATTTAATTATCTAAGATTATGATAGAATTTATTAAAAAAACATTAGTATTCTTATTTGCGATTTTATTGCTTTCGTTTTTTGGTGTTTTTCTTATTTTATGGATTTTTTCAAATGATCTTCCAGACTATAGGTTTTTGAAAAATTATAAACCACCAGTCTCTAGCAGAGTTTATGCAGGTAATGGTGAATTGATTTCGGAATTCTCTACTGAAAAAAGGATATTTGTACCTTATGAATCCATACCTGATAAAGTATTATATTCATTTTTATCTGCAGAGGATAAAAATTTCTTTAATCACCCCGGAATAGATGCCAAAGGAATTGTAAGAGCAGTTGTAAAAAACATACACAATATTTTAACTTCTAAGAGATTGGAAGGAGCATCAACAATTACCCAACAAGTTGCAAAAAATTTTTTATTATCAAATGAAGTAAGTATAAGTAGAAAAATTAAAGAAGCTATCCTCGCTTTTAGAATTGAAAGAGCCCTTTCAAAGAAAAGAATAATGGAACTTTACCTAAATGAAATTTATTTAGGACAAGGCACTTATGGTGTGGCCGCAGCTAGTTTAGAATATTTTGATAAATCAATAAGTAAACTCGAATTTGAAGAAGCAGCATTATTAGCTGCTCTACCCAAGGCTCCAAGTAAATATAATCCATTTAAATCTCCTACATTGGCAATGGAAAGAAGAAATATTGTAATCAATAATTTGTATGAAAATAATTACATTAAAAAAAAAGAATACGAAAATTTAAAAAATAAACCAATTAATTTAAAACAGAGAAAAATAAAATTATTTGAAGATTCTAATTATTATTCTGAAGAAGTAAGAAGAATATTATTAAAAGACTATGGTTTTGATAAAATTTATAAAGAAGGTTTACATATTAAAACTCCAATTAATCCTGTTTTTCAAATTCAAGCAATTAAAGCCTTAAGACAAGGTTTAGAATTATATGATCGCAGGAAAGGCTGGAGAGGAGTTTTAACAAATAAGATAAATAATAATAATTGGCACAAAGATGAAGATGTTAAAAAATTTTTTTTAGAAAATTCTATTAATTGGAATTTAGCAAAAGTATTAAAAATTAATGATTTTAGTATTAAGATTCAAATTGATAATAATGAAATAGGAAAAATATTATTGGAGAATATTAGTTGGACTAAAAAAGATTTCAATACACTTTTTAAAATTGGAGATATAATTTATGTACAAAGAATCAAAAAAAATTTTTGGGAATTAAAACAACTGCCAGAAGTAAATGGCTCTATTGTGGTAATGGATCCATATACTGGAAGAGTTTTATCTATGGTTGGTGGTTTTAGTTATCGTTTAAGTGAATTTAATAGAGCTACGCAAGCATTTAGGCAACCAGGTTCAGCATTTAAACCATTTGTTTATGCATTGGCTTTAGAAAATGGTTATACACCATCAACACTTATTCTAGATGCTCCAATGGTCTTGGAACAAGGTTTTGATTTAAAATTGTGGAAACCTGAAAATTATGGAAAAAATTTTTATGGCCCATCTACTTTAAGAACAGGAATAGAACAATCTAGAAATTTAATGACTGTAAGAATAGCACTAGATTTAGGAATAAAAAAAATAACAGATTTTTCAAAAAAATTGGAAATTTATAAAAATCCTAAAAAACTAATATCAATTTCACTTGGTTCTGAAGAAACAACTTTATTAAAATTAACTTCTGCATATTGTACTTTTGTAAACGGAGGAAAAAAAATTCAACCAATATTTATTGACCGAATTCAGGATGGATCTGGATTAACTATTTTTAATTCAGATAAAAGAATTTGTAAAAAATGTGAGGAAATTTCTTATTTAAGTGATGAAATACCAAAAATAGAGGATAATTTTGAACAAATATTAAGTCCAGAAACTTCTTATCAAGTTGTTACTTTATTGGAAGGTGTAATTCAAAGAGGAACAGGAAAAAAATTAAAAAAATTAAAACTTAATCTTGGAGGAAAAACTGGCACTACCAATAATAACACTGATACTTGGTTTGTTGGGTTTACATCTCGTTTAGTAGTTGGAGTTTATGTTGGAATGGATGAACCAAAATCATTAGGAAAATATGAAACTGGATCTAGAACAGCAATGCCAATATTCAAAAATTTTATCGTAAACACAATAACAAAAAAGGATGCTTTACCTTTTAAGGTTCCTGAAGGAATAACAATGATGGTAGTTAATAGTAGAACAGGAAAAAAATCTAATGTTAAATCAAGCAAAACAATATATGAGTCTTATAAAGATAAGAATTTAAATGAATTGGAAACAAACGACAATTATAATAGTTTTTTACTTAGCAGTTTTGGTAAAAAACAAAAAAGAATAGTTAAATTTTATTAATTTTATGGATGATTTAGAACTTAATTCAGTAATTGAAAAAATTAAAAAAACAAATTTGAATATCAAGGAGTATCTTTGAATCAAATAATATTAGAGAAAAAATATCAATAAATCATAAAAAATCTTTGGAAGATAAATTTTGGAAAAATAAAATTTCAGCTCAAAAAATTATTAAAGAAACAAATTTTTTTGAAGGGATTTATAAGAGTTATCTGAATTCAGAAAATGAAATTAATAATATTGAAGATTTAATGAAATTAGCATTAAATGAAAAAAATTTAGATGTAGTTCAGGATTGTTTAAAAAGTTCAAATTTACTTCTTTCAGAAATTAAAAAAACAGAAATAAAATGCTTTTTATCTGGTGAAAATGATGTTTTGGATACCTATTTAGAAATTCACGCTGGTGCTGGTGGAACAGAAAGTCAAGATTGGGCAGCTATGCTTAGAAGAATGTATTTAAGATGGGCTGATAAAAATCGGTTTAAATCTGAAATTATAAGCGAACATCAGGGTGATGAAGCTGGTTTAAAATCTAGCATAATCAAAATTTATGGACCGTATGTTTATGGATGGTTAAAATCTGAATCCGGAGTTCATAGATTAGTAAGAATATCACCATTTGATTCGGGTGCAAGAAGACATACAAGTTTTGCAAGTGTGTGGGTTTATCCTGTAGTAGATGATTCAATTAGTGTTGAAATTATAGAAAAAGATTTAAGAATTGATACATATCGTTCTAGTGGTGCAGGTGGACAACATGTAAATACAACTGACAGTGCTGTTCGAATAACACATATGCCAACTAATATAGTTGTACAATGTCAAAATGAAAGATCACAACATAAAAATAAAGAAACTTGCTTAAATATGTTAAAGGCTCGATTATACGAACATGAATTACAAAAAAAAAGTAATGATCAGAAAGATTTGGAAAGTAACAAGGCTGATATTGGATGGGGACATCAAATCAGATCTTATGTTTTACAACCATATAGACTAGTAAAAGATTTAAGAAACAATTATGAAAATACTAATCCAGATAAAGTTTTAGATGGCGATATAAATGATTTTTTGGAAAATTCTTTATTTAGGTTAAAAAGTTAAATGATTAAATGGATATCTTCGATTTTAATAATATTACTTGGCATAGTTATCTCAATTATATTGTATTTATCAACAGTTGGGATTGAAACAAAATCTTTTAATAATTTAATTGAAAATAAAGTAAAAAATTATAATCAAAATCTACTTTTAAAATTTGATAAAGTTAAATTATTATTAGACCCTAAAAAACTAGATTTAAAAATAAAACTTATTCAACCTAAAATTGTATCTAAAAATAATGAACTTTTATTTAGAAAAGTTAATTCCAATTTGTCCTTAAAATCATACATAAAAGGCGAGTTTGCTTTAAAAAATATTGAATTGAAATTAAGTAAGGTTGAACTAAAAAAATTAACAAAATTTATAAGGTCAATAGACAGCTCAGTAGCTCTTCTCATTTTAAATAATTCAATAAAGAAAGGAAATGTTGAAGCAGAGACAATTTTATTTTTTAATAAGGATGGAAAATTGTTAGATAATTATGAAATTAAAGGAAAAATTATTAATGTAGAAGTAAATTTATTAGATGAATATCAAATAAAAAATATTAATTCAAATTTTGAAATAAAAAAAGATATTTTTAAATTTAATATAAAAGATGCAAAATTATTTGATGTCGACTTCCAATCAACGCAAATAATATTAAAAAAAAAATTAAACGATTTATATGTAGAAGCTGACATAAATATCAAAGGTAAATTAGATAATATTAATGATCTATTAATAAATTTTGATCTATCTTTAGAAAAATATAATATTAACTATAATATATTTCAAAATTACAAAAATGAAATCCTTTTTTAAAATTTTATTTTTTCTATTTATTATTAAAAATACAATGGCTCAAGATATAACAAATACAGTTTATTTAGAATTAAAAGATGGCACGGTTGTAATAGAAATGAAACCCGATCACGCCCCAGAACATGTAAAAAGAATTAAAGAATTAATAAGTGAGAAATTTTATGATGGTCTGAAATTTCACAGAGTTATAGATGGTTTTATGGCTCAAACAGGCGATCCTAAAGGTAACGGAACTGGTGGTTCAGGTCAAAACATTCCTGCTGAATTTAATTCTTTACCTCATATAAGAGGAACAGTATCAATGGCAAGAGCTCAGGACCCCGATAGTGCAGATAGTCAGTTTTTTATATGTTTTCAAAAATCTTCATTTCTTGACGGACAATACACAGCATGGGGTCAGGTAATTGAAGGTATGGAATTTGTGGACAAGATAAAAAGAGGAAGTGATCCAAATGGCACGGTTAATGATCCTGATAAAATAATATCAATGAAATTAGCTAAAGAAGCTAAAGAATAATTTGTAATTAATATGAGCGTCCAAGCAATTATTTTACCTTATTATGGAATAGGAGATTTTTTAAGTAATTTAACTTTTATTAATGCATTATTAAAAAAATTTCCAAAAGATAAATTTATAATTTTTACTAAACCACGAACAAAAGCAAAAAAT
>Ga0209445_1000636_pt1 | contig 19491 bp, 19 predicted proteins | sample MarorgKNORR_S2LV_4_FD_188223 | JGI IMG/M metagenome (GOLD analysis project Ga0209445, IMG submission 188223) | Marine microbial communities from the Southern Atlantic Ocean, analyzing organic carbon cycling - NADW_A/KNORR_S2/LV (SPAdes) (version 2) | ecosystem: Environmental > Aquatic > Marine >... | reverse complement strand
TAGGTGGTGCCGAGGGACAGACTCGAACTGTCGACACCGGCATTTTCAGTGCCGTGCTCTACCACCTGAGCTACCTCGGCAGTAGTGACTATTATCAAATCTGCGCCTATGTGCTGTCAAGATGATAATTTGATTCCGCGTTTCCGGCACCCCAGCTAGCCAGTCTGTTTTACAGGTCTGGCCCAAAAATTCAAGGGTCAATCACGCCTGGAATCATCTCGAAAAGGAGCAGCGGGCTCGATTGATAATCAACCTTCTGAAAGCGTATAATACAGTCGCAACCGAGGCTAATTTTCAAGGAAATTCGCCGGTTGCCACCAATTAAAGAGCAGATACTCGGAGGACGCCAAAGATGGTCGAGGTACTAACAGGGACGTTTACGGTCAAGGCCGGTCACGCTCAGATGCTCAAGGGCGGAGTCATCATGGATGTGGTGAACGCCGAGCAAGCCAAGATAGCCGAAGAGTCCGGCGCAGTAGCCGTTATGGCCCTGGAACGCGTGCCTGCAGACATCCGCGCCGACGGCGGCGTGGCCCGCATGACCGACCCGCAGATCATCTGCGACATCATGGATGTGGTAAGCATCCCCGTCATGGCCAAGGTGCGCATCGGCCACTTCGTGGAGGCCCAGATACTGCAGTCCTTGGGCGTCGATTATATCGATGAGTCCGAGGTCCTGACCCCCGCCGACGAGCTGCACCACATCTGGAAGCAAGACTACGAAGTACCCTTCGTCTGCGGTTGCCGGAATCTGGGCGAGGCGCTGCGCCGCATCTCCGAAGGCGCCGCCATGATCCGCACCAAGGGCGAGGCAGGCACCGGCGACGTGGTAGAGGCCGTTCGCCACATGCGCGCTGTCCAAGACGCCATCCGGAAGCTCCAGACCATGCCCGAAGACGAACTGGTTGTCGAAGCCAGGGACATGCAGGTAAGCCTGGAATTATTGATCAAGACCAAGGAAATGGGCCGCATGCCCGTGGTCAACTTCGCCGCCGGCGGCGTGGCCACCCCAGCCGATGCCGCGCTGATGATGCAACTGGGCGCCGACGGCGTGTTCGTGGGCTCCGGCGTATTCAAGTCGGGCGACCCGGCCAGCCGGGCTTACGCCATCGTTCAGGCTGTGACCCACTACAACGACCCCAAGATATTGGCCGACGTTTCCAAGGGCTTGGGCGAGGCCATGGTCGGCATCAGCGCCAAGTCACTTCCCGAAGAGGAGCTGTTGGCCGCACGCAGCAAATAAGGGCCCTCACCGTTTGGGGGAAACTGGCACCGGTCCTTTTTGGAGACCGGACCAGATCAAGACTCTAAAAAGAGGTATCAGCAGGCTGAGTTGGAAGTAGGCGTTTTAGCGATACAAGGCGATTTCGCCGAACATATAGCCGTCCTCGGCAAGCTGGGTGTGACCGCCCGAGAAGTTAGGCTGCCAGAACACCTGGATTCGCTTGACGGGCTGATTATCCCAGGGGGAGAGAGCACCACGCTCAGCCGCCTGATGACCATCTACAACCTGAGAGAACCCATCGAAGAGATGGCTGCCCAAGGCCATGCGGTCTGGGGCACCTGCGCTGGGATGATTATGCTCTCTCGTGAGATTACCGAGAAAGACCCCATTCCTTTGGGCGTCATGGATATTGGAGTGCAGCGCAACGCCTTCGGACGCCAGGTGGACAGCTTCGAGCAATTCTTAGATATCAGCTCCCTAGGCCCAGACCCCTTCCACGCCATCTTCATCCGCGCGCCGGTAATCATCCGGGTCGGACAAGGTGTCGAAGTACTTTCCGCGTTAGACGCAGACCGGCCGGTGGCGGTGCGGCAGGGGAACTTGATTGCCACGTCGTTCCACCCTGAACTGACCAATGACTACCGGTTCCATAGCTATTTCCTTGAACTGGCCGACGCCAATGGCAATTCGGCCACACCGCAAATAAACTCGACCGGGAACGACGCCGGTTGATCGCCCCCTTCCGGATCGGCGATGCCCTGCGCTGCATGCTGGTGGACGCTCCCAGCGGAACCAACCGGGCGGCGCCCACAGAGTCGGTTGTACGCTGCCGCCCGCTGCGCAATTCCACCTTGTGGCGGCAATCTCTGGCCCGCAGCTCCAACCGGGTGACGGTTGGCGATTGGAATGGCATGGCTTTAGCGAGTCTGGCATCTGCCCGCGTCCGCACCGGAGTAAGGGCTTGGGAAGTGGACCGCCTGCACCTGAAAGAGCCAGCCCAGGCATTGGAGCTTTTGGAGCAGATCGTCACCGGCGTTGGCTCCCGCGGTGCGGAGAGAGTGTTTCTAAGAGTCGCTTGCGACAGCCCGATCGTGGACGTGGCGCGAAGGGTTGGGTTCTTCCCTTACTACGAGGAGATCCACCTGACGGGCAGCGAATGGCTGCCGGAAACAGATAGCAGTGACCGGAACGACACCAGGCGCTTTACTTCGGAAGCACGATTGGAGCCGGACCAACAGGGGTTGTTCCAGTTATATTGCGCCGCGACACCACAGCGGGTACGCGAAGGCACCGGCGTAACCATAGATCAGTGGTGTGACTCTCAGGAGCCGGCCCGAACACACAGGTCCGAAACGGTCTTGAAGCTGGACGGAAAGATAGTCGGCTGGGGACTGCGGGAGCCATTCGGCAATACCACCGCCGGACGAATGATTGGGCACCCCGACCACCCGGAGACCACGACCCATCTGGTCCGATTGTCCTGCCAGACCCAGAACTGGCTGGTCCCAGACTATCAGGAACACATAGTTGGGCTTTTGGACCGGCAAGGCCTACAGGAATCCGGACGTTATACTATGTTAATCAAGACTGTTGCAGTGCCGATTAGAAGTCGCGAATTTTCCTATGTGGAGGCGTGATATTGGCAACGGTGCAGGAAGAGATTCAGGAACCGAGGCGTGAGCGAGAACAGCGGGAACAGTTAGAGCTGGACCTGGTGCTGAACGTGCTGCCGCCTGACGTCGCTGGGGTCCTAAGGGACCGTGACGACCTGGACCAATTGCTGGAAGTTGTGCTTGACCTGGGACGATTGCCTGAAGCCCGGTTCGTGTCGGGCGACGCCGAGCTGAATGACGAGCCCGTAACCACCGCCGACCTAGAGAACGTGATTGAACGAATCGGCGATTTTGGTGACGACAACCGCGCCGGAATCGAGCGCACCCTTCACCGGATATCAGCCATCCGTAACCGGCGAGGGCAGGTCATCGGAATCACCTGCCGGGTAGGCCGCGCCGTCTTCGGAACCATCAAGATTATTGAAGACCTGGCGTTCTCGGGAAAGAACATCCTGCTTCTAGGACGGCCCGGCGTTGGCAAGACCACCATGCTGCGCGAGATGGCCCGGGTACTCTCCCAGGAAGCGAAGAAACGGGTAATCATCGTCGACACATCCAATGAGATTGCCGGCGACGGTGACGTGCCCCATCCTGCCATTGGCCGCTCCCGGCGCATGCAGGTGCCGACACCTTCCCAGCAACACGGCGTAATGATCGAGGCCGTGGAGAACCACATGCCCGAGACGATCATCATCGACGAGATGGGCACGGAGCAGGAGGCCGCCGCCGCACGCACTATCGCGGAGCGGGGCGTGCAACTGATCGCCACGGCCCACGGCAACACCCTGGACAACCTGATCATGAACCCCACTCTTTCCGACTTGGTCGGCGGTATCCAGACCGTGACTCTAGGAGACCAGGAAGCGCGGTACCGGGGTACCCAGAAGAGTGTTCTGGAACGCAAAGCGCCCCCTACATTCGACGTCGTGGTTGAGATTCAAGGCTGGGCCAAATTGGCCGTCCACGACAACGTGTCCCAGGTGGTCGACCAATGGCTCAGGGGATTCCCGATCTCGCCGGAAGTCCGGACCATGGGCGACGACGGTGAAGTAAAACGAAGCCAAGAGCAGTTCAGGGTCAGCGAGGCCCAACCTGGTTCCTGGCAATCGGACTCCCGGCGGGGCCGGGGTGGACGTGCGAATCAAAGTTCGCAACGCCAGTCTCCTCAGGGACAGATGATGGCCCAGAGCCAGATGGCCGCTCCGGCGGCGCTGGTGGAACCGGAAGCTGCCGTCAAAGCGTCTGAGGTGCGGATATTCCTCTTCGGCGTTGGGCGTGACAAGCTGGAAGCCGCGGCCGCCGAATCGGGCACTGCCTTACAGATCGTGAATGAGCTGAGACGGGCCGACCTGGTCCTGACCACCAAGACCCACTACCGCCGGGGCTCCCAGTTAGTGCGCATCGCCGAGTCCAGCGGCACGCCGGTCTGTGTGCTCCGCAAGAACACCATGCCCCAGTTACAGGATTTTTTGGATACCGTGATCAAGGAATGGCACGGCGGTGGCGGCAACGGCATGCTGCCTGACCTGGGCAATGACGAGGACGGCCCACCATTCACCGGCCACAACGGCTCTCCCGTCATGGAAAAAGCCATGGACGAAGCTGAAGATGCCGCGAACCGGGTCCTGTCCGGGGAACAGACCGTTCACTTGGCCCCGCAGCGATCATATATCCGGCGGCTGCAGCACCTCTTGGGCCAGCGCTATAACGTGGCCTCCGTCAGCCAAGGCCGGGAGCCGGAGCGCGCCGTCCTGTTCTATCGAGTCTAGAGTCAAACTCCAGATGGCCTGCTTTATCGTCTTTGAAGGCGGCGACGGCTCGGGTAAGAGCACCCAAGCCCGTTCTCTGTTGCGGCGTATGCGCCGGCGTGACGTTAAGGTGCTCCGCACCCACGAGCCAGGCGGAACGCCTCTGGGCCAGTATCTTCGCCGTCTGCTGAAGTCCGGCGATGCCATGACCCCCATGAGCGAACTCATGCTGTTTGAGGCTGCCCGCGCCCAGTTGGTCGATACTGTGATCAAGCCATTCCTAGACCAAGGAGGGGTAGTGATCGCAGACCGGTTCACCAGTTCAACCATGGCCTACCAAGGCTACGGGCGGGGATTGGACCGGGAGTTGATCGAGCGGTTGAACCGTGAAGCCACCGGAGGCCTGGAACCAGACCTGACAGTGTTGCTGGACCTGCCAGTTGAAACGGCCCTGGCCCGAAAGGGGAAGGGAAACGGAGACAATTTCGACGGTGCTCCAGTGGATTTCCACCGCAAGATACGTCGAGGCTACACCGCTCTGGCCGCTGCGGACCCTGGAGGCTGGCTGGTGCTGGACGGCCAACGCCCGCCTGAAGACCTCGGCAGGGAAATCTGGGTCAAAGTGCAGTCGATTCTTTAATCTCAACCAATCACAACGCCAATAAAAAAGGCCCCCCTTTCAGGAGGGCCTTATTGTTTACTTCTGTAGAAGTTTAGTCGTCGGCCGGTGTGGGCTCGAGAGCCTCCACTTTGGCGTCGATGACTTCGCGCATTTCCCGGACCCGTTTCAGGTCGGGGTAGATGTTGCCTTCGCCCTTCTTGTCGAAGATCCGCTCACCATTGAAGAATACTTCCATGATGCCTTGGCCGCGGGGGGAGATTGCGATTGCAACGTCTGCGCCATAGTGCCGGAAAAATTCATTCGCCATCCACGTGGCGACAGCGTGGTGCTGTCAACTAACGCAGTAGGTAATCTCTATCTGGAACTTGCCTTCCATTTGGTTCCTCCGGGTGATCCTGAATTTGGCTAACCTTAGTTTAGCGCATAACTAGGTAGTGTCAACCTAAATTAGGCACAAACCTTACGGATTCGATGGATTCGGCCGAGACTGGACGGGTCAGGCGCCGTCAGGACAGGACGGACCTTGCCGTTCTACAGAGTTTGGCGCGCTACAGACGGGCGATGACCTCTTGGCCGAACCGCCTGATTATATTGTCCGAATCGGAGCTGATGGCCAGGATCAGGAGGTTATCTACGCCTGCGTCTTGGATGATGCGTACCTTTTCCAGGCATTCATCGGGCGTTCCGGCCACGGCGAAGCGGTCGGCAAGGAAGTCGGTTAGGCCCAGTTCATCGCTCAGGGCAGCATTGCGTGTCTCCCCCAATTGCTCATGTTCTGAGAAGACGTACTCGCCCTGCAGGGCCATTACCGACTCTTGGAGCTCTTCCGGGACGTTCTTGCCCTCCAGGGTGAACCGGAAGGCGTGATGGCCCGAGGCCACCAGGGCCATTTTAATCTCGTTGATGGCGTCCTCGCGACGGTCGGCGATGTTGCACTTGGCGAAGGCCCAGACCTCGGCGGAGCCTTCGAGCCGGCCCGCTGCCCGCTCTCCCCCTCTGATCCTAGCTATGGTGTCGGCTAAGACGTCTTTGGTCAGGCCGGAATGGATGATCACGGCGTCGGCGATCCCTCCGGCCATCGCCAGGGTTTTTGGGCCCTCCGCTGACATTATTATGGGCACCGGTTTCTCCGACCACTGCACATGGATGGACCGGCCCTTGTAATCGTAGGAATCGCCAGAGAGTATCGCCCGCAACGCCTCGATGTACTCTTGGAGTTCCGCCAATCTAGCCGGACGCAGGCCCAGGTTAAGAATCGCGCTGTCACCGCTGCCGATGCCCAGGAACGCCCGGCCTTCTGATATCTCATTCAATGTGGCGATGGCCGAAGCGGCGACCGCAGGGTGCCGGGTGAGCGCGTTGGTGACGGTGGGCCCGATACGGACTCTGCTGGTGTTGTTTGCGACTACGCTCAGGCTCAGATACAGCTCCCGCCACAACGACTGGGAGTCTGGAATGCCGATGTAATCGAACCTCTGTTCCTCGGCCAGCCTGGCGCTGACCGCCGTCTCTTCTAGGTCGTGGGGGACGATGGCGACTCCGAATTTCATGCGTCCTCCTTGGCTGGTTCGATCTTGCCGGTAGCTACGGTCGTGGGTTGGCGGCCCAAATACCGCGCTTTTTGCAGGTTGGTGATGGTGAAGATGATGATGCAGAGACTCAGCATCGCCTCGGGCACCTCTGAACCTCGAGGGCCGTGGTTGTAATGGTCCATGAACAGCCTGGCAATGTTGGCGCTTTCCCATATGTCGCCGGTCCGCCAGACGAGAATCATCATCAGAGCTGGCGCCATTGATAGCGACGGCAAGAACAGCCTCATCCGATCGCTCAGTCCCCGCAGGTTGGCCGTCAACCGCCAGAAACCGGCAACCATACCCAAGGCGCTACCCCAGAACAGCATTTCGAAGATGATGTTGTCGGCGAAATTCACATTGTGGAGCGTGGTCTCATCCTGGAAATTTATCTGTTCGATAGCCGAAGGCGTTCCCCAGCCGAACAGGCGCTGGCCCCAACTGATCTCCTCCATGGCGCCCAGGAAGAACCCCACGGCCATGACCAAATAGAGATACCGCAGTTTCGTGTGTTTGGTGGCCCGTAACGCCCAAAAGGTGGCTCCGGCGAACCCCGCGGCGACTAGGTACGTGGCCACGGACCACCACTCGCTAAGACCGTCTTCTCCCTCAAGCCAATCGATGTCCGAGTGGGTACGGAGCGCCCAATGTGCCATCACTGCGAAGATGAACACCGCAATTAAAGTTAGAAAAAATAACGGACCGTAGCGATCCGGAGGTAGAGAATCGGTCTCTTGCCGGCCGGCGATGGGCCACAGTGCCTTGGTCAACCATACCCTAAAACTTCCGTTGCCCAGCGGTAAGGCGATGGCTGCGACGACGAATCCCGCCCAAGTCCAGGTATCGATCCCATCTTTGACGGCAGTCGCGGTTTCCGATGAAATTGTATTGGGGCCGGAGTGGGATATCTCAACCATCCACTCCACAAAAGCGAACACGGTTCCGTCAAGCACCAACAGGAGCAAGCCCAAAACCAGGCCAAACAGGCCCATGACCGTCCAGAGGGCTGAGGCACGGTAAATAGAGGGAATCTGAAGGTTGGAGGCCATGGTCAACCAGGCTTTTGGTACTGGTAGATCTTGCGAGGGCCCACGGTTTTGACGTAGCCCTCGAAGTTTCGCCTGGTTTCAGGTATGGAATCGCCGCCGAATTTCTCCATGAACGCATCAGCCAAGACCAGCGCGACCATAGCTTCGCCGACCACGCAGGCCGGGGGCGCCTGACAAACGTCCGACCGCTCAAAGTGCGCCAGCACTTCTTCCCCGGTGTCCAGGTCAACAGAGGGCAGCGGCGTGACCATGGTTGCGATGGGTTTGATGGCAAATTGGGCGACCAGGGGCATGCCGTTGGTCATACCGCCTTCGGTACCGCCCAACTTGTTGGTTGCCCGTTGCCAGGGATGGTCTGGGTCCGTCACCGGCAGGATCACGTCCTGCACCTGGGAGCCAAGCTGGTCAGCTATCTCCCATCCGGGGCCGATGGAGACGGCTTTGACGGCGTTGATAGACATCAAGGCTTGGGCCACCTGGGCGTCGATCTTCCGGTCCCAACTGACGTGGGAACCCAAGCCGATAGGAACGTTCTCAGCGATGATTTCGCAAGTGCCGCCAATCGTGTCACCGGCCTCTTTAGCGGCGTCGATCGCGGCCGCCATCTTAAGGGCAGCGTCCGGGTCGGCGCAGCGCACCGGGGATTCCTCAACGGCAGCCCAGTCAATGTTCTCCGGGGCGCTCGCGTGCACAGTGCCTATGGATAGCACGTGGCTGTGAATCTGGATTCCAAACTCTTCGAGTAGCTTGATGGCGATAGCCCCAGCGGCCACTCGTCCGGCGGTCTCTCTAGCGCTGGCGCGTTCCAGCACGTTTCGTACGTCCTCGAACCCGTATTTCATGGTTCCTGGGAGGTCGGCGTGACCAGGCCGGAGCCGGGTGATGCGCCGGGTGCGGGGACTCTCAGGCGGGCCTTCCAGCGGGTCGACGGCCATGGCCTCTTCCCAGTTGGCCCAGTCCTTGTTCTCCAGGGTCATACCGATGGGACTCCCCAAGGTGTGGCCGTGACGCACGCCGGAGATGATCTTGGCGCGGTCCTGCTCAATGAGCATACGGCCGCCTCGTCCGTAACCCTTCTGACGGCGGCCCAGATGAACGCCGATGTAGTCTTCACTGATGGACAGTCCGGCGGGGACGCCCTCGATAATTATTACCAGGCCCTGTCCGTGGGACTCGCCTGCTGTGAAAAATCTGACCATGGAAATCCTGTTTGAAGTTAATGGGTGAAAAGCGGCGCGCTGCCCTATGCACCTCTGGAGGTCATCTCGGCAGTAGCTGCTGCCAGCATCACATCAACCGGGGCATCGACGCCCGTCCACATCTGGAAGGACAAAACCCCCTGATAGACCAACATATGGAGGCCCCCCAAAGCGGTGGCCCCGGCGGCCGCAGCCTCTTTGAGGATCGGGGTTAGTAACGGAGTATACACCACGTCATTGACGGTAGCCGTGGCTGGAATCTGCGCGGCCGAGATGGGGGAACCATGCTCGTCCGGCCCGTGGGACATGCCCATGGTGGTGCAGTTCACGATGAGATTTGCGGATGCGGCGGCTTCGGTCAGGGCGTCGCCGGAGAGGGATATCGCCTCCGAGCCGACGCCATTATCCGAGGCTAGTTGCGCCAGGGTTTCCGCCCGCTCCAGAGTCCGGTTGGCAATCACCAATGAGTCCACGCCTCCCCGGACCAGGGCCAGCAGGATACCTCGTGCCGCGCCGCCAGCTCCCAATATCAATGCGCGGGTGCAGCTGGGGTCGTAGCCGGTCTCCACCAGTAGCGCACGAAGGAAGCCGGGGCCGTCGGTGTTGTGACCCGTCAGGTGACCGTCGTGGTTGACGATGGTGTTCACGGCGCCGGCTGCGGTGGCCCACTCGTCCACTTCGTCCAGGAACGGAATCACTGCTTGCTTGTGGGGCACGGTGATGTTGATGCCTAGGGTTCCGGGGGCGCGCAGCCCAGCCACAAAATCGCCCACATCCTCCGGGGTGACTTCCCACTTCTCATAGGTGGCGTCGATACCCAGGTGATCCAGCCCCGCCTGCTGAAAAATGGGCGAGATAGAGTGCCCTATTGGGTAGCCGATGATGCCTAGTCGTTGGGTCATGAGATGCCCTAACCGGCCAACTGTTCCAGAATCTCGTTCAGGTGCTGTTGGCGTTCTTTTAGGTCTTGTAGGCGGGCCTGTTCAGTCTCAACCACCTCGGGTTTTGCCTTTTCGCGGAAATTGGGGTTGGAGACCAGCTTTTCAACGCGGTCCATGTTCTTAAGACAGTCGTCCAGCTCGGCGCGCAGCCGTTCTTGTTCGGAGGATAAGTCGACAACGCCTTCTAGCGGCAAGTGGACGATCAATGGGTTCACCACCAGCGTGACGCCCTTGCGCAGGTCATTACCGGACGAACCGTCGCCTACGATGTGTAGTGGGTCTATCCGTGATAGAGCACGGATGACCTCAGCTTCTTCTTCGATGGGGCCTTGCATGCCATTGGCCTCAATCTGGGCTTCGAGCCTTTGCCCGGCCGGTATTCGAAGTTGGGCGCGGGTGTTGCGTACGGCGCGGATCGCCTGCATCACCAATCCGATCTCTTCCTCCGCCTGGGTGTCGGTCCGAGGGTTTTCGGCTGTTGGATATTCGGCAACCATGATCGACTCGGCGGCGGAGCCTTCTTGGGGCAGCTTAGAGCGCAGGTTTTGCCAGATCTCTTCCGTTATAAAAGGCATGAAGGGATGCAGCAGGCGCAGAGTGCGTTCCAACACGTGAGCCAGGGTGGGCAGCGGCGAGGGGCCTTCCCCGGAGCGTATGCGGAGCTTGGCCATCTCGATGTACCAATCGCAGTAATCGTTCCAGAAGAAATCGTAGAGCTTCTGTTGGGCGTCGCCAATTTCGAAATTGAACAGCGACTCGTTGACTTCGGCAGTCACCTGGTCCAGGCGGCTGACGATCCAGCGGTCTTCGCGGTGCTCTACTCCAGGCAGATCATGCCAGCCATCTAGTCCGAATTTACCTTCCAGTCCTGAAATGACGAACCGGGAGGCGTTCCAGACCTTGTTGGCGAAGTTTCGGGCAGCTTCCAGCCGGTTTTCACCGAAGCGCAGGTCGTTGCCCGGCGCAGTGCCGGTTGTGAGGGCGAACCGGAGGGCGTCGGTGCCGTATTTCTCGATCAGTTCCAAAGGGTCCAAGGTGTTGCCCCGGGTCTTGCTCATCTTGGCGCCGGTGGCATCCCGGATCAGTCCGTGGAGGAATACGGTGCGGAAGGGGACCTGGCCAGTGTTCTCGATGCCCAGCATGATCATGCGGGCAACCCAGAAGAACAGGATGTCATAGCCCGTTTCCAGCACGGTGGTCGGGTAGAAGTAATCCAGGTCTTCGGTCTCTTCCGGCCAACCCAGAGTCGAATGGGGCCAGAGGCCTGAGCTGAACCAGGTGTCAAGAACGTCGGCGTCTTGTTCGATATCCGTCCCGCCGCAACTCTCGCACTTATCGGGGTCTTCGACGGTCACCGTCATGTGCTGGCAGGAGGCGCAGTACCAGACCGGGATGCGGTGTCCCCACCACAGCTGGCGGCTGATGCACCAGTCACGAATGTTCTCCAGCCAGTTTAGGTAGACGCGGGTGAAGCGCTCAGGGACTACCTTGATATCCCCGTTGGCCACGGCGGCATGGGCCTTGCCGGCGATGCTGTCTGGCTGGTGTTGTCCGCCAAGGTTCACGAACCACTGCAGGCTGACCAGAGGTTCAACCACGGTGCCGCAACGCTGGCAGTGTCCAACCGAGTGGCGATGGTCCTCAACCGTTCCCAGTAACCCAAGCTGGTCCAGTTCTTCAACGACTTTCTGCCGGGCCTCGTTACGTTCGGTGCCTTCGTACTTCTCTGCAGCCGACGTCAGATTCCCGTCAAGGCCGATGACGTTGAAGACTTCAAGGCCATGGCGCTCGCCGATCTCAAAGTCAATCGGGTCGTGGGCCGGTGTGACCTTTAGCGCGCCGGTGCCGAATTCGCGGTCGATGGCCTCGTCGCCTACAACCGGGATGGGCCGGTCCATGATTGGCAATATGGCGTTCTTGCCGATTATCTGACTATACCGGTCGTCCTCTGGGTGGACGGCCACTCCGGTGTCGCCCAACATCGTCTCAGGCCGGGTGGTGGCAACGGTGATGAAAGATTTGGGGTCGTCTTCTAAGGGATAACGGATGTGGTAGAGCTTGCCGTCAACGTCTTGGTAGTCAACTTCCAGGTCGCTGAGGGCCGTGGCACAGCGGGTGCACCAGTTGATGATGCGCTCGTGACGGTAGATGCGGTCTTTCTTATAGAGATTGACGAAGGTTGTCCGTACGGCTTTGGACGGCCCTGGGTCCAGAGTGAACCGGTGCCGGTCCCAGTCAGCCGATATTCCCAATCGCCGGGACTGCTCATGGATGATGCCGCCAGACCTGCCAACGTGGTCCCAGACCCTTTCGAGGAATTTTTCGCGGCCCAGATCATGGCGGCTGGTTCCCTCGGTAGCTAGTTGCCTTTCCACCGTCCATTGGGTTGCGATGCCGGCGTGGTCGGTGCCGGGGAGCCAGAGGGTCGGGACTCCGCTCATTCGGCGCCAGCGGACCAGGGCGTCTTCGATGGCTTTTTCTAATGCATGGCCCAGATGCAGCTCGCCTGTGACGTTGGGCGGGGGCATGATGATTACATAGGGTTCTTTGCCCTTTTCAATCTTGGCGTTGAAGTAGCCTTTGGACTCCCAGTCCTCGTAGATGCGTTGTTCAACGTCGGCGGCATTATATGCGCTGGGCATCTGGGCGGAAGTCATTGCCGGAATCGTTCTCCATGATTATTAGTCGCCGGGGCAGACAATGCGTTGACCGGCCATCAGCAAATATAACATTCGCCGTTGTCGAGCGTCTATCGAGAGACCGGGCACCAAAGGCCGGCGGCGAATGCGTCCTCACGCCTAAAACCCGCTGTTTCGCTTTCTAAGGCGATTTGCGGAGGTGAGGGGTGGAAATAGGGCTAGGTAGTGGTGGAGTCAGGATTTCGGGCACTGATTTTCGCCGAAATTTGGCACTGAACCCTTATTTCACTTGGTTGCCACCTTCTAGGAGTTCCAACCGGCGGATGGCCTTCCGAGTGTCGCTTGCGACGCGGGCGGGGTCCCATAGGTTGATGCGGCGTTTGTGGAGCCAGTAGGTAAACTCTTTAAGGTCGGAGAGGGTGAGGTTACGGCGGCGGTCTTTCTTGGTCTCCTGCTGGAAGGTTTTCAGTAATTCCGACCGGGACTTTTGGTAGATCTGGGTGTAGGCTTCTTCGGTCAGTTCATCGGATTCCGGGTAGCTGCGTGAGGTGTGCTGCTTACGGACCTCTTCTTCCGAAACCAACTGCAACGCCTCTTCCAGCACGACGCCGTAACGGTAATTCATGTAGGCCCGGTATTTGCTGGGCCCCAGGAAATACCGGAACTGGTCTTCGTCGATAGTGTTGAGTATCTGCCCGCTGAACAAAAACCGTTCTTTCTCTTCCAGAGGGATGGCGCCATCCACGTCTGCGCAGAGCCTTTCGGCGAGAAGTAGCCAGTCAAAGGCCTCGCCTAGAAGCAGATAGCGGTAACGCCGGCCGTCAATCGTTTCCTCGGGCAGCGTCCAGCGGCCCATGGCTTCTAGTAGGGCACGCTGCCAAGGAGTTCCGGTGGCCAGAGCAGTTCTGAATCGCAAGATGGCTTCAGGCACCGACTGGGCGATGGCCGTCTCACCCGAGGGCTCGATTATCTCGGCCCAACCGTTAGCTTGGCCGGTATCAGAAGGCTGGGTCATTCCGAGGCCGTGCCATTTCGCCGGCGGTCGAAGACGCTGAGGCGCTCCGGTTTGGGCGTGTGGATGACCTCGAGGAATTCCTCTCTGGACATGGTGTTCAGAATATCTTCCGGCCGGCACCAGGCCCGGCGGGCCACAGCCACTCCGAAACGCCTTTTGTCCAGATGGGTGTGGTGGTGGGAATCGGTGTTGATCACCAAGGGCACGCCCAGTTCCCTGGCCCGGTAGGCGTGGGTGTCCTTCAGATCCAGGCGTTCTGGAGAGGCATTGATCTCCAGAGCCGTCCCAGTGTCCCGAGCGGCTTGTAGCACCGCTTCCAGGTCAAACTCCACTGGCTTCCGTTGACCGAGCAACCGAGTGGTCAGGTGTCCGATAATAGTTACCGAAGGGTGTTCCATGGCCTTGATCATGCGGGCGGTCATCGTGGCCTGGTCTTGGCCCATGGCCGAGTGGACCGAGGCCACGACCCAATCTAACTGGGCCAGGATCTCGTCAGGATAATCCATATCGCCATTGGCGCGGATATCACATTCCGAGCCGCACAAGATGGTGATGTCGTAGTTCTTTTGCATCGAGCGAAGCAGACTGATCTGGGACTCCAACCGTTCGTTGGTCAGGCCGTTGGCCACGCCCAAGCTCGCTGAATGGTCGGTGAGGGCCATGTATTCGTAGCCCTGGGCCGCAGCCGCTTCAATCATCAATTCGATGGGGTCGTTGCCGTCGCTCCACTCGCTGTGGAGATGCAGGTCGCCCTTCAAATCGGTCGCTTCGATCAATCGAGGCAAGCTGTCTGCCAAGCCGGCGTCTAACTCGTAGACCCCTGTGCGCAGCTCCGGCGGCATCCAGGGCAGTCCCAGGCGGGCGTAGAAGCCCTCTTCGTCGGCAAATTCTTCCACTTCCCCAGTCTCGGTATTGGTGATGCCGTATTCATTGAGTGAGAGCCCTTTACGGTTGGCGTAATCGCGGAGGCGTATATTGTGCTGTTGGCTGCCGGTGAAATACTGGAGCAAGGCGCCGAATGTGCCTGGCTCACCGATGCGCAGGTCAATCTGCATCCCGGATTCGACCACCACGCTGGTCTTCTTGGGTCCGTGGACGAGCACATCTTTGACCATCGGCAGGGCAACCAGAGCGTCCCCAACTGCTTCGGGATCAGGCGCGGTGCCAATCAGGTCTATGTCTCCAATGGTCTCTTCCCAGCGCCTGAGGCTGCCAGCGGGGAATAGAGGCCCTATCTCCGGGCATTGCTTCCGCAGAGCGGCGATGACCTCTTCCGCTATCGGTAGAGCCTGGCCAATGGGCGTGCGGCTGCCGATAGCTTGGAAAGCTTCGATATGCCGCAGGATGCTGTCCGCCGCCTTCTGGCCCATGCGAGGCAATCCGGCCAGACGGCCATCGGCCGCGGCTTCGGCTACGCCCTCGACGGTACTGATGCCTAGCTCTACACCGATCGCCACAGCGGTCTTGGGGCCGATACCTGGGATGTCTTTCAGATCGAGGACGCCCGGCGGCAGTTCCTCCAATAGCCTTTGGTAGGCGGCTACCTGCCCGGTGCCAATGAATTCGGCGATCTTTTCGCTGATGGCTTTGCCCACCCCCGGTATCTTGGTGAGGTCTTCGCCGTTCTCCACGGCTTGGGCCAAAGGTGAAGAAAGCTGCTCTATGGTGCGGGCGGCCCGCTGGTAGGCCCTGATCTTGAAGATGGTGTCTCCCTTCATCTCCAGAAGGGAGCCCATGTTTTCGAAAAGTTCGGCTATCTGTTCGTTGGTAGGGGCCATGAGGGGTTACTCTGCGAGATCGCCTTGGATCCCCTGGACCATTTGACTCATGAATGCCGAAAGGTGCCGTACGCCGCCGATGGCCGCAACATACCCCATGCGTTTGGGGCCAACGACGCAGATGGTCCCGTTGACACCCTTGGGGCTGCCGTATTGGCACAGGATGACGCCGAAAGGATTTAGGAATTCATCCCGGTTCTCTGAACCGATGAACACCGCGGGGTTCTCGGTCTCTAGGACGCCATCCAAAACGCGTTCCAATAGGACCCGTTCTTCCACCAATTGGACCAACTGGCGCGCCAGTTCTCCTCTGGAAAACTCAGGCTGGCTCAATAGCAGCCGCAGTCCGTCTGTGTAGTGCTCATGGTCGTTGGCGGATTCAGCCTCGCGCATAAGACTTACTGAACCCTCTTTAACCTGTTCTTCCAGTAAGTTAAGTTCAAGCTGGTTCGATTGCATCTGAGACCGGTTGAGGCCACCCAGAGTATCGTTCAAGCGGCTTGCAGCTATGTCCAACTGCACTTGGTTCACGCGGTTGCCAAATGGCAGGATTTTTCGCAGTAATCTCGCTTCCTCAAGCACCAAAACGAGCAGGGCAGTGGACTCTTGGAGGAAGACCAATTGAATCCGCTTGAGGCGGGGGAATTGTGCCCGGGGAGCGGTGACTATCGCCAGGTTCTCGGTGAGGCCGGACAAGATGGCCGCACAACGTTTGCTCCAGGCGCCGATGTCAGGTTCAGTCTCTGCCAGATCGCGGTCCACGCTCTCCCGCAGTTCAGAAGAGAGCTGGGGGGTCTCAGGAAGGGATTCAACGTAATAACGGTAGCCCCGGTCTGATGGAACGCCACCCGAGGACACGTGGGGCCGGGAGATATACCCGTTCTCAGTTAGCTGGGCCATGGTGTTGCGGACTGTAGCCGAGCTTATCTTCTTGCCGAGGCTGCGGGCGATGTCGTCTGACGCTACCGGAGTAGCGGATTGAAGGTATACACCAACCAAGACGTTCAGTACTGTTGCAGCTCGCTCGCTAAGCATCAGTCTCCTGCCAGCGCCTTTTGTGGTTCCTCAGATGAGGCTGAGGAAGCTGTTTTTGGAAGTTAACATAGCATTCTGGGCAGTGTCAAACGTTGACCCGTCGCGCCTATGCAATTATACTCGGCTTTGAGTTTTGCCGGAGAATCACCGGAGTTTGAATCATGATGATAGGTGGGTTGGGATAGACGTGGCTGCTCAAGCTGGAACTCGTTCCCTCATTGATGCTGTGATCCCAGTGGATGGGCATAACGCTCGTATCGCCCGGGATATCGCCCTCATCGTTCTCTTCAGCATAATCACCGCCGGTTTGGCCCGTTTCTCTGTCCAACTTCCCTTCACACCTGTGCCTGTTACAGGTCAGACATTAGCAGTGCTCCTGGCTGGAGCAACGTTGGGCAGTCGGCGCGGGGCCGCGGCGATGGTTGTGTACGCAGTCGCCGGCAGCCAGATAGACATGTTTGCCGGTGGCAGCAGCGTTTGGCAGGCAAGTTTAGGCGGCTATATCTTTGGCATAACATCAGGGTCTTCTGGGCTGGTTTGGGACTTGGCATCCGGCGGGTACATCATTGGGTTCATACCGGCTGCTTTCGTGGTCGGCTTTCTGTGTGAGCGTGGCTGGAATAAGAAGCCCTGGATCATGGTAGCCATGTTGGCTGGAAATGTAATCCTGTATATCCCTGGCCTGATTCAGCTCTCTTTCTTTGTGCCCAACGACAAAGTCACGGAATTCGGGCTCTACCCATTCATCGCTGGGGACCTGATCAAGTTGTACATCGCTGCGATATCCGTCCCCGTCGCCTGGAGCCTTCTAAATCTGAAACAACCTCGGGATGAACCATGGACATAACCTGGCTCGGACATTCTTGCTTCCGTCTTCATGACGCCGACATGACCGTGGTAACGGACCCGTATCCTGCCTCTATCGGCCTGAGGGTCGATAACAGGCCTGCGGAGATCATCACTGTCAGCAACCCTCACCCCAATCACAACCACCATGGCGGCATCGACGGTGGCCCCAAAGTGTTCAGCAATCCCGGAGAATATGAATTTAATGGAGTGACTGCGCGCGGCGTGATGACTCCTTTAGCTGAAGGCCAGTCGCGAGATGAACGGAACGTTGCATTCACAGTAGAGATTGGCGGCATCAACATCTGCCACCTCGGCGATATCTCCGTTCCTCTAACCACTCGTATCGTCGATGACTTAAAACCCGTGGACGTCGTTTTGGTGCCCGTCGGCGGACACTGCACCATGGACATGGACCAGATCTATCAGACGCTTCAAGACTTGGATGCCAAAATCACCATTCCCATGCATTTCAAGACCGATGGGATCAACGTCGAAGTTGACCCGATTGACAATTTCGTCCGGCGAATGGGCCTGGACGATGTGCAACCGCAACCCCGACTTGTCGTAACCTCTACTAACCTAGGCACCGACATGCGTGTGGTGGTGATGACCAGCCAGGGAAGACCCAGATAAGACCCTCGGCTTTCACAGATCCATACTCTCCATTCGCATCCGTCTGATGCGGTCTCGGAACTCCCTTTAGCCTAACGTAACCCGTCGTCAGCTTTTATACCTGGAATCAGCTGCAGGGGCTTGGCTTCGCCAAAACAAGACGTGACTTGGGGGAAAATGACCGGACAACGAAAGAGAGCCTGAGGGAAGCGGGCTTGGTCAGGCTTCATGACGCCTTGAGGCTAACATCAGGCCTGCGCCCAACACCACCGCCGCTCCGCCCGCCATCAGGGCTACCTTTGGCAATCGGGCCAAGGCGGGGTCTCCGGCTATAGGCAACGAAGCCGTTGGAGTCGGCCTAGGCGTCGGAGTCGGCCTAGGCGTCGGAGTCGGAGTCGGCGTCGGAGTCGGCCTAGGCGTCGGAGTCGGGGCAGGTGTTGGAGGCGGCACGGGCATGGGCTCCACGAAAGTAAGGTCCTGCACATAAAAATCGAATACGCCAATGTAGGGCCTGGTTTCAGCAGCCCGGATCCTGCCGAACTCGTTGACCAGGTAGAAAGTTATGGGGCGTCCAACAAGGGTTTCGTCGTCAGGATTAACTTCCAGTTGAGCGAACGTGCCGTCCGTCGTGAGACCGTATGGGGCGCTTTCGAAGCCAGTGTCGCAACCGTCGATGCACGCAATGAGGAGCGTGCCCTCAGGCGGCGGTGTTCCTTCCACTAGCACCGTTCCAGAGAAGAAATCCTGGAAGAATGGCTGAGGCGGACGTTCGGCCTGGTTTGGGCCAACGCCCAATATGGCAAAGGCGACGAGAAGAAGGCCGGGTATAAAGAATACAATCGCCTGAATCCGCCTCACCACACATACCCCACATTTTACAAAGATCATGACCGTTCCGAACTTGAGACCGTAATTGGTCGTCCAAATTCAGTCAGTCTGTCTCTCTTCTTATCGTCGCCGATTAGGCGGCCCGTTGCAACACGATTGATCGATGATTTGTTTTGGTTTTCGGGATTAAGCAATAAAAAGAGGGAGTTCCGTTTAACTGGAACTCCCTCTTAAAAATCCGTTTAAGGCTTCCTAAACAGGCTTAGGCGCGCCTTCCCATCATGTAGGACCCACCAGCCGCCAACAAGGCGACGGCGGCTACGATGAGTGCAATGATGCCAATAATCCCGCCGCCATCGACGCCGGCTGCTCCAGTGGCACCGGCAGGACCGGCAGGACCGGCAGATCCGTTAGATCCGTTAGATCCGGAAGGACCAGCAGCGCCGTCAGAACCGTCAGAACCGTTTGAACCGGCGTAACCAGCAGGTCCGACAGGGCCGGCAGGTCCGGCAGGACCATCAGCACCGTCAGAACCGGCAACACCTGTCAAGCCTCTGAGGCCTGTAGTGCCTTTTTCGCCATCAGCTCCATCTCCGCCAACAACAATGGCAGCAGAACCGGTGACACCAACGAGATTCAGGATGGTCCCACCACCCTGCATCCATTCGGTAGTCTCGGCGACATCGGCGCCAGCGACCTTAAAGGAAACAGACTTTCCAGCGTAGGAACCGTCCCCCTGGTCAACTTGGATGCTGTAGTTGCCTCCG
>Ga0209445_1000628_pt1 | contig 19637 bp, 18 predicted proteins | sample MarorgKNORR_S2LV_4_FD_188223 | JGI IMG/M metagenome (GOLD analysis project Ga0209445, IMG submission 188223) | Marine microbial communities from the Southern Atlantic Ocean, analyzing organic carbon cycling - NADW_A/KNORR_S2/LV (SPAdes) (version 2) | ecosystem: Environmental > Aquatic > Marine >... | reverse complement strand
CAGGAGAGGAAGTGGTGCTCATCGCCCGCGGTGAACACTTGGCCGCCATCCGGGAGCATGGACTCCGGGTCGATAGCATCAAGGGCGATTTCGTGGCGACCCCGGCGCTGGCCACCGACAACCCCTCCGAGGCTGGGATCGTCGATGCAGTCATCTTGGGGGTTAAGGCTTGGCAGGTGATAGACGCGGCCAAGGCCATGCGCCCAATGATCGGCCCCAACACATTTGTGGTGCCCATGCAGAACGGTGTGGAAGCCCCCGTTCAATTGGCGTCCGTGCTGGGAGAAAAGGCCGTGGTGATCGGACTGGGCGGGCTGATCAGCTACATCGTCGGTCCTGGCCACATCCTTCACGCCGGTAGCGAGCCCTTCGTTTCCTTCGGCGAGTCTGACGATTCGCCTAGCGATCGGACTCAGCGATTGTTGGAGGCTTTCCAGAACGCCGGTGTCACGGCCAATATTCCCGCCAACGTAAACCAGGCGCTGTGGGGGAAACTGGCGTTTATGGCCGCCAACAGCGGGGTGGGCGCCATAACCCGTGTGCCGGTAGGTCAATGGCGCAGCGTGGCCGGGTCGTGGGAGATGGCCCAGCAGGTGGTTAAGGAAGTATTAGTCGTAGCTCACGCTAAAGGCATCAACATGCCCGTTGATGCTCTTCCCGCGACCATAGCTAGGCTGGAATCGTCGCCTCCCAGCGGGACTTCGTCCATGCAGCGGGACCTGATGGAGGGAAGGCCGTCCGAGTTGGAAGTCCAAAATGGGGGCGTAGTGCGGCTGGGACTGGAAGCCGGCGTGCCCACTCCGGTGAACTCTTTCATCTACGACAGCCTGCTCCCGCAAGAGATGAAGGCGCGGGGCGAATTTCCCGCCGCGGAAGATGAGTGATCCATGGCAATAACCGTCACATTGGCTTTCTCGGTAGTGCCCGAGCGGGTTGAAGAGTTCAAAACTTTACTCAAGGAACTGTTGCCCGACACCAGGGCCTATGATGGCTGCCAGAGCGTTGATGTGTACCAGGACCAAGGCGATTCTGGGCTCATCTATCTGGTGGAAGACTGGGAATCGAAGGCGCATCAACAGCGGTACCAGGCTTGGCGGGACGAAACGGGCATAGCCGAGACAGTGGGACCGTTCCTAGCTGGTGAGCCAAGATTCAATTACTTCGAAAAACAGGATATCTAGCGGTCATAAACCGGGTGGGCCACAGACTCGTAAAAAAAGACTACGATTCATAATTTGGGGTCCTTTTTATTGCCAGTGCCAGTGCCGAGGCGGCATCTCGTGCGATGGAAGGACGCGTATCTGCAGCGCGGGAATCATGAAAGCCCGGTCGCAACTACGGCATCGCCATCTGCCGAACGGGTGAAACCCTTCTGTGCGGTCTATCTCGGTGCTCCGACACCTAGCGCACGCCTTCACTTCATAAGGGACTTCGTTGACAGTTCCCTCGGGATTTTCATCCGGTTGAGAGGGTGTGCTCATGTTCGCTGCTCTCGTTTTCCTGTCTCTAGGGAAGAGGCATGGATATGCTGACAGAGGGCACTGGGAATCGGGTCTTGTGGCCTTCTCCGGTCAAATCCTCCCACAGCCGCAGGTCGTTTGGGCCAAAGCTGTGGATAGTGCCGTCGCCCATCTGGATATCGATCTGCCCGCTGAGCATGCTTATCCAGCGGCGGCGGGGAGCGGGGTGGAACTCTGAGAACTCCGTGGGCTCGTTGATCTGGATAGCGCAGTCAGTACAGGTCTTAAGAGACTCCAGGATGGGGTCACCGATCTGAAGTTCTTCCATGACGCTTTTGCCGTCGTCCCCGGTGTACATCCGGAAGATGCCCATACTTAAGTTCTCCTAACTTTATCGTGTGAGTCGCGATTCCGCGTCTATGGTAATTTATCTCGCCCATTTGGTCGATTGTAGTTGATCGGGTTCGCGGGAACTTCAGTCGGTCTGCCGGAAATGGTCGCGCTGGGTCTTGCCGGTGTAGGCAGTGCGGAAGCGACCGCGGCGTTGGAGTTCAGGCACGATCAGGTCTACGAACTCTTCGATGGCGCCTGGGCAATAGATGGGCGTCAGCATGAACCCGTCGCCGCCGACCTCATCGAAGAACGCCTCAAATTGGTCGGCGACGCTCTGCGGCGTGCCCACGAATTGAGGCAGGCCCACGCTTTCACCGTGGCGTTGGGCAACTTCACTGACGGTCATCGACTCCCCGTTCTCTTTCTGGTAGACCCGGCGAGAGCGTTGCAGTTCAGGCTCGGTCCTGCTCATCATGTAGTCGTCGGGCGACAGCTTGGAGAGGTCGAAATTGAGGTGGCCCGACAGGATTGCCATGCCGCCCTCCAGCGGCACCAGGCTGTTGTGCTCTTCCTGCTTCTCCAACGCCTCCGCCTCGCTGGAGCCGATGATCGGCTGAGCGCCGAAAAGGATGGCGCAGTGGTCCGGATCCCGTCCCAGTTCGGCTACTTTATTCTTGACTTCGGCATAGTATGTGGCCGCATCAGTTGCGCGGGGGTAAATCGCAAAAACAGCGTCAGCGTATTTCGCGGCCAGTTCGATGCCTTTTGGCGACCTCCCAGCCTGGATCAAGGCCGGGCCGTTCTGCGGTGAGCGGACCACGTTCAAAGGACCACGTGAACTATAGAATTTGCCTTCGTATTCGATCCGCCGGACCTTTGACGCATCGGTGAAGACCGCGTTCTCCCGGTCCATCACCACGGCGTCTTCGTCCCAGCTATTCCACAGCTCCTGGCAGACTTCGATGAACTCGTGGGCTTTCTCATAGCGCAGTTCGGGTGGGTCGAGGCTTGTCTGGCCATAGTTGGAGGCTTGGTTCTGGTTCAGCGATGTGACCACGTTCCAGGCTGCCCGTCCGCCGGTCAGATGGTCCAACGTGGCCCAGAGACGGGCTGCGTAAAAGGGGTGTTGGTAGCTGGTGGAGAACGTAGCCCCTAGCCCAACGTGGCTGGTCTCGGCGGCCATCATAGTGAGCAACGGGATGGGATCGTGCTCCGGGGCCTGTGTTGCGTAACGCAGCGCCGGCTCTAAGGACCCCTTGAAGGAGTCTGAGATATAGTTCAAGTCGGCGAAGAACACGGTGTCGAAAAGTCCGCGCTCGCAGACCTTGGCAATATGTTGGTAGAGTTTGGGATCCCGCCAACTGTCGTCAGGCCAATCAGTCCGAGGATGACGCCACATCGCCAGGCTGTGGTACGTTGGCCCGTGCACCAGAAACTGGGCGAGATGGAACTTCTTTTTTTGGGTATTCACTCTGGCGCACTTAGCTTAAAGCCCGACTGGGGTCTCGAAGTGGAAAATCGAGTGACGAAGAAAGGACGATTGCGGCCGACCAGGGACTAACGAGACTGGTTTTCAGCTCTCAATACCGACCGAGGTCAGGGCCTTGTTGATTCGGTCGGTGAGATTTGGGATGTTGAACAGCTTGGTCACGTAATCAAAAACGCCCTGGTCAATTCCGGCGGCAATATCATATTGCTGTCCCTTTGCGGACAACATGATCACCGGGATCTTGTTGGTGGGACCCTTGCGGAATTACTGTTGCATTAATTCCATCGTATTTTCCTAAATGGCGGGAATAGTTATCCCGATTTGTTCCACCGCGCGCCGCGATTTGTTGACCGATTGAAAACAACCGTTCCCGTATTTCTTAGTTATGGGATAGTTTAGCAGACGATGTGCCTTCGGTGTGTATTACTCCGTCGGCGTGATTGGGAAAAAATCGTCTATCCGGAATTTCATGCAGAGCCGTCTAATGTTGACCCCTAATGCACTGCCACGGCGGAATTTCCCTGGGGATCAGTAAACGAAATCTTCAAGGAGTTTTAGCCAACAATTCTCCCGAGGGACCCTCACGCGTCTTCACCAGGAGGTGGCCGCATGCCAACGGGAGAGCCGTTGACGCTGGAAACTCCCAAAAATATTCCAGGTGTTCACGTAAATCTGACCGGAGTTATTTAAGCCCTGCCCGGGTGTACATCATGTTGGTTTAGCAGCAGAGATCGACGCGCCAAACTTCGGTACGCAGCTCGGATAACCTCTAAGTCAGCTGTCGGTTGAACCTGTAGCAATTCGTAGTAATTTTCTTCTTGCATGCTTCCGCTGCAGTATAAGACAACGCTCCGTATCTGTCTTTTTTATAGGTTTCCAGGCGTCGCTGTACAGGCCAACGCCATCAGCACGCCGATGGACAGCAGAACGTGCACGATAAGTGCTAGTGATATGGAAGATAGGTAGCGCATTGGCGGTAGTCTACACGGTTGACTACCGGTCGGAAGTATCCCCTGTCGATGTCGCGAGGATGGCTTTGGCTTTGCGCACAATTAGGACTTCCCCAACCAAAGCGCCGGGAGGGCCTGTGGTAATCAGAGTGGCAACGAGAAACCACCAACTCCAGAGCTTCTGGAGCGCCCCGATGCCTACAATGGCGATGAGTGCCAGGAAAACGATTCCGTGGGTTAGGCCAACAATCTTCACCAATTCCTCATTGTTAGCAAAGGATGCAACGAGCAGCACTATGAGCAGAATCAGATCCGCCAGGGCAATCCATCGCACAATCATTAACCAACGAAGTACCTGTTGAGCCTCTAGGGCTGACTGCATCCCGACCACCTACCGGCCTAATCGTCGAATCCTGAGATGCCCGCTATTGTAGTCCAAAGTTCTAGGCTAAGTTCGGTGTTGCCGAAGAAGAACCCGACGGTCCATGGGTAGGACCTCTCAAGCGACTCGGCAACCACGCCCTGTAACCTTCACGTTCTGGCTGCCGATCCCCTTACCCTTAAAGTACCCCACCCCCCAAGGTCTCTCGATGTGCCCCCTCGATTAGTGCTCTGCAATACGGTGGCCATCTTGCCCGTCAGCCATCAGGGCCAGCGAACCCCTCTAGGACACCCTGTGCCCCAGAATTGGCCACCTTGCCAACTTCTTCATATCTATCAAATCGCAAAGGCCCCGGTGATAAGCCGGGGCCTTTTTGCGCCTGAAATTGATGAGAGGTTAAAAGTTGGTGGGCATGTGGTGGGCATTTCTCGGTTATCGATTTCTGTGATTTTCCGAAACCTGCTTGATTTAGCTTCAAAAAATGGAGCCGGTGATAGGAATTGAACCCACGACCTGCTGTTTACAAAACAGCTGCTCTACCACTGAGCTACACCGGCCCGGAAGCGGTATCTCGGCCTTTATCGTACCTGAAAAATGGAGCCGGTGATGGGAATCGAACCCGCGACCTGCTGTTTACGAAACAGCTGCTCTACCACTGAGCTACACCGGCCTGCCTTTGAAGAGATTCATCAAAAAATCCAGGGTTACCGCAGCGATTATCTTAGCATACGGCCGTGCCTGTAGACCTCGATAAAGTCACGGCTTCCGGCTACCAACGCCTTACCAGGTGTAGGACTGGCTGGCCAGGTTGGCCCCATCGCCCATGGCGGCTAGCTTGAGCCAGACGATGTCCTTGTCCACCCGGTTGGAGCCCGCTGACGTGTCGAACCCGCAGTCGGTGCCGGCCATCACCCGCGTGGGGTCTCCGCCCACCGCGTCCACCGCCAGCCGCAGCCGGTCGGCCACCACCTCAGGGTGCTCCACGTAGTTGGTCTTGGTGTCGATGACCCCTGCCACTAGCAGCATGTGCTCCGGCAGAGGAAAACGCTGGTAGACCTTGTACTCGTGTGCGTGGCGCGGGTTGGCCATCTCCATGACCAGCGCCCCCACATTAGCCCCGTAAACGATTGGGAGGATGTCTTCCAAGGGCACGTCGTAGTGATGAGGCCCCTCGGTGTTGCCCCAGCACACGTGCAGCCGCACCTGCGCCCTGGGGATGTTGCGGATGGCATGGTTGATGGCCCGGATGTGCAGCGCTACCACCTGTTGAAACACCTCTATCCGGTCGTCCTGATAGGCCACATGGCGCTCCATGGCCAGGTCTGGGCAGTCCAATTGCAGCACCACACCTCTGTTGGTGATGATCTCGTACTCTTGGCGCATCTCCTCAGCCAGGGCCATCACATACTCTTCGTGGTTGTCGTAGTGGGCGTTGCCCATGGTCAGGGCGATGATGCCAGGCGAGGCCGCGCTCATGAACAAGTCTTGGTGAGAAGTATCAGCCTCGCTCGCCCCGTTGAGCAGGCCGTTCACCTCCCGCTCGGCCAAGTCCGGACGCTGGTATTCCAGCGGCCCGATACACTGGGGCACGTCGCGCATCAGTTGCACGGCTCTGGGCCGGGCGATGTTGGGAAATTCGTTCTGGTCCTTGTGGCCGCGCCGGGTCCATGAACCGCCGAACCCGGACATCCGTTGCGTCACGTAGGTCGAGAAGCTGACGCGAGACTGCTCGCCGCTGTTGATCACATCCACTCCAGCCTGGGCCTGCCGGCGGATCACCTCAAGGGTCGACTCATCGGCCAAGCTCTCCAAGGCTGATCCGTCCACCTCTTCGCCGCGGGCCACTTTGGCCAGAAGCTCCACCAGACCCTCGGGTCGCGGCAGGCTGCCGGTGTGGGTGGTGAAAATGCGTCCTTCGCTGCGTTTCATGGTGTTCCTTCAAGATTGCTTCGGGACCCAAGTGAGGTTGGCTGACGAACATTCTCCCCCATCCTAACCTTCCCCCTGGAAGGGGACGGGACTCACGGCTGGATTAAGCTAGTCGAACCGGCTGGGGCGGTAATCGGACAGAAGGTCTACCTGCGCCCCGTCTATGATCTCCATGGTAGCCAATTGGGCCATCAGAGGGGCCAACGTCACCCCGCTGTGGGTCAATGCCAGGTAGACGTTGGGGGACTTGGGCGAGAAACCAGCCACCGGAAACCCATCCAACGGCATCGGCCGGTAGCCCACCGGCACGGGGATCGCTGCAGCGCCCTTCAATGCCGGCACGTACTCGGCCGCACGAGCTAAAAGTTCATCGGCATGTGCCTGCGTGTCGTCTCTGGCCAGGCTTTCTTGGCTCCCTTCGCCAATCATTGCCGAGCCGTCCAGGCACTGACGCAGGTGAATCTCCGGCCGGCCCGGCTCCAGCGGCGGAGCGTACAGAACTGAAACATTCGAGAGCAGTGGCTGGGCGATGTGGCCGGTGCGGATCACCACGCCTGGACTCTCCCCCTGGGGAATGGTGATTCCTGCCATCGCCGCCAGCGCCGTGTTGTCCACACCGCCGGCAAGTACCACTACGTCAGCGTCAATGGTTTCGCCGCCCGCGACGACTGTGGCAGAGCTGGAGTTGTTCATCACGTCGGTAACCTGTGTTTCTAGCTTGGCTGCGGCGCCGAGTTTGACCGCAGCTTGGATGCAGGCCTGAGCGGCGAGGGTCGGCTCGACCATTCCGTCTAATTCGCAATAGATCGCCGCGGTTACCTCCCTTGGAGACAGCCCTGGCTCTATATAGGCCGTCTGCGCGGCGTCTAGCAACTGGCACGGGTAGCCCCAGGCTCGAAGTTGGGCGGCGCGGGACTCCAGTTCGTACGCTCCCACGGCGGTGGACGCCCATTCCAGCTGACCGCCCCAGCGCAGGCCGACATCCACGCCCAACCCCTTAGCGAACCGGTCCCATATGCCCAGCGACCGGCGGTTGAAGTTGTGGTAGGAGACAGGGTGCTTTGCCGTGGCGTTGATCCAGGCGAATGAATGGCTGGTGGCGCCGGCGCCAGGCCTCCCTTTATCGATCACCGTGACTGCCGCGCCGCGCCTGGCCAGGGAATAAGCGATGGCTGAGCCAACGATTCCGGCGCCGACCACGGTTACTTTGACTTGTTTTCGAGAGGGTCCGGTAGACATAAACTATCCTTGGACCGTTCTTCAGCCTTAGTATGGTCCCAGCCTGTCAGATCGGCGTGGTAGCCCCGCATCTCGTCCGAAAGGACTTCGATGAAGTTCCGCACAGCCTGACCAAGGAACTTGCCCTTCAATGTGCAGACGCCAATCACCGAAGAATCGAAGATGTGGTCCAACCGCACCACTCCCAGACGGTCATGGTCCTGCTGGTGGAGGGTGAAATCGTTGCACACCGCCACGCCCATACCGGTCTCGACGTAGCGTTTGATGGATTCAGTATCGTCCAATGCCAGCACCACGTCCCAGGAAACGCCTTGTACCCTCAACTCCTGCTCTAACTTCTGGCGGGTCAGGCTTTCAGGCCCGGGAAGGATCATTGGCCAGGGAGCCAGGTCCTGCAGGCTAACGTTGGTACGTTTCAATAAGGGGTGGTCCAAGGGCGTCATCAGGACAACGTCGAATTTGAATAACTCTTGGAATTCCAGCGATTGGTCGTCTAGGGGCGGAGGAGCGCAGAACGCCAGGTCAACCTCACCGGACCGCACCAGGCGTAGCAGAGGGGTGTACGGCCTCGCCAATAGCTGAATGCGGACGTCCGGATAGCTGTTGCTGAAGACCTGAATTCCTGGTGGGAGGTGGTGCAAGACCAGATCTGGATACGCGCCCACCACGAACGAACCGCGTCGTTCGCTATAGTCCATCTGTGTCTTCAGCGCGTCCACTGCTTGGACCACGGGCGTGACCAGTTCCAGTAGGATTGAGCCCTCTGAGGTAAGCTGAATCGGCCGTTTGATGCGGTCAAACAGGATTATCTCAAACTCGTCTTCAAGCTTGCGAAGGTGAGTGGTTACCGTTGGTTGGCCCAGAGCCAGTGTGCGGGCCGCCTTAGAGACACTTCGCAGCTGAGCAACATGGTAAAAACTAACAAGCTGACGCAGTTCCATCTGGCGTTGCCTCCCCCTTTGGCATCACGGTCGCCAATATAACATATCAATGAGCATTAGGGTAGTAGGAATGATATACCCGCAAAATCGATATTGCGAACGCATTTCAAGCTGTCATGAACCGGTCTGGGTTAACTCCCGGACTAGGGCAAACGTAAGACGTCTGAACAGCGCCAAGACGATATACTGGGCAGTGACTTCGAGCGGACATCCACTGCTAACCATGGAGCGATGTTGTGCGAAGAACTCTGGAAAGGCCAGAAAAAATCACGCCTGACGGTGACGACGGCTATTTTGAACAACTGACCAAAGCGGTATTCCGGGCCGGGTTCAGTTGGGCGGTGATCCGAGCGAAATGGGAAGGGTTTTTAAAAAGCTTCGAGAATTTCGACCTGGGCCGGGTGGCGGCCTACGGTCCCGACGATTTGGAGCGTCTTTTTGAAGACAGCCGCATCGTCCGTAACCGCCGCAAAATCATCGCAACCGTCGAGAATGCCCGCACCATGCTCGACTTCATCGACGATCATGGGTCATTCCACGCCTACCTGAGGTCTCTGGACCACCTGGACTACCACACCCGAGTCAAGGTATTAACGCGGCCCTTCGCTGGCCTGGGCCGGACTTCCGCCTTCGTGTTTCTCCACTGCGTCAACGAGGAAACGCCCGACTGGCAGGACCGGTAGGTCTGATCAGCGGCCCTCTTTGATGTAGTCGGAAACTTTCTCGCCAATCATGATGGTGGTGGCGTTGGTATTGGCCCGGATGCAGTCCGGCATCACCGATGCATCGGCAACCCGCAGATTCTCTATTCCCCTCACGTGACAGTACTGGTCCACCACTGCCATTGAGTCGGAATCTGGACCCATCTTGCAGGTGCCGGAGATGTGATGCGATGTGCCGGTGTTCCGCATCAACCAGGCATTAAGGGTCTCATTAGATTCCAGGTCCGCCTCGGTAGGGTTCACCAATTCCAGAAGAATGTCGGAAAAGCTAGTCTGTTCACAGATCTGGATGCACAGCCGCACCGCTTCCCGCATGCGACGTAGGTCTTCCTCCTCCTGGAAATAGTTATAATTCAGGAACGGCTGCACGTGGGGGTCGGTGGAAGTAAGTTTCAGTTCACCCTTGCCCAAAGCAAGCTGCAGGCTGGCGCTGAGTCCGATGTAGTTCCCTTCGTCGTCGATCTCTACCTGTGCGGGACGGTGCTCACTAGTCATCAGCATGGGGCTGATCTGCATGTCGTTCCGGATGTCAGAGTTCTCCACGGTATAGCGCAGGCCAACCTGGATCACCGGCGCTTGAATGTCGGGCCGGTCTCCAGTCGCCCGGTACAGAACGGCGGCGGAGGGATGGTCGCGCAGGTTCTGGCCTACCCCAGGTAGATTGTGGACGACGTCTATGCCCAGTGATTTGAGGTTTTCGGCCGGTCCGACGCCCGAGAGCATCAGCAATTGGGGCGAGGCAACGGCCCCGCTGCAGACTATGATCTGCTCACCCTCGACCGTGAATACCTCACCGCCGCTTTCGGCTTCAACGCCCACTGCTCGCTTGCCTTCAAACAGGATGCGCCGAGCCGTCACGCTACCGCGGATATTGAAGTTCAATCGGTGTCGGGCCATATCTAGGTAATTTAGGGCATTGCTCATGCGCACGCCATCGATGGTATTCCTGGCCCTGGGAGAGACGCCGGTGGACTCCGGATGGTTCATGTCCTCGTCGATTTCGTACCCCACAGCGACACAGGCATCCTCAAAGGCCCTGGCATAGGGCAGCCACTCGCTGCGAGGGTAGCGCCGCACCGGCACCGGGCCCTCGGACCCGTGGAAATCCCCGCCGAAATCCAGGTCAGTCTCCAACTTGTTGAAGTAGGGTAGGACCTTGGTGAAGCCCCATTCGTCATTGCCCATTGCCGCCCAGCCGTCGTAGTCCTCTGGGATGCCACGGAAGAGCACCTGTCCGTTGATAGCGCTTGAACCGCCGGTGGCCTTGCCCCTGGGGATAGTCAGATTAGGCTGCTCAGGCGTCACCTGGGCCTCGTAAGCCCAACTGTGTGGGCCATATGCTGACAGCCATACGTTGTTTCCGAATTTGATGTCATCGGGAAGCTGGTCAAAATTGGGATAATCCGGGCCTGCCTCTAACAGCAGCACCGACTTGGAAGAATCTTCGGATAGACGGGTGGCGATGGTGCATCCGGCGGAGCCTCCGCCCACCACGATATAGTCGTACTTCATATTCCTACTCCCTAAACGTTTACGGTGACCGATGCGCGCGCCAGCCTGGGGAGGCTGACTTGAGATTTAATCAGCCAATAATAATACAGTGGGCGAAATTACGCACGCGTGTAGATGAAGGCGACGGCGGCAAGAGAGAGTTAGGTCCGGGGTATTCTTATTCCAGTTCGATCAGAGGGTCGTTGGTGCGGACCGTGTCCATGGGCTGGACAGCAATCTCTTTGACGACTCCATCACGGTGGGCACGGATGCTCTGCTCCATCTTCATGGCTTCCACCACGCAAACCTCTTGGCCGGCGGAAACCTGGTCGCCTGGCCGGACCAAGATGGAAATCACACGTCCTGATAGGGGAGATGCAATGATGTTATCTGAACTGCTGCCTGAAGCGCCGCGAGCAGAAGGGGGTGGTGCGACGATTCCTGCGGACTGGGTGCGTCCGCGCCGGGGGCGGGTCGGAGGCTGGCTGCGCAGGCCCTCAACCTCCACCAGGAAGGTCTCGCCTTCTACGGTAACTTCGACCGGGGATTGGGTCAGTTCACTTATCTCAACGTTGTACCAGTTATCCCCAACTTTGATCCGAAGTGTGGTTACCGCCAACTCCGGTTCCCCATTGACCGGGAAAGGAGTTGCTCCCGGCGCCCGTAAACGCGCCAGGGACTAAAGGCGGCCGGCGCCAGGGGCTGTGCGGATTTCATGGCCATCACCAAGGTGATTCCGATGGCAGCGGCGATCTCGCGTTCGCCGTTCTCGTGTCTGTTCTTGTGCCCGTTGCCGTTCTTATTCATCTTTCCGTTGCCACATTTGTTCAGGGAGCGGGCCTGGAATTCTTCTATCCAGATGGGCATTGATCCGGTGTGGTGGGTGGCGGCCAAGAATTCCTTGGTGGCCAGGATGTCCCGCAGCAATGGGACGTTGCACTTCACGCCTTCCACCCGGAATTCCAAGAGGGCCCTCTGGAGGGTTTTTATCGCTTGGTTCCGGTCCTCTCCCCAGGCCATTATCTTGGCCATTAGCGGCTCGTAGTCTAACCCAACGGTGTAACCGTTGCAAAGCGCGGAATCGATGCGGATATGCTCGCCCTCCGGTTGATGCAGGTCTGTGATATCCCCTGAATCAGGCATGAAAGTTTCGGGGTCTTCGGGGTAGACCCGGACCTCTATGGCGTGTCCGTTGACCGAGACGTCTTCCTGGCTGATGGGTAGGACTTCTCCGGCCGAAACCCGAATCTGGAGTTCCACCAGGTCTAGACCGGTCACCAATTCCGTGACACCGTGCTCCACCTGTAGCCGGGTGTTCATCTCAAGGAAGAAAACGCTACCGTCGGCGGTCACCAGAAACTCGACAGTCCCGGTGCTGGTATAACCTATGTAGTTCCCCAGCTTGGTAGCCAGGCTACAGACCCGGCGGCGTAGGCGTGGAGTCAGCTTGGCCGACGAGGGCGTTTCTTCCACCAGTTTCTGGTTGCGACGCTGCACGGAACAGTCACGTTCGTAGAGGTGGACCAAGTTTCCGTGCTGGTCTCCGATGAGCTGGACCTCGATGTGAGAGGCGTCCTTCAAATAACGCTCGAAAAATAGGCGGGAGCTACCGAATGCGCTCTCGGCAACCTGCCGCGTCCGCTCAATCAGGGGCATCAATTCTTCTTGTGAATCAATGATGTGGATGCCGATACCCCCGCCGCCCTCGGCCGCTTTGACCATCAGCGGAAATCCCAGTTCCCAGGCTTTGGTCGCGGCGTTCTCATTTGCCACGGCCTCGTCGGTCCCCGACAGAATGGGAAGGCCAGCTTTGCGAGCCAGTTTCCGGGAGTAAATCTTGTCCCCCATCTTCTCCATCACATCCGGCTCGGGCCCGATAAAACAAATACCCGCCTCCTGACAGAGACGGGCGAATTCCGGATTTTCAGAAAGGAAACCGTAGCCTGGATGGATGGCCTGGGCGCCGGACGTACGGGCCGCGTCCAGAATCGTGGCCATGTTTAAATAGCTGTCATGAGGGGGAGCCTCGCCAACCAAGTAGGCCTCGTCGGCCATTTTGACGTGCAGGGCTTCCTGATCGACCGTCGAGTAGATAGCAACGGTCTTTATCCCCAAACTCTGGCAGGTGCGAATAATCCGGCAGGCGATCTCGCCCCGGTTGGCAATCAATATCTTGGTAAACACAATTTACCCTTCGTATCAAGGAACGGTAGCCCTTCATTTAGGTGTGAAACCGCGGGCCCCGTTCAAAATGTGAGCCATAAGCCCTAAATATATACCTCAGGAAGGGACTCATTGTTAAGGCGATCCAAGAACGAGTTAGAGCGAATTTCCTTACCGAGCCAATAGCCTACGGTGGTGGAAAGCAGGCTCCGGAGCTCGTCGGCCAGGCTCTCGTCTACAGACAGCTTACAGGCCTTTGAAATTTCGCTCCGGTCTAGGAGGCGCAGTACTTTTAAGGCGCGAAGGGAAAGGGGACGCAGATGGGCGTCGTCGGGGCTACAGTCTAGGCATAGGGTGCCCCCCACGTTGGGGCTAAACCGATGGGCGTCCGGCTCCAATTCTTCACGGCATTCAACGCAGTGGTAAAGTTCCGGCATCAGCCCAGAAACCTGCAGCAGATGAAACTCGAAAAACCGTAAAGGCATGTCCGACACCGGATTATCCTCTACGGCCTGAAGGGTGTCAATCATCAACCGGAACAGTTCGGGGTTTGGGCTTTCCTCAGCCCCAAACCCGTCCACCAGCTCCGCCAGATACAGGCCCTTGGTGATGGCCAGCAGGTCTTCTTTGAGCACAGAGAAGCTCTGGACGACTTCTGCTTGGGAGATGATATCCATGCTGCGGCCATGGGCCATGGACATCCGGACCATGGTCAAAGGTTCCAGGTGTCCCACCAGCTTGCTGGTCGACCGGCGAGCTCCCTTTCCCACGGCTTTGACCTTGCCTTGGTCCCTGGTGTACATGGTGACCAAAAGGTCGGATTCACCCAACGGCGTATAGCCGAGGATGATAGCTTCGCAACGATAGGTCCTGGGAGGGGCCATTGCCTTAACTCCGGATCAAATCTCTTGGCGGCCCTGGAACGCCCGGGTCAGCGTGGTCTCATCCGAATATTCCAAAGACCCACCTACGGGCAGTCCCCGGGCCAGATGGGTGACCTTAAGGCCCTCCCGGCCTTGGTGGCGGCGGATGTACATGGCTGTAGCCTCGCCTTCCAAGGTGGGGTTGGTGGCCACAACCATCTCCACCACTTCCGGCCGCTCCAGCCTGCTGAATAGCTCTTTCAGCTTTAGCTGGTCCGGCCCAATCCCATTGATCGGCGAGATAACGCCGTGGAGCACATGGTACAAGCCCCTAAATGTCCGAGTCCGTTCCATGGCCAGCACGTCCAAAGGGTCCTCTACCACGCAGATGATGGTCTGGTCACGGCGTGGGTCGGAACAGACCTGGCATGGAGAGGCGTCGGTCAGGTTCTGGCATTCTTCGCAAAATACGATATTTTGCTTGACGGAGGCAACGGCATCGGCCAAGGCGTAGGCGTCATCGTCGGGCAGCCGAATGATGTAGTACGCCAGGCGCTGGGCGCTCTTGGGTCCAATTCCCGGCAGCCGGTTCAATTCTTGCACCAGCCGAGCCAAGGAGGGGGCTGCTCCGGAGATGTTCTCTTGAGTCATTTATCGAGTGCGCGGCCGGTGGCTTTGTTGCCGGCTGGCCGCTTGATCGAATTCCCTAGAATCCCGGGATGTTCATGCCGCCGGTAACCACACTCATCTTCTGGGCGGCTAGTTCCTGGGCTTTGTTGGATGCGTCGTTGACTGCGGCCAAGACCATATCTTGAAGCAGCTCCACCTCTTCAGCGGCCTCGGGCTCGATAGTAACCGATTCCACGATCTGTTTTCCGGTCATAGTCACCTTCACCGCGCCGCCACCGGCGGTACCTTCGACGGTGAGGGTTTCCAATTCTTCCTGGATCTTCTGCAGTTGTGCCAGTTGCTTCTGCGCCTGACGCATCATGTTGCGGTTCATTCTTCGATCTCCTCTAGGACTCTGGCGCCCATCCCAAGGGCCGTTCGGACCAAGGAACTTTGTTGCGCGGTTTTGGCCGTGTTGGCGGTGCTTCCGGTCCCGTTGGCCATGGCGAGACGCAGCTCGTATTCAGATCCGAACGAGTCTGCAACGGCCTGGCTGACCTGACGGCGGGACCCAGGGTCGTCCATCTCCTCTTGCATCCGTTCCAGGTTGGCCTTGTTGGAGAAACCCAACACCAGGGTATTGCCATCCAGGGAAACGGCGTTGGCCTTGCAGTCGCGTAGCAGGGCTCCAAGATTGTATTTCTTGCCTTTCATGCGGCCAAGCACCTTGAGCGCTGCCAGCCACTGTGCGCCCAACTCAGATATGGGTCCGGGGTCTAAGGCGGGCCGTGGTTGATCGGTTGGCCGTCCCGCGGGAGGATGCGCCTCACCTTGAGGTCGGGGCCGAGCCGGAGGCGGGCTGCTCGGGTCTCGGGCCGGCTGAGCGGGGGTTGCAGTGCGGGCCGGTTGCGCTGCGGGAGGCGCCTGTGCTGCCGGCGGTGCGGTTTCCTCACAAATTTCCAACACGGCTAATTCGAGGGGAAGGGTGGACGGCGCGTCGTAACGCATGTTGACGTCACCCCACACCTTGAGCCCTCTGACGATACGCCAAGGGGGTATGCTGCCCACCAACTCCTTGAGTTGGGCGGTGACATCTTCAGAAAGGTCTACAGCGTCATCAGAGCCCCATTGCAGGTGCATCACCGCCCGCAGCAGCTCTATGGTCTGTTTGTGCAGTTGACGCAGATCAGTGCCACCCCAGACCGCCCGGTTCACCGCCGACAACGCGGCCGACGTATTGCCCATGAGCAGGTATTTAACCAATTCCAGAGAGCTTTCGCCGTTGTTCAGGCCTAAGAGTTCTTCAACCTGATTCAGCGTAACGCCCTCTCTGCCGGAAGCGACCACCAATTGTTCCAGTAGGTTTTCGGCGTCCCGAAGGCTGCCTGCGGCGTGGCGGGCCACCAGGCGTATCGCCTCTGGGTCGACGTTCACACCCTCGGCTTCGGTGATGTCGGCTAGGCGGCCGTAAACCAAGTTCGAGGCTATACGGCGAAAATCGAACCGCTGGCACCGCGAGATGATGGTCGGCAGGATCTTATGGGCTTCGGTGGTGCAAAGAACGAAGATGACGTGGGGAGGCGGTTCTTCTAACGTTTTTAGGAATGCATTTGAGGCCGCATCGGTCAGCATGTGGGCTTCGTCGATGATGTAGACCTTGCGCTGGCCTTGGGACGGGGCGAAGTTCACCTTCTCCCGGATGTCTCGTATCTCGTCGATCCCACGGTTGCTGGCGGCGTCGAGTTCGATGATGTCCATGAACTGGCCGCCGTTGATCGAAAGGCAGATGGCGCAGGCGTTGCAGGGGTCTCCGTCCAGAGGCTCAAGACAGTTGACCGCCTTGGCGATGATTCGGGCGGTGGTGGTCTTGCCGCTGCCCCTTGGCCCGCAGAACAGGTAGGAGTGGGAGACGCGGCCTTGTTTGATCGACTGGCGCAGTGTGCCGGCAACGTGCTCCTGCCCCACCAGCTCGCTGAAGCTGGAAGGCCGCCACTTGCGGTAGAAAACCTGGGCGGTAGAAGCAGGATTGGTTATGGCCTGGCCGGTCATTTCAGGAGAGTCTCCATCAAGATCAGAATCGCCGGTCTAGGTTTTAATGTTAAGTGCCGCTAGGGCTGTGCGCTCTTTGGACTGCATCAACTGTGTTTCTTCAGGGTCCAGATGGTCGTGCCCCGTAAGGTGCAGCACTCCATGTACTACCAGAAGGGCCAACTCATGTTCAAGGGGCGCGCCCCGCTCTTCCGCCTGACGTTGCGCCTGAGGATAGGAAACGATCACTTCTCCCAGTGGAGAAAGTTCTTCGGGTGGCATAACAAATTCGAAATCGCCGTTTTCGATCAAATCCTTGGGCGGCTCGGCGTCGCCTTCCCAGTGGCCTGCATGGTCGGCGGAGAAAGACAGCACGTCGGTAACCTCGTCGAGTCCTCGAAACTGGGTGTTCAGACCGTGGACAGTCTCATCATCGGTAATGAGCAGGCTCATCTGCGTCGCCTCAGCCCCTTCCAACGCCACACTCAGTGCTGCTTGTGCGATTCCCATCAGCCAATTTTCGACCGGTTCACCCGTGGACGTGCCTGGTAGGTCTCCGAGAATATCGCTGAGGATACTGCCGGAGAAGGGTTCATCCACAGAAAGGTAGACCTGGTGGTCTTGCTGGCTGTCCAAATATAGAACTCGAACCTGAGGAAGGGTTTTGGCCCCCGGTTTCGACCGTTTTAGGCTGCGATCCGAGGCTAGGGCAATCATAGCACGGTGGCCGGAATAGCGACAAGAACCGGCGTGCCAGAAGACATAACACGGAGGGGCAGCCAGGCGGATTCGAACCTTGAAGTCACAGACAGCATCACATCATTGTGCGTTGGAGGCTCGTCCAATTTCTAGGAGGTCCGGCATTGGCTAATCGCATACGCAGAAGAAATAACGCCCGAGTCTCATCCGCGGCCCGGCAAGGCTCTAAGACTCAGCAGAAGAATCTCATGAAGTACGGGTTGGGCGCAGTTGCCTAGATCGTGGTTGTGGCGGCGATCGTTTTCGCGGTGGCCTCCAGCAGCGGTGGCGGTGGTGAAGGGCAACAGGCGCAGGATTATGAATTCAGCATGTTCCAGGGTATCGAAGAGGTTGGCTTCCGTGACGGCAGCCTTGCCAGGCTCGAGGGCAAACCGCTGGTGCTGAATTTCTGGGCCGGTCTGTGCCCGCCTTGCCGGGCCGAGATGCCCCAATTCCAGGTTTTCTACGAGGAATTCAAAGACCAGATACAGCTTGTAGACATCAATACTGGAGTTTTCACTGGGCTGGGCTCCCGGAACGACGCCGACGCCCTCTTGCGTGAGTTGGGCGTGACCTACCCGGCTGGCTGGACTGAGGACGGCAGCGTTCCCCGCAAATTTGGGGTTACGGCTATGCCAACGACAGTTTTTATCAGCTCCGACGGCACGATCGTGGAGAAGAGCGTAGGCGCAATAGATGCTAGGTTCCTGGCCAGAGCCTCTCAGGAATTGCTGGCGGCCGAGGCGGCGGTGGCTACCGGCGTGGGTCACGGCGGCTGAGCAACCGGGTTAGCGGGCTTTCCACATCTAGTGTTGGAATTCTTCGTCGACCAGCGTGTTGGCCGCCGCGCTCTTGATGTCGATGGCGAAGCAGTGGAATTCGTGCCCCACCGGTTGGTCGCCGATTTTTTTGGAATAGCGCTTTCAGGTACTCCTGCCGCTCCTCCGGGTTTGTTATGTCCAAGGCCCGCCCGTAGACCTTGAATTCGCCGTCTGTCGCCATGCGGTCAGAAACGGCGTTGTGGACGCAGCACCGAGGGTCGCGCAGCAGGTCTAGGGCCTTCTGGGAGCGCCACATCATGCCGAGATAAAGTTGCGCGTTAAAGAACAAAGGCTCCACCGGCGATATCCGAGGCCACCCATTCTTCAGCAGGGTCGCCACCATCACCAGCCCATGACGTTCCAGCCGCTCCTGCCCCAATGCAGCCAACTCCGGGTCCTGCTGCGGAAACTCCTGCCAGTTCATGTGAAGGCCTCCGAAATCAAAAAACCCGGAGTCGTCTCGGGATACTACTATTATTACGGGCCAGGCACCTCAAAAAATATACCGCACGGACTTTCTAGGCACGAAGATTGCATGTCAATCGTGGGCATGTTTTAGATCCGTCAGCTCGTAGAACAAAGTATCTGCCCTGACGGATCACAGAACGCTGGCGTCGATCTTCATCTTCTTCACTAATTTCTTCCTCATAACGGCTTCCAACCGCTTTTGCGTTCTTCTTTCGATTCGTGCTGCCCTCTTAATTGGATCGCGGTGCGTCGTTGTTTTCGCCATCTTCTTCCTCTCGTTCATCTCGCGGTGTAGGAAATCAAATACGTTATCGCCTGCGGTCGGGGACGCTTTCCGTTAAGGTATCAGTGTACGGCGTTTCTGGTCGATCAATACCTAGCATCAGTTACCGGGGGAATGATCGTGGAGCTACCGGCTTCGTGCGGGCGGTTACGGAACTGGCTTCCGCTCCCTGTAGCCGCTTTTTATACTCGATAATTGACTGGAGTCGGGCGGCCATCGATTGGTCGTCGCAAACACGTTCAAATTATGGACAGCGTAAATCTCAGCTTGCGGTGGTGGAATCCCGATCTTTCGCATCACGGGCATTAGCCGGCTTACAAAGCCATATGCCATTTTCTCCGTTGATTCCCAAATGTTCGTCATACGAATGTCGCCAGAATCGTCAAAGCAGACAGCATGCATCAACCAACCATCGATCGGTTCGGTCTCCCATCCGACCTTTTACCGCAGTCTTTCATACATTTCTTTGGTAAACCCTTTTCCTGTGAAGATTGCCTTTATCATATGAAATAGACGCCCGTTTAAGACTCGACTTCCGTATGATAATCTCTAGCGTCCGGCGCTTGAAGCACTTGATGCGACGATGCGGTTACCCGGCACACGGCGGAAAGTGATGCAAAAAAGGCCTGTGGAATCAACCAAAGGCCTTTTCTGGTGCCTAAATTTTGGTACCCCGGATGGGCTTCGATCCCATGATCTCCACCTTGAAAGGGTGGCGTCCTGGACCA
>Ga0209445_1000627_pt1 | contig 19638 bp, 19 predicted proteins | sample MarorgKNORR_S2LV_4_FD_188223 | JGI IMG/M metagenome (GOLD analysis project Ga0209445, IMG submission 188223) | Marine microbial communities from the Southern Atlantic Ocean, analyzing organic carbon cycling - NADW_A/KNORR_S2/LV (SPAdes) (version 2) | ecosystem: Environmental > Aquatic > Marine >... | reverse complement strand
AAATTCATTAATGAAAAGTTTGATGAAATTACCACTGAATGGAAAATTGCTTTTTGGCGAAATGCAGTTTGGGTAACTGCAGCTTTTTTATGGGCTACTTGGTTAATGCACGATGTTGCAAATATTGCTGTTTATTTACCAAGACAACTTGATGTTTCATTATTAGCGATTGTTCTTATTTATTTTTCAATTCTTATTTTTTATATTTTTTACATTCATGGCGGACCCATACAGAAAGTTGTTTTAGATAAAACAGGTACAAGATACGCACGATCAGCAACTATCATTAATATAATTTACGCAATAGTGCTTTATTACTTTAGAGAATTGAATGATCTTCCTATGTCTACCACATGGGTTTTTGTCGGGTTATTATGTGGAAGAGAGCTAGCAATTTCTACGATGAATAAAGAGTATAAATTTAAATACGTGTTTCCACTTATCGGTAAAGACTTCGTTAAAATGATCTTTGGATTAAGTGTTTCTGTTGGTATCGTGTTAGCAATCCATTATATAATTATTCCTAGTGGATTTGGTTTATAGATCGTTATTGAATTAAAGTTCTCCTTATCGCCTGAGACCATCCCTTTAATAAATTTAATCTTTCAGAACTTTTCATAACTTTGCTTAATTCTATCGAGGCCCACTTGATTCCTTTGGAGATGACCGCAACCACAACAAGATCGACTTTTTTATTAATTTCTTCTCCTAATTTTTCAAATTTTGAAAATTTTACACTTTTTGGAACATCGCAATTTAATGCTGGATGTTTCTTTTTAGAATTAATTTGATCAATAAAATCATTTTCTAAATGGTTCCTGTAATAAAAACAACATGATTATTATCTGAACAAGGAAATGAAAAAGTCATTCCCATAGAGCCAGCACCCAAAATTAAGATATTCGCCATAAACTACTCTCTAAAAATAGACCTTTTAATTAAATATACCACTGCAATTATTTCAATTTTACTCAATATCATAAAAAGGATTAATGACATCTTTGTAAAGTTGTTTAAATCAAAAAAACTTAAACTATCCATGCCATATAATGCCGAACTTACTGTGTTAGTAAGTGTCAGTATGGATAATTTAAAAGAATTTTCGAAAGTTAAATTATCCAACGTTAATATGCCTGATAAAATAAATACAGAAATGATAAAAGAAATAAAAACTAGAAAAGCAATTTTTACATCCTGATCATCAATCTTAGCTTCTGAATTATACAAATTTTTATCAATAACATTAATTGGTTTAACTAATCTGTGAATTTCCTGGTAAGAAATTTTAAGAAGAATATAAATTCTTGTATATTTAAATCCTGAAGATGTGGATATCAAAGATCCGCCAACAATTGTTAATAAAATAAAAAATAAAGATAAATCAACATTTGATGAGTAGGTTGTTATTCCCGACGTAGAAATTGATGAAGTAATTGCAAAAACCACATTAGCAAATTCTTCATTTGGAATTACAAAAAAATAAATGAGTAAAATCAGTGATATGATTAATGAAGCCAAATGTAGGTCTTCTTGGTGATATCTAAATGAAAATTGTCTTGTGATAACATCGTGTATTAAAAAGAAATTAAATATTGGAAATAATAAAGTAATTGATAAAACAAAAACCTGTAGGTTGGTTTCTATGATATTAGATAAATTATCCGTTGGTATAAATCCGCCCGAAGATATAGTTGTGAAAGCCAGATTAAAGGCATCAAGAAGTCTTACATCAATTAAGCTATATAAAAAAATAACAAAAACTGTTGAAAAAAAATAAATGAAAAAAATTTTAATAAAATTGTAATTAAAATTATTGTAAAAATTTCTACCTGAGGCACCTCCTGAAATTAAATAAGCTGGTTTTATTTTAATTTGTTTTGAGCCTATTGTTCCAATGGTAGCTAATAAAAAAAACAACCCCCCTAACCATTGAGAACTGGATCTCCATAATAAGAGCGGCTCATCAATATTTTTAACATTTTCTATAATGGTAAAACCTGTAGTGGTAAATCCTGATACAGATTCGAAATAAGAATTTAATAAACTAATATTATAAATGCTAAAGAAATAAGGAATACTAAACAATAGAGGTATTAGGAAAAAACTTAATACGATAAAGGTGATTTGATCCACCAAAGTAATATTTTTACTAGAGTTACGACCTACATACCAAAATGAAGATCCAATTATCAAAGAAGTTATAAGTGTTATTAAATAGGAATTGAGATCTAAAACAAAATCAAAATAAATCGAATACAAAATATTTAAAATAGAAAAAAACGAAACAAATAAGGAATTAATTCCTAAAAAAAATAGTACACTTTTATAATTCATTAAACCAATGAACTTATTCTAAATAAACTTTCTACTTTTTCTAGATGTTCTCTCTTACTTAAAAATACAACTAAGTCTTTTTTTTCAAATTTAAAATCAGATTTTGGTATAATTACATCTTTATTCCTAACAACCGCGCCAATTCTTATTTCTTTGGGAAGATTAGAGTCTTTTATAGATTTACTTATTAGTTCTGATGTTTCTAACACTTCAGCTTCTATAAATTCATATTCACCATCTAAGAGTGTATAAACTGTTTCTATAGTCCCTTTATGAACATGTTTTAATATTGTTGATACAGTAGTAAGTCTTGGATCTACCAAGTCATCAATTTTTAAGGAAGTTTGTAATAAACTATAATTTTGCTTATTTACCAAGGCAATAGTTCTTTTATTGGGATTATTTTTTTCAGCAAGAACACAAACCATAATATTATTTTCATCATCATTGGTAAGGGATAAAATCGTTTCAGCTTCTTCAATGTTAGCCTCCTTCAAAACATCTTCATCTAATCCATCGCCATTAATTACAATTGTAGTATTAAGTTCATTTGCAATAAATTCGGCTCTATCTTTATTTTTTTCAATAATTTTTACTCTAACTCCCTCAGAATCAGTCTCTAAATTCTTTGCCAAATAAAAACCGATATTTCCTCCTCCGACAATTAGAATTTTTTTCGCCATTTTCTCCTCATGACCAAAAGCTGAAAGAGTAGCCTTTATTTGCGAAGCATTAATAACCACAAATGCTTTATCGTTAATTAACATCTTGTCTTTTTTCTTAAGTATCACAAATTTTTCACCTCTTATTACTCCGAGTACATTTGCTCTTAAATCTGGAAATTGTTCTGTAAGTTTACCTAATTCAGTATTAACTAAAGGACAATTTTTACCAATGTTAATCTCTAAAACTTTTATTTTTCCATTCACAAAAGGCACGCTATCTAACGCACCTGGTGCATCTAATTTTCTCTGTAATGATTTGGCAACCTCTAATTCAGGAGAAATTATAACATCAATCGGAAGATTAGATTCTCCGAATAATTTACCCCACTTTTTGCCTAAAAATTCTTGTCCTCTTATTCTGGCGATTTTTTTGCTTATTTTAAAAATAGAATAAGCTACTTGGCAAATAACCATATTTGTTTCGTCATTTTGAGTCACTGCAATAATCATATCAGCATCTTCTGCTCCAGCTTTTTCTAAAACAGAAGGGAAAGTAGCTCTTCCCACAACACCTTTTACATCTTGGGTGTTATTAATTTTTTCTATAAACTCACTAGACTGATCTATTACTGTTATTGAGTGACCTTGAGCTGACAATTGTTTTGAAATTGAAAAGCCGACTCTCCCAGCTCCACATATAATTATGTTCATTTAATTGACGCCTTTTATACCTAAAGTTTTAAGTTTTCTATGAAGAGCAGATCTCTCCATTCCAATAAATTCTGCAGTTTTGGATATATTGCCTTTATGTATTTTTAGTTGTGAAGTTAAATAATCTTTTTCAAATTTTTCTCTAGCTTGTTTTAAAGGATATGAAAGTACATTTTCATATGAATCGCTGTTTTTAGAAACATTTTTTTGTGACAAAGAATCGTGTACCAATTGATTAATATTATTTGTATTTTCGTTGAGTGATAATATTGATACTCTTTCAACTAAATTTCTTAATTCTCTAACATTGCCAGGCCAATCGTATTGATAATATAGATCAAAATTAGTATCTAACTTAGTTTCACTAATTCCATTTGATTCAGCAATTTTTTTAGAAAAATAATTTAGTAAAAGAGGAATATCTTCGCTTCTATCTTTTAATGCTGGTAAAAAAATTGGAACAACATTTAATCTATGATACAAATCTTCTCTAAAATTTCCTTTATCGACCTCTTCTCTAATATTTTTACTCGAAGTACTTATGATTCTTACATTAACATTAATTTCTTTAGATCCATTAACTCTCCGAAATTTCTGATCAATTAAAACCCTTAAAATCTTTGCTTGTGTTTCTAAAGGAATTTCTGTCACTTCATCTATCAATAAAGATCCGTCTTTTGCCTTTTCAAAAAAACCATAATTTATTGTTTCGTTTGCATTTTCTGAACCAAAAAGTTCTAATTCATATTTTTGTGGATCTAACAGTGCTCCATTTACTACTACGAAAGGTTTATTTGACCTTGATGACTGTTTATGAATTTGCCTTGCCACGAGTTCTTTACCAGATCCTGCTGGTCCTGAAACAAAAACTCTACTTTCAGTGTTGCTAAGTTTAGTAATTAAATTTCTAATTTTCTCTATTGCTTGACCTTTTCCTATAATATCATATGAATGAAAAAGCTTATTTTCCAGTGCACTTTTTTCTTTTTTTAGATCTATATTTTCTATAGCTCTATTAACAAAATTTAACAATCTTTCGGATGAGAAAGGTTTTTGTATAAATTCAAATGCCCCAAGTTTTAAGGAATCAACAGCCATTTGAACATTCGCATGACCGGATATCATTATAACGGGAATATCCTCATCGATTTTTTTTAAATGAACCAGCAACTCGATACCATCATTATCGCCTTTATCTAATTTAACATCTACGACAGCAACATCAGGTAATTTTTTATTAATTTCTAGCAAAGCTTGGTCAAAATTAGCCGCTTCTCTGACTATCATTCCTCGATCTTTTAAAATAACTGAAATTAATTTTCTTATATCTAAATTATCATCTATAACTAGGATCTCATTAGCCATAATATTTTGGTAATACAATATCTACCTTTGCTCCATTTTTAATAGAATTAAATAAAATTGTGCCGTTATGATCGCTTATTACTTTAGTTACAATAGCCAGACCTAAGCCTGTACCTTTTTTTTTTGTCGTATAATAAGGTGTAAGCATTTTTGTTTTGTCAACTTGCTCGAAACCCACTCCATTATCAATAATGGTTACGTATATATAGTCACTATCTGCTTTAATATCTATGCTAATTTCTCCTTTAAAATCATCCTTTTTGCTTTTCTTCTCATCAATTGACTCTATTGAATTTTTAATCAAATTTATGAAAACTCTGTTAAGTTGTTCTTCATCACCACTTACATCACTAGATAATTTTCCTTTTGATAATCTAAAAGTTTTGTCTGTGTTTGACATCTCATGTAAATTCACAGATCTAGAAATTATTTTATTTAGATCAACTTTTTTTAAGATAGGTTTTGGCATTCTAGCAAAATCTGAAAATTCGTTTAACAAGTATTCAATATCTTTGATTTGCTTTGTTATAGTATTTAAGTAGTTTGAAAAATCTTTATCACCATCTATTTTATTTAGGTATTTTTCTTTAATTCTATCAATAGATAGTTGGATTGGAGTAAGGGGATTTTTTATTTCATGTGCCAACTTTCTTGCAACGCTTTCCCATGCTGCATGCCTTTCCGACAAAAGTAATTTATCTTGTTGTTTTCTTAGTTTTTCAATCATTGAATTAAAGTTTAAATTTAACTTTTTAAAATCTTTATCTGTCTCAATTTGTGCCACCTTAGCATTTAAATCTCCGGAACTTATTTTTTCTGAAGCAGTAATTAAATTTATAATTGGTGTAGTTAATCTTGAGGCAAAATTAATTGAAAGAATAATTGAAAGAAAAAGAAGTAGAGAAACAATTAATAAATAGATAACTGCAAATGTAATTTTTATTCCTGTTTTTCTTTCTTGAACACTATAATAAAAACTAACTGCTTCGCCAGTTTGTTTAAGATAATTTATCACTTTAGGATCCATAAACTTTACAATATAAAGGTATGTATCGATAAAATTATTCAGTTTAACTAGAGCCGATGTTCTGTTAGTACGAGGATCAACTATTCTTACCGGTCTACCATCTAATGACATTATAAAAGCCTCTTCTGGAGGAGGCACAAAATTCATAGAAATATCCACAATATTGGACATAATTATGTTGCCAGAACTATCTAATAAATGAACTTCATCTAATCTTCTCAACAATCTTTGAGACGAAAGTACATTTAAAAACTGTTTAGGTTTTTCATAGTACAAGGCTGATTGATTATTAACATCTAAAACCATTAACGAAATATCAGCCTCAATGGAACTTCTGATCTGATCAACATAATTTTTTGCTACTTCTGCAGAATTGCTAACTACTGTTTTAATTTTACTATCAAAATACTTTTGTAGACCTACATTAAATAAAATAAGAGAAAATATTGCTATTATAATTGAAGGCAACAGAGTGGTTGTTGAAAAAAAAAGTATATATCTTAAGCTTGTTTCAGAGCCTAATTTTCCTTTCCTTCTTTCACTTAAAATCTTATATATTTTATAAATAATTAACGTAAAAAATAAAATCAACAAAATTAGGTCGGCAACAAGTAGTATTTGTAGGTTAAAATCATTTAGTTTAATAAATCCTTGATTGATAAAAGTAAAAAATGTTAACAGCCCAAATACTATGCAAATCAAAGATGTTGCTATTACCCATTTATAATTTTTAATGGTATGAATCATTTAATAAATAATAGTTAACATTTAAAATAAATATATGGCAATTTTAAAAAAATGACCTTATTTCTTATACTATTAGCTGCTGGAGATAGCAAAAGGCTTAAATCCAATACTCCTAAACCCTACAACAAGGTTAATAATAAAACATTATTGGAGCATTCATTAGATGCATTTCAAAATTTTAGTAAAATTAAAAAAACTGTAATCGTTTATAATAAAAAGCATAAAAAATACCTTAATAAATTAAATCTTAAATACACTTTAAAGATAGTAGGCGGCAAAACCAGGCAAGAATCTACCTTTGAAGCCTTAAAAAAGATTAAAAAAATGAATTGTAAAAAAGTATTAATTCACGATGCTGCTAGACCTTTTCCTTCCAAAAAAATTATAAATGAAATAATTAACAACCTTAAAAGAAATCATGCTGTAGTACCTATAATAAAAATAAATGACGCGACAAAGCGTGTCAAAAAAAAAATGATTTTTAAAAATATTCAACGTAACAGTTTAAGATTTTCTCAAACTCCCCAAGGTTTCACTTTTAAGGAAATTTATGAAAAACATAAGAAAAATATAAATATACCTTTTGATGATGACTCTGCATTATTTACTAAAGATGGTGAAAAAGTATTAACGATAAGTGGCAGTAAAACAAATTTAAAAATAACTGATAAAGAAGATTTAAATATATTTAAATCTTTAAAAAGAGGAAAAACCTATTCTGGTATTGGTTTTGATATTCACAGATTAATCAAAGGAAAAAAACTTTACTTGGGAGGAATAAAAATATCTTCTACGCTAGAACTAAAAGGTCATTCTGATGCTGACCCAGTACTTCATGCTCTTATTGATAGTTTGCTTGGCGCATGCAGATTGGGTGATATTGGAAAATTATTTTCAGATAAAAATGAAAAATATAAAAATGTTAGATCTACAATATTACTTAAAAAAGTAATTAAACTAATTAAACTTAAAAACTTTTCAATAAATAATATTGATATCAATGTTATTTCTCAAAAGCCTAAAATAAAAAAATATTCAAAAAAAATGACAGATGTAATAAGCAAGATATGTGAAATAAATCCTAATCAAATAAATATCAAAGGCAAGACAACAGAAAAACTTGGTTTAATTGGAAAAGAAAAAGCTATAGCGTCAGAGGTTATAGCTTCGGTAACAAATAATGATTAAGAAATTTAATTTATTTTTTCTAACATTTTTTATGATTGGAAAAATAAAATATGCACCTGGAACGGTTGCCTCTTTTATAACATGCTTAGCATTTTTATTGTTAATTAATATTTTTAATTTATCTGTTATACTTTTATTTACTCTAATAATTTTTTGTTACTCTTTGGTGGCAATAAATAATTCCTTTGAAAACTTTGATACAGAAGATCCTCAAGAAATTGTTATAGATGAAGTTGTGGGTCAAATGTTGCCTTTATTGGCTATACCAATCTACGAAACTTTATACCCTCTTCCTAAGATATACTATTGCGTTGCTGCTTTTTTAGCATTTAGGTTATTTGATATATGGAAACCTTATCCTATTAGCTACGTAGATAATAACGTTAAGGGAGCTTTAGGAATTATGCTTGATGATATTCTTGCAAGTAATTACTCAATTATTTCCTTAACCATAATATTTTTCTTTTTAGGTGGATAAATTAATGAAAGTGCTTGGTAAAAGTATAGTTAATAGGTTGACTAAAAAAAAATTAACAATTTCTATTGCAGAATCTTGTACTGGAGGGTTACTCTCAAGCGCTATTACTTCTGTTGTCGGTTCTTCTAAAGTATTTATACTTGGTTTAGTTACGTATTCCAATCAATCTAAAATTAAAGTTCTTAAAGTTTTAAAAAATATCATAAGGAAATATGGAGCTGTTAGTGAACAAGTTTGCTTAGCAATGGTAATGAACTTAAATAAAATCAGCAAAACTAACATATCTATTTCCATAACAGGGATAGCAGGTCCTGGTGGAGGAACAAAGAAAAAGCCTGTGGGTTTAGTTTACATTGGTATAAAAAAACGGAATAAAATTAGTGTTAGGAAATATTTATTTAAAAATAAAGGACGTACTTTTATTCAAAAAGCCGCAGTAAATCAATCTCTAAGATCAATTCTAAGTTCTCTTAAATAACTCTATTGCTCTTTTTTCAAAAGCATTAGCTATTTTTTTTAATCCAATATCAAAAGACTTAACCATTAATAAATTTAAAATTTTATTTTTTAACTCAAAATCAATGTGAAAATCTACCTCGCTATTATTTCCTTTTTGCTTAAAAAACCACTTGTTTTCTAAATGTTTCAGTGGACCTCCCATATTAGTCACATGTATTGAATCTGAGGATTTATCGTAAATAACGAAACTATTATATGTTTCGTTAAAAAAACTTTTTCCAATAGTAAGATCGGCTGTAATCTCAACTTTATCTCCTTTATCATTTTTATTGTGGATTTTGCTGTTAAGACACCATGGTACAAATTCGGGATATTTTTCTATATCAAGAACCATTTTGATTAAATTTTCTTTAGAACAGGGAATCTCTTTTTTTATTGAAGCGGATGGCATTGAGATTGTTTATCTCTCAATTTTTTCATTTCAGAAAAATCTTCGTCAGCATGGTAAGATGATCTTGTAAGAGGTGAAGAAGCAACAATTAAAAAACCTTTTGATAATGCCAATTCTTTAAATTCTTGAAATTCATCTGGGTGAATATAACGTTTTAATGGATAGTGTTTTACTGAAGGTTGGAGATATTGGCCAATTGTTAAAAAATCTACATTTGCAGATAATAAATCATCCATAACTTGAAGAACTTCATCTCTGGTCTCTCCAAGACCCAGCATAATACCAGATTTAGTAAATATTGTTTTATTTATTTCCTTAATTGATTTTAATAAACTAACTGACGCAAAATATCTAGAACCTGGCCTAACACTTCTATACAAACTAGGAACAGTCTCAATGTTATGGTTAAAAACATCAGGATTAGCATCAACAACTACTTTATAAGATTTTCCTTTTCTTAAAAAATCCGGTGTCAAAACTTCTATGGTTGTTTTTTTATTCATTTTTCTCGTTTCTAATATTACTTTAGAAAAATGATTAGCACCTCCATCTTCAAGATCATCTCTGTCAACAGAAGTGATTACGACATGGTTTAAATTTAATTCCTTGGTTGCTAGGGCTATTTTTGATGGCTCTAACGGATCCAAAAAAGTGGGTTTACCCGTCTTAACATTGCAAAAAGAACATGCTCTAGTACAAATATCTCCCATTATCATAAATGTTGCATGTCTCTTGCTCCAACATTCTGAAATGTTAGGACAGCTAGCTTCTTGGCAAACAGTATGAAGTTTTTTTTTATCAATAATCTCTTTAGTCTTAAAATAATTTTGAGTATTGGTAATTTTAGTTCTTATCCAAATTGGTTTTTTTTTTATTGGACTTATTGGATTATTAATTTTTTCTGGATGTCTTAGATTCATTGATATTCACATAAATTTTTTCATTTACTTTACCAACCATAAATTTTTTTCTATATAATATTTCTAGATAATCAAGATTTAGTCTATCGGTAAGTAAATTGATTTTTTTTTCAAATAAATTCAACTGTGTGACATGTGATTTTTTTTCTTGAATAAGTTGTTCTTTTATTTTTTGTTTTTCATAATATGAAATGAGTCCTCTTTCTCCGTCTAAAAGATTGAATATGACATAAAGAAATAAGAAAATACTAATTAAAGTAAATTTTTTGTGATTAATTATTTCTACAAATTTCATATATTCAAACTTTAGCTATTTTTACAGAATTTCCAAGTTCATCTTCTATTCTTAATAAACGGTTATATTTGGCCACTCTTTCAGACCTAGCCAGAGATCCTGTCTTAATTTGAGATGAATTTGTAGCTACCGCCAAATCAGCTATAAATGTATCTTCAGAATCTCCCGATCTGTGAGAAATAATTGTCTTATAACCATTTTGATGAGCTAAATGAATTACCTCTATAGTTTCTGTTAAAGTTCCTATTTGATTTGGTTTAACTAATATTGCATTGGCAGCTTTTGATTTTATGCCATTTAGAAGGCGTTCTTTATTGGTAACAAATAAATCATCACCAACTATTTGAATATCTTTATTAACAAGTTTAGTTAAATTAATCCAGGCATTCCAATCATCTTCAGAAAATGGATCTTCTATGGATTTGATTGGATACTTTTTAATCAAATCTAAATAATATTCGATCGTTTTTTCTAATGATATAAATTTTGAAGAATTTACAGCATATTTTTTTTCTTTAAATAATTCATTGGCAGCTACATCTAAACACAGAGAAATATCTGTGCCAGCTTTAAATCCAGCTCTTTCTATTGCTGTTAAAATAATTTCAATCGCTTGTTCATTACTTGCAAGTGATGGTGCAAAACCACCTTCGTCTCCAACATTTGTTGAAAGGTTTTTATCATTTAAAAGAGATTTTAATTTTTGTATCACTAAAAAACATATGTTGAGAGCTTCTTTAAAGGTTTTTGCTTTATCAGGTCGCATAATAAATTCTTGAATCCTTAATGAATTGTTAGCATGAGTTCCACCATTAATAATATTCATTAGAGGCAAGGGTAATGTTTTTCCACTACCTATATTTTCAAATAAGGGTATTTTTTTTGAAAGCGCTGCTGCTTTACACGAGGCTAATGAAACTGACAAAATAGCATTTGCACCCAATCTCTTTTTTTGTTTAGTTCCATCAAGTTTAATTAAAGTTTCATCGATTTTTTTTTGATCTTCTATATCAAAACCTGTCAATTCTTTGGATATTTCGCCATTTACTTTTTCTATTGCTTTTAGAACACTCTTTCCTAAATATTTTTTATTTTCAACATCTCTTAACTCGAATGCTTCATGTGTCCCTACAGACGCACCCGATGGAATAATAGCTGAAGCTTTATTACCGTCTTCTAAATAAATTTCGGATTCTATTGTAGGATTCCCCCTGCTATCAAAAACTTGCCGAGCTTTGATATTACTGATTTTTGACATTTTTAACCAATTTATCAATTTCAACTAATTGTTTTAATAAATTTGACATTTTTGATAACGGAACCATAGTGGGACCATCTGATGGTGCATTATCAGGATCCGGATGTGTTTCCATAAAGACCGCAGCAACACCCACAGCAACAGCTGCTCGAGCAAGATATTCTACAAATTCTCTTTGTCCTCCACTTTTATCTCCCATACCACCAGGTTGCTGAACTGAATGTGTTGCATCAAAAACTACAGGGTAACCATTTTTTGCCATTATCGGTATTGATCTCATATCAGAAACCAAAGTGTTGTAGCCAAAACTAACTCCTCTTTCTGTAACTAAAATATTATTATTTCCCGACTCTTCTATTTTTTTTGTTACATTAATCATGTCCCATGGTGCTAAAAATTGACCTTTTTTAACATTAATAATTTTCCCTGTTTTGGCCGCCGCAACTAACAAATCTGTTTGTCGACACAAGAATGCTGGTATTTGTAAAATGTCTACATGTTTGGAAACTACTTGGCATTGATCTATTGTGTGAATGTCAGTTAATACTGGTATATTTAAATTTTTTCTAATCTTATCAAAAACAGGTAGAGAATTTTCAAGACCAACTCCTCTTTTGCCTTTAATGCTAGTTCTGTTTGCTTTGTCAAAAGATGTTTTATAAATCAAACCTATTTTATGTTCTTCAGTAATTTCTTTTAATTTTTCTGCAACATTAATTGCATGCCTTTCATTTTCTAATTGGCAAGGCCCAGCTATCAAAGTAAATTGACTAGTATTTGAAATACTCAATTTGCCGCATTTAACTATTTTATTTTGCATCAATTTCTTCCTTTATTTATTTCTGCCGCTTTAACAAAAGACGAAAATAAAGGATGAGGTGTAAAAGGTCTTGATTTAAATTCGGGATGAAACTGAACTCCAACAAACCATGGATGGTTTTTTAATTCAATTATCTCAGGCAACATTCCATCCGGCGATAAAGCAGAAAAAATCAATCCTTTTTTTTCAAATTCCTCTTTATATTTTATATTCACTTCGTATCTATGTCTGTGTCTTTCTCTAATTTTTTTCGTTGAGTATATTTTGGATATTAAAGAATTATTTTTTAATATTGCTTCGTACAAACCTAATCTCATTGTTCCACCTAAGTTTTTCTCACTTCCTTTAAATATTTTTTTTCCTTTTTGCCATTCCTCTAACAATCCAACAACAGGAGTACAATTATTACCAAATTCGCTGGTCGAGGCATTTTTTATATTTAACAAGTTCCTGGCTGCCTCAATTACAGCCATTTGCATACCAAAACAAATCCCAAAGAAAGGTATATTGTTCAATCTTGCATATTTTATGGCAGCGATTTTTCCCTCACTACCCCTTTTACCAAAACCACCAGGAATAAGTACTCCTGATACATTCTTCAATAAGGATTTTAAGTTTTCAATTTTTAAATTTTCTGAGTCTATTCTGATAAGATTAACTTTAAGATTATTTGATATTCCTCCGTGTATTAGTGCTTCATCTAGAGATTTATATGCATCTTTAAGATTAACATATTTTCCTATAATACATATATTTACATCCTTTTTTGAATTTAGAACTTTTGAAGTAATATTTTTCCACTTTGTAAGATTTGGTGATTTTTTATTCTTAATGTTAAAATATGTTAAGACTCTATCGTCAAGTTTTTCTTTGTGAAAACTAATTGGTGCTTCGTAAATAGTTCTCACATCAATAGTTTCTATAACGTTTTCGATATTTACATTACAAAATAAAGATATTTTTTCTCTTTCCGGTACTGGAATTTTCTTTTCTGATCTACAGATAATTATATCTGGTTGAATACCTACGCTTCTTAGTTCTTTAACTGAATGCTGAGTTGGTTTTGTTTTAAGTTCTCCTGAAGCTTTCATATAAGGAACTAGAGTTAAATGAATAAATAAACTATTGTTTTTGCCTAAGTCATTTGAAAATTGTCTAATTGCTTCAAGAAAAGGTAAGCTTTCTATATCCCCAACAGTTCCACCAATTTCACAAATTACAAAATCTTCGTTTTTTATATCATGAGATATAAATTTTTTTATACGGTCAGTCACATGTGGAACTACTTGGACAGTTCCACCTAAATAATCCCCTTTTCTTTCTTTTTTTATAATATCGCTATAAATACCGCCTGTTGTAATATTGTCTGATTTTGTAGCTGAAATTCCAGTAAATCTTTCGTAATGACCTATATCTAAATCTGTTTCAGCTCCATCATCCGTTACAAAAACTTCTCCGTGTTGAAAAGGATTCATCGTACCGGGATCTACATTTAAATAGGGATCAAGTTTTCTAATTCTGACTTTAAAACCTCTTAATTGTAACAAAGATGCTAACGAAGCTGAAGTGAGACCCTTCCCTAACGATGAAACCACGCCGCCAGTGACAAATATATATCGCGCCATGGAAGTGCAGTATAGTAAATTTTAAATAAAAAATAAAGGTAAATTATTAATCAGATTTTGGAATTTGAGGCTCGGAAGAATCTTTTTCTTCTTTTTCGACTTTTTCTAAAACAGATGTGCTGGAAAATTCTTCTTTAGAAATAATTGTCAATGAAATACTAGTTATAATAAATAAGGTGGCTATTATTGCTGTTGTTTTGGTTAAAAAACTGCCCGCTGATCTAGAAGATATAAAATTATCCTGAGAAACACCCAAACCTAAAGCTCCACCTTCAGATCTCTGCAAAAGTATTACACCAATCAAAAGGATGGCTAAGATTATGTTCAGGATTAAAATGAAATTTTCCATGACTGTTATTTATAGTAATTTTTTACTATATCAATAAATTTTTTAGGATATTGTGACGCTCCTCCAATTAGAAAGCCATCAATTTCAGAAATTAAAGAAAACAGGCATATATTTTTATCGTTAACAGAGCCCCCATACAGAACTTTGGGAGATTTTTTTGTTTTAAAAGTCTTCTTAAGTTCATTTTTGATAAATTTGATAGTATTTTCTAATTCATTCATTTTAGGAATTTTATTTGTTCCAATTGACCAGACGGGCTCATATGCAAATATAATTTTGCTTATATTAAATTTTTTTTCTAATGAACTTCTTATTTGCTTTTTAAGAATAGAAAAAGTTTTACCTTTTTTTTTTTCTTTAAATGTTTCACCGATACAAAAAATAATATTTAATTTTTCTTTAAGAGCTGATTTAATTTTTTTTTTTATTAATTGATTTGTTTCTCCCTCTGATCTATTTTCAGAATGACCCAAAATTATAAATTCCGCTCCTGCTTTCTTAAGCATTGATGCATTAACAGAACCAGTGAAAGGACCGTAGCCTTGATGATAATGACAATTTTGAACACCCAGTGAAATAATCTTTGATTTAAGTTTTTTTTTAAAAAAATAAATCAATGTGTTAGGAACACATAAAATAATTTTTTTTTTAAATTGGTTTTTAGATTCATGACTAAATTGATTTATTTTATGGATAATTTTGAACGATCCAAAATCACCGAACATTTTCCAATTACCGATGAAATACCTTAATTTATTTGTCATGATTAAAAATTTAATTTATAGAGTATCTAAATATATAACAATAAAATAAAATAACTTTAATTAAAATGTTAGGGGCTTTTAGAAAATTTTCTGGATCAATCTACGCAAAAATACTTATGGGAATCATAATTATTCCTTTTGTTTTTTGGGGTATGGGAAGCAACTTTGTAGGAGGTAGCAAAAATGTTATAGTTGTAATAGACAAAGAAAAATACTCTGTACAAGAGTTCTTTAATTTTGTACAAAAATTTGCTTCTCCTAATCAAAAAATAGAAACTGATCAAATTGAGAAATTTCTTTCCTCTTTTATTGGAGAAAAATTAATGGAAAAAGAAGTTGAGCATTTTGGTATTAAACTATCAGATAACTCTCTAAGCAAGTTAATCAAAAGCCAAAAGGATTTTAAAAGAGAAGATAAATTCTCAAGAATTGAATATGAAAAATTTTTATTAAAAAATAATATAACAGCTGCTGACTTTGAAGCTGATTTTTCTAAACATGAAAAGAGGAAACAATTGTTAAATTTTATTGGGGGTGGAATTCTTCCTTCAAAATACTTGGTTAATATGACATATGATAAAATTAATCAAAAAAGGAATATTGAACTTATAAATTTAAATGATATCTTCAAAAAAAAAATAAACTTTTCTGAAAATCAAATTAAATCTTATTTTAAAAATAATAAAAATAAATACAAAGAAACTTATAAATCAGTAAAATTAATAGAATTAACTCCAAAAAAATTAATTGGCAGTGAAGAGTTTAACGATACTTTCTTTAAAAAGATTGATGAAATTGATTATATGATAATTGAAGGAAAAAACTTAGAAAATATTATTCAAAAGTTTAATTTAAAAGAAGCTAGATCAATTACCTTAAATGAATCAGGGAAAGATATAAATTTAAAAGCAATTAACAATCTTTCAAAAGATTTAGCTAAAAGTATTTTTGATGTGAGTGATGTAGAATCAATTTCTTTAATAGAAAAAAAAGATAAATATTTTATCGTAGAAATTATTAAAACCGAAGAGATCCAGAGAGAAATTGAGAATGAAACTGTAAGAAAAGATATATTATTAAACTTAGAAAATGCAACTAAAAGAAAATTGATTTCTGAAATAATTATTAAAATAAATAAAAACAATTTTATTAAGTCTGATTTTGACAAATTATCAAAAGATGAAAATGCACCCATCATAAAAATTACCCTGGAAAATCAAAATGATAATACAGTATTAAAAAAAGACTTAATTAGTCATATTTATTATTTTCCAGAGAAAAAAATAATTGTGGTGAATGATATGAGTTTTTCCGAGAACTTTTTAATTTATATTGATAAAATTGAGAATGTAACTATTAAGGAAAACTCTGATGAATATCAAAAATATCTAGATTTAGCTAAAATCAAAATTACAGGTGAATTGTATAATACTTATGATAATTACATCAGAAAAAGATATAAAATAGACATAAATTATCAAACATTAGATGAAGTAAAAAATCGTTTTAACTAATGAATATCAATACAAATTTATCCAATTTTAAAAAAAAACATAAAAACAAAAAAAATCAAATAATATTTCACAAAGCTAACTGCAAAAGCAATAAAACCATTGAAAATATAATTAATAATTTTTTAATTAAAAAAAATAGTTTTATTTTTGAATCTGTAGAAAAAAGAAGATTTAGAGGGCGTTATACGATCATAGGAGCTGACCCAGATAAAATTTGGGAATTTAATAAAAAAAAAATTCATATAATAGAAAAAAATAAAAAAAAACTACTAAAAGGTTCCCCTTATCCCTTTTTAAAAAAACTTATTGAAAATTTTAATTTTCCATTACCAAAAAATCTCCCTCCTCTTTCCTCACTTTTGGTTGGATACTTTTCTTACGATATTATTAGATATATTGAAAAAATTCCTGATAGATGTTCAGACGACTTAAAAATTCCTGATATAAGATTAATGAGACCTAAAACAATTATCATTCATGATAATCATAAAAAAAAAATTTATTTTATTGTAAACTGTTTTGCTGATGAACAAATTAGCAATTATGAAAATTATTATTCAAGGCTAGTACAAAATATTCGTTTTTTAAAAAATTTAACTTTCAATTATACGTCGCAAAATAAAATTAAAAAAAAAAATGTAAAAAAAATTTATGTAAAATCAAATATATCCAAAAATAGATTTAAAAAAATAGTTTTAAAAGCCAAAGAATATATAAAAAAAGGTGATATTTTTCAGGTCGTATTAAGTCAAAGATTTGAAGCTAAACTCACAAAAGACCCTTTGGAAATATATAAAAAATTGAGAACTAGCAACCCCTCGCCTTTTATGTTTTTTTTCAATTTTGATGACTTTCAGATAATCGGTAGCAGTCCTGAAATTTTAGTTAGGTTAAGAAAAGATAAAATTACTATCAGACCAATAGCCGGAACTCGGCCGCGAGGTTTAAATGCTACAAAAGATAAATTTTATAAAAATCAACTTTTGAGCGATAAAAAAGAATTGTCTGAACACCTTATGCTTTTGGATCTTGGTAGAAATGATGTTGGCAAAGTATGTAAAATAAACTCGGTTAAAGTTACCGAGCAATTTAAAATAGAAAAATATTCACATGTTATGCATATAGTTTCTAATGTTGAAGGCAAATTTGATAAAAAACATTCGCTGTTAAACGCAATGTTGGGCGGATTTCCAGCAGGTACAGTTACTGGTGCACCAAAAATACGAGCCATGGAAATTATAGATGAACTAGAAAAATCTAAAAGAAAAATGTATGCAGGAGCAATTGGTTATTTTTCTGCAAACCAAAATTTTGATACTTGTATAGCTCTAAGAACCGCGCTTATTAAAAATAATAAATTTTATATACAATCTGGCGCCGGAATAGTTGCTGACAGTGTCCCTGAAAAAGAATATTTGGAAACAGTAAATAAAGCAAAGGCTTTGATTAATTCTTTAAATTAAAAAATGAAAATTTTATTAATAGATAACTACGATAGTTTTACTTACAACTTATACCATTATCTTTCTTCTCTTAAATGTAAAGTTGATGTCTATAGAAACGATAAAATTGAAATCCGTAAAATTAAAAGAAATAAATATAAAAAAATAGTCATTTCGCCAGGTCCTGGAAATCCCGATCAGGCTGGAAATTGTCTTAAAATAGTTAAATATTTCTATAAAACAATTCCTATATTAGGTGTCTGTTTAGGTCATCAAATTATAGGACAAGTATTTAAATGTAAGATAGTGGGCGCAAAAAAATTAATGCATGGAAAAACAAGTCTTATTAAACATAACGGTCAGGGTATTTTTAAAGGTATAAAAAAAGTAATATCAGCTACTAGATATCATAGTTTAATTATTGATAAAAAAAACTTTAGTAGTGATTTAATTGTTACTGCAGAAACAAAAGATAAAGTAATTATGGGAATAATGCATAATAAATACAATATTCATGGAGTTCAATTTCACCCTGAGAGTATTAAAACTCCCATGGGTTTAAAAATTTTAAAAAATTTTATTAATTGCAAATACTGATGAAAACATTTTTAAAAAAATTATCCAATAAACAAGATTTAACATTCGAAGAAAGTAAAACTGCTTTTGAAATTTTAATGAATGGTAAAGCTTCAGATGATGAAATATTTAGCTTTTTAACTCTACTATCGGCTAAAGGTGAAGCATCGAATGAAATAGCTGGTGGGGTACATGTTCTAAGAAATAAATCCAAAAGAGTAAATGTTGATAATTGTATCGACACCTGTGGAACTGGTGGAGATGGCAAAAATACTTTAAATATCTCTACAGCATCAGCTTTGTTGTTAGCAAGCATAGGTATCAAAATTGCTAAACATGGTAACAAAGCTGTTTCATCTAAATGTGGATCGGGTGATGTTTTGGAAAGATTGAAAATAAATATTAATTTAGAGCCTAAAGATATAGAAAATCAAATAAATAAGTATAATTTCGGCTTTATGTTTGCGCCCAATTATCATAGTGCAATGAAATATGTTGGCCCAACAAGAAAAAAAATTGGGAAAAGAACTATATTTAATATGATTGGACCCTTAAGTAGCCCTGCGCTTGTCCAAAGACAGGTTGTTGGTGTATTTGATAAAAAATTGCTTAAAATATTTGGTAATGGATTGAAAAACCTCAATATTAAA
>Ga0209445_1000625_pt1 | contig 19747 bp, 16 predicted proteins | sample MarorgKNORR_S2LV_4_FD_188223 | JGI IMG/M metagenome (GOLD analysis project Ga0209445, IMG submission 188223) | Marine microbial communities from the Southern Atlantic Ocean, analyzing organic carbon cycling - NADW_A/KNORR_S2/LV (SPAdes) (version 2) | ecosystem: Environmental > Aquatic > Marine >... | reverse complement strand
TTGACGGCCGTTACGATGGGCCGACTGTTCATGTGCTTGATGCGTCACGGGCAGTTGGAGTTGTCTCAAAACTCTTGGATAAAGAGAAAAAACAGAGCTTCCTGAGTGAGGTTCGGACTGAATATCAGGCCGAGCGTGAACGACGCTCTAAGGATCGTCCACGAGCACGCCTGTTGTCCCTCACTGAAACGCGCGACAAAGCCGACAGAAAAGTCTCTAAGGCTTATCAGACGACCAAACCAGCTAAACCAGGAATTCAGGTCACTGAAGTGCCGATCTCTGAACTCCGCAACTATATCGATTGGACTCCTTTTTTTCACGCATGGGAGTTGTCAGGCAAGCACCCGGATATCCTGAATGATGCTACTGTGGGCGATCAGGCAAGGAGTCTCCTGTCTGATGCTGAAGACCTTTTGGACCGAATGGAAGCCGAGGGTAGAATCCGCACCAAGGCCACATTGGGCATCTTCCCAGCCAATGCTCGTGGGGATGACGTTGAGATTTACACGGATGACTCACGCACCCAGGTATGTGCAGTCATGCACAGCTTGAGACAGCAGTTCGCCAAAGATGGACGACCTAGTCAATGCCTAGCCGACTACGTAGCGACAGTAGACTCGAATCAGGCTGACTGGATCGGGGCATTCGTGGTTACGGCTGGGCTGGGTGTTAGCGAAGTCGTTCGTGAGCTAGAGGAAGCTAATGATGATTACACAGCGATCCTTACCAAGGCAGTAGCTGATAGGCTAGCTGAGGCACTCGCAGAACTAATGCACAAACGGGTACGCACGAATATTTGGGGGTACGCTAACAGCGAAACATTCACTAACAAGGAGCTAATCCGCGAGGCATACCTTGGTATTCGTCCGGCACCAGGTTACCCGGCCTGCCCTGATCACACTGAGAAGGGGACCATCTTTGAGCTCCTGGACGCTGAGGGCACACTGGGCGTCCAACTCACTGAAAGCTATGCGATGACCCCTGCAGCTTCAGTGAGCGGTTGGTATTTAGCACACCCGTCAGCCAAGTATTTCGGTGTTGGCAGAATCGGACGAGACCAAATAGAGGATTATGCTCGACGGAAGGATTGGTCAATCGAGGAAGCAGAACGTTGGCTGGCACCCAACCTAGGCTATGATCCGGATGAACAGCGATGAAATCGATGATCGAGGACGGACTTGTCCATATCTTCGATGGTGCGATGGGATCGGTTCTCTATACTCGGGGTGTATTCGTCAATATCTGCTTTGACGAACTCAATCTTAGCAATCCCGAGATCGTTAGACGCATTCATCAAGAGTACGTCTCTGCTGGATCAGAGATCCTAGAGACGAATACTTTCGGGGCGAACCCTGTAAAACTTTCCTCCCATAGCCTTGAAGATCGGACCGAAGAAATCAACGAGAAGGCAGCTCACTTGGCTCGTGACGCAGGTGCGGGACGAGTAGCAGTCGTCGGCGCGATTGGCCCTCTCGGAATTCGTATTGAACCATGGGGACCAACTGCACGTGCGGAGGCCACAGCCTTTTTCGAACGTCAGGTCAACGGACTGCTCGCTGGAGGTGTTGATGGTTTCATCCTAGAAACCTTCGCTGATCTGAATGAGATCGACTGCGCATTCACAGCAGTCCGTAAGTTGGGCGACCTACCAGTTATTGCCCAAATGACACTAGGGCAAAATGGAAAAACGGTATACGGTCATACAGCTTCGCAAATCGCTCAAGAACTCACGAGTATTGGTGCGGATGTCATAGGCTTGAATTGCTCAGTGGGACCCGCGGTAATGCTGGACGCAATAGAGGACATGGCTGACACAACATCTGTACCTCTTTCGGCTCAACCGAACGCAGGCCTTCCACGGACCGTGCGGGACCGAAAGATCTACATGGCAACTCCTGAGTACATGGCACAATATGCGCGTCGTATGGTCGACGCCGGGGCTCGGTTCGTCGGCGGGTGCTGTGGCACGACACCTGACCATATAAAACAGATACGAGACTTGGTCAGGTCAGATCAACCTAGACCCGTCATGGTCAGGGTTACGGACGTCGACCAAGAGAGGTCGGCGACCTTAGATCCTGTGCCGTTAGAAGCGTGCTCGGCATGGGGGCGGAAACTCTCTCGAGGAGAACCTGTTGTGTCGGTCGAAGTCTTGCCGCCACGCGGCTGGGATCGAAACGCGATAGTTGAACCCGCCCATGAACTGAAAGACGCTGGTGTTGATTCCCTGGCTATCGTTGATGGTCCTCGCTCTCGAAGCCGGATGGGAGCACTCTCTGCGGCAGTAATCGTCGAGCAGGAAGTCGGGATCGAAGCGATCGTGCACTACACGTGCCGTGACCGCAACATGCTCGGGATGATCTCTGACCTGCTGGGAGCCGCCGCTGTTGGAATCCGCAATCTACTCGTCGTGAGCGGTGACCCGTCAGTTCATGGACCATATCCAGATATGACGGAAGTATTCGACATTGATTCAATTGGACTTACCAACGTGGTAACTGGGCTTAACCAAGGGCTCGACCCAGCTGGAAACTCAATAGGAGACCCGACCAAGTTCGTCCAAGGAGTGGTGGCCAATCCTGGTGCCTTAGATCTGGAACGTGAGGTCACTCGGTTCCGTTATAAAGTGGAAGCCGGTGCAAGCTTTGTGGTGACCCAACCCATCTTCAATCCTGAAAGCTTGGAAGAATTCCTTGATAAGATTCACCAATGGAAGATCCCAGTGGTCGCAGGGATTTGGCCATTCCTGAATCTGAGAAATGCAGAATTTCTCGCAAATGAGGTGCCTGGAGCTACAGTGCCTGAGAAAATTGTGGATCGGATGCGGAAAGCTCAGATCTCTGGTGATGAAGAGGCATTGAATGAGGGTGTAGAGATTGCAGCAGAGATGATTGATGCCGTCCGCCCACTAGTGCAGGGATTTCATCTGAGTGCACCCAGTCGTCGGGTTGACGTAGCGCTGAGAGTCCTCCGTGAAGCTGGGGTTAGCACAAACACCTAACGTTTCTCTCTTCCGAGTATAGTGAGGTGCAACTGCTAAACTAGTTCGAGAATCCGACGTAAACGCCGGGCTGCTCCTCTGTTACCCAGGTTACTCACGTACACCTTCTCTGCACCAATACGACGAAGTTCTCTGATCGATTCCGCACAAATCTCCTCGGCCGTAGCCCCGGCTTGAAAATCATGAGTCAATTCTTCCACTGGAACAGGAAAGAAGTTGCTTAATTCCTCGAGGGTTGAGGGATTTGCACTGCGGTAGAAGAAAACACCGAAGACAATAGGCACGAGAGTTATGTCTATGATACTCAGAAAGCGCTCAACCTCAGCTAGCGAGTGATGTGAGACAATCTGTGTCAGGGCGAAATCAGAGTGAGCATCAGGCGCGTTGACGAAACTCACCTGCTCTATAGCGTCCCGATGTGGATTTACCCACCCTCCAAGGACAAGCTCAGGCAGACGCATCCTTATGAGCTCCCGCAAGTCTCTCCCGTGCGGCACACACCGCTTAGCTCCTACAGACTGATCTCCACCAAGAACAGTTAGCGCATCGAATCCCCCCGAGATCGCGCGTGATGCGAACATGAGACAGTACTCTAGCAAGTGTTTCGCTGTGAGGATTGGGACAATGCGACGAAGATCCGCCTCGTCACCTAAGTTCGCTGCCACATGAGCGAGGTTTTCTTCCTCTGCTTCACCTACCGCGTTGTCGGTCAAGAAGACGAAAAGTTCTTCAGAAGTGAGACGATTTAGCGAGTGATGAAGATCGATCCAGGCGTTCATACCTTCCCCGGCCTGAAGGTTAGAGCGAGGAGGACGAAGTTCGACCGCAACCATCGGTCCAGGCTCAAGAAGCTTTTCAAGCAAGAGAGCTTGGCGGTCTGGTCCTGACTCTGTCATCTGGATAGCCCTACCAATTCCTCGATCTCCACTGCACTCGTCGGCAACCCACAACTGAGGATCTCGCAACCATCTTCGGTAACTAGTACATCATCCTCAATCCTTATGGCTATTCCTGATAAGTTTTCAGCTACGCTTTCGGCTATCGCAGGACGAAAATAGAGACCTGGCTCGATAGTGAATACCATACCAGGCTCAAGCACGCGCGCAGTTCCAGCGCTGGCATAGTCCCCAGGATCATGGACATCGAGCCCTAACCAATGGGACGTTTGGTGTGGGTAGTAGGGTTGGTATGCTTTTTTCTCAAGTAACCCGTCAATCGATCCCCTTAGCACCCTCAAGTCTCTTAACCCCTCCACAATCACCCTCGTAACGGCATCGTGCAGTGCAGTAACGGGCTCACCTGGTCTTACCTTATCAATAGCGGACTCAAAAGAAGCCAGAACTACCTCATACACGTCTCTTTGGGCAGGTGTAAAATGCCCATTAGCCGGATACGTGCGAGTCACATCCCCGTTGTAGAATCCAACTTCAGCTCCAGCATCTACGAGTACTAGATCGTCTTGATCAATGATCTTGTCGTTTGCTGCATAGTGCAGAACACATCCATTACTCCCGGATCCGACGATCGTTGGAAATGCCACCGTGCTCCCAGCAGAACTTCGAAACGCCTGCTCAACCGTGGCCTCGACAGTCCACTCACCAACCCCTGGAGAGATGATGGCGGCACCTGCACGGTGTCCTGCGACAGTTACCTGAGCTGCCATCCTAAGCCACTCAATTTCGCAATCCTCTTTCTTTAGGCGTAGCTCGTCAAGAATTCCTCCAGGGTCCACCACGCCTCTCGGTCCAGACCCGCACCGAGCCCCTTTTGAGCGGGCATCTTCGAGAGCCTGCTTCACATAAAGCTCAAGCCCATCGTTCACTCGAGCACGGTAATGGATACAGTCCACTCCCTCGATTAGACCAGGAAGTAAATCAGGTAACTCATTCATCATGTAACATTCATCAGCCCCAAACCGATCTTTAGCGATCCCTGTTCCAATCATTGGGCCAGTCCAAAGTTCAGTGCTCTCGTTAGGGCCAGTCACAAAGAGCACAAAATGAGGATCCTTATTTCCACGAATTAGTGCCAGCGCACCCGGTTCAGTAACTCCGGTCGAGTAATAAAGCTCGTTGTCGGGACGGTACCGGTGTTGTGTGTCCCGTGACCGGTAAAGCGTCGGTGCAGACGGCAGTAACATGACACCACCGCCCAGTAGAGACTGGATCAACTCTCGACGCTGTCTGAACACCTCAGGAGCAGCGTCACCCGGAAAATCTGATAGCGCCATTCGGGCAAGCTAGCTTTGGTTGAGTTAGGAGGGCACCCCACGATAGGTTCACAAAGAACCCAAAGAGAGTAACATATGGGTTCCATAGGTACTGCTTTAGCCCTTGTTATTTCGAATACTATAGGAAAAGAGGCAAGCGCATGGTGTTACGAACACCTAGTGTTCTCTCGATCATCTTCACTTCGACACTCTTACTCACGGCTCCGGCCGGAGCACAGGATCCTGATTCCACAGTCACTATAGATCCAGTGCTAGTCAGGGTTCTCAGAAGTGCTGTGGGAACAGGAACTCCCCATTCTGTCTCAGTTGTCACTGGTTCTGAGTTGACTCGGGCAACTGCTGGCGCCTTCCTAGAGGACGCACTTCGAGCAATGCCTGGGGTGCAGATCCACAATCGTTTCAACCTAGCGATGGGCGAGCGCCTTTCGGTCCGGGGTTTTGGCTCAAGAGCACAGTTCGGGGTACGGGGCGTTCGCGTACTGGTTGATGGAATCCCAGCAACACTTCCTGATGGCCAGGCCACACTTGATCATCTGGATCTTGCTGGTCTGGGTCGGATTGAAGCGTTGAGAGGACCGTCCTCCTCACTCTATGGCAACGCCGCTGGAGGTGTACTGCACTTCCGTTCCCTAGATCCGGCTAACCAACCCGCGCTGCTTTCATTTCGGAGTACATCTGGTTCTCACGGGCTACTCACCCTACAAGGCGTTGTCTCAGGCCAATCTGGTGACGCCGGCTACCGTGTCAGCTTTTCACGACTCAGTTATGACGGGTTCCGGAGAGATCCCATTGCTGATGATGGTAGCATTTATGCTGGTGGCAAACGATCAGTTGTTAATGCATCACTGACCCTACCGGCTGGTGCTGGCCGGTTGAGGATCGTAGCTAATGGCGTCCTTCTCGATGCAAGAAACCCTGGATCTCTCTCTCAGTCACTACTCGATGAGGGGAATCGGCAGGCATACCGTTTCAATGTCATCAGTCGTACTAGCAAAGATGTAAAGCAGGGCCAAGCTGGAGCGACTTGGACCGGACCGCTTGGTGGGGGTGAAGCAGAAATTTCCTCATGGGTGATCAAACGAGAACTCGATAATCCAATTCCAGGTAAAGTCGTCGATCTCGACCGTAAAGCAGGTGGGATGCGGGCACTGTTTCAAGATCAAACTGAGATCTCAAGTGGCAGATTCGGGATCGGGGCAGGATTCGAGCTCGAATTTCAGAGTGATGAGCGCTTCAACTGGAAGAACAGCCAAGGTGAGAGGGGCAACCTTCTTCTCGAGCAGTTGGAACGTGTTCGGGGCACTGGTCTTTTCATGCAAGGAAGGCTCGATCTTGATTCAGGGCCCTCGTTGCTGGCAGGACTCCGTTATGATCGACTCAGCTTTTCTGCTACGGACCGCTTCATTAGTGCTGAAAATCCAGATGATTCCGGCGAACGAGTCATGGACGCCCTGAGCCCATCAGTTGGCTTGCTGATCAATGCCGGAAATGACCTGGAAGTATTTGCCTCAATAGCAGGATCGTTTGAAACGCCTACTACGACAGAAATCGTCAACCGCCCCAGTGGTGCGGGGGGATTCAACCCGGACCTTGAGCCTCAGAAGGGTTTCACGATCGAAGGCGGCATCAGAGGTGGAGTTGGGGATCAAGGGACATTCGAGCTTGCGCTGTTCCAAACGAAACTCACAGGTGAACTCGTTCCATTTGAAGTACCATCGAATCCCGGACTTACGTACTACCAAAATGCGGGACGGTCGCTCTATCGAGGATGGGAAGCTTCGCTAGATACGCGTCTCGGTGAGAACGCTTCCACCCGAATCGCATACACTCGTGTGAATGGCAGCTTCAAGGAGTTTATCACTGATGATGCTGACTATTCTGGCAACAAAATCCCCGGACTAGCTCCACATCGAGTTGACGGGCTGTTTCAGGTGGATCTAGATGAATTTTATCTGGCTCTGAGAGGTCTCTTCCAGGCTGATATACCCGTAGACAATGGTGGGCAGTTCAGTTCGGAGTCATTCTTCGTAGCAGATATCCGACTCGGAGTCGAGAATCTGGATTTGGGTAGACTGAAGGCTTCACCATTTGTGGCAGTCCAGAACGTGCTGGATGCGTGGTACAATAGCTCGGTGATTGTTAACGCTTTCGGGAAAAGATTCTATGAGCCGGGACCTGGGCGCACCTTCCTGCTCGGACTTGGAATTACCTGGGGTAATTAACCCAAGAACAGGCCAGATCAACTTGGAAGAAACGTAAGCAATGAAGTCATCGCACTCGCAGGGATATGCCACAAAGCTTCTCCCCGGTGGGTCTTTGATTTTGGTGCTTTTCGTGGTGTTGGCTGGCGTTTCACCAAAGCTGAGTTCGGCTCAAGATGGTCTACGTATTGGTTTGACCGTGGGTGGAGTAAGCAAGGTCGGCGTGGTACTAGAGAGGTTCCTTAACGGCAACCAAAGCTTGGAGCTAACGGTTGGAACCTGGTCTTTTAAGGAGATCAGCACCTCGTTGGTGATTAAGCGGTACTTCCTCTCGAATGACCTAGACGCTGGCTGGTACAAACCCATACACCCTTTTATAGGTGCAGGGCTGTGGGTCGTTGGGGCGAAGCCTCCAGCAGAACGCCTAGGGCTTGCCCTCAGTGCGATCGTTCCAATCGGCATCGATTGGAGCTTTCCTTTTGATGCAGACCCATCATGCAATAACAGGTCTTGTCCCGTGGGCCATCATGCCCTCGGAGTGAGCGTAAACCTAAATCGGGCCTTACTCGTCCGGCGTAGTAATCCTGAGGATCAACTTCCACTGAACGGTAGATTGGTGCCGCTGCCCGGAGCCTATTATCGCTTTATGACGAGAAGGTGATTAAGTAATCACCTTCGATGTGAACTCACCCTTCGTCAGGTTCATCCCACGTCTGGGACCAAAACTTATGCTCCTCGTCGTCGATTTGCTCGATATCAAGGGGAGAATCCTCATCCGTAATAAGCGCACCAGTCGCGAGAATTTCTTCCACAGCTGCATCATTAACAATTGGCATGCTCTTTCCGACCCGATCGCGTAACCGCATCCGCAGGCTAACCCCAGCAGTAACTGCTAGGACGGTAAGCCCAGCCCAGAATACTAACCAGAATAATGTTAACATCAGAGTTCCTACTAGCGGACCAAGTCTAATCCAATGGCTTCATTCCTACATATTTGAGCCCACTGCCTGTATTCAAGAGGACGATCTCTTCATCCTCATTTATCATGCCCTTATCCAAGAGGATAGGGAGCGCAGCAGCCGTCGCACCACCCTCCGGAGCAGCAAAGATTCCTGTGTCGATGCCTAGCTTCTCCACCCACTCAGCCATCGAGTGGTCGGGGACGGCCACGGCTCCACCCCCAGACTCCCTTAAGGCGCGTAAGATTAGGAAGTCGCCGACTGCTCCTGGAACCCGAAGCCCTGACGCGTATGTAGAAGCTCCACTCCACACTTCAGCTGCATCATGGCCTGCTTCCCAAGCACGCACCATCGGAGCGCAGCCAGCAGCCTGAACAGTGAACATCTTCGGACGCTCGCTGCCAATCCATCCAAGTTGCTCCATCTCATCGAAAGCCTTCCACATTCCGATTAAACCCGTACCTCCTCCCGTGGGATAGACAATCGCATCGGGCAACCTCCATCCTAATTGCTCACAGATCTCATACCCCATGGTTTTTTTGCCCTCAATTCTATAAGGCTCTTTCAGGGTGGAAAGATCAAACCATCCATTTTTCTCTACACCCTGTCGTACCACGAGACCGCAGTCACTGATAAGGCCGTCCAAAAGTTGAAGATCTGCGCCCAAGGCAGAGATTTCTTCAAGGATGGCCGCTGGTGTGTCGGTTGGGACTACAACATGTGCCCGGAGCCCAGCGGCCGCGGCGTAAGCAGCCGCCGCACTACCCGCGTTTCCAGCAGATGGTATCGCGATCTCCTCTGCTCCTAGTTCGAGCGCACGTGATACCGCAAGACAGAGACCTCGGTCTTTGAAGCTACCCGTCGGATTTTGGCCTTCGTCTTTCACCCAGACACGTCGAATACCCATCCGGTTAGCAGTTCGGTGCGCATCGATAAGTGGGGTCCACCCCTCCCCGAGACGGATCTGGGAGCCCCTATTTCGAACAGGCAGAACTTCCTGATAGCGCCAGAGATCTGCGCTACGACACGCCACGGACTCTCGGGTAAAGCTCGGACTGATAAGATCCAGATCATATCGAGCGAAGAACGGTTTGCCAGCTGCCGAAAGTCCAATAAGCTTTTCGCTCTCAACTTTTTCGCCGGTTCCGGTGCATTCCAGATGCGTTGCTCCGTGCAAGCCGTCTTGGTCAGTCATAGGGGTGTGCTTTCCTCATCTTAGAGATTGACACGGGAACAACATGGTGACGAGAACCACGAAGGGGATGACTGGCTCTGGACACCGGACACCTCGGTGCTCCGCTTGAGGCATCAACCGCTCAAGCAGCTAACCCAATAATAGGAAATTCTTATTCGTACCGAAGTGCATCAATAGGGTCGAGAATCGCCGCCCTACGAGCAGGCCAGATGCCAAAGAACAGTCCTATGAAGGCACTGATAGCCAGCGAGATAGCCACTATCTGCGGAGACACCACTGTGTCCAACCCAGCAAGACGCGTTGTCATCTCTGCGGCTCCGTAACCAAGTCCGACTCCCAAGAGCCCTCCCAACAAGCAGAGAGTCGAGGCCTCAACAACAAACTGTGTCATGATCGCCCCACGGGTAGCTCCAAGGGCCTTGCGAACCCCTATCTCACGGGTTCGCTCGGTTACAGATACAAGCATGATATTCATGATACCGATGCCACCGACAAGAAGACTGATTCCTGCGATCCCAGCCAATAGTAAGGTGAAAGTCTGAGCTGTCGCGTTGAAGGTTTCCAGTAGATCCGTGGAGTTGCGTATGCTGAAGTCTGCATCCTCACCTGGTAGGATACGGTGCTCCCTCCGCATAACTCGATCGATTATTGCAATCGCCTGGTTCATTTCCTCGGGCGTTTCTGTGGCAGCGTAAATCGAGCCAAGCCTATCACGGCCACCCATCACACGATACTGGGCAGTCGACTGAGGAATAAAGATCTGGTCATCAGGGCGAAGCCACATCGCATCACCTTTCTCTTCGAGCACGCCAATCACCTCAAACGGGATACCACGTACCTGGATGGTCTTTCCGATGAAGAGCTCCGCTGCGATCGAGTACTGGGAAGAGTCCGCAGGAACCTCACCAAGCCTCTCTGGAATCGTATAACCGAGTACCGCTACTCGCCTACGTCCGCGGACTTCCCCTTCTGTGAAATAGCGGCCCGCGATTAGTCCGTGATCATACATATCGAAATAATCGGGCCAAACACCCATAATCTGATTGTTCGAATTCCAGCGGAGGTATGTAACCTGCATCCGTGACTGAAGCTCAGGAGAGATCTTGAGGAACCCACGGGTCTCATTTCTCAGCGCTTCAGCATCCTCAATCGACATCTGAGTATCGCCTCGAGACACTCCATGACTGAATTCCTGACCGGGCCGGATGGTAAGGACAGAGGTACCCATGTTGTTGATCTGTTGTTCAACCTGTACTTGAGCACCCTCTCCTAATGAGACCATCGTAATCACTGCCCCAACACCGATCACGATACCAAGTGTCGTCAACACAGAACGCAGAATGTTTGTGCCGATAGCGCTCATGGCCACCTTAATGATTTCAAAGATCAGCATCAGGCTTTCTCCTACTACGGGGTCCGGGGTCGGAAGCCGCCACTTCGTCCCATCCCCCCACCGAAGAGGTTTCCGCCCATTCGACTTTGCATGCGATCAAGGAACTGCTGCTGTTGGGCCATGAGTTGAGCGGCTCCCACGACAACGAGTACATCCCCTGCTTCGACTCCCATCACTATCTGTGTGTGATCCCAATCGTTGAGACCCATTTGGACAAGTCTTGGCTCTGGCACGCTGTCCACACTCATCACGAAGACGACTGCGGGTCGCGTATCACGGGTGGAGGCACCTGGACTGTCTCCACCACCGGCCCTTTGGCCGGCCCCGAACCGACCGCGTCCACCTCGGCCGCCACCCAGGTCCTGCATCACAGCACGCATCTCATCCTGACTGATCTCTCCACTCTCGACTTGCGCACGAAGTTCCTGAAGCTGAGCCATAACGCTGCCTTGATCACCCTGACCATCTCCCGAAGGGCTATCACCCTCTCCGCCTGTAGCTTCAGCACTTTCAGATTGAGGCCTGCCATCCCGACCTCCCCCACGGCCGCCGCCAAAACCCTGCCCACCTCGGCTGCCACCACGTCCTCCCCGCATGAACTGCGTCAGATCCATCTCATCTATGTTGAGACCCAAGGCCATCGCTGCCGGACCTACATCAGAGGTCTGCACGATTGCATTATTTGGAACCAATACCACATCCAATGCCTCGTCTATCAAGACCTCGACCTCGGCATTCATACCTGGTTTCAGGAGCTCCAAACTATTGTCCAAACTCACGATCACCGGGAACATCGTGACATTCTGAACAACCGTAGCCTGAGGCTCTATCTTGTCAACCACACCCAGGAACGTCTGATCAGGGTAGGCTTCGACGGTCACAATGGCCTCCAAGCCGGAGGCTAGCTGGCCCATATCAGTCTCATCCACCAACGTCCTGACCTGCATCTCCTTTAGGTTCGCCATCATAAACAGCACCGTGCCACCCGAGACATTCTGTGAAGCCGACTGGATAACTACGCCTTCTTCGACGCTTTTTTGGATGATTGTCCCTGCCGTTGGTGCTCGGATGCGAACATCATTCAGTTGGAGTATAGCGAGGTCGTGGTTGGTCTCAGCCTTCACAAGACTTGCCTGCGAGTTCGCGAACTCAAGACGGGAACTCTCATGCTCCTGGGGCGTGATCACTGCGGCCTCTAGAAGCTTATCTGACCGCTCAAGTTGAGCTTCAGAAATCTCGAGTCTCGCCTGTGCGACAGCCAGATCGGCCTCAGTCTGGTTGAATCTGTTTTGCACATCGCGCGGATCGATATCAGCTAGGAGTGATCCGGGCCCAACCTGATCCCCAACATCCGCGTGCAGGCGCAAGATTTCACCCGAAGCCTTGGACTTGACTTCTACCGTGCGAATCGGCTCAACCGTGCCGGTAGCCTCTGCTCTGATAGATAGGTTCCCACGACTGACTTCTACAGTCGTGTAGGACGACACTTCATTTGCCGCCTCGCCACCAGTACCGCACGCTGAGGCCACAACAGCAACCATGCCGGCCAAGGCCAGCGTTAGGGCTCTCTTCGTCATACCATCGTCTCCACCGGCTCGGTCAAGAAGTCTCTCTCAATCATGCCGTCTTTGAGATGCACCTGTCGTTTCGCGTATCCTGCAATGTCTCTCTCATGCGTTACCAAAACAATCGTTTGTCCTTGTTCATTAAGCTGGGCTAGCTGAGCCATGATATCGCTACTTGTAACAGAGTCCAAGTTACCGGTCGGTTCATCTGCCAATAGTATCGCCGGATCATTCACAAGTGCCCTTGCCATAGCAACCCGCTGGCGCTCACCTCCAGACATCTCGGGTGGGCGGTGATCTATTCGATCAGCCAACCCGACTAACTCCAGCTTCTCAGCGGCGAGGCGGCGGCGATCTTTGCCTCTAATTCCAGCGTAGATCAGCGGCAACTCGACGTTGTGCAGGGCCGTCGCGCGTGGTAGTAGGTTGAACGTCTGAAAAACGAAACCGATATCTCTATTTCTCACACGCGCTAGTTGATCCTCAGAAAGCTCACTCACAAGCTGCCCATTCAGCCAATACTCTCCGGCGGTAGGCGTATCAAGACAGCCAATCATGTTCATGAGTGTAGATTTTCCACTCCCTGAAGGGCCCATGACCGCCACGAACTCCTCTGCTGCGATTTCGAGGTCCACATTGCGAACAGCATGCACTGTCTCTGCCCCAAGCACATAGTCTTTGACTAAGCCCTCTGTGCGGATCATGACCTCACTCACAATTCTCTCCCTAGAATCGCTTCAAGCTCTGCCCGGGCTATCACGTAGTCATATCGCGACGTAACGACCGTAGCGTCTGCTTGGCTGGCTGCCGATTGGCTTATCAACACATCTAGGATCGTCGAGACTCCAACCGCGTATCTTTCCCGTACAACCCTAAGATCCTCAGCTGCGACGCGCGCGGCTTCCTCTGCAATTTCGATGGCACGCTCAGCAGTACGGAGGCTGTATAAGGCATTATCGGCTTGCTGACGTGCAGCAAGCCGAGTGTCATCCTCTTGCAGACGAGAGACCCGATAGCTGAACTGTGCCCGATCAATCGATGACTGTCGCTGGAAGTTATTAAAAATCGGATAGGACATCGAAAATCCCATACTCCAGCTGGTCCTGCCACCTGTGAAAGACCGTTCCTGATTATTCCAGTTGTAGCCAGTGTTCATCGAGATGGTGGGGAAGTAACTAGCTTTTGCTGAACGGACGTTGGCCGACGCCGCATTAGCTGCTTGGGTCGCAGCAATAACAGTCGGCGATCCAGATTCTGCCAACTGCATGATCTCTGTCTCAGCCAACGGCAGCATGGTTGGTTCCAGAGTCGCAGGACGGAGCGGTGCCACAGCTACAGATTCCCCTATTTGCCTACCCAAAGCAAACTCTGCAGCACGAAGTGTGGTCTCTCCCTGCAACACTCCCTGCTCAGCATTTATAAAATCCAGTCGCGCACGCAGGGAATCCGAAATGGTCGCCCGGCCGACCTGCGACCGAGCGCGCACGATTTCTAAATTCTGTTGCGCCTGATCCACTCTCTGCCGCGCAACCTCAAGGAGATCTGCTTGCCTAAGCGCACTAAAGAAAAAATTCTTTGTCTGCAGGGTCACAGCAAAGCGTTGGTTCTCTCGTCGTGCTATCGCAGCCTGCATGTCGGCATCTGTCCGATTCATCTCCACAAAGCGAGTCCCGCCCTGGAAAATGGTCACTCGGCCGGACACCCCTGCACCGTATGAGTCCGAACTCCCACCCACAATCTGTCCCGTGTTGGGATCAAGGATATTCGCACTTCTCAGGGATCCACTCGTACTGGCGCTGAGGCTCGGCAGGAAAGCTGCCCATGCGGATCGCCTTGCAAGTTCAGCATTATCTAAAGCTTGATCCTGCTGGAGCATCTGTGGGCTACGGACTAGAGCGAGTTCAATCGCCTCATCAAGGCTCACTGCCTGCTGCCCCCAAATGGACACCGGCCAGAGAATAACGAGACCCACCGTCAGGCAGGAAGCAATCCGGACCACAGCCCGGTACGTGTATTTCATTGGGCTAGTCCCGGTTGCTCCTCTTGTCACCCTGGGTCCGACTTTCATCGAACTCTTGCAGAAGCGCCCTGTATTCAGAGGCCTGCTCCTCGGTGAATACCTCAAGGATTGCTTCCCGCGTCTGTTGGATCAGCGCTTGGTACTGCGGAAGATATGTGGTACGGAACTCTTCGTGCAGCGATCTCATATGCTGCAGTTGGTCCTCCAATATGGAGTCGATCAGGAGCGTTTGAGCTTCAGTGGGCTCAACTTGTTGATACATGGGTGTGCGACGAGGACGATCGGACATCCTGTACCGATCAGCGTCGCTCACCGTGCCTTCTTCAACCGGCAGCGCCACCAGACTACCATCACTGACCAGCCCAAGCATGACGCCCGCGCCAAGAACCACCGCTAGTATCACTGCAGTCACAAGTTTCGTTCGAGATCCATGTTCCATTAGAAAACCTCCGAGGCAAAGGCCACTGCATCGCTCGTCTCCGAAGGAGCAAGCGCCACAGGGATTGTCTGTCCTTCGACCCCACTCACCAGGAGTTCCTCGATCCCGACCGGCCTAACAGGAACAGCCGACTGGTTTCTACTAAGGAGTAGTCCAGCCAGAACGGCAGCTAGTAGAGCTACCGGAACAACAGTCCTAGCCCAGGAAGTGATCACCTCACCAACAGTCAATTCGTGTATTAACCGCCGCCGAGCTAACTCGCCCGCTGCATTTTCTAGGATCCATTGGCGAAAACGATACCAGTAACTCGGATCCTGATGCTCTGGATCAAAGTGAGTGAACGCCTCGGCCAACTCTAGGTCAGGCCCTAAGTCATCATTCGAATCGAAATCGTGCGACATCCGTGTAATCATTGAACTTTCCTAATCAAATCTAATCCAATTGGCATCTCTACAAGGGCCTCTTTCAAGGCTTTCCTCGCAAAGTGCAAGTGCGACCGTACTGTCCCTGATGGAATCCCCAACCTCTCGGCGATCTCTCGGTGTTTCCATCCCTCTAGGTCATGCAGCAGCACAACCTCTTGCTGAACCTCGGGTAGTGCAGCAATTGCCTGCTGAAGGATCCCTCTCAGTTCTGAGGTCTCCGCAATCTTATCCGGTGTGGGAATCCGAGACCTCGTCCCCTGTGGCACATCACTAGTCTCTCTTAAGGACTCTCGACGAATCAAGTTCCGCGAACGATTCCTTACTATCGTCATGAACCAACCCGCGAACCTTTCCGGATCCCGGCATTCGTCAAGCTGATCCAACGCCACCAAGAATGACTCTTGAGCGGCATCTTCCGCATCCTCATGGCGTCCGGTCACAGAAAGTGCCAAAGCATAGGCAGATTTCTGGTACCTCTCTATGAGCATGCTCAAAGCAAGTTCTTCCCCCCTGCGAGCTCGTAAGACCAACTCGCTATCATCCGGGCGATCGGTTGTTCTTAGAGACACGGAAGTGCAACCCCGTGTTGAGGTTGGTTCATGATCGAATGGGAGTTGATGGTAGAAATCAGTATTGAGCAATACAGGTAATATCGTCTGCTACAATCTAATAGATACCTAGCTGAGCAGTTCCGTTAAGCTCACTAGATCCACTAATCCACCGCTTCAGAAGGACGATATCCAGCTTGAGCGTTCAATTACGGCCTGGCTTACGTATATCTGAAAAGAAATCTCTAGACTGATCTGTCCGGGGCGGGCTGCTCTGCTCATAAGCTGACTGAAGTTGGTCTAGGTTTAACTCAGAAAGTATACGACCTGCGATTAACGTCTCTCGGTCCGGTGCACCGGCATCCTCAGCGGATATCCAAAACCCGAGCATCAGTAGGGCAGCAGTTTGTGTTTGAGAGCGACCAATTACACGAACAGTCCATTCCTTGCCGTCGACCTCAAGAATGACTTCCTCGGAATCAGACTCCAAGCGAGAAGAGCCAATTTTTCCCTTAGTCTCTCGAGCCTGCTTATCGGTCGCACCTCTTCTGCGTTTATTTTGACCCTTCCGCCGATTACGGCGACGCTCCTGACTGTGATGCAAATGCTTACTGTCTGGGCTACCCGAAGCGTCAGCACTAGGTACAGGGCGATTGGAGGGAACGGTGGGAGGAGTATCCTGAGATTCTGAAACGCTGTCGTTACTATCGGGCATTAATCCACAATGACTTAGCTGATAATCTTAAGAGGGTCGTTTGCGCGTCCGCCTGAAACTCTACGAAGGGTGCGATCTCCATAGAACATCCGAATGTACTTAGCCTGGGTTTGGGTAACCTTACGAACAACCCACACTAAGTGCACATAATTGGGCTCACGTGGCTCATTCCGAACCCTAAGGCCCACCTCCCAAGGCAATCGGTCGCCCTTGCGATTATTACAGGACGAACAGCTAGTTACAACATTCTCCCAGCTATTGTCCCCACCGCGGGACAGGGGGTTAATGTGATCTCGAGTCAGAAATTGCCTGCCCTTGAGGTCAGACTTGCGTCTTCCGCAGTACTGACACGAATAGCCATCACGGGCGAAGAGAAACATGTTCGTGACCTGCCGCTTAAATCGTTGTGGGACATGAATATAGCGAACGAGGCGGATCACTGTAGGACAAGGTATCACCTGCCGCTCGGAGCGAAAGTCCTTACCCGCGTCCTTCTCAAGGATTTCAGCTTTGCCATCCAGGATTAGTCGCACAGCTCTACGGGCTGGCACAATGGTTAGTGGCTCGAAAGACGCATTTAAGGCTAAGCAGCTCACCACACCTCCAGATATCGATACTGATTCGCCCAAGAGGCTATTCGGTTCGAAGGTACGCCGCGATTGCCTACCACTGCAATGTTACAGATCGGCCCATCAGATACACATCTGGATCACCCTTGGAGCCCCAGGGTTACCACACTGCTATACTTTCCAGAGGACCATCTAAAGTAAAGCGACAGGATCTCGGTCCACTACCAAGCGAACATCTCCACCAGGAACCTTAAATCCGTCGATCAAAGCGCGCATAGCTCTTCCGATTGCACTCGGTGAGGGACTGCGTACAAGGAAATGCCAACGCCACCGGCCGTGCAGTCGTTCAATCGGTGCCGGGGCCGGGCCAACCAATTCGACAACTTTAGATTCTTCTGGATTTCGCTCTCGAAGCCACCGACGCAACCAGGCGGCGCCAGCTTCTGCGCTCTTAGCAGTAGCCCTTTGATCTGGACTACTAAGTATCACGTTGACCATTCTCAAATGCGGTGGATAACAGGGTGTCTCACGCGCCACTGTCTCTCGTTCGGCAAAACCTATGAAGTCATGAGCGACTGCAGCCTGAATCGCATAGTGATCAGGAAGTGAAGTCTGAATCAAAACTTCACCCCCTAGCTTACCCCTCCCTGCCCTCCCCGCTACCTGACTAAGGAGCTGAAAGGTCCGCTCACTAGCCCGGAAATCAGGTAAGTGGATCCCGACATCTGCGTTCACCACACCCACTAAAGTCACCTGCGGAAAATCGAGACCCTTTGCGATCATCTGTGTGCCAAGCAAGATATCAACATCCCCCTTGGCTACCCGGTCGAGTATCCGGTGATGGGCCCACTTTCCGGAAGTAGTGTCTACATCCATCCGTGCAATTCTCGCAGACGGGAATGTCTCAACAGTGACCCGTTCGACTTGTTCGGTACCCAACCCGCGATAGGAAAGGTCTCTTGACCCACATCGAGGGCACCGCTCCGGGGCTGGGGCATCGTACCGACAGTGATGACAAATGATTCGTCGTGCAGCTCGGTGATATGTCAATGAGATTGAGCAGTTCAAGCACTGTTCAACCTCACCACATTCCCTGCACTGAACGAATGAAGAGTATCCGCGACGATTTAGTAGCAAGATCACTTGCTCTGCCCGTTCTAGTCGTGCATCCACTGCTGAGACCAATTCCGAAGAAAGCACTCCAGCACCACGTTCATTGACTCGAGATACCTCAGCGGACTCTCTTCTTTGGGCCCTTAGGTCAACCACTCGTACCTCGGGAAGTCTTGCTCCGCCGACACGCTTCGTAAGCTGAAGGTGACGGAACTTACCAGTCCGAGCATTAGTCCAACTTTCTAACGATGGTGTGGCGCTGCCAAGCACACATACGGCTCCAGTTTGACGTGCGCGTACAACAGCGAGATCTCTCGCCAGGTAACGGGGAGCCTCGGACTGCTTGTAGCTTCCATCGTGCTCTTCATCCACAACGATCGCACCAAGATTCGAGAGGGGCGCGAAAAGTGCAGAACGTGCACCCACTGCGATACGACGCCGACCAGTACTCAAACTCCGCCATGCGTCGTAGCGTTCTCCCTCAGAGAGACCGGAATGCAGCACAGCGACCTGGTCACCAAAATGCGCACGAAATCTTGAAACAGTCTGCGGTGTAAGGGCAATCTCGGGAACGAGAACTATTGCACTCCGACCACGAGCAAGGGCCTCGCGGAGAAGCTCAATGTACACAAGTGTTTTACCAGAACCGGTAATACCCTGCAGAAGAAACGGTATAGGTACATCTTCATCGAGCGCACCAATCAGAGCGTCGATCACATTCCGCTGATCCTTCGTAGGAACGAGCTCGGGTGGCTTGGTTGCCGGAATGTTAGCGAACGGATCACGAAGTTGTTCTTCGTGGAAGATTCCAACCAGACGCTTTGACTCAAGACCCTTTATTACTCCGCGACTGAACCCTTCTTCTTTAATCATATGTGTTAATTCAGAGGCACCTCCCGAACGTTCTAATAACTCATATGCCTCTCGCTGCCGTGGCGTCCTAGCAAAAATCTCGTCTCGTGCCTGCAGTGTGCCGAGGCGGTCGATTAGCCGCACTACCCCTTTGGTCTTCACCGGCGGCTGTGATGGCGGCACCATTTCGTGACCTACGGCCCTCTGTGCTACAAGAGATCGAATCTCAGGCCATATCGAACCCATCCCTAGCTGCCGCCGGAGTGTCCGAACCCGGAGTGGTTTCCCGTGACACTCTAGGGCAGCTAGAACACGTTGCTCTCTAGGTCGAAGCTTGTTGAGAGGTGCATCTTCCAGAAGCCTGACGTAGTTCCGCGAAACATCTGAAAGCACAGCTGGCAAAGCAGCTCGGAGTGCTATGCCGAGGGGAGCGATGTAATACTCAGCAATCCACCGGCAAAGGTCGAGAAGCTCAGCAGGCAATTGTGGTGAGTCATCCAGGATCGAGAGCACTGGACGTAT
>Ga0209445_1000620_pt1 | contig 19814 bp, 20 predicted proteins | sample MarorgKNORR_S2LV_4_FD_188223 | JGI IMG/M metagenome (GOLD analysis project Ga0209445, IMG submission 188223) | Marine microbial communities from the Southern Atlantic Ocean, analyzing organic carbon cycling - NADW_A/KNORR_S2/LV (SPAdes) (version 2) | ecosystem: Environmental > Aquatic > Marine >... | reverse complement strand
TGGCTCTTATCGTGCTATTCATTTTGGGCACAGGTTTTTGGAATATTATCCTGGTTTTCGCGATCGGCCGGTGGATGCTGTACGCCCGCGTCACTAGAGGAGTAGTGTTGGCATTGCGGGAGCAACCTTTTGTCGAGGCAGCCAAGGCCATAGGCGCAAAGGACGGACGTATACTGATCCGCCATGTACTTCCGAACCTGATTACACCACTTATGACCGTTGCCGCTCTGGACGTGCCTCGAATCATATTGACCGAAGCTACCCTCAGTTTTCTCGGATTTGGCATACAACCGCCCGATTCTTCCTGGGGAACCATGCTATCCAGCGGAAGGCCGTATATCACAACCGCCTGGTGGGTGGTTGTTTTGCCAGGAGTGGCAATCTTCTTGACAGCCTTGTCGTTCAACCTTTTCGGCGTGTGGCTGCGGGCCATCAGTGACCCACTCCAACGCTGGCGATGGATGAGGACAACCAAAGAAGCGAGAGAGGCTGGAGTGCGGGGCGCATAGTCGCTACGATGCCGGGGTTTACAAAAAGCCGCCGGGATAGAGACCGCGTAAGCGAATCCCGCTGGACAACACCAGAGATTTGTTAGAGAATCCCTCTACCTAAAAGGGGGCGATTTGGTCTCACAAATTTTACCTCCCGGTATAGTTTTTCATCCGTCTCAAATCAAAGCCTACGAAATTCGCCATCCCGGCTACGAGTCGTACTCGGTGCCAGCCTATGTAGCCAGGCCGTCAGAACCTGGAACTTACCCAGCGTTGGTCCTCACCCACGGCGTTCACGGCTACGAAGAGCACATGAAAGAGGTGGCCCGCCGGTTCGCCGCCCTTGGCTACGCTTGCATCGTCCCCGCTTTGTACTGCCGAGACGATTTTCTGACCGTGGTGGAGGAAGAAGACCTGGCCAAGGCCAGTGCATCATTGAGCGGCAGACCCAACGCCCAGACCATTGGCGACCTTGCCGGTTCGTTGACCTACCTACAAAACAGCAATTTCGTGAATGGGCGCATCGGGCTGGTCGGGTTCTGCTCAGGCGGCCGCTTGGCCTTGGTGTTTGCCTGTAACACCACCGGCCTAAGCGCCTTCGTCAATTTTTATTCCAACAGCATCTTCCAGGCCACCGACACCAACCCCACGCCCGCTGGAGATATGTTGGAAGGCCTTGATTGCCCGATGCTTGGTATGTTTGGGGCCGAAGACGCCAACCCGTCAGGCGACGATGTGGCGTTACTGCGGAACAAGCTGGGGTCACTTTCTAAGACATTTGAACTCGTGACCTACAAAGACGCCGGCCACGCCTTCTTTTCCGACACCCGCGCTTCCTATCGGCCCGAGGCCGCCTATATGGCCTGGGGACGCTGCCTGGAATGGCTTTCCAAATATTTGAAGCCCTGATTTCTTATTCAAAACTTGACCCACGAGCTTAAAATCGCATCTGAGGAGAGTAGAAATGAAGAACGGATACCGGGTTATCGACATCGACACTCACGTGAACCCCAGCTACGACACACTGGTTAAATACGTGGACCCCAGTTTCAGAAGCCGTCTGGACGAGCTGAAGCCATATATTCGCACCGTCGGCACCTACAACGCCCTTAGCATCGCTTCGATTCCATTTGACCGGTTTCCCGGCGAGGCGCCAAAAGGGGAAGACGTTGAGGCCGCGGTGGGAGGAAGAGGCGCCCTGGAAGGACGGGTCTCAAAGTCCTCAGGCCACCACCGCGTTGATCCTCAGCATGGCGTCAGCGACGAGAACGCCGTCGGCAGAATCTCGGATATGGACATGGAGGGCCGGGACGTCGACGTAATCATACCCGGCACCTGGGCGAATGGACTGTCGCACCTGGAAGACCCGACGCTGGCCCGTGGACTCTATGCCTCCTACCACCGCTACATGCGGGAGTATTGCAGCCACGAGCCCAACCGGTTGAAGGGGCTGATCTTAGCCCCCGCGGCTGACATCGAATGGGCTGTAACGGAGATCAAGTCGTTGGTCAACGATTCATGGGTATCGGCCGTGATGCCGATCCTTCCCGAGGGCATGCCCGTGGACCATCCGGCGCTGGACCCGATATGGGAAGTGATGAACGACGCGCACCTGCCCATCCTTCACCACAGCTTTACGTTCGAGCCGCCCTACTTCCCCGGCTACCGGGACATGTGGGGCAACGTGGCGGTGGCGCGAACAGCCGCCCATCCTTGGGGCGCGGCCCGGCTGTTGTCCTACCTGATCGTCGGCCAGATCTTCGACCGATACCCCAACCTTAACGCCGGCGCGGCGGAGGTAGGACACGGCTGGCTTCCTCACTGGCTGATTCGGTTGGAAGAGATGTGCAACTACGTTGCAGGCACGACGCCAACGCTGAAATACAAGCCCATCGAATACGCTCAGATGGGACGGTTCCGGTGCGGCGCCGAGCCATTCGAGGGTCCGGCTATGACCAAGGCCTGTATCGACATTCTTGGCACAAACGCGTTGATGCACCAGTCGGATTATCCTCACAATGAGGCCCACTTCCCGGATACGGCCGAGATGGTTATCGACTGGCCGTTCTGGAAGGAGATGGGCGGCGACGCCCTGGAGAAGCACATGTCCGGAAACGCCGAGAAGTTTTTGCGTTTGGCATAGGGAATCAGTCGCCAATCAACACCGGACCGACGGTCCAGATGGACAAACAAAAAACCTGGAGAGAAGATCTTCTCTCCAGGTTTTTTTAGTACGCAACTTCGGTCGTACCGCCCTTCTAGCCGGCGGCTAGCGCCCTTACTTCTTTGGCCTTTTCGGGCAGGTCGTAGGTGGTCCAGGTGGCGCCGTCGTCCAGCGAGCCAAACACCTGGCCGTCCCGGGAGTTGCAGAAGACGTGGTCCGGGGCCCTGGGGTCCAAGGCCACGGTCATCATGGTCGAGTTGGGGGCGATGGTCCGGTCAACCCGTTCGAAGGTCGTGAACAGGTCCCGGCTGCGGTAGAGCGCGCCCTGGGTGCTGCGGGCGGCCGCTCCGATGGACACATAGAGCATGTTGGGGTCGTGGGGCGCTGCTTTCAGGTCACGGGTATAGGTAATCTCAGAGAAATTGCCGAACTCCACGGGTATCCACTCGCTGCCCCGGTCCGGGCCGATGAAAGGTCCCTGGCGGGTGGTGATGAATATCGTGTGGGGCATGGCGGCGGAGCATTGGGCGCCGTGCAGGTCCAGGGTGTCTTCGCTGGGGGCCAGGCTGCCGGAGATCTCGTCCCAGGTGTCGCCGCCGTCGGAGCTACGGATAACACCGGCGACCTCAAGGGCTGCGTACATCTCGTCGGGGAAATTGGGGTCGGCGCACAGGGCGATAACCCTGGTGGGGAAAGCCATGGAGATCTCCGCGGACCCCATGGACTTGGTGATCATCTGCCAGGAATCGCCGCCGTTGGCGCTGCGGTAGATCTCGCCGGGGGCGGTTCCCAGGTACATGACCTTTGGGTCTCCTGGCCGGAACATGAAGGTCCACGGCGGAGCGCCTGTCTTCGGGTAATCCAGCCTCTCCCAGCTAGCGCCGCGGTTGGTGCTGCGGTAGGGGCCGTCCTGGGTCCCGGTGTAAATCACCTCGGGGTCGTCAGGGTGAATGATTAGCCCGCACACCATGGGGTCGGCGGGCAGTCCCTTGGTCAGTTCTTCCCACTGGCTGGCGCCGGGAGAAAGGCGGTAGAGGCCGCTGGTCTCAGCGCCGGCGTAGACGTAGGTATTGTTACTTCCGGTGGTCATATCGTTTTCCTCTCGATCGGTTTAGACCGTAGAATGGACCTGAGGTTACCGTGAGTCAAGAAGTGGCCGTAGTCGCCGGTACCTCTTCCAGGTCGAACCGGAATTCCTCGATCACTGGGTTGGCTAGTAGCTTCTGGCACATCTCCGTGACTGATGATTCGGCTTTCGCGCGGTCGGTCTCGTCGATGTTCACCAGCAGGTACTTTCCGACCCTTACATCTCCCGCTTTTTCGAAGCCCAGACGATGCAAGCTGGAGAGCACGGTGACGCCCTGGGGGTCGTTCACCGTGGGTTTGAGGGTCACGTAGATCCTTGCTTGGTACATCGGTTAGTGAGACCCCATAATCGGTCTTAACAAGGGACGAGCTCCGGTCCCAAGTTCCCTGCATAAGCCTCAAAGAACCGGGCTATCCTATCCTGATCCACCCCTACCATGGTGTCCAGGATGCCCCAAGCGCTGAGGCCGACCTGTCCGGTCGGTATCGCATCGTAAGCTCGAGCCACACCCCATAGGTTGTTCAGTCCGATGTCCCCCAAAGCGTCGCGTAAGGCTGATACATCGGATTCGAGGGGCAGGTTGTAGCTGATCACGATATTGCCGTGCTCCATATTGTGGACCACGCGTTCATCGGGTAGACCACCATCATAGAAGCCGCAACGGGCCGGCGTAGGCCAGTGCTCTCCGGAAGTAGGCGGCGAACTGTTGTATGTGGCCGATTCTCCTTCTGAGATGTGGGGGGAGTCAAGTACGGGGAACTGGATGCCCACTCCGTCGACATAGAACTCCGAGGACCCGGTTTGGGCACTACCGCCGCCGCCTCCGATACCGCTGGCGAAGGCGAAGCTACCAATCACCAGAACGGCGATCACGACCGAAGCCAGCAGATAGAGCTTATTAGTCTTCTTGCGGCGGTTGGTTACGGCCAAGTTGCTGGTCCGGGCTGATCTGGCAACCCGCCCGCGGCGGCGTCTTGAAACAGGCAATGTGAAATCCTCCGATATGGACCGGGGTCTTGATTGAATTCTAGAGTCGGGTACCGGTCAGTTTGTAATACGCCTCCCGGTAACGCTCGGACGTCTTTGCCACCACGTCGCTGGGCAACTCTGGGGCCGGTGGCTCGTGGTCCCAACCCTGGGCGTCCAACCAGTCCCGCACGAATTGTTTGTCATAGTTGGGTTGGGACTTGCCGGGTGAGTATCCCTTGGTGTCCCAAAACCGGCTGGAGTCCGGAGTTAGAAGCTCGTCGATCAGGGTTAGTTCGCCGTCGATGATACCAAACTCCATCTTCGTGTCGGCCAGGATGATATCCCGGCTCTTGGCGTAGTCGTGGGCCGCATTGAAGACCGCCTTGCTGGTCTCTTCAAGTTGGCGGGCCATGTCGGTCCCGACCATGTCCAGGACTTCCTGTTTGGACATATTTTCGTCGTGGCCCTCTTCAGCCTTGGTGGTAGGTGTAAATAACGGTTCTGGAAACTCTTGCCCCTCTACCAGACCCTTGCCGACGTCCATGCCGGATACGGTGCCATGGCGCCGGTATTCAGACCACGCAGACCCCGTGATGTAGCCCCTGACGATACACTCCAGGTCCAACCGCTCGGCCCGCTTGACCACCATGGACTGCCGGGCCATTTCCTCCGAAACCACCCCGGCGACGCTGCTGCCCTCCAGGTACTGGGCGGCTTCGGGGGCGTCAGCCAGGCAGATGAAGTGGTTGGGCACGATGTCCTTGGTGCGATCGAACCAGAAAGCAGAGATACGGTTAAGCACCAGGCCTTTGTCGGTTATGCCAGTCGGCAAGACCACGTCGAACGCGGAGATGCGGTCGGTGGCGACCATCAAAAGGTGACCGCCGGCCAAGCCGTAGGTATCCCGCACCTTGCCGCGGTGGAGTATGTTGGGCATCTGGGTCTCAAGTATCATGTTAGCTTCTTCCTCACGTGCCGCACACGGGCGGTCTAAACGTCTAGATCAGATGGTCTTCAGCCGCCGGCTGTACCGGGCTTCTGTTTTTTCATCGCCGGTTTTATCAGACCCAACCTGGCGAAGGTCTCATCGACGTAGCGGGTGTAGTACCCATAATCAAATAGTTCATCAAGTTCCGCCTGTGAGAGGTGTTCTCCGGTCTGAGGGTCCTCTCGCAACAGGTCTCGAAAATCTTTCTTCTCTTCCCAACTGCGCCCGGCGTTGGTTTGTATGATGTGGTAGGCGTCTTCCCTACCCAAGCCCTTGTCCACCAGGGCCAGCAGGACCCGTTGGCTGAAGATCAGGCCGAGGCTGCTTTCAATGTTCTCCATCATCCGGTCGGGGAACACCCTCAAACCCTCGATGATGAGGCTAAAGATGCTGAGGATGTAGTCCAGCGCCAGACACGAATCTGGCAGGATTATGCGTTCGGCGGAGGAGTGACTGATGTCGCGTTCTCCCCAGAGGGCTACGTTCTCCAATGCCGTGACGGAGTTGCCTCTGATCAACCGGGCCAGACCGCAGATGCGCTCCGATAATTCCGGGTTGCGTTTGTGGGGCATCGACGACGACCCCTGCTGGCCCTGACCGAAGGGTTCTTCCAGTTCGTGTATCTCGGTGCGCTGCATCGCCCTGATCTCCGTGGCGAATTTCTCCAGAGAGGCTGCGATCAAAGCCAGGGTAGTCAGGAAATGGGCGTGCCTGTCCCGTTGGATGATCTGATTGGATATCTTGGCGACGCTTAGGCCCAGTTGGCCGCAGACCCTTTCTTCCACCGATGGTGGCACCGTGGCGTGGGTACCCACTGCGCCGGAGATCATGCCGACTCGGAGACCCTCTATGGCGATGGTCAGACGTTCTTTCTGGCGCTGCATCTCGTCCCACCAGAGGGCGAACCGCAGGCCCATGGTCATGGGTTCCGCGTGGACTCCGTGGGTTCGGCCCATTGCTAAAGTGTCTTTGTGTTCTACCGCCTTCTCAGCCAGTGCGGCGATGGCCCGGTCCATTTCAGTTTGGAGCAGGGCGCCCACCTCAACCATCTGCATATTGAGGCCGGTGTCCAACATGTCGTTGGAGGTTAAGCCCAGGTGGACCCAGCGGCCCTCGGGGCCCAGAGATTCGGTGATGGAAGTGGTGAAAGCCGTAACGTCGTGGCGCGTGGTCTCGAATAGCTCCATCATGCGGTCATGGTTGTATTCAGCGCCGCGCAGCTTGGCCATGTCAGCTTCGGGAATCACACCCTCGGCCGTCCAAGCCTCACAGACGGCGATCTGTACCGCCATCCACTTGAGGTACTTATTCTCGTCTGACCAGACCTGCTTCATGGCGGGCCTGGAGTACCGGTCGATCACCGTTCCGCCTCCTCCCACTTATGCCTGATGGTCAACATTGGGTCCGTGACCGTTATTAGAGAAATTTCTCACAGCCAATAACATCCCCTTGAAATCTTCGAAAGGATGATACGGGATACTCTCGTCGTCGCAGAATTTGGCCAGCGTGCGGTGGGCAAATGTAACGTCAGCCACGCGGGCCGCTTCCAAGTCCGAATGGCCGTCGCCGGCGAAAAACACGTGGCAACCGCGTTCTTGGAACGACTTCACCACGAACCCCTTGGAGTTTCCCTGGCTCTCCTTGCCTGGAGAGGTGTGGTTGTAGTGGTAGCTGATCTCGCCACCCCGAAACTCGGTGTCCACGGCGTAGACGGGCACTCTGTTGTAGCCGTCCCGCTCCAAAAGGGCTTTGATATAAAAATCCAGGCCCTGGCTGACCACTGCCATAGGGATACCGTTGGCCTGGCAGAAGCCCCACAACTCCCCAAAAAAGGGCCGCAGGTTGGCATGCTCCTTCACGTAAGACTGCATGGTGGCGCGGTCCGCGTGGATGTTCCTGAAGGTGATCTCCTGATATTCCTTCAGGTTGATGTGACCGTCGCGGAAGCGCTGGCGCACATCCATCCAGTCCGGGTCGCCGAACCTGTTAAGCAGCATCTCCGCCACGTTCTGGGCCGCGGCGGTGTCGTCGAAGTCGGTGAGGACAGCGGGTTGCGGTCTACCGCTCGCGGAGTTCGCGCCGGTAGTCTTCATAGGCCTGCCTTATCTTGTCGTACTTCAAGCCCAGGATCTGGGCGGCGTAATATGCGGCGTTCCGGGCGCCCCAGCTCCCCACCGCCATGCAGGCCACGGGTATGCCGGGCGGCATCTGGGCCGTGGACATCAATGCATCGATGCCCTTGAGCTCGCTGGAAGCCAGTGGAATGCCAATCACCGGCAGGGTGGTCATGGAGGCCAGAGCTCCCCCCAACGCCGCGGAGCCGCCGGCGGCCGCGATGATCACTTCTATGCCCCGGTCTCTGGCCGTTTGGGCGTATTCATGCACCCGCTCCGGGGTGCGGTGGGCCGACATCACGCGGGTTTCGTAGTCGATGCCCATCTGTTCCAGGGTCTTGATGGTATCCTGCACCACCGGCTCATCCGAGGCGCTTCCCATAATAACACCTACAAGCGGCAAAACAACCTCCTATCCACGCTCAAACCGGCGTTTCCGGACGCTTTCCACTCGGGTCCGGACGCGCCGTCATTAGTGGTGAAAAATCTATAATTCCAGTTCGTCCCGAAAGGCCTCGATCAGGCCCTGTTCCAAGGCTTCCCGTTCCGGCCTGATCTCGATCTCGTTGATCTGAAGATATATCCCTTCGTCAGAGAGTCCCAGATCAACGGCGATCTCCATCTCTCCGCCCTCATTCCAAGACAAGATAGTGGTGATGACATCGGTGTCGTCATCTCCGTCGTCGGGTTCTCCGCCATTCATGCTGATGCCGGGATCGATATCCAGGTCTTCATCACTGGACTCCCAGCCGACGATCGTCTCTACCTTTCCCTTGCCATCCAAAAGGGTGGCGTTCATCTCTGCCAACAGTCCGTCCACGCCCAATTCCCGGGCCGTTTGGGAAAGGCCGTCACGCTCTTTCTCGAGCCCGGCCTCATCTTCGTCGACCTGCTTCTGCCGCTGGGCGCGGACCTCATTCAAGTCCTCTTTCAAGCCTTCCAGTGTTTCACGCCAGGTCATCGGCCTACCCCCCAGCAGTCTTAGTAGAAGATTTGGTCCGGGCCGACTGATACGCCAACTCGTCGATCTCCCTGAAGTCGTGGCGGCCCGATCGGGCACGTACCTGGTTCAGCCCTTCCAACAGGTCTAGGTACCGGATGCCGATGGGGCCCCGCCTGACTCCGGCTGGGGCCAGACCCGATCGCTTCAGCAAACCTTCAGCATTGCTGTTCCAAACCGCGAAAAGACCCGGGTTGCTAAGGCACAGGAGATAGGACGGAAATTCCTTTCCCGTGCCCGCCATTCGGTAGGCCCCCTCAGGCGCGGCGCACTCGTCGAACCGGCCTTCCAGCTTGATATTATCATAGAGCAAAAAATCGAGGCCGTCCCGAATGTCTTCGATGGTATTCGTCTTGAATCCTGCAACGTCGCGGCCCCCTGATGCCCGGTACAATTCCAGCGCCTGTTCCATGGACAGAGTTGGCAGCGCACCCTCCTGGAGCCACTCCTGGAACTCGGCGGACCGCAGCCACTTCTTGCGTCGGTACGCTAGCAGCCGCTGATCGTCCTCTGCAAGCACGAACAGTTCTTGAATCTTGGGCATCGATTTAACCAGCAGCTTGTGCGGCACCCTGGTTAGCCGCCGAGCTGATATCCCGCCGCCACCGGGCTCCTTTGAAGCTGATCTGCTCCAGCCGGGAATAAGCGCGACCCCTAGCGGATTCCATGGTGTCTCCGCCGCCGACCACGGTCAGAACACGGCCTCCGGCGGTGAGTGGTAGACCGGACGAACCTCCCGAGCCCAACGTGGTTCCGGCGTGGAAAACCATGCTGTCGTCTGGACCTTCGACATCCAGGCCTGTTATCTCAAAACCCGTCGCATATTTGTCGGGATAACCGCCAGAGACCATGACGATGCCAACGTAATTCTTCATTGCCCAACGTACGGAGACTTTATCGAGGGTTCCCTCAGCGCAGGCCAGCATCAGTTCCAGCGGGTCAGAGGCCAGTAGCGGCATTATCACCTGGGTCTCAGGGTCGCCCAGCCGGCAGTTGAACTCCAATACCTTGGGCCCGCCTTCAGTCAGCATCAGTCCCGCGTACAGCACACCCTTATAAGGAGATCCGCGTTCGGCCATGGCCCGGAGCACCGGCTTCATGATGGTCAGCTCAATCTCAGCGGCTAGTTCGTCAGTCCAGAAGTCCGGTTGGGCGTAACTGCCCATGCCACCGGTGTTGGGGCCGTGGTTGCCGTCCTCAAGCCTTTTGTAATCGCAGGCGGCTACCAGAGAAGATAGATGTTCTCCGTCGCAGAACGCGAATACGCTGACTTCCGGGCCGCTTAGATATTCTTCCAAGACGACGGTGTCGCCGGCATCGCCGAAGGCGCGGTCGGACATGCAAAGGTTCACCGCCGCCCGTGCCTGTTCTGAGTCATCGCACATGATGACCCCTTTGCCTGCGGCCAGCCCGTCTGCTTTGACCACCAACGGCCCGGGATGATCATTGATGTAGGCGTGGGCGCTGGCTTCGTCCGAAACAGTGGCAAAATCCGGGCAGGGTACACCGGCATCTTTCATCAGATCCAAGGCAAACCCTTTGCTGGCTTCGATCTGGGCCGCGGCCAAGCTGGGGCCGAATACAGGGATGCCCAGCGCGATCAACTGGTCGGCGAATCCCAGGGCCAACGGTGCTTCGGGTCCCACGATAACCAAGTCGGCGGCGGTCTCCACCGCGGCGATCAATAGATTGTCGATATCGCTAGAGCGGATGTCGAGGTTCTCAGCTAACGTGGCAGTGCCGGCGTTCCCACCTGCCACCCACAGTTGGGTCAGGTTGGGGCTCTGTTTGATGCGCCAAGCCAAGGCGTGCTCGCGTCCGCCCGAGCCGACGATCAGTACTTTCACGAGTGGTTTTCCGGGATATACATGCCGGTTGAGAGGGCCGCCCTCACCCTAACCCTCTCCCGTGCGCAGGAGAGGGAAGGATGAGGATAGAATCTTCTCATCAACCTTGTTTCAGCAGCAGAGAAAGCCGTTATTCCCATTCGATGGTGCCAGGGGGTTTGCTGGTGATGTCGTAGACCACGCGGTTGACGCCTGGGACCTCGTTTACGATCCGGTTAGAGATGCGGGCCAGGACCTCATAGGGCAGCCGGACCCAGTCGGCAGTCATGGCGTCCTCGCTGGAGACGGCCCGGATGGCGCAGACGTAGCCGTAGGTTCGGTAGTCGCCCTGTACGCCGACCGTGCGGCTGTCGCTAAGAACGGCGAAGCTCTGCCATAGCTGGTCATACAGGTTCGCGCCTTTGATCTCATCGATGACGATCCAGTCGCACTTCCGTACCAGATCCAGCTTTTCCCTGGTGACTTCTCCGATGACGCGAATGGCCAGGCCCGGACCTGGGAATGGCTGCCGGAAGACCATCTCGTTGGGCAGACCCAAGGCCAAGCCGACTTCGCGGACTTCGTCCTTGAACAGGTAGCGCAGGGGCTCGACCAACTCCAGTTTCATGTTCTCAGGAAGGCCGCCCACGTTGTGGTGGGTTTTGATGCGGGCAGAGGTCCTGTTCTCCGGAGCCTCGCTTTCGATCACGTCCGGGTAGAGGGTGCCCTGGGCCAGGAAATCGACATGCCCCAGGCCCGAGGCGGCATCCTCAAACACCCGGATAAATTCCTCGCCGATGACCTTGCGTTTGATCTCCGGATCCGTCACGCCCACAAGTTTGTCCAGGAACCTATCGGTGGCATCGACGTAAGTCAGGTTCAGGCCAAGACCCCGTTTAAATGTAGCCTGGACCCGCTCGGCTTCTTCCAGCCGCAACAGGCCATTGTTCACGAAGATGCAGGTGAGCTGGTCGCCGATGGCCTGGTGCAGCAGGCCGGCGGTTACTGCTGAGTCGACTCCACCGGAGAGGGCGCAGATGACCTTGCCGTCGCCGACCTGCTCCTGGATATTTTTGATGGAGTCGTGAACCACGTTGCCGGGCGTCCAGTCGGCCTTGCATTCGCAGGCCTTAAATAGGAAATTGTTCAGGATATCTTGGCCCAGCGGCGTGTGGTTCACTTCTGGATGGAACTGGATGCCGAACATGTTTTCGCCGTTTCCGATGGCTGCAACCGGCGAGTTCTCGGTGTAGGCCATGCCCGTGAATCCAGGTGGCAAGGTTTCCACCCGGTCTCCGTGGCTCATCCAGACCTGAAATTCCGTGGGAAGCTCGTTGAATAGGACCGACCCTGTCCCTGTTTCGGAATCAGGCCCGTCCTGGTGCAAGACGGCGTAGCCGAATTCTTGTTTGGCGCCGGGAGATACTTTGCCGCCCAGTTGGTGGACCAGTGCCTGCATGCCGTAGCAGATGCCTAGAACCGGCAACCGCTGCTCAAAAACCCAACTTGGTATCTGCGGGGCGCCTTCCTCGTAAACGCTGGCGGGGCCGCCGGAGAGGATCACGCCCTTGGGATTGAGGTGCTTCACCGAGTCCCAGGTGCTCTTGGACTGGGCGATCATGGAGTAGACTTTTAACTCGCGGATGCGGCGGGCGATCAGGTGGCTATACTGAGAGCCGAAGTCGATGACGACGACGCCCTCGTCCACCGATTTTTGGCCGTCATCGTCTTCCGGACCAACACCTTCCAACCCTTTGGCGATCTCGAGGTAGGCCGACACTTCCAGGTCATCGCTGGTGGCGACGCGCCTTCCCTGAGGCAATTTGCTTTTAGTCGTGGCTTGACCTCCTGAATCTCCGCCCGGGCCGTCCTATCTGGACCGCCATAACCGCGTTACATAACGTGTGATAATTATACTGTCAGAATATGGGCGAGTATAGCTTCTGGAGACGACATAAAGTCAACCTGCCCAAGGGGGAAAAATGGCGGATTTTAACCCCTTGGGATACCCAGCGCTGTGATATACTCGGCCCGCCGTGGAGACTGGTAAATCGAGGCGTGGGCTGATACTGGCGGATACCCAAGGCGAGATGGAAAAGATCAACCTGGAACGGGCGGTTGGGGTTTTGAAGAATGGCGGCGTGGTGGCCATTCCGACAGACACCCTTTACGGACTGGCCGCCGATGTCTTTAATCCCGCCGCAGTGGACCGGATATTCGCGATCAAAGGCCGCCCTGAAGGCCTGGCGTTGCCAGTCCTGATGAGCGGCTGGGAACAGGTCCAACGAGTGGCCGAAAATCTTCCTTCTCAGGCTAAAGATCTGGCGGACCGGTTTTGGCCGGGAGCCCTGACCCTGGTCGTGCACAAAGCCCCGGGACTGCCGGACCGGCTGACGGCGGGAGGCCCAACTGTGGCGGTGAGGATGCCCGATCACCCGGCGCCCATCGAGTTGATCGACGGCCTAGGCGGCCCGATAACCGGCACCAGTGCCAATATCAGCGGGAGCGCTGATCGGTTGAACCTTGCGGAACTAACTGCCGAGTTAGAGGGCAGGGTCGATTACATCGTCACGGAAGGCCCCGAGCCAAAGGGGACGGCATCCACGGTGATTGACATAACATCCGGACAGCCCAAGCTCCTAAGAGAGGGAGCGATTCCCTTCGAGCAAGTGCTGCAAACCTGGGAAAAGGCGTCGAAATAGGAGACAGACCATTCCGCCTCCCGAGATACAGGAATTATACGGACAGGCCTTGGAAGATGAACTCCGGACTGTTTTCGAATCCAGAGAGGGTTTTCTTTACGACGTATTGCGTTATCACATGGGTTGGGTGGACCAACAGGGCCAGCCCAAGAGCGAGACCGCCCCGCTGAGTTTCCAGTCGGCGTTGGCGTTGGCGTCCTGCGATGCCTTGGGTGGCGATTTCCGAAACGCCCTCCCCGTTGCCGCCAGCGTGGACCTGATCTACAACTTCACTCTGGTCCATGGCGACGTCCAGTCCAATCGGGCCGAGCCGGGTGACCGGCCGAGCATCTGGTGGGTCTGGGGGCCCGCCCAAGCCATCAACGCCGGAGACGGCCTGCACGCCCTTGGCCGCACCACGATGATGCGTCTGGCACAGAATGACGTGCCTGCCGACCGGGTCTTACGGGCGGTGCACTCCCTGGACCAGGCCTGCCTGTCTCTCTGCGAAGGCCAGTACATAGACCTGCAATTCCAGGACCAGATGCTGGTCACCACCGCGGATTATCTGGACATGATAGGCCGGAAATCCGGGGCCCTCGCGTCCTGCGCCGCCGAGTCGGCCGCATTGGCCGCCGGGGCATCAGACGACCTTTGCGCCAGATTTACGGAGATGGGCCGTAGCATGGGTATGGCCTGGCAGATCACCCGGGACATCGACGATCTTTGGGGTGAGCACGGCGACGGTATGACCCCAAGCAACGTATTGAATAAGAAGAAGAGCCTTCCATTGGTGCATACCCTGGAGAATTCTGATGTCGGCGCCAAGAGGGAGTTGAGCGCCATTTATATGAAGCGCGTCCTCGAATCGGAGGACATCGCCAAGATGATTGAGATACTGGACAGCGCCGGCGCCCGTCAGACCTCTCAGGCCAAAGCCCAAGAACTGGTCGACCAAGCCCTGGCGGGGCTGGACGGCGTTTCTCAACAGGGGATGGACGCACTGGCGAGTTTGGGACGATGGGCAGCCGAGGGCGGCCGCTGATGGCGAAACGCAGTCTGGATCAGCTTGATGTGGCGGGAAAAAGGGTGCTGGTCCGGGTGGACTTCAACGTGCCCATCGATCAAGGAATCGAAGGAATCGAACTCTACGACCAACGCCTGCGGGCCACATTGCCGACCATCCAATATCTGATCGATCAGGGCAGCAAGATCGTTCTCTGCTCACACCTGGGCCGGCCCAACGGCGAAGTGGTGGAAGGACTGCGCCTGGCCCCCGTTGGCGACCGCCTATCCATGCTTTTGGGGCGCCCGGTGAACAGCCTGCGCGAATTCACCGGCCCCGTTGTGGCCGAGGCTTTGTCCCAGATGTCACCTGGAGATGTGGTGCTGCTGGAGAACCTCCGTTTCCACCCCGGCGAGGAGAAGAACGACGGTGTCTTCGCCCGTGAACTGGCCGACACGGTGGACTGCTTCGTCATGGACGCCTTCGCCGTGGCCCACCGCGCCCACGCCTCCACGGACGGCATCACCAAGTATCTGCCCTCGGCCATGGGGCTCTTGGTGCAACGGGAAGTGGAGGCGATGGGAAAAGCATTGGAGTCTCCGGAGAAGCCCTTGGCGGCTCTCTTGGGCGGGGCCAAGGTGAGCGACAAGATACTGCTCCTGGACAACCTGCTGGAGGACCTGGACTATCTGTTCATCGGTGGCGGTATGTGTGTCACATTCCTGAACGCCATGGGCTATTCCACCGGGGCGTCCCGCATCGAGGAAGACCGCCTGGACTTCGCCCGGCAGATCATGGAGCGGGCTGAGGCGGCCAACATCAAGTTGCATCTACCCGAGGACGTGGTTATCGCCAACGAATTCGCCGCCGACCCGGGCGAGACCGACGTCATGCACGTCGGCGATGTCCCGGACGGCTGGTACATCATGGATATCGCCCCGAAGTCGGCCCAGGATTTCGCCGCGGCGCTGAGCAAGTGCAAGACCATCATCTGGAACGGCCCCATGGGCGTCTTCGAGATGCCCAAATTCAGCCATGGCACCCGCACCGTGGCCGAGGCAATCGCCGGGCTCAGCGGAGTGACAACTGTGGTCGGCGGCGGCTCGACTGCCGAGGCGGTTGAAGAACTGGGCTTGATGGACAAGATGACCCACGTCTCCACGGGCGGTGGGGCATCGCTGGAATTTCTGGAAGGTAAGGAGCTGCCCGGTATCGCGGCCTTGCCGGACGTTTAGCTGGGATCAGGGCCAAGAGTGATAAGCTGTAGGGCGAGGGATTAGACCTTGATTGATGTAGAAGAACTTAGAGACTGTTACACCAAAACCCCATCAAAAATGGTGTTGTTGGTTGCCGACGGTCTGGGCGGGCTGGCCCATCCGGACACCGGAAAGTCTGAACTTGAGACCGCCCACACTCCCAACCTGGACGCACTGGCCCAGAAGAGCGCTTGCGGGTTAACCACCCCGGTCCTGCCCGGCGTGGCCCCTGGCAGCGGACCCGGACACCTGGCGCTATTTGGCTACGACCCTCTGAAGCACCAGATCGGCCGCGGCGCACTGGAAGCCCTGGGGATAGAGGTCGAGCTGGCCCCCGGTGATGTGGCGGCCAGGGGCAATTTCTGCACCGTAGACGGCGACGGGCTGCTCACGGACCGCCGGGCCGGCCGGATCCCGACCGACCTCAGTGCCCCCATCTGCGACCGGCTGGACCGCATCGAGATTCCGGGAGTCCAGGTGGACGTTTTTTCAGTCCAGGACTACCGATTCGTGCTCCGCCTGCGGGGTGAGGGTCTTTCCGAGCTAGTCACGGAAACCGACCCGCAAGTTACGGGCGCCAAGGCCTTGGAGGTCACAGCATTGAAGCCCGAGGCCCAAAAGACCGCCGACATCGTCAACGAGTTCGTGAAGCAAGCGGCCCATTTGATATCCGAAGAAGATCGAGCCAACATGCTGCTCCTGCGAGGCTTCGCACAGATGCCGTCCCTGCCTCCCATGGGCGAGGTATACCGGCTGGACCCGGCCGCCATCGCCGCCTACCCCATGTACCGTGGCCTGGCCACTGTGGCCGGCATGAACGTGATCCCCACCGGCCACACCTTCGCTGATGAAGTCGATACCCTGCGGGCCAACTGGGACAAACATGATTTCTTCTTCATCCACTACAAGCCGGCCGACGCCGCCGGAGAGGACGGAGACTTCGACGCCAAAGTGAAGTGCCTGGAGGAACTGGACCCGTTCATCCCTCAGATCCTCGAGTTGGAACCCGATGTTCTGATGGTGGCCGGAGACCACGCCACTCCCGCGATCATGGCCGCCCATAGCTGGCACCCAGTCCCGTTCATGCTCCATTCCAAGCTTACCAAGGGCCAGGGTGTGCCCACATTCGATGAGAAGGCCTGCGCCCTGGGGGCCATCGGCAGCATCCCGGCGACCAGCGTCATGGTGCTTGGACTCTCCCACGCCGGAAAGATGACCAAATTCGGTCCCTAGCCGGCTCGCCGGGTTTACATAAATCATGTACGCCCTGCAAACGGCATTCCCAGCGCTCATCGAAACGTAAACCTTGAATCGGAGAAAACCCCATGCCTGACCTGGTCGTCGCAGGAAACTGGAAGATGAACACTACTGTCTCGGAGGCTGTTGCCCTGGCGGCTGGCGTTCGAGATGGTGCCGAGTCTGTCTCAGGCGTGGAACTAGTGCTCTGCCCGCCCTTCGTATCACTGGCCGCCGTCAGTGATGCGATTAAGGGCTCGTCGGTAAAAGTAGGTGCCCAGAACATGCATTTCGAAGACTCCGGGGCATTTACCGGAGAGGTCTCGCCAGCCATGCTCCAGGGCCTCTGCGACTACGTGATACTGGGCCACTCAGAGCGCCGCCAGATGTTTGCCGAGACCGACGAAACGGTCAACAGCAAGATCAAATCGGCCCAAGCGGCGGGCCTCAAGCCCATCATGTGCGTGGGCGAGACTCTTGAGGAGCGCGAGGCCGGTAAAGCCTCGGACATCATCAGCGGCCAGGTCCGCGCCGGACTTGCCGGGATCAGGGACACCACGGGTCTGATCCTGGCCTATGAGCCCATCTGGGCTATTGGTACCGGGCAATCGGCCACGCCTGAGACCGCCGCGGAGATCATGGGCGGAGCGATCCTCGAGACGCTGCGCAGTCTCTTTTCAGCCTCGGCCGACAACATCTCCCTGCTCTACGGCGGCAGTATGAACGCCGGAAACGCCGGAGACTATGCCGCCCAGGACTGTATCCACGGCGGACTGGTGGGCGGGGCCGCCCTTCAGGCAGAGTCTTTCCTTCAAGTGGCGGCCGCCATCGCCGCTGCCAAGAGTTAGGCATACCGACAAACCCCGTTGCGGCGTAGAATCTAACCGTGCCTGCCAACTCCAAACCCTTCATTGCCATCGTTGGCCCCACTGCCGTGGGTAAAACCCAGCTTGCGGTTGATCTCTGCCAACGCTTCGGCGGCGAGGTCATCAACGCTGACAGCCGCCAGGTCTACCGACAGATGGACATCGGCACGGCTACGCCCACTCCGGAAGAGTGCGCTCAGGCGCCCCACCACCTGCTGGACCTCCTGGACCCATCAGAGCATTTCGGACTTGGTTCGTTCCTGCCATTGGCCCAAGGCGCCGCCGCCGAAATCACCGCCAGAGGAAAGCTTTCCATCGTTGCCGGGGGCACTGGACAGTACGTGTGGGCCTTGCTGGAAGGACAGTCTGTTCCGCCGGTTCCGCCCGACCCGGAATTCAGGGCGGTCATGGAGCAGGAAGCTGCAGAGGAAGGTGGAGCCCAGGCGATTCACGACCGGCTAACGGCGATCGACCCGGCCCGTGCCGAAACCCTGGACCCAAGGAACGTGCGCCGTGTGGTGAGGGCTTTGGAGATCTACCACGCCACCAACAAGAAACCGTCTGATCTAGTACTGAGTTCTCCGGATGTCAGCGCCCATCTTGTGATCGGGCTGACCATGGACCGGAAGGAACTTTACCGGCGGATCGATGACCGGGTTGAATCCATGATGCGGGCCGGATTCTTAGGTGAGGTGGAACGGCTGGCTGAAGCAGGGTATCCCATGGGCGAGGGCGCGCTGGATAGCCCCGGCTACCGGGAACTGGGACAACATCTGCTGGGCGAACTGTCGTTGGATGAAGCGGTCTCCCGCACCAAGACTCAAACCCACCGGCTGGCGCGGCGTCAGTACACCTGGTTCAAGCCGTCGGACCCCCGGATAACGTGGCTGGACGCCTCTGATCCGGGCACTCCCGAGCAGGCCGCCGCACTGGTCTCCGCGCACCTGTCAGACACCGGCCCTGTGATACAATGAGCCTCCCGTTCCACTAGGAGCCCAGACATGAAATTCACCAAGATGCACGGCGCCGGCAACGACTATGTATACGTTGACGCCCGCTCGGAAAGCCGTGACTGGCCAGAGCTTTCCCGGCAGATGAGCGACCGTCATTTTGGCGTGGGCGGCGACGGCCTGATATTGATTAAGAACTCGGATATCGCCGACCTTAAGATGAGCATGTTCAACGCAGACGGGTCCGAGGCCGAGATGTGCGGCAACGGCATCCGCTGCTTCGTGAAATACGCCGTTGACCGGGGTATCGTCTCGAATTCTGGGGCATCGGTCAGCGTTGAGACCTTGGCCGGCATCCGGCAGATAGTTCCTATCCGCGAAAACGGGCGAATCACGAGGGCCAGGGTGTCCATGGGCATGCCCATATTTACTCCGAACGACATCCCTGTGAAGCTGGAATCGGTCGGTGAGTACGGGTCAGGCCCGGTGCTGGAATATCCCATCCAGATGGACGGCTACGACCTTCCTTTGAGTTTCGTCTCCATGGGCAACCCTCATGCCGTGACATTCATCGATACGCCGGTGGCCGAGTTCCCACTGCAGATTGTTGGGCCCAAGATGGAGCACCACTCGATCTTCCCCAACCGGGTCAACTTTGAGATCGTGAATGTGGACAGCCCGGCCCACCTGACGGCCCGGGTCTGGGAGCGAGGATCGGGAGAGACGTTGGCCTGTGGCACCGGGGCCTGTGGCATCGCGGTGGCCTCCATGCTTAACGGGCATAGCAAGGATACAGTTGACATAACCCTGCCCGGCGGCACCCTCAAGGTCGACTGGGACGGCCAGGGCGAGGTCTATTTGGAAGGGCCTGCGGAAGAAGTTTTTAGCGGGGAATGGACGTAAATCGAATACGGGGAGAGCTGAGGTCGAGATGGTGAAATTTTCGGACCGGTTGGGGAAATTGTCCCCTTATCCTTTTGTTGAGATCTCGAGGATCATCGCAGAGAAGCGCGCCGCCGGGGTAGATGTGGTCACCTTTGGCATCGGCGACCCCGACATACCGACACCCCAGCCCATCATCGACCGCCTGTTGACCGCGTCCCAGTACGCGCCCAACCACCGCTATCCCGAAACTGATGGTCTGCCCGAGATGCGGCGGGCCTTCGCCCAGTGGTATGAC
>Ga0209445_1000619_pt1 | contig 19864 bp, 18 predicted proteins | sample MarorgKNORR_S2LV_4_FD_188223 | JGI IMG/M metagenome (GOLD analysis project Ga0209445, IMG submission 188223) | Marine microbial communities from the Southern Atlantic Ocean, analyzing organic carbon cycling - NADW_A/KNORR_S2/LV (SPAdes) (version 2) | ecosystem: Environmental > Aquatic > Marine >... | reverse complement strand
AAAATGAAATTTTAGAATTCAATTATGAGAAAATTTTTAATACCAGCAACAATGTCTTCTATACTGGTTTTATTTTTTTCATGCGATAAAGATGAAAGTCCCGATGCATTTTTTATAAATGAAATTAAATTTAAAAAAGTACAATTCATGGATTTGTCTAAAGAAGGAGATGGAAATATAGTCAGGTGGGCATGGGATTTTGGAGATGGTACCACCAGTACTGAAGAACATCCGCTTCACACATACTCTGAAACAAACACTTACACCGTCAGTTTAGCAGTAACTGACGAAAATGATTTATCAGATGCAATCACAAAAGAAATTGCAATACCTGATACTGCAGTGAGCCCAATAGTGGATTTTTCATATATCCAATCTGCTGTTATTGCTGTTAATTCATTAGAAGTTACATTCACGGATGAATCTGAAGCAGGAGATGGTGACATCATTAGCTGGGCATGGGATTTTGGTGATACCACAACCACCACAGATACAAGTACATTACAGAATCCTATTTACATGTATATATTAAATACTGGTTACCAGGAACATCATTATTTTATGGTCAGCCTTTCCGTAACGGACGAATTTGGTTCTTCTCATACATTTGAAAAAGACAGCGTTAGTGTAAATAATCCAACGCTACCAACAGTTAACTTCGATCAAGAAATAAATATCCTGGAGGTAATTTTTACAGCATTTACTACATCAGATGGGGAAATAATCAGCTATCACTGGGATTTTGGTGATACAACAACAGTTGCCGATACAAGTGATTTGGAGAGTCCAACTTATACATACCCTGCTCCAGGGATTTATCCTGTCAGTCTGACAGTTATAGATAGTTATGGTTTATCAGCTGGAGTTATAACTGATATTTCTGTATATCCTTCTGAGGATCCTCCTTCAGCTAACTTTAGCTGGGCAGCAGACTTGTTACAAGTTATATTTACAGATCTGTCGGTGGCAGGGGATACTACCATTGCCAATTGGAGCTGGGATTTTGGGGATGGAGATACCAATACTGAACCAAATCCAGTTCACACATACTTTGGTGCAGGAACATACAGCGTATCCCTTACTGTAACCGATGCAAATGGGTTATCTAATATTTCTACACAGAATGTAACGGTGACATCTGTTTTAGTTGGCCCCACCGCTAGTTTTATTCATTCCGGCCCATATTTAACAAAACAATTCAATGACGACTCTGATCCTGGAGATGGTGACATCATTAGCTGGGTATGGGATTTTGGGGATGGAAATACCAGCACTGAACAAAACCCAGTTCATGAATATGCTACTGCAGATACCTTTATTGTGAGTCTTACTGTGACTGATGAAAATAATTTAACTGATACTTATTCTGGTTCTGTCATCTCAGTAGAATATCTACAAACTGGTCCATCTGCAGCTTTTGAATATTCAATTGATAATTATACAGTATCATTTACGGATATTAGTTCTGAACAAACAATTGTTGATATTGACACCACAATCACAATAGCAATTACTAGCTGGAATTGGGATTTTGGGGATGGTAGTACCAGTACAGAACAGAATCCTGTACATACATACAGTTCTGAAGGTATCTATAATGTCAATCTCACAATAACTGATGCAAACGATTTATCTGATAGCCACAGTGAACAAGTGGTGTTAGGAATCTATTTTACAGCTTCTGTTAATGCGTCAGGTGGGGGAGATGAATATGATTTAACATTCGGTTTTTCTCCATTAAGTACTGATGGTTTTGATGCTAATTATTGCTTGGACTCTCAAGGCAATACTCTTCCAGCATACACAAACAGGACTTCTTGTTTGAGCGGTCCAAATGACAATGGTGAGTTTGGTGAGTGCCCAAGCTGTGGTGTTCCAACACAACTAACATTGAATGGTTGTGAAAGCAATGGATGCGAATGGATTTCAATTCATACTTGGGTAGAAGGTGATGCATATGCTCCTCCGGCGCCGCCGCCCCCTAATTTTGATGCCGCCCTAGGTTGGGACAACGATAGGTATTATACTCAGATACTTGCTGGACTTTATTCAGATGTAGGGGTAGAACATGTTTATGACATCGCACTTGGATATCCAGGTGACAACCTGATCACCATTACCTGGGATAACACAGGCTGGAGTGATTTAGGTACTTTTGTTCTTCAGGATGCTTTTGGGGGTGCGCTGATCAATGTTGATATGACAACAGAAAATAACTTGGAATTGACCAATCCCGCTTTCAACACATTAAAATTAAAAGTAACTCCTGCTGGGTCTGCAGGACGATCCCGTTAAATAATACTTTTTGCTCTTTTATTTTACCCTATAAAAAAAGCAGGAATCACGTTGGAAACCTGAATGTGGGGGAGACATCCAGTCTTCACAGAGCATGTCCCTGCTTGAAATACGAAACAAAATTATATCAGAACACAAACATGGTCAAGGTATTTTTTTCACCACTCTGGTTTTTCTGATAAGATCCCTTTTGATAATGAGCTTTACAAGGTAACTTTTCTCATTATTTCGAATGTTAAAAATATCCTATTATGCTTAATCAATTAATCCAATGTGATCATAGACTCTTTCATTATATAAACGGCACTTTATCCAATTCTTTTTTTGACTGGTTCATGCCTGTCATCACCAATCAGAATAATTGGATACTACCACTTCTTGTGTTGATTTATTGGCTCCTTTTTCGCGGAGACAAACGGGGAAGAATTACTTTTGTCATCCTCATTGTAACCGTTATTTTTATTGATGCAGTCGCAGCTCAAATTATCAAACCTTTTATAGGAAGAATAAGACCCTCCCATGCAATGCCTGAGATGATAAATCTTTTGGTTCCACGTGGGGGACAATTCAGTTTTGTATCAAACCACGCAGCGAATGCGTTTGGGCTTTCGGTAATCCTTGGTTACTTCTACCCCAATTGGAAGTGGAAAGTGACTGCACTTGCGTTCATTATTGCTTTTAGTCGCGTTTATGTGGGAGTTCACTATCCAGCAGATATATTCTTTGGTGCCCTGTTCGGATATGGCTCTGCCTGGATGATATTAAGTTTCTGGGTGATAATAAAAATGAAAGAACTAAAGAAAGGCAGAGATTGGGTGTGGTATGAAACCTGAAAATCGGAGATCCAGGTTTCCCGAAAAAAATCAAATATCAGTTAGGGAGTGATCCTTTCGGCGGCTTGACTCCAAACCCGGAAAAACGATCCTGCCCTGGTGTTTTGATTTCACCATGTTTGCTCTCGAATTTCTTGATATTTTCACCAAGGGCTCTAAGAAATGCCTTTGCGTGAGGAGGCGCCATCACAATTCTGGAATGAATTTTTGCTTTCGGTACTCCAGGAAGAAGACGTGTAAAATCCATAACAAATTCTGCTGGGGAATGGGTCACAACAACAAAGTTAGAGTATTCTCCTCCGCTTACACTTTCATCTAGTTCAATATTTATCTGTTGGGTATTTGGTTTTTTCTCCATAATAATCCTACTTTCCTAAAATTAATATCCTTTAAATCCGTCCTGGTTAAAATCTTCCCAGTCTTCATCAAGACCCTTAAACTCTTCGTATGAAGGTTCTTTATATTTCTCTTCATCCTCACTTTGCTGCCTTACCATTTCATTTTCATAGAGGCTGAAAGTTTCTTTCCTCTTCTCAAATTTGGATGGGTCTAATTCCTCTTCATCCTCCGGAGCAAGTCGTTCAATATCTTCACTGTACACTTCCACATCAAAGAAATCAAGATTTTCTACAATACCATTTGCCATCAAATATTCCAAAAAATCCAAGAATTTCCTATCGCGTAAATCTGTTTTGCAACTAATACAACACAAGGAGGCTCTGAGGTCTAATTCCTCTAGAGTTGTTTCACAAACTGGACAAATAATTCCTTCTAACATTTATATCCTCTGCTAAAATCGGGCGACAATATAACAGGCGATATCCACATGATCAACACTTTGTTATAAAAAGTTTTCATACCCCTTTATTCTTGTTTCTGAACAAACAGAGATCTGTATAATTCTCTTTCTGCCGCTGAAAAAGACAGCCCCCGCCTAGATTTAACCGTCTCCCCCGTTTTAATAAACGTTTCTATTTTAGTGGATACATGTTTCCCATTCATAAACCATGTAAATGGTTGAATAAATCTTGGTGGAAATTCCTTGGAGACAATGTTGCATCCAATTCCAATTGAAGTACCCGTATTCAGTTGTGTCCCAATAGCTGTTTTGGAGTGATCACCTATAAAAGACCCGATAAAAAGACTTCCCGTATCGATGACCTTTCCATTCACTCTAACCTTAACAGAAGTATAATTATTTTTCAGATTACTGTTATTTGTTCCTGCTCCCAGATTGATCCATTCCCCAAGGAATGCATCCCCAAGATATCCATCATGTGCCTTATTAGACCATCCTTGAATTATTGTTCCTGCTACTTCACCTCCCACCCGGCAGACAGGTCCTAAAACGCTTTCTTTTATTTGAGAATGGGGGCAGATAATTGTCCCTTTTCCAATAAAAAGAGGACCTTTCAGATATGAAAACGAACCAATCTCCACATTTTTTTCTATGATCACAGAACCTTTTGAAGCATCAATTACAACTGCTGGATTGATCTTGTTTGATTCTTCAATCCAGATATTACTGGGATTGATGACCTGCAGGTTCTGGTTACTGTTAACAATTTCATTTCTCTTTAGAAAATGTCGGGTGTCCTCTGCCATTGTCCAGGGGATTTTCTGGAGAATTTCCCATAAATAATTCACAGGAAGACTATCCAATTTCGTAGTGGCAAGATCTAATTGTAAATCCGCTGATACAGGTCCTCCCGCATTCATCCAATCATTTCCCTCCTGCTGAGATAAATTTGCACCAATCTGCATATCCTCACTTTGAAATATTTCACTTGAAGTCTTCGTAATCTGCTTTAAGTCATCTTCCCTCCAGAAAACATTTCCCAATAACCATATCCCATGTTTAATATCATCAGGATTAACTTCCAAATCAGGATACATTTCCCTGGCCAGGTTCACCAGATTCTCTCGCACAATTAAGGAGACATCTGCTGAATCGGGAATCAATTTAAAGAGCCGTTCCAAGAATGTGAACGGACCACACCGAAGATCAAAAGCTGGTCGCGTAAGAGACAGTGGTTCAAAATCCTCTGCCCACTTATTTTCGTAAATATAGTATTTCATGCTAACCCCAATAATTGTTCCATTTTAAGATAACTTTTTTCCAGAAAAGCAGCCTCCTTCAATTCTAAGGTTACATTGTAATAATGATCGGCTAATCGTGAATCAAAGCCGATCCTGATTGAGGCATTGGAAGCTCGAGCAAGGCAGGCATGAACCGGATTAAATTCCGGATCAAGGTCTGCAATCCCTTCTGGATTTAATTTACAAATTCGATTCTCCAACGGAAATTGGGGAAGACCCCATTGATCAAGTCCTTCTTCATTATACATTTGGATTCCTGTGTTTATCAGTTTCAGATAACGTGTACCTGCTTTCTGTGAACATAAAAATCGGATTTCAGTTCCATTTAATTCAGAATGACTGATAGATTTTATGAAATATTCCACAATTCTGATATGCTCAATTTTATCAGGAAGAAAGAACAAGATCGATCGTAATTTGTCTTTGGATGAGGATAACTTCACTGCCTGCCCAGAGGATTTCCTCCGATGTAATCTCCGTCGAAACCACAAAGCAACATGCATTTTAAGGTCTATTTCCATGGCGGAATATAGCTTTTTCACCATGAGAATCCTGCTTAGTTTTCTGTGTTTTATTTAGATAATATTCTGTATTCTGAACGGTTCGAAAGGTAAAAACATCCTCAAGAAAAGATGAAACTTTATTTAAACTCCATTTCTTTGCTCATGAAAATAAATTTTAAACTAGGAACAAAAAAAAACCAATAACAATGCCATGAGTATGGGTAAACGATTATTGTGGGGTGGGCTTGGATGGGTCATGGGAGGCCCAATTGGGGCTGTTATCGGGTATGCCATGGCCTCTATTTCTGACCAGAAGGGGGGATCATCTTTTGGGAGTTTTAGAACCGCAAGTTCAAGACCCTATCCACGGACGAAACCCGGCGATTTTATCGTTTCTTTTCTGGTCCTTTTGGGTGCCGTAATGAAAGCCGATAAACAACTGCTGAAATCCGAATTAGATTACGTTAAACAATTTCTCCAGAAGCAGTTCGAAACAAATGACGTAAAAGATTTCATGATCCTGTTAAAAGATATCCTGAAACAGGATTATCCTCTTCGGGATGTCTGCCGACAGATTCAGCGATCAATGGATCACCCAAGTCGCTTGGAACTGGTACACATCCTTTTTGGCCTTTCCCAGGCAGACGGACATATTCACCCTGATGAGATCAAAGTCATCCACACAATTGCAGGATATTTGAACATAAATGAAAATGATTTTATTTCTATTCAGTCTATGTTTGTGCGGGACACACACTCTGACTATAAAATATTGGAAGTCAGTCATTCCGCCACCGATGGAGAAATTAAAAAAGCTTACCGCAAAATGGCCTCAAAATACCATCCAGACAAAGTAACACATCTTGGAGGAGATCTACAGGACCTGGCTGAAGAAAAATTTAAAGCTGTGAACGATGCTTATCAATCCATTAAAAAAGACCGGGGAATGTCCTGACCATCCCATGAAAAAAGAGGACCCAGGAAAATATCCTTTTACCCGGGGGCTTTACTCCGATATGTACCGCAAGAAACTCTGGACCATGCGTCAATATGCCGGATTTACAACAGCAGAGGAATCAAACAAACGCTTTCAATATCTTCTGGATCACGGTGTGACCGGACTCTCCGTAGCTTTTGACCTTCCCACTCAAATCGGATATGATTCCGATAATCCCATGGCAGAAGGTGAGGTAGGAAAAGTTGGAGTACCAGTCACTTCCCGAAGAGAGATTGGACTGCTCTTCGATAATATTCCGCTGGACAAAGTGTCCGTCTCCATGACTATAAATTCCACTGCAGCGACTTTGCTGGCATTATATATTGTTACCGCTGAAGAAAGAGGCTTTTCTGCTTCAAAACTACGAGGTACAATCCAGAATGACATTCTTAAAGAATTCATCGCCCGGGGAACCTACATATATCCACCGGAACATTCAATGCGGCTGGTGACAGATGTTTTTGAATTTTGCTCCAATCATATCCCTAACTGGAATACTATTTCCATCTCCGGTTATCATATCCGGGAAGCTGGAAGTACCGCCGCACAAGAACTTGCCTTCACCATCGCAAACGGCATTGCCTATGTTCAAACAGCAGTTGACAGGGGTCTTGACTGTAATAAATTCGGAAAGCGATTGTCATTTTTTTTTAATGCTCATAACGATTTTCTCACGGAGATTGCCAAGTTCCGGGCAGCCAGAAAGCTATGGGCAACAATTATGAAAGAACGATTTGGTGTTACCAATGAAAAAGCATTACACTGTAGGTTCCACGTTCAAACAGGAGGCTCTACCTTGGCAGCCCAGCAGATAGAAAACAATGTGGTTCGCACTACCATTCAGGCAATGTCTGCGGTGCTGGGAGGAGCCCAATCCCTTCACACGAACAGCAAAGATGAAGCTTTAGCACTGCCTACTGATGAGAATGTCCGCTTGGCGCTCCGTACCCAGCAGATTATCGCCTACGAATCGGGGATTACCAATCATCCTGATCCCCTAGCAGGAAGCTATGTCATAGAAGAATTAACTGATAAACTGGAATCAGAAGCACGGCAATTGATCCAGGAAATTGATAACCTGGGTGGTGCAGTCAAAGCTATTGAAGCGGGCTGGATTCAAAACCAAATAGCCCGGAGTGCTTATGATTACCAACAAAAAGTGGATTCCAAAAAACATATTGTTGTAGGGGTCAATCGTTTTCAGGAAGATTCCCCCAGGGAGCTTGACTTACAATCAATCGATACGGATGCTGTCAAAGACCAGATTAAGGCAGTGAAAAAGTTCAAGCAAGAAAGGGACAATAATCAAGTCAAGAATTATTTGGACAAATTGGAAACTGGTTCCAGAGGAAATGATAACCTCCTGCCCCTGATTATCAAATGTGTAAAAAACGATTGTACCATGGGTGAAATAGCCGATACTCTCCGCTCTGTGTTTGGCGAATATAACCCCACTTTCTAAATAATAACTTCTGAGACTCACTGGTCTGTGACCTTTCGTATTTACAAAAATTTACGATTTCAAAGAGAAAAACTGGCCCTTTTTACTTCCCTCATTTTTAACCCAATGATAATATCACTGGGTGCTTTTGGAATCCTCATTTTTGATCGCCCACATATTTCTGAAAATGCTAATGTAATCTTCTTTTCCTGTTTTATTTTTTCCAACTTAATTCCTGTACTAACTGTACTTATCCTGAAAAAAACTGGAAGAATATCGGATTTAGATGCCTCCCGCAAGGAACAGAGGTTCATGCCTTTATTCCTTGGCATAGTCTATTCCGGAATAGGATTCCTTATGTTGAATTCTCTGGATGCAGGAAATCTTACACAAGGACTTATGTTCTGTTATATGATCAACACAATCATAATTATGTTCATTACCAGATACTGGAAAATATCCATTCATGCTTTCGGGGTTGCAGCCCCCATCGTTGCTCTATGGATTCACGGTGCTCATTTCCCAATTTTGATGAGCGGGATGATGATTCTGGTGGGATGGTCCCGTGTCATCTTAAAAGCCCATAGCGTATCACAGGTTTTCGCCGGACACCTTTTGGGATTATTGCTGACCTGGATACAACTACATTTATTTTTTCTGTAATATTAAAATTGGGATAGAATTAAGGAAGAACTCAGAACCTGTATAATGGAGAAATCTTTATTTCTACCTCATAGTTCGGGAATTCATTTGCTAATGAATCCTCAATTTCTCGGCAACAGGCAATCGTGCCACTCTGATTAAGGCTGGCAGAGGTATTCACTCCAAACAGAATTACATTATGCTTCTCCGTTTCAATGACCCGCAGATCGTGCCAATCGGTGATCCGTTCATCCTTGCTCCAAGTTACATTTAAAAAGGAACCTACTTTTTGCACCATAGGATTCTCCGGTTGGACAGGATCAATATGTACGGTCGGTTCCACATTGTAGGCTTTGCCCAATACTGTTTCCACTTCCTCAGCAATATCGTGCGCCCTCCCCTGGGTTTCTGCGGCATTTATTTCAATATGAATACTGACAAACCTTTCCCGTCCATACCGATGGATGGAAATATCATGAGCCCCCAAAATTCCGTCAATTTTTTGAACGATACTTCTAACATCCTCTACTTCTTCAGAGCTTGGCGGTTTCCCAATTAAATCATCAATAGCGCTCTTGGAAATTTGGATGCCTGTCCAGATAATAAATAAAGCTACTCCCAATCCTACCCAGCCGTCTGCCTGATGATATCCAAACCTGCCCGCGATCATTGCCACGATAACCATGAAGGATGAAATAGCGTCAGCCCGGTGATGCCAAGCATCAGCATGGAGAGTCCCCGAAGCAATTTTGGCAGACAGGAATTCTGCATACCTAGCGGTAACTTCTTTTAATAAAATCGTTCCACCAATTACTGCAATCATCCACCATTCCGGGTATATGGCACTGGGGGATATAATCCTGCTTACAGCAGATTCAATGAATTCAATTCCCGCAACACACAAAAGAATGGCAATGATCAGGGTGGCAATATATTCCGCACGCCCATGACCATATGGGTGTTCTTCATCGGCCGGTTTTTCCGACTCATGAAAACCCCAGATGACCACACCGGAGGATAATACATCAGATAATGTATGGACGGCATCTGCCAATACACTAACAGACCCTATAAGAAAACCAATGATAAGTTTGATAAAAAAAAGAAAACTGTTAATGAAAATCGAAATCCAGCCTTGAAACTTCCCAATACGGGTACGATAATTCCTGGCAGGTTCTTTACCCTGATGTACGAATTTTTCAGTGATTAATTCAAAAATAGGCATCGAATATTATTCCATTGTCACTTCTCTTGAACCAACCTTGGAAGGTGTAGTAATAAATCCTGTACATTCCACTCCGTGATTAATGAATTCTTTTTCCATCTCATATTTAATCTTTTTGGCCCTTTGGTGTGAGTTGGAAATTGCAAAAATCGCAGGACCAGATCCAGATATGGTACATCCATCTGCACCAGCTTTTACCGCTGCTAATTTAATATCTGCCAACCCCGGGATGAGCTTTGTACGGGCAGGTTCAAAGATCACATCAATTAAATTGTCTTTTAATAGAGCATAATCATTTTTACAGAAAGCGGCTGTTATACTAGCAGTATTGGCCATATTGGTGATGAAGTTTCTTTTGTCAATTTTATTTGGTATTACATCTCTGGAATCTTTGGTAAGGATTTGAATGTTTGGAATTATCAGCACCAAAATAAGTTCATCAATTGTACCCAATTTTGATACTTTTAAAGGATCAATAGATTGGGTGAGAGTTGCACCTCCCAAAATAGAGGGAGCAACATTATCAGCAAAGTACCCTCCGCTAACGTAGGCTTCTCCCTTCATTGCTGCTAGTATGAGTTCATCTTCCGATAAACCACCATTAAATAATTTATTTACTGCATATGCACCTGCTGCCGCAGAAGCAGCACTGCTTCCTAATCCAGAACCAGAGGGCATTCCTTTTGTGAGGATCAGTCCCACTCCGTTTTTTATACCCAAAGCACGAAGTGTTTCTTTTGCAGCAATTCCGGCTGTATTTTTGTCAGGATCATTTGATATGTCATGATCTGCATTAAAAATATTTTCTATAACTACTTCATTTCCAGAAATCTCGCGAGCTTCAACTGTGTCTCCTAATCCATCGATCGCCAAACCCAAAACATCAAAACCTGGGCCAATATTACCAATGGAGGCGGGAGAAAAAACTTTTACTGAATTCATAAGTCTAACACCATTTCCAGAGAACGTAAAGAGGGATCAATGGTTTTGGTTTGATTGGCAAAAGTATTGGAGCTATCCTCATGATATTCTACCGATGCATTAGAAAATTTACTGCCATGTGCAGTAAGAATAACAACAACGTCTTCATTTACTTTTATAATTTCAGCATCCCTCAATTTGATTGCCCCTGCCACAGCCACGGAACTATTTGGACAAATGGAAATCCCCAGCTTGTCTATTTGTGCTTTCCAGTCCATAATTTCTGTCTCAGAAACCACTTCCAAGACACCGTTAAAATGCTGTAGTTCACTTACAGCCTTCTGATAACTTACCGGATTACCAATCTGGATGGCTGACGCCTTGGTTGGTTTTGCTTTTTGAGGTATGAGCTCTGCATATCCATTCTTATAACTTTCATACAACGGAGATGCTCCCTCGGTCTGTACACCAGCCAGGCGAGGAAGCTTATCGATAATCCCCAACTCAAATAATTCCCGGAGGCCTTTCCCTAAAGCGGAGATATTTCCGGCATTTCCCACAGGGATCACAAACCAGTCCGGCACCTTCCAATTTATCTGATGAAGTATTTCAATGCCGATAGCTTTCTGCCCTTCAATGCGCACTGAATTCATGGAGTTTAAGAGATAAATACTGTGTTTTTCAGTAAGCTCCTGTACCAGTTTCATACAGCCGTCAAAATCTGTTTCAATACCCACCGTACAGGCACCATATGTAATGGCCTGTGCCAGCTGCTCGGAAGAAATTTTTCCCCTGGGAAGCAGCACAATACCCTGCATATTCGGTACCGCTCCAGCATAGGCTGCCATGGCTGCCGAAGTATCACCTGTAGATGCACAGATAACATGCTTACAGCCCAGATCATTCGCCCAGGATACGCCAGCCACCATACCCCGATCTTTGAAACTTAAGGTAGGGTTCATACCTTCGTGCTTCAGTTTCAAGCTGCCGAATTCAGGGAATCTATGAGATACATCGTACAAGGGAGTATCGCCTTCCTGAAGCGAAATAATGCTCCTTTTTGGCAAAGAAGGAAAGAGGATTTCCTGATAGCGAAAGAAAGCAGTTTCTCCCATATGCCCATTCAGTGATGCCTTCCAATCACTGGCATTGGGAATAGAAGTATTCAGATCATGAATGACTTCCAGAAGGTGGCCACAGTCACAGCGGTATCGGATGTCCCGGATATCATATTCCTTGCCGCATTCAATACATTTGAAAATTGAAAGTGGATCTTTCATAAAAAATTATTATATAGTCAGGTTATCCATAAATTCACTGGCAGACATATCTTCACAGTTGAAAATGTGTTCTTTCAGTTGAGTTTTTGCACCTGAGTCAAATTTATCACCTGCAAGGGAATTAAATTTATTCTTCAGATCATCCATGGTCATAGGCTCCCGAGGGTCGCCCTTTGGATATTCAAGATATTCCGAATACTCATTCCCCTCATTGGTTGTGATAACCACTCTAGAAGGCTGTTTTTCTGGAAACATTTTTTCGAATTCTTGTGAGGGCTCACCCTTGATTTTATCAATGACCTCAAATATTCTGGGGTCGTTCAATTTTTCATCGGAAAATGATTCTGTAGTGATCTTCTTATCCACCATGGCGGCAGCCAAGCAATAAGGGAGTGAATGGTCAGCTGTTTCTCTAGATTCAGGGCGATATTTAGCAGGATCAAATAGGATATCATAGGCCTGGGCAAAACAGGTAACCTTCACTTCCTGTATATCTGTGTAATCCAGGTCATTATTAATCATGGCATTCAATACGCAAGACAAATGAGTGTGGGTTAACGCTTCAGTTGGAAATGCCTTCATACTGCATTCCATTATTTTGTAACTATCACCTAAACCCCCAACAAGGGCATCCACATCCCAGCTCCAGGATGACACACCGTCCCGACCTTCCATATCAGTGGAATTCAGTGATTCATCCTTGGCATTCCATCCGATGAATGCATCCATAAAACCTTCCTTACCTTCAATTACTTTTTCCGTACCAGAATAGCCTTTCTGTGCCATCAATGCGGCGAAGACACCGGATTGAACAGCCATAGGATCTACAGTGTTTTTCATCATGGTGAGTTTCCCTGCTGTCGGGCAGCCAATAGTATGGTTATGAGAACCGGATATCCCAATAGCGTTTACCATCTGGTTCACATTCAGCCCCAAAAGCTTTCCAGCTACGATGGGAGAGACAAACTGAGTGAGTGTAGCATGGTGCCATTTCCGTTCGCGGACACCTGGTTTTGCAAATAAACAGAGACGCTGCTCAAATTCATAGGCTAGAACAATAGCCACCATAACATCCTTCATATTGGTGTTTACCAGTTCTCCAACTGCCCAGGCTGCCGGAATAATATCTGATGGGTGAGAGGGGTCTTCCTTCCAGTAAATATCATTAAAATCCAGCGCCCGGACCATGAGGGAATTGATCAATGTGGCATTGACAGCCGGTAACTTGTCGCCAAATCCAAGAATAGTGGATTCGCCTTTGCCACCCATTTCCATATAAATATCCCGGATGATATTCACATCCCTGGTATGATACCCACCATAGGCACAGCCTATGGAATCATACATATAGCGTTTCACCTCATAAATTACATCCTCCGGCAGGTTTTCAAATTGTAATCCAACTGCATATTCAGAAATTTGTCTGGAAATTGATTTATCCATTCTTTTCCCTATAATTTGTCAATGATCGCATCTGCCATTTGAGCGGTAGATGCAGCACCTTTTTCAACCACATCTGCCTTCCCGGACATCTTTGCCATATCATAGGTCTGTACTTTGCCCTCTAGGACCACTTCAGCTATCGCTTTTCGGATATTTCCAGCAATATTCTGTTCATCAACAAAGTCCAGCATCATGCAAGCTGACTCTACCATGGCAATTGGATTCACAATTGACACTGGATAATCGGCATATTTGGGCGCACTGCCGTGCGTTGGTTCGAAAACGCCAATACCCGTTTCAGGGTTGTACTGGGCACTGCAGGCAAATCCAAGTCCTCCTATAAGCCCGGCAAAACCATCAGACACAATATCACCGAACATGTTTCCTGCTACAATAACGCCGTAATTTTCCGGATTCTTGGTAAGCCACATCATCTGGGCATCGATATTCGTATTCCAAAGTTCAATGCCGGGAAAATCTGCTGTCTGAATCTGTTGCGCCATTTTATACATCATTCCCGATGTTTCCCGGATTACATTGGGTTTTTCACACATCGTAACAGACTTGTAGTTATACTTTTTGGCATGCTCAAATGCAGCGCGAACTATTCGCTCTGTATATTTTTTCGTAAATATTCGGGTAGAAACGGATACTTCCTCAACAGGAGCATCTCCAAAATTTTGGCTAAATTTTGGATGTGTCATAAGGGCATCATACACCTGTGATGGTGGATTGCTCCATTCCACACCGCCGTATAAACCCTCTGTGTTCTGCCGGAAGATGGTCACATCCACTTTGGGTTCTTCGATAGTGCCATTGGTGCCTCTTCGGATAAAATTCAGGGGGTTCCCTATATAGGACCGACATGGGCGAAGACAGATATCAAGGCCAAAATGCTGGCGGAGGCCAACGATAGGACTGGAATACACCAGGCCTTTTTTCTGTAGCTCTGGCGCTAGCTCTTCAAAGGCTTCATCTTTTGGTTTGGAGGTGATAGCTCCAAACAAACCAATTTTATGTTTTGCAAGGAGATTTAAAGTTCTTTGGGGTAGAGGATTTCCTTCTTTGCACCAGAATTCCCAGCCAATATCGCCTTTTACATAATCCGCTTCAAACCCTGCAGCATCCAGTACACGTACGGATTCCTCCAGTACCACTTTGCCAATGCCATCACCCGGGAGGCATACAATGCTATGCTTTTTCATAATCTTCCCTTTTAATTTATGATTCCTTTCACTGGGTATAATTCGTTCTTATCATCAGATGAAAGGGCATATTTAAATCCCTTCCGAATTGCTGCTGCTCCAATTTCTCCATCCTTTCGCAGGGCAATGTACGCGATCTGAAATTCTGGATTACCATCATGTCGGTTAACAGTTCGTCCCAATGCCTCCTCACACGCAATTTGAGGAGCGTAGCCTTGACGCATAAGCTCCACTATCAGAAAACTTCCTACTTCCTTTATCACTTCTTCTCCACGGCCTGTTGCTCCTGCAGCCCCGACTTCGTTATCAACGTATAATCCTGCACCAATGATTGGACTATCTCCTACCCGGCCAGGAATCTTAAATGCAAGACCGCTGGTAGTACAGGCACCAGCCATCTTTCCATTTAAATCCTGAGCTAATAGACTAATAGTGTCGTGATCATCATTGGGTGCTAAATCATTCTTTTTACTCATATTCTTCTTCCATTTCAGCCAGGCTGTGCGGGATTCTTCAGTCAGTAAATTTTCTTCCTTGAATCCGTGAGAAATGGCAAAGTTCTTCGCTCCATTTCCTGCCAGTATTACATGATCCGTTTCTTCCATTACTTTCCGTGCCACTGAAATTGGATGCTTAATATCCTGAAGATATGCTACAGATCCAGCATTTCCCTGTGAATCCATGATACAGGCATCCAAAGTTACACGCCCATCCCTATCTGGACGGCCGCCAAATCCTACAGACTGAATAGTTGGATCAGCTTCAGATATTTTTACACCTGCCTCAACTGCATCCAAAGCACTGCCTTCAGAACGTAAGACTTTCATGGCTTCTTCATTAGCATTAATCCCATGATTCCATGTGGAAATTGCCACTGGCTTCCTTGAACGTTTGATTGTTTTAATATCTGCCAGAATCAAGGCGGGTGCTGCAGCTGTTACAAGCCCAGTTTTAATAAAATCTCTCCTATCCATCCTAAATCCGTTCTTTTACCCAATTCTCCAAGCCTCCGGTAACAATCATTTCCTGTGCTGCCGCCCCAACAGGCGGCAGGGGATATTCTGTACCATTTACCCCTATCACAGATGCCAAAAAATCGATTGTGGCATTCATTCCAGTCTTTTTCGTTAAATTCTCCATACCAAATATATCTTTTAAGTCATTTATGAGTTCGGGTGCTTCCAAAACCAGAAAACCATTATTAATTGCATTCCGTTTATAGGTTTGACTAAATGAACCTGCCAATATCATTTGAATACCCCTGAACATCAGAGAAGTAGCTGCTTGTTCCCGAGAAGAGCCAGTACCAAAATTATAGCCTCCAACAATGATATTGCCTTTTTCTACAATCTTTCCAAACTCAGGATCATAATTTTCCATCACTACTTCAGCCATCTGTTCCGGTGTGAAATCATCATTATAGGTATATTTCCCTGGATATATTCCATCGGTATTGAGATTGTCCTGATGACAAAAAATAATTTCACCTTCTAGTGTTTCAGGAAATCCGTCCAATAAAGAAATACTGCTTTGGCTGGAAGGAGGTTTCGTATATTCTGTAATATGGCCTTCAGGCGAGAAGGTCACAAAATCAAAAGCCGGTGCAATTATTCCAGCTGCAGCAGAAGCTGCCACTATTGATGGAGAAGCTAAATAAGCTTCGGCAGTCGGGTCCCCCATTCGTCCTTTAAAATTTCGATTGGTTGCAGAAATTCCCACTTCACCAGGGCCCAATAAACCCATCCCCAGACCTATACAGGGGCCACAACCGGGTGGCAGGGGCGTTGCTCCAAAATCAATTAGAGTTTGCCAATCCCCTCGTCTTTGACTTTCGGCCTGAACTTCACTGGATGCAGCGGCAATATAAAATTCTACATTAGGAGCAACCTTTTTACCTTTAATGGTATGTGCCGCTTCAGACAAATCTTTAACTCGGCTGTTTACACAGCTGACAAGATATGCCTTATTTATTTTTATATTTTGACTAAAGGCATCTTGAATACTCGTCATGCTTTTTACATGGTTTGGGCCTGATATATGAGGGGAAACCGTGTTTAGATTGAGTTGTATATGTTTTGAATAAAATGCCTTTTCATCTGCTGTTAAGGGATTGCTTTTTAGTGCATTAATTCTGGATAAATTTATTCTGGGATGGGTACCATCTTCTCCATCACTATCGGAAGGCACCTCTTCCAAACCCCGCTCACTAATAAATTCAGATCTTTTCTTCAGCCATTCAATGGTTACTGGGTCAATTGGGAATACACCTGCTAATGCTCCCCATTCAGTCGTCATGTTAGCAATGGAGAGGCGTTCGTCTACACTTAGTCCTGATATTCCATCTCCAGTAAACTCCAGTACATGATTTAAAACTTCATCATTATTAAATAATCCACAAAGGGTAATGATAACATCTTTGCCACTTACCCCTTTTGTAAGTTTTCCATTAAGGTCTACTTTGGTAATTTTCGGTATTTGCCACCATGTACGGCCTGTTGCCCAGAGTGCAGCTGCATCTGTGCGAACCAAAGGAGTCCCCAGACAGCCCAATCCCCCATACATATTTGAATGACTGTCTGATGCCACTGCCATGGTACCTGGCCAGGCGTAACCTTCTTCACACATGATTTGGTGCCCTATTCCTCTGCCTGCCGGATAAAAATCTACCTCCATTTCATTTGCAAATTTTTCAATACTAGCATATTTATTTAAATTGGTTTCAGATTTATCTTGAACATTATGATCCAAGGTAAATACAGGTTGCCTGGGATTGGCCATTTTCTTTGCACCGATAGCCTTAAACTTACTCATAACAGCACCAGTGTTATCATGGGTCATGACATGTGCAGGCTGGATAGATATAAAATCTCCGGATTGAACAATATGACCCGGCTCTAACCCAACCGCATGTTTCTGTACAATTTTCTCAATCAGGGTCTGAGGCATGGAGTGAAAGATTATGCTTTAAAAGGCTCAAAAGAGACAAAGTCGGCATGATGCACAATAATAGATTCTACCGTCCGCTTTCCCAAATCCCCTTCTTTGGAATGAGTTCCAATAATATGCTGTACTTCTGGGGGAAGATCAAAACGGGCAGCAATGGCAACACCGCTGAATGGATGCCGCACCATTTTGCCGTAACTGCTGGTAGAGAGCTTCCCATCAATCATTTCATACTCCAGTAATTTTCCTACATCAATAAGAATGGCACCGGAAATCATGATGTCCATATCTACCTTAATTTCATCACCAAAATTATCCACCATCTTTTTTGCAATATCTACAGCCAACTGAACGCAGGTGCGTTTATGGTTCATAAACGATACATTACAATCCTTGATGAGGAGGGAAAATGGTATCTCTTTCAGGTCTTTTGGTCCTAATGGGCTCTGTTCAATAGCATATACCCAGGCATCCAGTGTTTTTGAACGCAGGTCATCATCTTTGATCCAGTTGATTTCGGGCCAGATTTCCAGTACCTTATCTTTCATTATACCTCCCAGAATGATTTGTTTCATAATTATATTAGATCATAGTTAAAAATTAAAGTTCAAACCAAGACTGATTTGCAGAACATCTGTTTTGGATCTGCTTGGAGAATAAGTCACATCATAAGGTTCTTGATCCATACGATGAATATCTCCTTTCTTCAGATATTCTGCTTCAGCGCCAATCATATATCGTGCATTGATAAAAAATGATAATACTCCTTCAATATCGCTACCCTCACCTCCTTTAATATCACTATCTTCATCTCCTCCAAAGGAAGTTAGGATTATTTCCAATCCGCCACCACCACCATAGCTGAAGGCATTATCTGTATAATTGCGTGAACTTGCAAGTTCGCATGTATCGTCATCTCCAGGACAGTCTTCTGAAATAACTTTTGTTGAAGTAAATAAATTTTTTATTCCCAAAAGACCCTCAAAATATAGCCTGGATTTTCCTTGTAAAGGAACTACCCTTGCTAATAAGTGTCCATATACAAGATCATTTGTCGTTTTTACAGTAACTGTAACATCAGGTATAGTTTTACTCCATGGTTCTGGTCGTTCTGAAGAACCATATCGAGTTCCTCCTAAATTGATCCCCAAGCCTAATATATTTGATGGATACCATAAACCATTTATATCAAGACCAAAACCTGTTGGTACCCCTTCATCTTTAAACTCACCCTTAGGCAGCTGCCCAATAAGTGCAATATCAACACCAAAATTCCCAGAAAATGCACTGGAAATAATCAAAGCTGACAGTAGTATTTTTTTCATTTTATCTCTTATAGTGGATTTACTACTAAATAATAACTATTTACTTACCTTAAATATCGAATCAATGACGGTTCCGTCCACCCATTTGACGACACCAACCACCTCTTCTGTAAATTCCGGTTTGTCCAGAGGTGCACCTACCAGATCATCCACCTCTTCTTTTATTTCTTCAATTTTTCGAATAGGCAAGCCACTTTTTTTTGTGGCTTTAATCAGATCTTCACGCTTTGGATTAATCGCAATTCCACGTTCTGTGATAATCACATCTATGAGTTCCCCAGGACCCACCAGGGTAGTTACTTCATCAACGATGATAGGGATTCTGTTCCTGAAGGAAGGAATTGGTAGTATGGTGCATTTACTGAAGAGGCAGTTCTGCCAACCACCGATCCCATGAAGCATCTGTCCATCTGAATGGGTCACCACATTGGCATTAAAGTTGATATCCACTTCAGTAGCACCCAGGACAACAGCATCTAGAATGGATGCAAAATTCCCCTTCCCATGCCAGTTATAACTGGTAAAAGGTGAAGTATTGATATGCCCTGAATTTTCCCGCATAGACCGTACACCTTCCAGATCAAATGTCTGTCCATCCAAAATAAAATCTGTCAATCCTTCTTCCAGCATTTCCACCAGATATTTTGTAGATCCTCCCCGGATAAAACGTGCCTTTACACCAGCTTCTTTCATCAGTTCACGTAGATAAAT
>Ga0209445_1000617_pt1 | contig 19912 bp, 14 predicted proteins | sample MarorgKNORR_S2LV_4_FD_188223 | JGI IMG/M metagenome (GOLD analysis project Ga0209445, IMG submission 188223) | Marine microbial communities from the Southern Atlantic Ocean, analyzing organic carbon cycling - NADW_A/KNORR_S2/LV (SPAdes) (version 2) | ecosystem: Environmental > Aquatic > Marine >... | reverse complement strand
CTCCGTCTCATAGGGCATATGGTTATACGATGTTACAACCAGGTCTAGCGTGCCTGAAATATTGACTGGTTCATCTAGTACTATTTGACAAATACCATTCTGATCAGCGGTTGACACACCTAAGAGCACACCATCTCTACTTAGAGCAATAACAGATTCATTACTGTTTGTCTGGACACTAAACTGCGTGCTACCAATAATCATAATATTATCATGTACAACTGTCAGCTGTTGAGGAGTGTCTGACCTTACAACAAAGGACGGATCACCAAAAGTTGTCCAGTATAGAGTTTCTACATCTCCTGAGGAACCATAATTATCATTCATTTCCATACATCCGTTATAGGATAAACCTCCAAATGTGCGCTTTATATTATTTGAGTATGACTCAACAAAAATACTATTCATTTCATCCTGGCCATCCATAGGAGGATTCCAGGCTTGGTTGACCGTTGACATCAATGTCGCAACCGCGCCTGTAGGACTACCATCGGCATCAGTCGCTCTCAGCCAGGTCTCTGCAAAACAGGTCCCAATGTGAAACTCTCCATTCACGCAAGCTACTGACCATATCCATGGCCACACACCAGAATTAGTAAGACCATTTACATTTGTATTATTCATCGGACATCCATTTCCCCAAGAACTGTTTGAGCCGTGCCCCGTATAGTTAATTACCGACAAACCTTCATTGATCGCGATCTCTCCATCAGCGACTGTACCACTGGGGTCATACACCTGGTCTATTTCCGTGTAGGTATAGTTTAGAAGCTTCTCACGAATTATATCCATGTGTTCATTATCCATTTCCCCATCATCCCCGGGGCCTTGATCTGAGGCAAATCCAGCACCTTCTTTATACCATGTTCCTTCAGCGTCTGGATATCTCTCATAGGCAATCGTGCGATTTACCATTGTTGATACATGTTCCGTATTCTCAGCAGAAAACCTTCCAACAAAAACATCCGGATAATAATCACCTGTTGGAATAAATCCATAGTAAGTGTCTGAAGGACTGTTTGAGCCCGCGCCCTCAGAAAAACGGGTAGAAGGTATCTGATCAATATCACCAACCAGTAAAAGAAAGTTCAGACCATAGGTATAGTAATATTCTTCAACATATGCTTTGATCGCATCCGCGTCACCAATGTCAGCAACATCAACTAGTTCTGTTTGCACACCTTTTTTAGTTTTCCATTCGACAAGAGGCTGCATAGATTCTATAAATGGACCATAACAAATAATCAGCATTGTCCCATCCTCATCTACAGGTGTATACCGATCTGTTGTTGATGAATAGTTGACAAAGTGCTGTTTATAGATCTCTTCCATTTCTCTAACGCCACTATTCTTATCTGGATATCTCACAAGTGGATTGACCGAGCTGATTCCATTTGGACTAACCTCAAGAATAATATTAGTGTAAACCCTTAGTACTCCTTGAACCGGATTGTATTGAATAGGCTGGATCACTATAGTCTGCCCTCTTTTGGTTCTAATAATATGAGGATCACGTAAATAGGAAATAACTTCCGGAAAAAAAGAATCGTTTTCATATGCGTCACCTTTCTCATATGGCACATCCTGAATCTTTATATCACGAGTAAGGTTACCCTTTGAGGGGATAAGATTATCTAGAGGAACATCAATAAAGTCACTAGATAAAACTTTTAACTCCATTTTAGCCAGGTCGGGAATCTGGATAGATCTTGTTATAATAGGTACGTCTGGTGACCCTTTTTCCAGGATTGAAACACCACCTGGAAAAGTGATTTTGTTACCATCATCTGTTTTCTCAATGAAGTAGCCGGATAGCTCAAAGAATATTTTAACTGATTCTTGGGAACCATTTAATGCACTTATAGATGGCTCAGAAGGAGACGAAGAATTAACCTCAACCCAGTCTCGAGCAAATATATTGCCCGTAATTAAAAAGGCAATCAATATTATCATTCTGTTTGTCATATAGTTATTAACGTGGACACTAAAGTTAATACTCAATTACATCTTTTTTCCAAAACTTTATTTTTTCTTCAACCTGCTCAGTCTCTGTCTGTTTTTTCCTTTTTACTAGCCCATTAAGATAAATATTGAGTTTTTTAATTATCATTGTAATCGCAAGATTTCTTTTCTGGGGAGATAATTCTGTGTTAGCTAATAAATTTTCTAAAGACTTTATTCTAAACAGTTCTATGCCTTCTACAGACTGAGAGAGCTGATCAGTGTGTCCGCCATATTTAATAATTAGCGGCTCGTCAACAAATAGTATTTTATAGTCTGCCGTTATTCTTAGCCATAGATCATAATCTTCACAAACAGGAAGCTGAGTATCAAACCATCCAACATGCTCTAGTATGTTTTTTTTGAAAAGTGTTGAAGATGGTGAAATTCTGCATATGTCTAAACATTTATCAAAAATGTATCCACCATATTTTTGGTGTCTTTTTTTCTGGTTAACACGAACACCATTTCTAATCCAAATCTCATTTGTATGACAAAAATGGTAGTCAGGGTTTTTAATTAATCTATTGACCTGATTCTCTAATTTTTTTTCTGTCCACTCATCATCAGAGTCTAGCAGTGCAATCCAGTCACCTTTTGCATGTTTTATTCCATTATTACGAGCAGCACTTACTCCACTATTTTGCTGTTGAACAAGGTTTATAGATCTGTATTTTTTTTTTATCATTTCTGATGTTCCATCATCAGAGCCATCATCAACTACAATAATATCAAATGGCTTTATTGACTGCATTAGTACTGAATCAATCGCTCTTTCAACTAAGGCTATTCTATTATAGGTAGGGATTACTACTGATATTTTCATAGTAGTCTAATAAAAGAAATGTCTAATGATATTGATAATAATTAAATGTTTAACCTGTCTAACACTAGCTCTGAGATAGCAAGGTCCTGAATACCTAGGCCAACAGATTTAAAAATGGTTACCTCATTGTCGTTGGATCTTCCGGAGATTTTACCACTTGCGATCTTACCAATTTCTGAATAGATATTATCAAAAGACCATTCCTTTTCTTTGGCAGCCATGATTAAATCCCCTGCTTCTTTTTTACAGGCACTTATAGAGTCAACCACAACCTTAGCTTTAACAATAGTCTCAGGTGGAATCTCTCTCATTACAGGTTTAAATGAGCCTATCGCATTAATATGCGTTCCCTCTTTTAAATCTTGATGCCGAAAAAGAGACTTAGTAGATGGTGTGGCCGTACATATGATATCAGCTAAAGATAGGTCATCTGATTCACCAGGGTTTGCATCAATAGAATAAGTCTCAGAAATATATTTAGAAAATTTTTTGGCGGAGTCTATATCCCTACTGTAAACAAAAACCCTGTCAATCGGACGTGAACTAATGATTGCTTCAACCTGTGTATGGGCCTGAACACCTGTTCCGAAAATTGCTGCAACAGTCGCATCTTTTTTAGCTAAAAGCGTTGTGGCAAGGCCAGATGCCGCACCAGTCCTTAATGAAGTAATCGTACCCCCATCCAATGTTGCAACCATGTCACCAGTAGAAGCATCAAACACATTAACATAAGCAGAAATAAGGTCAGAAGGATTTGAAATTGTATTTTGAAAAACAGTTACTACTTTGGTAATAAAATATTTTCCTTTATTTCGATAAGCAGACATAAGCAGAACAGTAGCATTTTTGCCATCTATCTCCATTGACATACGATCAGGGACTATGACAAGCTCACTACTAAAATCGGAGAATGCTTTTCTCATTGAGAGTATAGCATCTGCCATTGGTACGATTGACCTTATTTCATCTTTTGAAATACTAAGCATATACGCATAAAATATTTTATATAAACATAGCTATGTCAGATGTTTTCATTGGAAAATTCTGTAAAACCACCTTCAAGACTATATATATTTTTATATCCCAAGTTACAAAAATGCTGTGCAGCATTTTGGCTGTTTAAACCTTTATAACAATATATTAATATGTTGTCTTCATGGTGACTACTTTCAATAAACTCATCTATATTATTATTACTAAGGTGAACCGCCTTGGGGATGTGCGACTGGGCAAAGGAGTCTTCATCCCTAATATCTACTATAGTGATATTATCTTCTTTAATAAAATCATTAGCTTCTTTTACCGTGATAATTTTAAATGTATTAGAATCATCAATCATATTTTCTTGCCTCATTCTTCGTTATAAAAATAATTTTTTAGGATATAAGCCAGCGTCAACTAGTTTTGATATTTGGTGACTCACCAGAGTTTTATCCTCCTGATAGGTAACTCCAAACCACTGCGAACCTGTTCTTAAAACATGAACCTGTTCTTTATTTTCCTGAATCAAATCATTTACCACTGTCGGAATTAAAAACTCGCTTTTCAGATTTTTATCATTTTCATTTAAAAACTCTTTAAACATAGTTTTTAGGTAACTAAATAATACTGGAGTAAAGCCCCACATATTCATAGAAACTGGTTTTTTACCATTTAGATTAATTTCACGATCAGAACTAATCTGATCATTAATTTTTTTTAAATCATGTGTCTCAATCACGGTTAATAGCTTATCATTGTCAACCTCACAAAGCCCCCTTGATACTGTGCCATAGTCTGATAAAGTTTTGTCCAACTGAAATGCGGCCATGGTAAACCCGTTTTGATTATTTGAATAATAACCAGCTATAATTTCAAATGCTTCTCGTCCGTAGAAATCATCTCCATTTATGGCAGCAAAAGGTTCAGATATAATTGACCTAGCTGCCAAGATTGCATGTCCGGTACCCCAAGGTTTTTCTCTGCCAACAGGGCAAGTAAAATTCTCTGGAAGATCATGCAAATCCTGGTAGACAATATCTACATGAATCTTATCAATATATTTATTTGATATTTTTTCTTTGAACTGGTCCTTAAAATCTTGTCTTATAATAAACACCACTTTATTAAACCCGGCTTCGATTGCATCATAGACTGAATAGTCAATAATAGTTTCTCCATTAGGGCCAACCTCGTCCAACTGCTTAAGACCTCCATATCTTGAACCCATGCCTGCGGCCATAACCATTAGTGTTAAATCATTCATAATTAATCTCTATCCTTTTGCATTTACTTTTGTACCGTCAGTTGCATAAACAATATATGCTCTTCCGCCAACATTATTGATTACCCTTTTTATTTCCTCTGGGTTATCCGGACAATATGCAAACATACAACCTCCTCCTCCAGAGCCATTTATTTTTCCACCATATGCTCCCGCATCTATAGCAGATTTTAACATAAAATCAATTTTGGGGGTGCTTACCCTAAGAACATCTCTTAAGATAGCATGTTGCTCATTCAATAAATTTCCAAATAATTCTTGGTCTAATTTAGGTTTATTCAACTCTTTCTTCGCTTCAAATAAAAGATCTCTATTTTGAATCGTTCCATATAAAAGTTTTTTTTCATCTATGGTTAGATTGTACGAATCTATCTGATCAAAAGAAATAGTATGAAAACTTACTTCAGAATTCGACTCCTTCATTTTTTTTAAAATAGACAGTCGACTTTCTCTACACCTAGATAGAATTCCAATGGTGTCTTTTTGTTCCATAGAATCACCTAACACAAATGCACCTAGCTTCGTGTTAATTTCCTCTATCGAAATTTTAGGATCTGACTCTATATAGATTAAGCCACCCAATGCAGTCGAATATTGGTCCATCATTCCACCTGGTGAGTTAAACTCAACAACCTCTGCCTGATAAGCAAGTTCAGCTATTGTATTTCTATCTAGATTCTTCGCATTATCAGCAATCTGACTTAAAAAATGAATCCAGCTTACCAATATAGATGAAGAACTACTAGTGCCGGCTTTAATAGGTATATTGCTCCGAAGGTCACACTCAAAGCCTTTTGAAAATTTAAACCCGAATTTCTTACAAACCTTTAAGCCACTTTTAAAGTGATCCCGTGGAGATTCATATTCTAGATTATTAAAACTAAATTTTTCAATTTTACCAATATCAGGCTTGTGGATAATCACCATAGAATCATTCCGATATGTACCCCTTATCGCTGAACGCAAAGATATAGCCATTGCCAATACAGGCAGGCCAAGATAGTCTTGGTGCTCTCCAAAAAGGCAAACTCTGCCTGGAGTACTTATTTCCATAGCCTATAGATTCCTAATGCCGACAGCCCAGCAACTGTAAATAAAATAATTCCTATTAATGATTCAGAGTAGATAAGGTTTCCTATTCCCATTAGCACTGAAAAAACCAAAACTGTTCCTAAAAACATTAACAACAAACTATTTGGGAGAGACCATTGGTCACCATTTTTAGAATCAGAATACAGTTTCCAGCCTGGCCCACCAGGATTTATTATTTTTACAAAACTTTCTAAGGTTTCCCTCCTCTCTGTGGGCGCAAAAAATGTAGCAAAAATCCAAACCGAGGTTGTAACAAATGCACCAACCACTATCTTTTCCCACCCAAGTAAGCTTTTATTAAAAAAATTAAGATAACTGGCAATGATTAGTGAGCTGACCATAGCGATTATCTCAGTGTAAGCGCTTATACGCCACCAGAACCATCGTAATATATAGATCAGTCCGGTTCCTGAGCCCAGTAATAATAATAATGAAAATGCTTGTTCAGCGCTTGTAAGCAGAAGACCTGTCACTGCTCCAAGAATAATAGAAAGAACCGTAAAAATTCTTCCCACCAAGACCAGCTCCTTCTGGCTAGCATTAGAATCAATAAATCTATAATAAAAATCGTTTACCAAATAACTGGCTCCAAGATTTACCTGGGTTGACATTGTGCTCATAAACGCAGCAATAAGCGATGCTGCAACTAAGCCTAACAACCCGGATGGTAAAAGAGTAAGCATAGCAGGATAAGCAATATCATGTCCGAGTTTATTTTCCGATATCTCAGGAAACTTATATCTTATGTCACTTAGCTCTGGAAAAATAATTAAAGATGAAAGAGCAATTAGTATCCAAGGCCAGGGTCGTATAGCATAGTGTGCTATGTTAAAAAGAAGCGACGCCCAAACAGCATTGGTCTCATTCTTTGCAGACAACATTCTTTGCGCAATATATCCGCCACCGCCAGGCTCTGCGCCAGGATAGTAGCTTGCCCACCACTGGACAGCTAGCGGAATGAAAAGTGTAGGAACCCATATATCAGGATTAGAAAAATCTGGGAGTAATGATATTTTATCTTTCACATGTGGATGCTGTATGAGGTTTTGGATACCACCTATCTGTTCAAGATCAAGAATATATATGCATCCCCAGACTGAACCTATCATGGCTAAGATAAATTGAAAAAAATCAGTAATGATTATAGCTCTTAGTCCGCCTAGCGCACTATATAAAAGAGTAATCGAGCAGGCAATTAAAAGCGTAAGCCAACCCGGCCAACCTAATATTATTTCACCAAATTTTATAGCAGCAAGACTGACCGCACCCATTACCAAAACATTAAAAATAAGACCCAAATATATTGCTCTAAATCCGCGTAGAAAAGCAGCAGGCTTACCGCCATACCTAAGCTCGTAAAACTCTACATCTGTTAAAACGCCAGATCGGTGCCAAAGTTTAGCATAAACAAATACTGTCAACATTCCTGTCAAAAGAAAAGACCACCAGACCCAGTTACCACTTACTCCATTTTGACGAACTAAGTCTGTAACAAGGTTAGGTGTGTCTGTTGAAAATGTGGTCGCAACCATAGAAACCCCAAGCAACCACCATGGCATATTCCCACTAGCTAAAAAAAAAGAGCGGGCATCCTTGCCTGCCTTTTTTGCTCCCAATATTCCTATAATGATTGATAGCAGAAAATAAAAACCAATGACTGCCCAATCGAGCTGCGAAAGATTCATTTATTAGTACTCTTGGTTTAATCCAAAAATCGGTTTATTGGTTTTCCAATTACCTCTAGTAAAATCTGGAAATTTCACGGGTGAACTTCCAAGACGTATCGATTTTTCTGATAGAGGACTAATAACGCTCATGCTTGCCGCATCATACACATCTAGCGGAGGTCTTAGTCCCCGTTTTAGTGGCTCCACAAAAGCATTCAATATAAAAAAGTCCATCCCCCCATGACCTGAGCCAGCGGCCTGTTGCTCAAACCGGCGCCATAATGGATGGTCATACTTCTGTAAATACGCTTCATCTGACTCCCACTGATGTTCATCCTTACTAAAAGCCTGAAGATATATCGAGTTGTTATCAACCATCCAAATCCCTTCTGTCCCTTGTACACGAAAGTTTAAACTGTATGGACGTGGTGAACTCGTATCATGACTGAGGACTACAGTTTGACCATTTGCACACTTAATAACAGAGGTAACAACATCTCCCAGATTAAATTTTATTTTCGCATGGGGATGACTTGAGCCTCCTTGGTCAACAATATGCTTGTTCAAGCCTCTGGATTGTGACGCGGTTGAAGTCAGATGAACAAAACGGTTCCCCCTGTTTATGTCTAGCATTGTATTTATAGGTCCAATACCATGGGTAGGATATAGATCTCCGTTTCTTTGTATAGAGTGTTGTGTCCTCCACTTAGACTCACTATACCCTTTTTCATTAAACTCCAATCCCCCACCATAAGGCTGTCTACCGTTATTGAATTTTACATCTCGCAAATCATGCTGGTAGCCTCCCTGGCAATGAAGAAGCTCACCAAATACTCCTTTACGAACCATATTCAGTACTGCCATTACATCACGACGATAGCAAACATTCTCCATCAACATACAATGTCTATTTACCCTCTCAGAGGTATTAACCAGGTCCCATAGATCTGAAACGGTTAACGCAGCCGGACACTCTGTTCCTACATGTTTCCCTTCTTGCATTGCGGCAATTGCCATCGGGTGATGCCACTCCCATGGTGTAGCAATATAAACAGCGTCAAGGTCATCTCTTTTTACAAGGTTCAAAAAATCATAGTCTCCATTTTTATACACATCAGGAGGAGTGCCTTCTTCTTTTTTAATGATATTGAGTGTTTTATTAATCATATCAGAGTCAATATCACAAATCGCTCTAACATCAACATCCTTCCTCTGTAGAGATAGATGAATCATCCACTGCCCACGAAGTCCAGTACCTATAACACCCAATCTCAATTTTTTGTAAGAGCTGATTGATCCTATTGTTTTAGATGAAAACAGGGCAGCTGATGCACCAACTAGGGCAGATGATTTAAGAAAGTTTCTACGATTAATTTTTTTTGGCATAATAAATTTATCTCAGTAAAAAGCCCTGACCTTTGGCATCTAAAGGATCAATCCAGAAAGTATTCTTACCTATAATATTTGCGGTACCAAGAACCTGAGGGATGACAGCATTGTATTGACCTATCTTTGTTTCTTCAATTACACTGACCGTGAATGTCGACCCAATAATACTTTCAATCGTAACTGCTTCGCCTAGTTTAATTTCTTCACGTGCATAATGGACAGCAGCTCTAGCGCTAACACCTGTTCCTGTTGGGCTTCTGTCGACCTCACCATTGGCAAAAACACAAACATTTCTACTATGATTACTTTTATTCTTAGACTTAGAAGTAAATATGGTGCCATATAGAAAATTCATTTCGGGTTCCGTTGGATGTATAATATTGATCTTATTCATAATTGAGCGTTTTATATCCATCCCAATATCAATAATCTCATTAACATTCTCAGGCTCAAATTCTAGGTCAATACTATCCGCATTTACTATAGCATAGTATGCACCACCAAAAGCAAGATCATACTTTATTTTTCCATGATTAGTTACTTCTATTTGTGCATCTAGCAGCTCAACAAAAGATGGCACGTTAATAAACCTAGCAGAAATAACATTGCCATTCTCAACCTGAGCGAATGAGGTGATATGACCAGATGGAACGTCCATCCTGATTCTTGTCTCAGGCTCATCCTTTTTAACCAAACCTGTCTCAACAAAGGTTTTTGTAATCCCAATAACTGCATGACCGCACCCGGTCGAGTATCCATCATTGTGCATAAAAATAACACCAAAATCAGCCTCGTTCGTTTCAGGTTCTGTGATTATTGCACCATACATATTCGCATGACCACGTGGTTCCAACATTAATGCCTTACGGATATAGTCGAAATTTTCTTTTGCAAATTGCCGCTTTTCTAAGATCGTTTCTCCAGATAATAAAGGATAACCATCTATAATGATTCTAAGCGGCTCACCACCTGTGTGTACATCTATTGTTTTTATTTCTAACCAATCAGCAGGAGGTCTCCACTCTAATATTTTAGAGACATTAGTCATAATAAAATTATACTAAAAACTTTATGAGGCTGCCCAACTTAGAAACAGATATATTGCAAAAGTCGTACCAACAATAGCAATAGATGCTTCTTTCGCCTTTACCCAAGGTGTCATATCTACCGGTGCCGGATCTCGCTTATCGCTTGCTTTAATCTCTTCTTCAGTCTTGGGTTTTAAATAACCAATTAATAACATTACCATTATCGACCATGTGAAGCTGATAAAATAAGTATGGAGCCAATGAAAATTTTCTACCGGGAAAAAAACAAAATAGGCGTATGAGATAAACCCTACTGCCATGCCAATCTTCGCTCCGATTGCAGGAATATGTTTAGTGAGAATACCTAATAAAAATATAGCAATAATTGGAACACTGTATATGCCGTTAACCTTTTGAAGATACTGGAATATTGAATCAAGCTGCGATAGTAAAGGTGCAATAATTATAGATGCAACAGCAAGCCCAATACCAAAAGTTCTTCCCGTTGAGACCACTTCCTGATCCGATGCATTCTTATTTATATAGCCCTTATAGAACTGTAATGAGAATAATGTAGATGCACTATTTAGAGCGCTATTAAATGAGCTTAAGATCGAACCCATTAAAACAGCAGCAAAAAGTCCAAGAGACCAGTCTGGAAGCACATGCCTGACAACAGCACCATATACCTGATCCTGTTTTTCAATAATTAGGTCGGGCATGTGTAAGGCAATTATTCCTGGAAGACAGAGCATGATTGGTCCAACTAATTTCATGGCAGACGCAAACAGAACACCTTTTTGCCCCTCAGCTAGACTTTTTGCGGCCATTGCCCTCTGAACAATAACCTGATTGGTAGACCAGTAAAAAATCTGAATAAACATCATACCAGTTAATAGCGTGGGCCAGGGCACCGTAACTGGCTTCCCTTCTAAGTTATTCTGGGTAAGCACCCTTAAATACTCAGGGTTATCTGTTCCCAAAATCGAGAGCCCTTCAAAAAAGGATCCACCGCCTAACGATATCAGAGCTAAAAATGGAATGGCCAGACCACCAATAAGAAGTCCAATGCCATTTAATGTGTCACTGACTGCGACAGACTTTAGACCACCAAAAATAGCATATGAACTGCCAAGAGTGCCTATCGCTGCTGCTACTAACCAGATAGAAATATTAAGGTCAAACATTGTAATAAGTGCTAGAGAACCTGTATAAAGAACAACAGGAAGTAATACCGTAACATATCCAAACAAAAATAGTCCTGAGACCATACTTCGAGTCATTTTATCAAATCTTTTTTCTAAAAATGCAGGAGTTGTTGTAAAACCACTGGCTAAATATGTAGGAAGAAATAATAGAGCAGTTGCAATCATAGCAAACGCAGCCAATGCTTCCCAGGCTATTCCTACCAGAGCCTTATCACCAAAAACATCCCCGTTTAATCCAACTAACTGTTCAGTGGAAAGGTTTGTTAGTAACAATGAACCGGCGACTATTGGCCATGCGAGTGCTCTTCCACCAGTGAAATATTCCTCAGTTGCACTGTCAGACTTTTTCATCTTTGAAACAATAATATATGTGAAAATAGCTACAGAAGCTGTAGCAATAATAAATGAAACGATTGAAATTATATCCATCGGGAGTCCTTTTTTTATTCTTCTATATTAATTCTTGATAATTGTCTTAAATCATTTTCTTTGTTAAAAGGGATAAGAGCATATTCAAGGTTATATATTGTTGTGTCCACTGGCAAAGTGTATTTATCATGGGTTCTTGCTCCCCAGCTGTTATCACCGCCAACGCCCATCTGTTTAAAATCAATAAGCCAGTCTATCTGATCACTGGGTGTAATATCAATCTTGCCATGGCTCTGGCTATTCGGATTGTAATCCAGTAAAGAATATGGGTATTGATGAACGCTGCAGTCAAACCTTGGAAACCCTTTTGCCATTAGGCCCACTGAGCCATTAGACAAGCTCATCCACCGCACGTCAGTCTTGTTTCCATTTTCTTGTGGTCTCACATAGGCAAATGTCTGTTCCCAAACCTTTCCTGAGTATAGCCCAACTGCTGCAGATGTTTTTCGATCCCAATAGCTCTCATGAGGTCCTCTTCCAAACCATTCAACATATTTAAAGTTTTTTGGTAACGTCATTTTCATTCCGAATCTAGGCAGTTCAGGCTGAAGGCTTCCGGATGGATATAATGTTTGCTTTATTTTTACTCTCCCATTTCCATAGACTAAGTAAACAATTTTAAGCTGTGTCTCCGTTTTTTCATGAAAATATATAGCATCAATCATAGCTGTATTATTATTGATAGAAGTGTCTAAAGACTGTAATAACAACTCTTGGTGCGCATTTTTCCAGACTGCGCACCTTTCTGGCATACCGTTTCCTAGATCATTATCTGTAGGTGCCCTCCAGAAGAATGGTTCTAAAGATGTTTTTAATAATGGAATATTTCTGTATTTAAATTGCTCTATGAATCCATTTTGTTGGCTAAAAAAAATTTTAAAATCATCACCCTTGACTAATATTGATTCATTAACGAATTCAACAGATACTGGTAAAAATTCTGTTGGGGCTATTGGAATCGTATGCCGACTAATTGGCAACCTAAATTGTTCCCATGCAACTAAATAATTTTTTGGTACTAAATTATCAGCACTTTTTGTTTTTGCTTCTAATCGAAGAAAGTATTCAATGCCAGGCTTTGGTATAATTGAAAACAGGTTGAATGTTAAAGATTTTGACTCTCCAGGTGTTAAATCTAAAGAGGTTAATTCTCCTGAGATTTCTGCTTTACCATCAGCAATAATCTTATAAGTAAATTTTAAGTGACTAAGATTATTGAAATTATATTTATTTGTTATTTTTATTTTCCCATTAGAAAGGTCAATCGATTCAAATTTAATAGGCTGATAAACTTTTTTTACCTCATTCATATGGGGATTTGGTGTGCGGTCAGCAGCTAGCAAACCGTTTGCACAAAAATTCGAATCATTTTCTATAAAAGAACCCTTAAAGTCACCTCCATATGCCCAATATTCTTTATTATTATCTGTAGTTTTAAAAATTGTCTGATCTACAAAATCCCAGATAAAACCACCCTGTAATGATTCATACTTATCAATAGTGTCCCAGTAATCTTGTAGATTCCCAACACTGTTTCCCATAGCATGAGCATACTCACATAGGATTAATGGTTTTTGTGGATACCTTTTAGCATAGTTAGAAATGTATTCCAGATTCTTATACATTGGGAAAGTAATATCTGTGTGACTTCTCTCCCTCGCAGGCTCATAGACTACTGGTCTAGTACTATCCCGATTTTTTATCCAATCGTATAGTGTCTTAAAGTTCTCACCGTCTCCTGCCTCATTGCCCATAGACCACATAATAATGCAGGGCTGATTTTTATCTCTTTCCACCATACGTCTTCCTCTATCCAGCCATTGACCAGTCCATGTGGTGTCATTGGTCAATTCTTCATAGCCTTTGTCATGAAATCGCATTCCATGTGCCTCAATATTTGCCTCATCTACAACATACAGACCATATTCGTTGCATAACTCGTACCAGCGTTCTTGATTAGGATAGTGACTGCATCGTACTGCATTTATATTATTTTTTTTCATAATAGTAATATCATTGATCATGCTTTTTTCATTAATCGATCTTCCTTTTACTGGGTCCCACTCATGCCTGTTTACCCCACGTAGCGTAATTACATTACCGTTTAATGTTAGGATACCGTCAACTATTTCTATTTGTCTAAATCCAACTTGTTGCGTGAAACTCTGGAGTATTTTGCCAAACGGATCTGATATTGTTAATTGTAGTTGATAAAGATTAGGCTGTTCAGCATTCCACTGCATTACCTTTTCAATATTCTTTTCAAACCATATTGTTTGAGCGCTATCAACCTTCGTTTTATAAGTAGTATCATAAACTGTTTCCATTTTGGTACCAAGGCTGGATAATAAAGCTCTGATTACATGTTTTCCTGTGCTTGTCCCGTTGCTGGTTAGATCAATACCAAGTTTGAAGATTCCATTATTATATGTTGTATCTAATCGAGCTTGTACAAAAAAGTCTGATATCCTCGTCTTAGGAACTGAATAAATATGTACATCTCTCTCAATCCCACTGAGTCTCCATGTGTCTTGGCACTCCAAATAACTTCCATCGGAAAATCTATATACCTCAACAGATACACTGTTTTGTCCATTTTTTATAAACGGAGTTATATTGAATTCAGCAGGAGTCTTCGACCCTTGACTATATCCCACTTTTTGTCCATTAATCCAAATATAAAAGGCTGATCTTACGCCAGAAAATCGAATAAAAATATCACGCCCCCTCCAGTATGCCGGGTAATGAAAGGATCTGCGGTAAGACCCTACTTCATTTCTTTTATTGGGTACTTTAGGAGGGTTTGGGGGGAAAGGATATTCTTCATCAAGGTATATAGGCTGAGACCAGCCCTGGAGCTCCCAGTGTCCTGGAACATCAATCGTATTCCAATCCGAAATATCAAAATCAGGCTTGTAAAAGGCCTTCGGTCTCTGATCTGGATTATTTGAAAAATAAAAGTTCCATTTCCCATTTAATGACTTAAAAAATTTAGATTTTTCTGGATCTCCATTCAATGCATACCGCTCTGTCTCAAAGGGCATAAAATATGCAACTGGATCTTCACGATTAATATTATAGATTGATTGATTTTCCCAATCGTGAGCCAATACCTTTTTTTTATTATTATTAATTAAAATTAATGCTCCAACTAAAAATAAAATACCTATTATACTTAGAGCCTGCTTAGTCATAATTAAACTCTGAAGTTATTATCTACCATAACAGCCTCCAAAGATTCTAACAAATAGTCCGCATTATTTTTATTAAAAACTAAGGGTGGTTTTATTTTTAACACATTATGATCTGGCCCGTCTGAGCTTATGAGCACGCCTTTTTGTTTCATTTGATTTACGACCAATTCTGCCTCATGAGCTGCGGGCAACATATTTTCGTAGTTTTTAATTAGTTCAATCCCTATAAACAGTCCGCATCCTCTGATATCACCAATAATATTGTGTTTATCTTTTAAATCCTTCAAACCAGTTAATAAATAAGTTCCTGTCTCATACGCATTTTTTTGTAGATCTTCTTCTTTAATAATATCTAAAACTGTTTGTCCAATTTCGCAGGAAACAGGGTTCCCTCCAAATGAGTTAAAATATTCCATTCCATTATTAAATACTTCTGCGATATTTTTTTTTGTAATAACAACAGAAAGGGGGTGACCATTGCCAATAGATTTCCCAATTGTAATAATATCCGGGATAACACCGCTCATTTCAAATCCCCAGAAATGTGACCCGACGCGACCAAAACCGATTTGTACCTCATCAACAATACACAAACCGCCTGCTTCTTTTACACTTTTAAAAGCTTCAATCATAAATGAGGCGGGTAAAATAATTTGTCCACTACAACCCATTATCGGTTCTACAATGAAAAACGCTAAACGCTTTCCTTTTTGTCTAATCTTTGTAATAGTTTTTTTTATAAGATCAGCATAATACTGTTCAGGTTTGACCCCTTTCAACGTATGCTCTCCTCTAAAAACATCAGTCACAGGTATTACATGAACAAAATCTTGTTTACCACTTCCCCCGGGGCCGTAAAACTTGTACGGACTAATGTCAATCAGGGAAGAAGTGTGGCCATGATAAGCACCAGATAGCACAATTGACTCGTAACTATTACTATATAAGCGGGCAATACGAAGTGCTAGGTCATTTGACTCGCTGCCGGAATTAGTAAAATAACAGACCTCTAGTTCATCAGGTAAAGTTTGTGAAAGATTTTGAGCATAATTCAAAACAGAATTATGTAGATATCTGGTGTTTGTATTTAGCTGCTTACTTTGCACATTCGCAGCTTCAATAACTCTAGGATGGCAGTGACCCACATGAGCTATATTATTAACGGCATCTAAATATTCTTTACCATTACTATCATACAAATACTGTCCTTTCCCTCGAACAATATGTAGAGGTTCATCATAAGATAGACTAAGTGAAGGAGCTAAGTATTTCCTACGCTTACTAATGATATCATTATACTCTGACATATTGAACCAATCTATCTGACCAATCCTCTAGGTTTTCTTCATACATGTAATATAAAAACTCCCATGCCTTTATATTAGACACCATAAGATATTTGTTTTCTGGGAATATCTCACTGCGATATTTTGCCATCGTCACGGAAATAGAAAGCCTGATACAAACAAGATAAATAATCGAATTTATTTCATCTTCTAATAAAGGATAGGTTTTACAAAAGCCTTTTAATATTTTACCTGCAATTGAGAATGGCTCATCCTTACCAAGCACTGCGTAAGCTATACACACAGCTGGTTCTCCAGCAACATATGTATATACCATATCTCCAAAATCAATTATACCTTTTATTTTGTTATCATTATTGACAATTATATTATGATCATTACAATCGTTATGTATAATACTATTTCTTAGTAAATGCTGTTTAGGTAATATATTTTTCTCATATTCTTTAATATAGTAAGAAATTATTGTTTCCTTTTTTTTATCATTAAATATTTTGGAATGTTTCCGAAGAAAATCAATATTCTTAATGTCCCAAGGGAATATTCTTTTTGCTGAAGGGTCTGAAAATGATTCTAGTACTCCATCAAGTCGCCCAATAAATGAGCCTAGCTGAGAGTACGATATAGATTCTTTATCAATATCTTTGAATTGGATTCCATTTATATAGGTCACTAAACGTAAAATATATTCTATATAATTATTTTTTATTCTACCAACCTTCGCTCCATGAATCGTATTGATTATTTTTGGCGCTTCAATGAAATCAGAACTATATTTCTGAATATGATCTAAAGCATTTGTGTGCATATTTATTATATCAATAGACTCGCTAGGATTATAAATTTTTAATACAAATTCTTCAGCGTTATTATTAGATAAATAAAAATTCTGGTCACGATCACTTTCCAATATTTTTACTTCTACTTTTAAACCAAAAATATTAAAAACAATAATCTTGATCTCTGATTTTGTAAAAGAAGGAGGTAGAGCAGTAAATATTGACATAATAATAACAATCTAAATTTATTTACCAGCCAATGAATATCATAAAAATAAAGAAAGGTCTGATATTTAGTTATATATCATTGAATATTGTGTAACAAAATAAAACAATTAGATATGTTCAAAAAATTTTGCTGTCATAAAATGATACATTTTATTGTTGCTGTGTATAATTTTGTTATTATATTCAGGGTAATCGAGGTAAGTAGCACCTTATTGTGCACTAAAAAAATAAAATTAAATAAATAATTATGTCTGAGGCATTACCACAACCTATACTTGTTGTTGACAGCGATGAAAAATCAATAGACCATATCGCTAGTGGACTAAAAGAAAGTGGCTATCTAGTTATCACTGCCCCTGATGGATATGACGGTTATGTTAGAGCAGGCAATGAGAGTCCAAATGTTGTTATTGCTAACGATCTGCTTCCTTATATAAGTGGGTACAAGCTTTCTAAACTTATAAAATCTGACGATAGGCATAGAGAAACAAAAATTATTATTATGAGTAGTTCATCCGGGCCAGCTATCGATAAGATGTTTAAACAAAGCGGTGCAGACAATATGCTAGAAAAGCCATTCCAATTAAAAGATGTTATTGAATTAATTAAAGAGGAAAACACAAATGATTAAAGATCTATACCCCTTTATGCAGGCGTATGCATTGATCATTGGACTCGCCGTTGGAAGCTTCTTGAATGTAATCATATACAGACTGCCAAATAATAAATCAATTGTTAAACCAAGATCAAAGTGTACTGGGTGCGGAACACAAATCGCCTGGTATGATAATATACCTGTCTTAAGCTACATACTACTTCTAGGAAAATGTAGGAACTGTAAGGCAGATATTAGCATCAGATATCCATTGATTGAACTAATCTGCGGACTATTGACAATCATGCTGCTGAGCATCTATGGCCCATCGCTTGAGTTTGTAGTTATTGTATTATTATGTTACATGTTGATCGCGATTACTTTTATCGATATCGATTATTTTATTATCCCGAATGGGTTTGTCATTTTTGGTCTAGTGATTTCTATTATTTCACATGCTTTCAATCTGATACCGATCTCTATTCTAGAAGGAGTATATGGTGTATTTGCATTTGGAGGAACCCTATTTATAATGGGAGCTATTGGCACCTGGGTTTTTCGAAAAGAAGCACTTGGTTTTGGCGATATAAAATTAGGACTGGTATTAGGCTCTTTTCTTGGAACTGAGCTATCGCTTTTAGCACTGTTTTTAAGTTTTATTTTTGCTGCAATGATGAGCATCATACTTTTACTGGCAAAAGAAGTAGGCGAAGACCATATGATCCCCTTTGGCCCTTCTATTGCAGCAGGAACCTTACTAACTATTCTAACAAAAACTGTTGGCGGCGGGAATCATATTATTAACTGGTACTTTACAAATATGTGGACCGGAGATTATTTCTTTTAATGGCTCTCACTCGTAGAAAAAATATAGGTTTACTTCTTCTTGAGGCAGGAATCCTTGAGCCTGAACAGTTAGAACAGGCACTGTTAAAACAATCCAAAGAGACAAACAGCGGTTACCTGGGAGAAGTATTGATTAATGCTGGCCTGATTGATGAAAAAACAAGAAACCGGTTTCTAAGTCAACAGCTACATATACCAACAATAGAACTTGGGCATTTTGAAGTTGATGAGTCTGTGCTAAGTATGATTCCAGAAAGAATCGTAAGAGAGTATAATGTGCTCCCAGTTTTTAAACTTAATAATACCTTAAACGTTGCTATTGTGGACCCGATTGATTCAGAACCGATTAATGCCGCACGAAACGCATCGGGGCTCAAAGCAGAGCCTTTAATTGTAACAGATAATGAACTGCAATCTGCGATCGACATATACTATGGCATGTCAACGCTTACAATATTTGATGATGAGAACGTTAGCATTGATGACATTGATGATACAAGAATTGTCCAGCTTGTTGATAATATTATTGAAACCAGCGCCAGATATAAAGCGAGTGATATACACATAGAAACTCGCGAGGGTGATATAAGAGTAAGGTTCAGGATTGATGGAAAGCTGGTTGATTTTCAGACGCTTCCTGTTTCTATTGCAACCCCTCTTACCTCAAGAATAAAGATCATGGGTAATATGGACATTGCTGAGTCAAGAAGACCGCAGGATGGTAGAATCTTATTTGATTTGCAGGATGATCGTCTTGATCTACGTGTTTCAACCTATCCTACGCTTTATGGAGAAAAATCTGTACTAAGGCTACTGAATATATCAGAAGCAATGCATAACCTTGATGGCCTAGGCTTTGAGAAAGACACACTAAACCAGTTTGAGAACATGCTAATTGGCGGTGAGGGTATCGTACTCGTATCAGGGCCTACTGGTAGTGGTAAGACGACTACTCTTTACTCCACTCTAAGTAAAATGGACAGGCCCGATGTTAATATAGTTACAATAGAAGACCCGATTGAGTTTGACCTGGATAACATAAACCAGGCACAGGTCAACA